>Ga0070741_10012897_pt1 | contig 14958 bp, 12 predicted proteins | sample Coa_R1_4_FD_66440 | JGI IMG/M metagenome (GOLD analysis project Ga0070741, IMG submission 66440) | Surface soil microbial communities from Centralia Pennsylvania, which are recovering from an underground coalmine fire - Coalmine... | ecosystem: Environmental > Terrestrial > Soil > Unclassified ...
CGGGAAGAGAATGACTGACACCCGCCCCGTCCGCAGCGGGGAAGAGAAAGGCAAGGCGGTTGCTGATCCCCCATCAGAGGCGGGGAAGAGAATGGCAAGGCGGCCGCTGCGCACCCGCCCTGTCAGAGGCGGGGAGGCAGAAGCGCGCGTTTTCTTCCCCCGTCTCCTGGCAGTGGAGCCCGACCCAAGGCGGCTGAACGTTGCTCGCATGAAGAACAGATATGCCGATTAGATCCGCGACAGAACCGACGCGCGGCGCGCGACAGCCGCAGTCGACGCCGCGGGCGAGGCAGCCGTCGCGACCGGCGAGCGCCTCGACATTGCGCGTTACCGTCGGCCACACGAGCGCGGTCGGCAAGCGCGAGCGTAACGAAGACTTCTACGGTCTCGTTACCCCGGAGGGCGCGGATCTCGAAACGAAAGGAGTCCTCCTCGCCGTAGCCGACGGCGTATCGGGACATGGCGGCGGACGCGAAGCAGCCGAGTATCTCGTGCGTGGACTGCTCGCCGACTACTACGCCACGCCCGAGACTTGGGGCGTTCCGCTCGCGCTCGACAAGGTGATCTGCGCCGCGAACGGCTGGCTGTTGTCGCACGCGACGCGCTACCGGGAGCTGTCCGGCATGGCGAGTACCTTGAGCGCCCTGGTTCTGCGCGGTACGCGCTTCTATCTCGCGCATATCGGGGATACGCGCATCTACCGGCTCAGTCAAGGTGAGTGGACACAGCTTACCGAGGACCACGTATGGGACCGACCCGATATGCAGCACGTGCTCAAGCGTGCCGTCGGTCTCGACCGTCATCTCGCGGTCGACTACGCGGACGGTGACCTGCAGCAGGGCGATTGTTTCGTGTTATGCAGCGACGGCGTGTGGGCGCCGCTCGGGTCCAAGCGCATGCGTGAGATCGTGCAACAGCACGGTGCGCCGCAAGCCGCCGCCGATGCGATGGTCGAGGCGGCGCTACGCGCGGGCGGTGATGACAACGCTACGGTCCTAGTGGTGAACGTCGATTCGATATCGGCCGAGAGTTGGCGTGATCTGCTTGGCGCTGGCTTGCGTCTGCCGGTGCCGCCCCGGCTCAAGCCCGGCCAGTCGATCGACGATTTCGAAGTGCTCGAACTGCTGCACGAATCGCGTGCGACCTTGCTCTATCGTGTGCGCGCGGTCTCGTCCGGCCAGATCCTGGCACTGAAGACCTTGCAGCCGCTGTTCGCCGAGGATCGCGAAAGCTGCGAGGGCTTGCTCGCGGAGGAGTGGCTAAGCAAGCGCATCGTCTCGCCGCATTTCCCGCAAGTCGTGCCGTTGGCGCCCGCATCGAGGCGCTACCTCTACTACGTGATGACTTATCACGCCGGGTCGACGCTGCAACAGCAGCTCGACCGCGGACGGCATTTTCCGGTCAACGAGGTGGTCGCGATCGGCGTACAAGTCGCCAAGGGCCTCGGCGCCCTCCATCGCCTGTCGGTGCTTCATCGCGATATCAAGCCGGCCAACTTGTTGCAGAGCGAAGACCACAGCTTGCGCATTCTCGATCTCGGCGTCGCGCTCGCTGCCGGCCTGCCTGATCCCGATCTGAAAGGCGTGCCTTATCCGGAACTCAAGGGAACGCCAGGAACGCCCAGCTTCATGGCGCCGGAATTGTTCGACGGCAAGGCGGCGTCGGTGCAAACCGATGTCTACGCGGCCGGCGTAACGTTGTATCACTTGCTTACGCGCAAGTATCCATACGGTGAGATCGAACCGTTTCAGGCACCGCGTTTCGCCGAGCCGGTTCCCCCCACGCGCTACCGACCAGACATTCCGCACTGGCTCGAGAATTTGCTGTTGCGCGCCGTCGCGCGCGACCCCGCACAGCGCTTGGAGACGGCCGAGGAGCTGTTGCTTGCATTGGAGCGCGGTGACGTGAACGGCGTGTCTGCGCCACAGCGCACGCCGCTCTTGCAGCGTCCCACGACGCGGTGGCAAGCGGTCGCGCTCGGGCTGCTGGTCATGAATTTGTTGCTGCTGTACTTGTTGTTGATGCGTTGAGTCCCGGATTCCAGTCTTTCGACCTCCATCCGGGCTACGGCCTGGCAGTGCCTCTGGTTGTTGACGGGTCAAGTCCCGGATTCCGGCCTTTCGCCTCGATCCGGACTACGCAGCCGGTGCAGTCGAGTTGTCGGGGTCGTGACCGGCGTCAGACGCAAAACAACCCTGCTACATTCGCGGTTTTGTGCGTCGCAATAACCGGGTACAATGCCGCCCGCGTTCGGCCTCCTACGCAGGTGCGGACGCGGCCAAAGGCGCATAGCGCGACTTCGGCCTACGTGTCGGCCTCGTAGCGCAACTCACCCCTGCTCTCGGCTTAATCGGACCGTGGCGACCCGCCACTGCTATGCCCGCTCATGCCTGGCCGGTGCCTTCCACATCCAAAGGAGATATGAAACGATGACTACCGCAATCCTGATCGGCGGACCTCTTACTGTCGTGCTCGGCTCGCTGTACTGGGTCATGTCGCTATACAAGCAACAACATGCTCTGAATGTCGAACTGTGGAAGAAGCACGGCGTGAAGCTCTGAGATCAAGAGCGCGCTCGAACAAAAAAGCTCCGCATGCGGAGCTTTTTTGTTGTGAGCGTTGCGCGCCGCTAAGCCACTTTCACCAGTTGCTTGCCTAAGTTCGCGCCTTTGAGCATGCCGATGAACGCTTTGGGCGCGTTCTCGATGCCCTCGGCAACCGTCTCGTGGTACTTGAGCTTGCCTTGCGCCACCCATTTCGTGAGCTGAGTGATGGCGCGGCTATACAAGTCGACGCGGTCCGACACGATGAAGCCTTGCAGCTTGACCCGATTGATCAGCAGCGCGCGCATCATCTTTACGCCGTAGGGATCGGTTGCGTTGTAATCCGCGATCAGGCCGCACAATGCGATGCGTGAGAACGGGTTGAGAAACTGAAACACGGTATCCATCACCGCCCCGCCGACGTTCTCGAAATAACAGTCGATGCCGTCGGGGCAGGCCGTCTTCAACGCATCGCGCCAGTTGGCCGCTTTGTAGTCGACGCACGCATCGAAGCCCAGCTCCTTCACGGTGAAATCGCATTTCGTCGGTCCGCCTGCGATGCCGACCGCGCGGCAGCCTTGCATCTTTGCGAGCTGACCGACGACGCTCCCCACCGCGCCCGACGCCGCCGATACCACCACGGTTTCGCCCGCTTTCGGCTGGCAGTGCTCGAGCAGCCCGGTCCAAGCCGTTGCGCCGGGCATGCCCGCGACGCCGAGATACGCCGACGGACGAATCAGGTTCCGATCGACCTTCATCAGCCCCTCGCCGTTGCTCACAGCATACTGTTGCCAACCGAGGGGACCGACGACGAAGTCGCCGGGCTTGAAGCGAGCCCCGTTCGACTCGAGCACTTCGCCGACGGTGCCGCCCACCATCACTTCGCCGATCTCGGCTGGCTTCGCGTAGGACCGCCCGCTGCTCATGCGCCCGCGCATGTAGGGGTCGAGCGAGAGCCAGTGGATCTTGATTAGCATCTCACCGGGACCTGGCTGTGGCAGAGGCGAGTGAACGATGCGGAAGTTCGATTCCTCGACCCAGCCTTCGGGACGACTCGCGAGTACGACCTGGACGTTGGTGGTCATGGCAATCTCCATCGGCGGCGTTCGGGCCATGATAACCTACCACTCGCTCATCGCCTCTCGCTCGTGCTTCCCATGGTCTACGCACTCAACGTCTTCAATCTGCTTCCCGGAAAAGACGACCAGTATCGCGACTACAGCGTGAAGGCGGGGAAGATCATTTATGGCTTTGGCGGCAAGGTCGTCGCCTCCGGCTGGCATCCGATTCGGCGCATGCACGAAGATCGCGAGCGCCGGCACTTCATTGTCGTCGAGTTCCCCAGCGAGACGGTGTTCCAGCAGTTCATCGACGAAGCCGAGCGCCAAGGCATCCATGAATTGCGCGAGACCGCGTGCAGCGACTACATCTGGACGTTGTACGAGCCTTGGGACATGCGAGCCTGGGTGAAAGCATCCGCGTGAGCACGACACGACGTCGATAAGCAAACGATGACCCTTCTCGTCCTGCTGCCCGGTCTGCTGTGCGATGCACGGCTGTGGGCGCCGCAGGTCGAAGCGCTCGACGGCGAAGCCGACGTCTTCATCCCCGATCTCACGCGCGACGAAACGATGGAGGTGCTCGCGCGGCGCGTGCTCGATGAAGCGCCCGCCGACACCTTCGCGCTCGCGGGCCTGTCGATGGGTGGCTACGTCGCGATGGAGATGATGCGTCAGGCGCCGGATCGAGTCTCTCGGCTCGCCCTGCTCGACACCCGCGCGCGGCCGGATTCGCCGGACGAGACCGAACGGCGCAAGACACTCATGCGCATCGCCGAGCGCGCAAAGGGCTTCGCGCCGATCAACAAGCGTATGCTGCCGCTGCTCGTGCATCCTTCGCGCCTTGCCGATCGGTCGCTGTTCGATGTCATTCAGCAAATGGCCGAGGACATCGGCATTCCCGGCTATCTGCGCCAGCAACAAGCCATCATGTCGCGAACCGACTTTCGGCCGATGCTCAAGCAAATCGCCTGTCCCACGCTGCTGCTCTGCGGGCGTCAGGATGCGATCACGACCGTCGCGATGCACGAAGAGATCGCCATGGCCATTCCGCAGGCGCGCTTTGTTATCGTAGAAGAGTGCGGGCATCTTTCGACACTGGAGAAGCCTGCGGAAGTGAACGCGGCGCTGCAAGCGTGGTTGGCGCAATAGGGTGGGCAGCGGCAGGCTGCGCGCCGAAGCAAGGATGCGCCGGTAATGCGCGGGGCCATCCTACAGATCGACGCTACGGTGCGCAGCGCGATTCTGCTGCGAAAGCGGTCGATGCGCCGGTGAGGGGTGTCGCATCGTGCGAACCGAGGTGAGCTATGCTTCATCGCTTCGTGTTCCTTCGTGATCTTGCTGTCGTAGGTGCTGCCTGTGCAGCCGGTCGAATCGCGCCGTTTGGCGAGTGTGCTATAGAATCTGCACCGCCTCCGGCGGAGCGAGCCGGAAACATATCCATCCTTTAGAGAGAACTCCATGGCTGACATTAGCCGCCGCGCCCGGGAGCTGGGCACCGAGAATGCCTTCGTCGTGTTGGCCGAAGTCAACAAGCTGATCCGCGACGGACGCGACATCATCTCGTTCTGCATCGGCCAGCCCGACTTCCACACGCCGACCAACATTCAAGACGCGGCGATCCAGGCCATTCGCGAAGGCAAGCACGGGTACACGCCATCAGCGGGCATAGTGGAACTGCGTGAAGCGGTGGCGAAGGACATCTTGCGCACCCGAGGCCTCAGCGTCGATCCGAACGACGTGGTCGTTGCAGCCGGCGCCAAGCCCTTCATCGGTTACGCGATCCTCTCGGTCACCGATTACGGCGCGGGCGACGAAGTGATCTACCCGAATCCCGGCTTTCCGATCTACGAGTCACAGATCCGGGCGAACGGCGCGGTGCCCGTGCCGATTCATCTGCGCGAAGCGCGCGCGTTCAACTTCGATCCGCAGGAGCTCGCCGACAAGATCACGCCGAAGACCAAGCTGCTCATCCTCAATTCGCCGCACAACCCCACCGGCGGCATCATCCCGCGCAAGGAGATGGAGGCGATCGCCGAGGTTTTGCGCAAGCACGAGCAAGTGTGGGTGTATGCCGACGAAATCTATGGCCGACTGGTCTATGACGGCGAGTTCGTCTCGATCGCCACGCTGCCCGGCATGCAGGAGCGCACCATCATCTCCGACGGCTGCTCGAAGACCTGGGCGATGACCGGCTGGCGATTGGGCTTCGCGGCGAACCGCAAGCTCGCGCCGTTCTTCACGACCTGGATCACGAACACCGAATCGTGCGCGTCACAAATCAGCCAGTGGGCGGCGGTGGAAGCGCTGAACGGGCCGCAGGACGATGCCCAACGCATGCGCGACATTTTCTTCGAGCGCCGCAACTTGATCGTGGAGCTGTTGAACAAAGTGCCGGGTGTGACTTGTCAGTCGCCGGGCGGCGCATTTTATGTGTGGCCGAACGTGACCGAAGCCTGTGCGATGGTCGGTGCAAGAGATTCCGAGGAGTTCCGCACGCGGCTGCTCAACGAAGCGGGCGTCGCGGTGCTCGCGGACATTCATTTCGGGCCGCGCGTGCCCAACGAGGGGCAGCACATTCGCTTTAGCTATGCGGCATCGACCGATGCGATTCGAAAGGGCGTCGAACGCATGGCGAATTTCATTCGCAGCAATACGCGCGGGGCACGCAGCGCCGCTTGACCACCACCCGCCGCGCTCGCGCGTGGTAGCGTACTCGATGAGGAGGGCCGCCTTCGGCGGACCACCCCGCCCTTCGGGCCGTCGTCACCGGAGGTGGACCCCTCCTCGATGAGGAGGGCCGCCTTCGGCGGACCACCCCGCCCTTCGGGCACCCCCTCCTCGATGAGGAGGGCCGCCTTCGGCGGACCACCCCGCCCTTCGGGCACCCCCTCCTCGATGAGGAGGGGAAGGGGCGTGGCTAAGACTTTGGCTGGGAGGTATCTGTGGGCGCGCGCTCTTCGAGAATGTCCTTCATGCGCGTCTCGATGGCGGCCTTGATCTTGGGATGCGTGAACACGTAGAAGCGGCTGGCGTGTACGGCGTCGAACACTTGCTCGGCGACCCGCTCGGCGCTGATGCGCCCCGAGCTCACCGCGTGTCGCAGCTGCTCTTCGCGCGCGATCTCCTCCGCCGTCTTCGCGCGATGCGCGTTGCGCAACAAGGGCGGGCGGTTGCGCTCCGAGTCGGCGATGCCGGTAGGAACATAAGCCGGGCACAGTACCGACACACCGACCTTGGCGTTGCGCTGCTGCAGGTCGTGATAGAGGCATTCGCTCAGCGTGACTACGCCATGCTTCGACACGCAATAGATGCCCATGTTGGGCACCGAGAGCAGCCCCGCCACGGAGGCGGTGTTGACGACGTGGCACTCGACGTCCTGCCGTAACATGATCGGCAGGAAGGTGCGAATACCGTGGATCACACCCCATAGGTTGACGCCGAGCACCCACTCCCAATCGGAGACCGTGTTCTCCCACACCGCGCCGCCCGAGGCCACACCGGCGTTGTTACACAACAGATGTACCGCACCGTACGTAGCGAGCGTCTTTTCTGCGAGCCGCTCGATGTCGTGCGCGCGAGATACGTCGGTCCAGATTCCGATTGCTGGGACGCCGGCTTTGCGGAACTCCTGCTCGACGCGTCGCAACGCGTCCTCCTCGATATCCGCGAGCACCAGCTTCATGCCTTCCGCCGCCGCGCGGCGCGCCATGGCCAAGCCCAGACCACTGGCACCGCCGGTGATGACGGCGACCTTGTCGCGGAGATCCTTCATCGATGGGGGTTTTCTGCAGGAGACGAAACGGCGTCGATTCTAGCACGTGCGCTTCGCGTGGCCGGGTCAGGGCGAATTTGCGCGGGCATTGCCTGCGCGGTATGCTCGGCGCAGATCCACATGACGGAAATCTAGGGATGCAAGAACAGTTCGCCGGTACGATGCCCGTACAGGAGCGGCATCGCTTCGACGTTGCGCGGCTCGAGCAGTACATGGGCGAGCACGTCGACGGGTTTCGCGGACCGCTGCGCGTCGAGCAGTTCAGGGGTGGTCAGTCCAACCCCACTTTTCTGTTGATCACAGCTGGCCAGCGTTATGTGCTGCGGCGCAAACCGCCGGGCAAGCTGTTGCCTTCTGCGCACGCGGTCGATCGCGAGTACCGCATCATCACCGCCTTGCGACCAGCCGGCATCCCGGTCGCACGTAGCTTCGCCCTCTGCGAAGACGATTCGGTGATCGGTACGGCGTTCTACATCATGGAATACGTGGAAGGCCGAGTGATGTGGGATCAGGCGCTTCCCGGCATGCAGCCGCAGGAACGCGCGGCGATCTTCGACGAGATGAATCGCGTCATCGCCGCGCTTCATCAAGTCGATTACGAAGCCGTGGGCTTGGGCGACTACGGTAAGCCCGGCAACTACTTGCAGCGCCAGATCGCGCGTTGGACCAAGCAGTACCGCGCCTCCGAGACCGAGAAGATCGAAGCGATGGAGCGGCTGATCGAATGGCTGCCGCAGCACATCCCCGCTGATGACGAGACGCGTATCGTGCATGGCGACTACCGTCTCGATAACGTCATTTTTCACCCCAGCGAGCCGCGCATTCTCGCCGTGCTCGATTGGGAGTTATCGACGCTGGGCCATCCGCTCGCCGACTTCGCTTATCACTGCATGTATTGGCGCTTGCTGCCCGGGGAGTTCCGCGGTATCGGCGGGCTCGACTTGAAAGCATTGGGCATCCCGACCGAAGAGGAATACGTCGCGATGTACTGCAAGCGTACCGGGCGCACGTATATCGACAACTGGGATTACTACATGGCCTACAACATGTTCCGTCTCGCCGGCATCCTTCAAGGGATCATGGGTCGCGTGCTCGACGGCACGGCGGCGAGTCAGCACGCGATCGAGTCCGGCAAGCGGGCGCGACCGATGGCGGAGGCGGGGTGGAGGCAGGTGGAGAAGATTCTAGGAGGATAGAAGTTTTTCACACGAAGGCACGAACGGGATTTTTACCACGGAGGCACGAAGACACGAAGGAAAGACGAAGATGAACGTTAGCGCTTCTGGGTCGTGCGACACTGCATCCCCGCTTGCGCGGGAATGACCCGAGCCCTCTTCCCCCGAACGTCAGCGCTTCTCGGTCGTAACGACACTGGATTCCCGCTTGCGTGGAAATGACTCGAGCGGTCGGCAGGACCCAGCGGCGTTCGTCTGATCGGGAATTCTCCGCTTCCGGTGCTGCCATTGTTTCTGCCCCCTAGATTGTTCTCTTCGTGCCTTGGCGTCTTCGTGGTCCAATCTCTTCCCCATCACAAGAGCGAAATACCATGAAAGCAGTGCTCTGCAAGAAGTACGGACCGCCCGACGAGCTGGTGATCGAGGAGGTGCCCTCGCCCAAGCCCGCCAAGGGGCAGGTGGTGGTGAGCGTCAAAGCCGCCGGCGTCAATTTTCCGGACACGCTCATCATCCAAGGCAAGTACCAGTTCAAGCCGGAGCCGCCGTTCTCACCTGGCGGCGAAGTGGCGGGCATCGTCAAGGAAATCGGTGAAGGGGTGAGCGATGTCAAGCCGGGCGACCGGGTCATCGGATCGAGCACGTGGGGTGGTTTCGCCGAAGAGATCGCTGTCGATGCCGACCGCTTGATCGCGCTGCCGCAAGGGATGGATTTCGTACCGGCATCGGCCTTCGTCCTGACTTATGGCACGTCGTATCACGCCCTGAAGGATCGGGCTCAACTGCAGCCCGGCGAGACGCTGCTCGTGCTCGGCGCCTCGGGCGGCGTAGGCCTCGCCGCGATCCAACTGGGCAAAGCGATGGGCGCGCGCGTGATCGCTGCCGCATCGAGCGATGCCAAGCTCGAGGTGTGCAAAGCGAACGGTGCCGACGAGGTGATCAACTACGCCTCCGACGATCTGCGCGCGCGGGTGAAAGCGATCACGCAGGGCCGCGGCGTGGATGTCGTCTACGATCCGGTTGGCGGACCGTATTCCGAGCCGGCGTTGCGCGACATGGCGTGGAACGGGCGTTTTCTCGTCGTCGGGTTCGCCGCGGGTGACATTCCGAAGATCCCGCTCAATCTCGCGCTGCTCAAAGGCTGCTCGATCGTCGGCGTGTTTTGGGGCGCGTTCACACGCAACGAGCCCGAGCGCAACCGGCGTAACAACGAAGCGCTGCTGCAGCTCTACCTGCAGGGCAAGGTGAAGCCTCATATCCACGCCACGTATCCGCTCGAGCGCGCGGCCGAGGCGTTGAACGAAGTGCTGTACAAACGAGTCAGTGGGAAGGTGGTACTGACTACGTCGTAAATCTGTATAACTCGCAGCGTGCTGTTCCGGAGGTGATGCAGTGAAGTCGACGATGATGCAGGTCCCGCTCAACATGTGCCATTTTCTGGAGCGGGCCGGCAAGCTTTTCGGTGGCGTCGAGATCGTCTCGCGCATGCCGGATAAGTCCATCCATCGCACCAATTACGCTGCGATGTATCGGCGCGCGCGTCGGCTTGCCGAAGCGCTGCAGAAAGCGGGACTTCGCAAAGGCGATCGTGTGGCGACGCTGATGTGGAACCACTACGCACACTTCGAAACTTACTTCGGAGCGATCGCGTCAGGCGGCGTACTGCATACGCTCAACTTGCGTCTCGCTCCAGAGGAGATTGGCTTCATCGCCAATCATGCCGAGGATCGCTTCGTGATCGTCGACGACGTGCTGCTGCCGCTGTTCGAGCAGTTAAAGGCGATGACGCGCTTCGAGTGCGTGATCGTGGTGTCGCTCACCGGTGAGAAGGTCGCCGACCCCTACGTCGATTACGAGACTTTTCTCGCCGGTGCGAGCGGCGACTGGGACTACCCGCCAATGGCGGAAGACGATCCCATCGCCATGTGCTACACGTCCGGGACGACGGGGCGCCCGAAGGGCGTGGTCTATTCCCACCGTTCGCAGATCCTGCACACGCTCGTGCAATGCCTGCCGGATGTTTTGAACATCTCCGGCCGTGATGTCATTCTACCGGTGGTGCCGATGTTTCACGCGAACGCGTGGGGCATTCCCTATGCCGCCGCAATGCTGGGAACGAAGATCGTCTTTCCGGGACCGCATCTGCATCCCGAAGACCTGCTGCCGCTGTTCGAACAGGAAGAGGTGACCATTTCCTGTGGTGTGCCGACGATCTGGATGAGCATGATCCAACTGCTCGAGCGCAACCCGGGTAAATGGAAGCTGCAACCCAATTTGTGTCTCACCGTAGGCGGCTCAGCTGTGCCCGAGGCGCTGATCCGCGCCTTCGCCAGACAGGGCATCAACATCGTGCAGGGCTGGGGCATGACCGAGACTTCGCCGTTGGCGACCGTGTGCCGACTCAATCAACTGCAAGGCGACCTCGACGAAGACGGGCGTTTCGCCGCGCTCGCCTCGCAAGGCTATCCGACTCCGCTCGTCGACCTACGCATTCGCGGCGACGAGGGCGAGCAGCCGTGGGACGGCAACACGGTGGGCGAAATTCAAGTGCGGGGACCATGGATCACCGGCAAGTATCACAACCTGCCACAGTCGGAAGAAAGCTTCACCGAGGACGGCTGGTTGCGCACCGGTGATGTGGCGGCGGTATCGCCGTTGGGCTACGTCAAGATCACCGACCGCACCAAGGACCTGATCAAGTCGGGCGGCGAATGGATCAGCTCGGTCGATCTGGAGAATGGGATCATGGCGCATCCGGCTGTTGCCGAAGCGGCTGTCATCGCGGTGCCTCATCCGAAGTGGGCCGAGCGTCCGCTCGCGGTCGTCGTGCGCAAGCAAGGCGCGCAGTTGAGCGAGGCGGAGTTGCGCGAATTCTTGTCGACCAAGTTCGTCAAGTGGGCGGTCCCCGATGCGTACGTGTTTGCCGAAAGCATTCCGCGCACATCGACCGGGAAGTTCTCGAAGCGGCTGCTGCGCGAGCAATACAGAGAATGGGATTGGGGTGTGACATGAACTTCTCCCTCAGCGACGAGCAGCGCCTCATCCAGCACACCGCGCGCGAGTTCGCGCGACGCGAGATCTTGCCGCGCGCGCCGGCATGCGATCGCGAAGCGCGCTTTCCGATGGAAATCTTCGCGCAAGCGCGCGAGCTGGGCCTGGTCAACATGACCGTGCCACGCGAATTCGGCGGCAGCGGGTGGGGCGCGCTCGATCTCGCACTTGTCACAGAAGAAATGGCGTGGGCCTGCAGCGGTATCACGGGCGCCTTGGGACTCAACTCGATCTTCGCCGATGTCTTTCATGTCGCCGGCAGCCCGGAGCAGAAGAAGACGGCTTTCGCACGACTGCTGAACGGCGAGTTCGGTGCCTACGCGGTGACCGAACCGGGGGCTGGCTCCGACGTCGCCGGTATCGCGACGCGTGCCGTGCGCAAGGGCGATCGTTACCTGCTCAATGGCAGCAAGGTGTGGATCTCGAATGCGCCGCTCGCCAGCATGTTCGTGGTCTTCGCCAAGACCGATGCCTCCGCCGGACATCGCGGTATCAGCGCTTTCTTCGTCGATCGTGACACGCCGGGTCTCAGCGTGGGGCAGCCGCTCGGCAAGCTTGGGCAGCGCGCCGGGCCGGCGGCGGAGGTGTTTCTGCAGCACGTCGACGTGCCCGCTTCCGCCTTGATCGACGGCGAAGGGCAGGGTTTCGCGATCGCGATGAAAGTGTTCGACCGCTCGCGCCCGATGGTGGCCGCGCTCGCGATTGGGCTGATTCAGCGCTGTCTCGACGAGTCGTTGGAGTACGCGAAGACGCGCAAGACGATGGGCAGGCCGATCATCGAACATCAGGCTATCGGCCACAAAATAGCGGACATGGCACTGCGCTGCGAAGCGGCGCGGCTACTCACGCAGCAGGCCGCGTGGTCGCTCGATGCCGGTTATCGCAATACCTTGCAAGCGGCGTATGCGAAGACGTTCGCCGCTGACAGTGCGATGTGGGCGGCCACCGAGGCTGTGCAAATTTTCGGCGGGATGGGCTACAGCACCGAGTATCCGGTCGAGAAGTTGTTTCGCGACGCCAAAGTACTGCAGATCTACGAAGGCACGAGCGAAATCCAGCGCAACATCATTGCGCGCGAGTTGGTGCGAGCGGGGTAAGACTCGCCAAAGGGCAGAAAGGAATTTCCCTGCCCGTCGGGGTACAAACGGTTTGGTTCGAGTATCAGGAGACTTCGAATGCCCGAAGCAGTCATTATCGATGCCGTGCGCACGCCTTTCGGTCGAAAGGGCGGCGCGTTGCGCGAGCAGCGTCCCGACGCCTTGCTCGCGCACGTTCTCAACGCCGTCGTGCAGCGCGCGGGACTCGATCCATCGAAAGTGGAAGACGTGATCGATGGCACGGTCACGCTCGCCGGTGAACAAGGTGCCAATCCCGCGCGGTTGGCCGTGCTGCTGGCTGGCTTCCCGGTGCAAGTCCCGGGGGTGTCGCTCAACCGCATGTGCGGATCGAGCCAGCAGGCCGTGCACTTCGCCGCACAAGCGGTCGCGGCGGGCGACATGAATTACGTCATCGCCTCGGGCGTGGAGAGCATGACGCGCGTGCCGATGTTCCTCGACATCTCGCTCGGCAACCCCGAAGTGAGAGGCTTCGAGGTGCTCAATCCGAAGCTGTTCGCCCGCCACGAGCTGATTCATCAAGGTGAGAGCGCCGAGCGCATCGCCGACAAGTGGGGCTTCACGCGGCAAGACGTCGATGAGTTCGCCAAGGAGAGCCATCGCCGCGCCTATCGCGCGCAGCAGGAAGGACTGAACAAGGAAATCGTCGCCACCGAGGCCGTCGCGGCGGATGCCAAGCCGATGCAGCTCACGCGCGATGAAGGCGTGCGCGGTGTGATCGATGAACAGAAGATGGCGAGCCTCAAACCCGCCTTCCGCCCGGAAGGCAAAGGCGTGGTGACGGCAGCCAATTCCAGCCAGATCTCCGACGGCGCGAGCGCGGTGCTGGTGGCCAACGCGGAAGTGGCGAAGGCCGATGGGCTCAAGGCGCGGGCACGCTTTCGTGCACGAGTGGTCGTCGGCTCCGATCCCATGATGCAGCTGACCGGCGTCATTCCCGCCACCCAGCTGGCATTGAAGAAGGCGGGCTTGACGGTCGCGGACATCGATTGGTTCGAGATCAACGAAGCGTTCGCGGTCGTGCCGCTGTGCTGGGCGCACGATCTGCGCATCCCGAGCGAGAAGATCAACCCCTGGGGGGGTGCGATCGCGCACGGCCACCCGCTCGGTGCCACTGGCGGTGGCTTGATGGCAAAAATGCTGAACGGCTTGGAAGCGACCGGTGGGCAGTTCGGCCTGCAAGTGATGTGCATCGGGCATGGTCAGGCGACTGCCACGATTGTCGAGCGCATATAACCGATGAAGTTCGCAATCGTTGGTGCCGGTGCAATCGGCGGCTATCTCGGCGCACGTCTTGCGCTGGCGGGCCATGCGGTGACCTTCATCGCACGCGGGGCCAATCTCGGCGCGATTCGAAGCGACGGTATGAAGCTGATCGAAGAGGACGGCACCGAGCGCATCGCATCGGACGTGCGGGCATGCGAAGCAACCAGCGAGGCCGGTGCACAAGAGGTCGTGCTGCTCACCGTCAAAGCGCATCAAGTCGCTGCGATTGCGCCGGCGCTCGTTGCGCTATGCGATGCGGAAACCAGCATCGTCACGATGCAGAACGGCATTCCCTGGTGGTATTTCCAAGGGCTCGGGGGCGAGTACGAGGGTCGCGCGGTGACGAGCGCCGATCCCGGCGGTCGCATCGCCGCGTATATCGATCCACGTCGCGTCATCGGCTCGGTCGTCTATCCGGCCGCCGAATTGATGGCGCCCGGCGTGGTGCGGGTGATCGAAGGCAATCGCTTTTCGCTGGGTGAGCTCGACGGCAGCTCCACACCGCGCATCGAAGCCATCTCGGCGGCGCTGACCGAAGCTGGCTTCAAGGCGCCGGTGAGCAGCGATATCCGCAGCGAAATTTGGCTCAAGCTGTGGGGCAACTTGAGCTTCAATCCGATCAGTGCACTCACCCATGCGACCCTGGTAGACATCTGCCAGTTTCCACTCACGCGAGCGCTCGCTGCCGAGATGATGACTGAGGCGCAACAGGTCGCGGAGAAACTGGGCGTGCGCTTTCGCATTTCGCTCGAAAAGCGGATCGCAGGCGCGGAGCGGGTGGGCGCGCACAAGACTTCGATGCTTCAGGATGTCGAGCAGGGCAAGGCGATCGAGATCGAAGCGCTGGTTGGCGCGGTGGCGGAACTTGGCCGCATAACGCAGACGCCCACGCCTCACATCGATGCCGTGTATGCGTGCGCGAGTTTGCTGGCGAAAACGTTGGAGACGCAGCACGGGCGGTTGCGGATAGAGAAGAGG
>Ga0070741_10012898_pt1 | contig 14957 bp, 15 predicted proteins | sample Coa_R1_4_FD_66440 | JGI IMG/M metagenome (GOLD analysis project Ga0070741, IMG submission 66440) | Surface soil microbial communities from Centralia Pennsylvania, which are recovering from an underground coalmine fire - Coalmine... | ecosystem: Environmental > Terrestrial > Soil > Unclassified ...
GCCGCGGCCTCAGCTGGATCTTCGAGCATCACCGCGACCCGTCCCGCCCGGCCGACTTCGACTGACGCCGGCGGGGCACCCCAGCCCACCACCCGCCTTCGATCCTACCCGGAACGTCCGCACGCGTGTGAGACGCAGCTGTGCCGGAACCGTGTCGATCAGGGGGCGATTAGCTGCCGCTCGGCGCGGCGCCGGTACGAGCGCCGGCCTGCCAAGACGAGCGCGGCGAGGACCGCGAACGGCGCGCCGACGAGCACCACGTAGAGCAGGATCTCCAGCTCGCGCACGAGCACCTGCCCGATCTGGTGCAGCGCCCGGCCGATCCGGCCCGGCGCGGGCGGCACGACCACGGCGCGCCTGTGCGGCTCGAGGCCAAGCGACACGGTGGCGAAGCGCGCCCTGGAGATCGACTGCTGCTGCACCTGCCGCAGCTCGGCGAGGTGGGCCTGTGCGCGCGTCAAGCGGAGCTCGAGCGCTGCCCTGCGCGCGTCCGTCAGCCCCGCGGCGGCGAGCTTCGCCCGCAGCGAGGCGGCCTGCACGCGGAGACCCTGCAGCGCGCGGTAGCGCGCGTCCACCTGCGGTTGCACGTCCTCGATCGACACGTGCTGGCCGAGGATCCGGCCGAGGCTCGCGAACTCGACGACCGCGCGCTGCACCTTGCCGGTCGGCACGCGCAGGACGAGCGACGCGCTGCCGCTCGCCCGTTCCGACCCGTACCGGACCGAGCGTACGTAGCCGCCGAGCGAGCGGGTCAGCACGAGCGCGCGCTTCGTCGCCGAAGACACGTCGCCGACGCCGAGCTCTATGGCGACGGCGTACAGCTGCAGCCGGGAGCCGCTCGGCGCGGGCGGCCGTGCCGGGCGGGGGGCGGCGCGCGACGTGTCGAGGAGCCCCGGCGGGCTGGCGGGCGCCAGCTTTCCCTGCGCGGCCTTCTTGCCGCCCGAGCCGGAGGCGACGATGCCGGCGGCAGCGGCGACAACGGCGGAGGCCACGGGCACGAGCACGAGCCACCTGCGACGCGCCCGCCAGGGCACCGCCGGCACCCGCAGGGGCCGCGAGAAGCCAGACGGCTCCGGTTCGCGCTCCACGATCGCGTGCACCCGCTCGCGCAGGCCGTCGCCCGCGACGGGACGGCAGGCGCGGAGGTCGCGCACGAGCGCGTCGAAGCGCTCGTCGATCCGGTCAGGCGAGGACATCGCCACTCCTCACTTTCTCCTCGAGCTTCCCGAGCGCGCGGTGCAGGCGCGTCGAGCACGCGGTCGAGCTGATCCCGAGCAGGCGCGCGGTCGTCTCCCCGTCGAGGTCGAGGAGCACGCGCAGGGCGACCACCTCCCGCTCGCCGGCGGTCAGGCTGGCAAGTGCATCCTCGAGCGCGGGCGAATAGCCGTCGCCGAACATCCCGCCCTCGTCCACGCCGATCTCGCGCAGGGCGTACGTCCCCTCACGCCGCCTGCGCCGCTCCTCGGAGCGGAAGTGGTCGAGGGCGGTGGAGCGTGCGAGCGTCAGCAGCCACGTCCGCGGCGAGCCCCGGCGGGGGTCGTAGCGCCGCCAGCGGCGGAACGCCCGCTCGAACGTCTCGGCGGCGAGGTCCTCCGCCACCGTCCGGTTCCCCGTCAGGTAGACGAGGTAGGCGAGCACCCCGTCGAGCTGCTCCTCGGCGACGGCGGCGAACGAAGTCGGCGTCTCGCGGCTCAGCGCTGCACGCACGCCCTCTCTACGACGCCGCCGGCCGGCTGCGTCACGTCACGGCTGGTCGACGCGCCTGACCAGCACGGGGTTCCGGCCCTTGGCGTCAAAGCGGACGACGTACGCGATCCGGTCGCTGATGGCGACGCCGTACGACCGGGCGCGCGCGGCGCTCAGCTTGAGGTCGAAGCGGAAGCAGGAGACGGTCTGGCCGAACGCCGACCGGGTCGCCGAGCACGTCAGGTCGTTCCCGGAGACGAAGACGAACGTCCCGACGCCCACCGTGTAGCGCCTGCCGGCCTGAGCGCGCGCCACCTGGGGGCGGCGGCGGTAGATCACCTTCGCCGATCGGTCCGGCCGCACTCGCGCGATGGCGACGTCGCCCCTCGTGCCGATCGCGACGGCGTAGCTTCCGGCGATCGCCCGGCTGCCCGTCGCGAGCGAGCAGCCGACGACCGTCTGGCCCGGGAGCGCCGTCCTGCTCACCTGCACGGAGCAGACGACGTGCGTTCCAGCGAGCGCGAACGTATCGCCGGTCACGACCGTGACCGGCTTCGGCGCGGCCGCCGCCGTTCCAGCTGCGACGAGCGCCGCGGCTGCGGCCGAGCCGGCGGCTGAGGCGAGGAGCGAGGCGGCGCGCCTAGGCATCCCCGGCGTGCTTGACCGCGTGGCCGCCGAACTGGTTGCGCAGCGCCGCGTTCACCTTGGCGGCGAACGACTCGTCCTGCCGCGAGGCGAAGCGCGCAAACAGCGACAGCGCGATCACGGGCGCGGGCACGTCCTCCTCGATGGCGCTGAGCACCGTCCACCGCCCCTCGCCGGAGTCCTGCACGTAGCCGCGGATCCCCTCCAGCTTCGGGTCGTCCGCGAGCGCGCGCTCGAGCAGCTCGAGCAGCCAGCTGCGCACGACGGATCCGTGCTGCCAGAGCGCCGCCAGCTGGCGCAGGTCGAGGTCGAACTCGGAGGCGTTCATGATCTCGAACCCCTCCGCGAACGACTGCATCATCCCGTACTCGATCCCGTTGTGGACCATCTTCACGAAGTGCCCTGCGCCAGCCGGGCCGACGTGTGCGTAGCCGCCCTCCTCGGTCAGGTCGCGGCAGAGCGGCTCGATGACGGCGAACGCGTCGGGCTCGCCGCCGACCATGACGCAGTAGCCGCCCTCGAGCCCCCAGACGCCGCCGGAGACGCCGGCGTCGAGGAAGCGGATGCCGCGCTGCTTCGCGCCCGCGGCGCGCCGCTGCGAGTCGCGGAAGTTCGAGTTGCCGCCGTCGACGAGGACGTCGCCCGGCTCGAGCAGGCCGAGCAGCGTCGAGTAGGCGCCCTCGGTCGCATCGCCGGCCGGCACCATCAGCCAGGCCACGCGCGGCGGCTCGAGCTTCGCCACCAGCTCCTCGAGCGAGGCGACCGTGCGCGCCGGGTCGGTGCGTGCGTACGTCTCCACCTCGTGGCCGTGCCGGCGCAGCCGCTCGGCCATGTTGCCGCCCATGCGGCCCATGCCCACGATCCCGATGCGCATCAGGCGCGGACCAGCTCGCCGCGCTTGGCGCGGATGCCGTCGAGCAGCTCCTGGAAGGAGTCGTCGAACTTTTGCACGCCTTCGGCCTCGAGCGTCTCGGTGACGTCGTCGACGTCGACGCCGAGCCGGTCGAGCTCGCCGAACAGCGACGCCGCCTCGTCGAGGCCCTGCTCGAGCGTGAGCGCCACGCGACCGTGGTCCTGAAAGGCCTCGACCGTCTCGAGCGGCATCGTGTTCACCGTCTCGGGGCCGATCAGGCTGTCGACGTACAGCGTGTCCGGGTAGTCCGGGTTCTTCGTCGACGTCGACGCCCACAGACACCACTGCTTCGAGGCGCCCTTGGAGGCGAGGAACTGCCAGCGCTGGCCTGAGAACACCTCCCGCCAGCTCTGGTAGGCGAGCCGGGCGTTCGCGACGGCGAGCTTCCCGCGCAGCCGCAGCGCGGTCTCGGAGCCAACCGCCTCGAGGCGCTTGTCCGCTTCGGTGTCGACGCGCGAGACGAAGAAGCTCGCCACCGACGACACCGGCCGCGGGTCGCCGCCGGAGGCGACCAGCCGCTCGAGGCCCCGGATGTACGCCTCCATCACCTCGCGATGGCGCCGCAGCGAGAAGATGAGCGTCACGTTGATCGATTTCCCGGCGGCGATCATGTCCTCGATCGCCGGCAGGCCGGGCTTCGTCGCGGGGATCTTCACGTACACGTTCGGCCGGCCGACGAGCGCGTGCAGCCGCTTCGCCTCCTCGTACGTCGCCTCGGTGTCGTAGGCGAGCGTCGGGTCGACCTCGATCGACACGTAGCCGCGCAGGCCGGCGCCGCCGTCCCAGACGCTCCGCATCAGGTCGCAGGCGTCGCCGACATCTTTCGTCGCGAGGCCGACGAAGATCTCCTTGGGGTCGTCCGTCTCGTCGAGCAGCTGCGCGAGCTGGGCGTCGTAGCGGCGGCCCTCGGCGAGCGCCTTCTGGAAGATCGTCGGGTTGGAGGTGACACCGGTGACGGCGTCCTCCTCCATCAGCTTCGCGAGCTGGCCGCTCTCGAGCATCTCCCGCGAGAGCGAGTCGATCCACACGCTCTGACCGAGGCCGGAGAGACGGTGCAGGTTGGACTCACGCATGTTGCCTGATCCTTTCCAGGAGTGCGGTCGCGCGCGCGACCACGTTGTCGACGTTGAAACCGAGCTCCTTCAGCACGGTGCCCCCCGGCGCGGAGGCGCCGAACCGCTCGATGGCGATCGAGTCTCCCTCGTCGCCGACCCAGCGCTCCCAGCCGAGGGCGACCCCGGCCTCGACCGAGAGCCGCGCGCGAACCTCCGGCGGCAGCACCTCGTCGCGGTAGTCGCGGGGCTGCTCGGCGAACAGCTCCCAGCAGGGCATGGAGACGACGCGCACCCCGTTGCCGTTCTCGGCCGCGATCCGCCTCGCCGCCTCCAGCGCGAGCGCGACCTCGGAGCCGGTCGCGACGAGGATCAGGTCCGGCTCGCCCGACTCCCACAGCACGTACGCCCCGCGCTCCACGCCGGCGGCGGGACCGAGGCCGCTGCGATCGAGCGTCGGCACCTTCTGGCGGGTGAGGGCAAGCGCGACCGGCCCGTCCTGGCGCTCGAGCGCGACCTTCCAGGCGTAGGTGGTCTCGTTCGCGTCCGCCGGGCGCATGAACCAGAGGTTGGGGATCGCGCGCAGCGCCGCGTAGTGCTCGACCGGCTGGTGCGTGGGACCGTCCTCGCCGAGGGCGATCGAATCGTGCGTCCAGACCCAGACGACGGGCAGGTGCATGAGCGCCGAAAGGCGGACAGCCGGGCGCATGTAGTCGGAGAAGACGAGGAACGTCGAGCCGTAGGGCTTGACGATGCCGCCGTGCAGCGCAAGCCCGTTCACGATCGCGCCCATGCCGTGCTCGCGGATGCCGAAGGCGACGTTGCGCCCGGCGTGGGTGGCGGAGAACACGCCGGCTCCCTCGAGCTCGGTCTTCGTCGACTCGACCAGGTCGGCCGCCCCGCCGACCATCGTCGGCACGAACGACTTGAACGCCTGCATCACCTGCTTGCCGGCGTCGCGCGTGGCCAGGGCCTCGCCGGACGGGAACGCGGGCAGCGCCTCGGCGAAGCCCGGGCGCGGGCGGCCCGAGTGCACCTGGTCCCAGTCCTCCCGCGCCGCCGGGAAGGCGTTGCTCCAGGCGTCGAACCGCTCCCGCCACTCCGCCTCGAGCGCCGCGCCGCGCTCCCGGCCGCTCATGTGCTCGTAGACGCCGTCCGGAACGGCGAACGTCTCGTCGGGGTCGAAGCCGAGCAGCTCCTTCGTCGCCCGCACCTCGTCCTCGCCGAGCGGCGAGCCATGCGCCTTGGCCGTGTCGATCGCGTGCGGGGCCGGGTAGGCGATGTGCGTATGGCAGACGATCAGCGACGGACGCTCGGTCTCGGCGCGCGCGGCGGCGAAGGCGGCCCGCAGCGCGTCGAGGTCGTTCACGTCGTGGACGTGCTGCACGTGCCAGCCGTAAGCCTGGAAGCGCCTGCCCTTGTCCTCCGTGTCGAAGGAGAGGGACGTCGTCCCGTCGATCGTGATGCGGTTGTCGTCGTAGACGTAGATCAGCTTGCTCAGACGCAGGTGGCCGGCGATCGAGGCGGCCTCGGAGGCGACGCCTTCCATCAGGTCGCCGTCCGAGCAGATCGCGTAGACGCGGTGGTCGACGACCTCGTGGTGGGGGCGGTTGTAGCGCTGCGCGAGGAAGCGCTCGGCGAGCGCGAGCCCGACGCCGTTCGCGAAGCCCTGGCCGAGCGGCCCGGTCGTCGTCTCCACCCCGGGCGTGAGGGCGTGCTCCGGATGGCCGGGCGTGCGCGACCCCCACTGGCGGAACTGCTTGAGGTCGTCGAGCGAGAGGTCGTAGCCGGTCAGGTGCAGGGCGGCGTACTGGAGGATGCAGGCGTGCCCCGCAGACAGGACGAAGCGGTCGCGGTCGGGCCACCCCGGGTTCCCCGGGTTGTGGCGGAGGAACTCCGTGTAGACGAGGTAGGCGACCGGCGCAAGCGCCATCGCCGTCCCCGGATGACCGGCGTTCGCCTTCTGCACCGCATCCATGGCGAGGACACGAATGGTGTCGATCGAGCGGCGCGCGAGGTCGTCGTTGGGCATGGGCTGAGGATACGCGCTGAGAGTAGGCCCCCGGCCCGGGGTCGCTCCCGCCCGCGACCTACGGACGCACGGCGCAGGCACGGTGCAGACGCACGAGGCGGCCCGGCACGGGGAAGCGCCGTCCGCGCGACGAGGTGGCACGGCGGCGACGGGGACGAGGCGGCACGGGCCGAGACGGCGCGGGCGGCGCACAGGATGCACGCGCTGCTTGTGCACGCACGCGCCGCTATGTTCTCCCCGGACATGTCTGTCTGCGCCCGCCCACACCGCCCCACAGCCCCACCCTGGGAGGGGAGTTCCACCCGCCACCCGCGCTCAGCATCGCAGCTTCCGGCGCACGCGTGTGTGGAGCGGGCGTGCCGATTCCGTGCCGATGTCGCCGGCTCAGTCTAGGCCTGCGCGATGGCCGTCGTCGTCGCCACGAACCTCCGCAAGGAGCTTGCCGGAGCCGTCCTCTTCGACGGGCTCTCGTTCAAGGTCGAGCGCGGCGAGCGGCTCGCGCTCTCCGGCCCGAACGGCGCAGGCAAGACGACGCTCCTGCGCATCCTCGCACGCCAGAGCGAGCCCCACAGCGGCGAGCTCGTGTACGCGAAGGGAACGCGGGTCGCGCTCCACGACCAGCGGCCGCCACTCGCCCTCGGCCTGACGCTGCGCGAGTACGTGCTCGGCGGCGGCGCCGACCTCGTCGCGCTCGAGGACGAGCTACGCGAGCTCGAGGCGGCCATGGCGAGCGGCGCCCACGACGCGCCCACGATGCGCCGCTACGCGGAGGCGCAGGCCCGCCTGGGGCACGCTGGCGGATGGGACTGGCGCGCGCGGACGACGGCCGTCCTGCGCGGACTCGGCTTCACGGACGAAGATCTCGACCGCAGCCTCGACACCTTCTCCGGCGGCGAGCTGACACGCGCCACCCTCGGCCGCACCCTCGCGGGCGACCCGGACCTGCTCCTCCTCGACGAGCCGACGAACCACCTTGACGTGGCCAGCCTCGAGTGGCTCGAGTCGACGCTTGCGTCGCTGGACGCCGCCGTGATCCTCGTCGCGCACGACCGCTGGTTCCTCGAGACGGTGGCGACGGCCGTGCTCGAGCTGGAAGGAGGACGCGCGCTCCACTTCGCCGGCCCCTGGCACGAGTGGCGCCGCGAGAAGGCCGCGCGCACACTCGCGGCCGGCAAGGCGGTGCAGCGCTACGACGCCGATATCGCGCGGCTCGAGCGCTTCATCGAGCGCTTCCGGTCCAAGAAGTCGAAGGCGAAGCAGGCGCAGGCGAAGCTGACGCAGATCGGGCGCCTCGCGCGGGAACGGGCGCGGAGCTCCGCCGAGCTCGACTCCCTGACGCGCCGACGCAGGTCGCTCGACTTCGACTTCCTCGACCCGCCGCGAAGCGGGCGGACCGTCGTTGACGTGTCCGGTCTGGACGTACAGGCCGGCACGAGGCGGCTGCTCACGAACGTCTCGCTCACCATCGAACGGGGCGAGCACGTGGCGCTCGTCGGCCCGAACGGCTCGGGGAAGACGACGCTCCTGCGGGCGCTCCTCGCCGGCCCGCTCGGGCACGGTGTCCAGCCGGCGCTCCTCTCGCAGCAGGAGATCGAGCTTGACGAGCGCGGAACGGTCCTCGACTGCCTGCAGTCGATGACAGGCCTGCAGCGCCCCCAGGCGCAGCAGCTGCTCGGACGATTCCTCTTCTCCGGCTGGGAGGAGCACCAAAAGCCGGTCTCCGTCCTCTCCGGCGGCGAGCGGCGGCGTCTCGCGCTGGCGGCCGGAGTCGCCTCCGGGGCGAACTTCCTCGTCCTCGACGAGCCGACGAACCACCTCGACCTCGAGAGCCGGGAGGCGCTGGAGGATGCCCTGCGCGCCTTCCCGGGTACGGTGCTCTTCGTCTCGCACGACCGCGCGCTCCTCGACGCCGCCGCCGACCGGACGCTCGCGATCGAGGACGGGGAGCTCCGCTCGTACACGGGCGGCTGGGCTGACTACGTCCGCCGCCGAGACGAAACGGCCGTGTCCGGGGGTCACGCCCCCGGACGTGTCCGTAAGGGCAAGCGGACGGCGACAGCGAGTCCGGCGACAGCGTCCGCTGCGGCGGCCCGACAGCGCGAGCTCGAGCAGGTCGAAGCTGTCATCGAGAACAAAGAGCGGGCTGTCGCCAAGCTCGAGCAGCATCTCGCGACCGACTGGGCGGACGTCGACGCGGTGGCCGCCTATCGCCGCGCGCGCGAGGAGCTCGAATCGCTCGTCGCGCGCTGGGAGGAGCTGGTCGAGTCCGCCCAGGCCTGATCCGGCGGCACGCGGACGCGAGAGACGCTAGAAAGCGAACGTGCCGGATCCCGATCCGCTCGCCCTCCTGCGCGACCTCGTCGAGATCGAGTCGCCCACGTATTCGCTCGGCGTCCACTCCATGGCCGTGCGCATGGCGGAGGAGCTGGACGCGCTCGGCGGCCACGTCCGCCTCCTCGACGGAGACCACGTGGTCGCCGACCTGGACGGCGAGGGCGAGCCGCTGCTCCTGCTCGGGCACACGGACACCGTCTGGGAGGAGGGAACGCTCGCCACGATGCCGTTCCGCGTCGAGGGCGACGTCGCCTACGGCCCCGGCGTCTACGACATGAAGGGTGGTCTCGTGCTGATGCTCGAAGCCGTGCGCCAGGCGGGACCGCGGCGGCGGGCGTTGCGCGTTTTCCTGACTGCGGACGAAGAGCGCGGAAGCCGCACCGCGCTCGACGCGCTGCGCGAGGCGGCGCGCGGCGTCGCCGCGGCGCTCGTCGTCGAGCCGCCGACGGCTCAGGGCCATCTGAAGACCGCCCGCAAGGGGCTCGGCCGCTTCCACGTCGCCATCACCGGGCGGCCCGCCCACGCGGGCACGAGCATCGTCGACGGCGCGAGCGCAGTCGAGGAGCTCGCGCACCAGATCCTACGGCTTCACGCGCTCACAGATCACGAGCGCGGCGTCACCGTCAACGTCGGCGTCGTCCACGGGGGAACGCGCGAGAACGTCGTCGCCGCGTATGCGCACGCGCACCTCGACGTCCGCGTCTCGAACCGCGTCGATCTCGAGCGCCTCGAGCGGATCCTGCGCACGCTCGAGCCGACAATCGAGGGCACGTCGATCCAGGTCGAGGGGGAGTGGACGCGGCCGCCGCTCGAGCGCACCTCAGCCGGGCAGCGGCTGTTCGTTCGCGCCCGAGCGATCGGGCGTGAGCTCGGTCTCGAGCTGGAGCAGGCCACCTCCGGCGGCGGCTCGGACGGCAACCTCGTCGGCGCGCTCGGCGTCCCGGTGCTGGACGGCCTGGGCGCGGAGGGAAAAGGCGCGCACGCACACGACGAGCAGATCTCGCTGTCCGCGCTTCCCGTACGGACGAGCCTCCTCGCGGGGCTGCTCGCCGACCCCGGGCTGTGAGACAGGCGACGGACTAGACTCGCGTGATGGCGTCGACGCGCGAGCTCCTCCGGTCGCTCGGCCTGCCTCCCGGTGACCTGCACGCGCTCCCCGACTCCACGAAGCGCTTCCCGGACGGCGCGCAGTACCGGATCGAGATACCGAGCACGGAAGGCCCCCGCTGCCTCGAGGCGGTGCTCGAGGAGGCAGAGCGGCTCAGCGTGCGCGTGCACCGGGTGTCACAGGGAAGCGGCGTCTTCCTGCACACGGACGACGAGCTGGACGAGATGGCGCGCCTCGGGGCAGCGGCACCCGTCGAGGTAAGCCTCTTCACCCGTCCGAATGCCGGCTGGGGCACGTCGGCGATGGCGCGCTCACCGGCCGGGGCGATCGTCGCCGCCGCCGCGCACGGCCAGGAGCAGCTCGTCGCCTGCCTCGACGACGCGCGGCGCGCGGCCGAGCACGGCTTCCGCAGCGTCCTCGTCGCCGACGTCGGCGTCCTGTCCACGTTCACCGCCCTCAAGCGGGCGGGCGTGCTTCCGCAGGACATGCAGGCGAAGGTGTCGGTCATGCTTCCCGCAGCCAATCCAGCGGCCGCCCGCGTCCTCGAGCAGCTCGGCGCGAGCACGATCAACGTCCCCACCGATCTGTCGCTCGCCCAGATCGCCGCCATCCGCGCGGCCGTCGACTGCCCGCTCGACGTGTACGTGGAGGCGCCCGACACGGTCGGCGGCTTCGTGCGTGTGCACGAGCTCCCCGAGCTGATTCGGGTCGCTGCGCCCGTGTACGTGAAGTTCGGCCTGCGGAACGCCCCGGACGTCTACCCCGCCGGAACGCACCTGGAGCAGACGACCGTCGCCCTGTCGCGCGAGCGGGTGCGCCGGGCGCGCCTCGGGCTCGACCTGCTCGCGCGCTCGGGCTACGAGCCGGCCGTGTCCGAGCTGGGAGCAGCAGGGCTCGCCCTGCCGGTGCCGCCGGGCTGATCGCCCGTGAGCGTCGCGACCACGGCCTCGGCGATCACCTTCAGGGGCCGGCCCGCCACCTGGCTCGCACGTCGCAGCCGCTCGAACGCCTCCTGCTCGCTGAGCTCCTCCTTCGCCATCAGCAGGCCCTTCGCGCGCTCGATCACCTTGCGGGCGGCGAGCGCCTCGGCCAGCGACTCCGCCTCCTCGCGCAGCGCGGTCAGCTCCTCGTGGCGGGCCCGTGCGGTCGCGATCGCGGGGAGCAGATCCTCCTGGCGGAACGGCTTCATCAGGTAGCCGAAGACGCCGGCCTCGACCGCACGGGAGACGACCTCCTCCTGCCCGTAGGCGGTCAGCATCACGATCGGGATCGGCCGCTCGTCCAGGATCCTGCGCGCGGCCTCGATCCCGTCCAGGCGCGGCATCTTCACGTCCATGATCGCGAGGTCGGGACGCTCCGCGCGAGCGAGCTCGACCGCCTCGAGCCCGTCGCGCGCCTCGGCGCACACCTCGAGCCCGGCCTTCTCGAGCAGCGCGCGCAGGTCGAGCCGGATGATCGTCTCGTCCTCGGCGATGAGGATCTTCATGCGATCGACCGGACGAGCTCGCGCGGCTCCGGCCAGAACAGGAGCCGGGCGGCAGCGTCCGCGGTGCACCAGCGGTAGGCGTCGTGCTCGCCGTCGAGGCGCGGCTCCCAGCCCACGGGGGCCTCGGCGAGGAAGCACTCGACGCGGATCCGCGCGAACCCGTGCGCCGCGCCCGCCTCCCACGGCTCGGGCGAGTACTCGTACGGGCGGTGCAGGTCGACCGGGACCGCCTCGAGCCCCGTCTCCTCCCGGAGCTCGCGTGCCGCCGCCAGCGCGGGAGCCTCGCCCGGCTCGACGCCTCCGGCGACACCGTGCCAGTAGCCGCCGTGCTCGGGCGAGCGGTGCAGGACGAGCAGCTCGCCGCTCCTGCGGACGGCGACGAAGACCTCGTGCGGGAGCCTCACGCCGGCAAGGCGGCTCGCCGGCCGCTCGCCGCCCGTCCGCGCGTCTTCACGCGTCACGTCGGTTCATGTTCACGCGTCACTCTCGGGCAGACCCCACCTCCCCGACCCACGGCGCTCAGCCTACCGCCGAACCGCGCGCGCGTGGGGGACGGCTTCGTGCCGGAAGCGTGCCGACCGCTGGAAACGGGGCGCCGCCGCAGTCCGCAGCCCTCACGCGGGGAACGTCACGCGGGGAAGACGACCTCCGCGCGCAGGCCGCCCGTGCTCTCCAGGGTCAGCGTGCCGCGCAGCTCGTCGCGGACGAGCGCGCGCACGATCGACAGGCCCGTCCCGTGCGCCGGATCGCCCTCGATGCCGGCGCCGTCGTCGGCGATCGCGAGCACGACGTCGCCGTTCCGCCGCGCGAGCTCCACCCGCACCCGTTCGCCTCCGTGCTCGAGCGCGTTCTGGAGGAGCTCGCTGAAGACGAGCGCGAGGGCCGTCGCGCGGCTGCCTGCGAGCGACACCGGCTCGATCGCCGACTCCACCCGCTTCCCCGCGCTCAAGCCCTGCACGAGCATCCGCCGCAGGCGGTCGAGGAGCTCGCCGAGGTCGACGTCGTCGTCGCGCCGCTCGGTCAGCACCTCGTGCACGGCGGCGATGGCGAGGATGCGGTTGACCGAATCCGCGAGCGCGCGCTCGGGGTCGACCCCGTCGGCGTGGGCCTGCAGGCGGAGGAGCGAGGCCACGGTCTGCAGGTTGTTCTTCACGCGGTGGTGGATCTCCTGGGCGAGCACGCCGCGCATCACGGCCCGCCCGTGCTCGAGGGCGACCGCGGCGTGGTGGGCGATCGAGGCAAGGAGCTGCCGGTCGTCCTCGCTGAACGGCACGTCGCGGTCGCAGACGAGCTCGCCGATCTGGCGCCGCTTCCAGCGCAGCGGCATGCGCACGGCGTGCGCGCCCGCCCGGCCCTCGGGCCAGGCGACGCCTCCGTCCTCGAGCACGATCGCCGCCCCGGTGGCGCCGAGCGCCTCCATCGTCGTCTTCACGATCGCCTCGAGCGACTCCTCGACGTAGAGCGACTCGGACACGGCTTCCGAGATCGTCGCCAGCGCCTCGAGCTCGCGGACCCGGCGCTGCGCCTGCGAGTAGAGCTTCGCGTGCTCGATCGAGAAGCCCACCTGCGCGGCGATCGCGAGCAGCAGGTCGGTCTCGGCGCGGGAGAACTCGTGCGGCCGGCGGGTGCGGACGTTCAGCGCGCCCTCGAGCTTGTCGCGGGCGAGGATGGGGACGGCCAGGATCGACTCGTACTCGTCCTCGGGCAGGTTCGGGAACGTCTTGAAGCGCGGGTCGAGGTGCGCCTGCGCGGGCAGCATGATCGGCGCGCGCGCCGCGGCCGCCGAGCCGGTGATGCCCTCGCCCGGCTTCAGCCGCGGCCGTCTCGTCATCTCCTCGACGCCCGTCCCGTGCGTCGCCCGCAGGACGAGCTCGTCGGCGCGGTCGTCGTACAGGTACACGAAGCACGCGTCGGCGCCGAGCGCCTCTGCCACCGTCCGTGCGACGAGGGCGAGCACCTCCTCGAGGTCGAGCGTCGAGTTGACCGCGGCGATCGTCTCCGTGAGCAGCCTGAGGTGACGTGCCGGCTCGTCCATGGACCGATTGTACGAGCGCGCAGGACCGGGTCCGGCGGTAGGCTCCCGCCGTGTCGACGGTGCAGTGGCTGCTCGGAGCGCACGTGCTCGGGGCCTTCCTGTTCGTGTCGGGCGCCGTCGCCGCCGGAGCGCTGCAGACGGCGGCGCTGCGGCGCGAGCGTCCGAGCGAGATCGCGGCGCTCCTGTCGCTGACGCGCGTGGCGGTCGCCATCGTCGGCGCCGGCTCGCTGCTCGCCGTCGGCTTCGGCGCCTGGCTCGTCGAGGAGCTCCAGCTCGGCTGGGACCGGACGTGGATCTCCGCGGCGCTCGGGCTCTTCCTCGCGAGCAGCCTGTTCGGCGGCCTCGGCGGCCGCGCGGCCAGGCACGCGCGCCACCTGGCCGAGCGGCTGGCAACCGAAGGGGACGAGCCGAGCCGGGAGCTCTCCCGTGCGCTCGCCGACCCGATCGCCCTCCTGCTCAACTACGGGAGCTTCCTCGCCGCCCTCGCCATCCTCGCCCTGATGATCTGGAAGCCGGCCTGATGCGCTCGGACACGCTCCTCTTCTTGCACGTGCTCGCCGGCATGGTCGCCGTCGGCGGGCTGATCGCGACCGGGGTCGTCGCGCTCGAGCGCCGGCGGCGGCCGGGACCCGAGTCCGGCCGCGGCGGGCGCCTCGCGTGGCAGCTCCCAGCCGGCACGGTCGCCGCGACCATCGTCGCGATCGCGCTCGGGGAAGGGCTCGCCGGCCAGGAAGACGTGTCCGCCGCCTGGCTCGACGTGTCGCGCGGCCTCACGGTCTTCGGCCTGGTTGTCGGCGGCGTCGTCCTCGCGCTGCTCGCGCGCCTCGCGCGCACCCGGCCGCGGCTCTCCGGCGCGGTGGCACCGCTCGCCGGCGCGCTCGTCCTCGTCGGGCTGGCGGTTGCGTTCGTGATGGCCGCCAAGCCCGCCTGAGCCCGGCGCCGGCGGCGAGCGGCTCGGCCGCCGGCCGGCGGTGTCCCAACCGCGGGCCGCCGGCAGGTGGCGGTTAACAGAAGCCTTACGACGAGGAAGGTTTTTTCCTGATCCGGGGGAAATACCGTGGTTCCGGATGGGTGCCTTCGCCGTCGATCTCACCGCGACGTCAGGGTTCCTCGTCGCCGATCGCAACGGGGAGCTCGTCGGCCGTGTCGAGTGCCCCATGTACGGCACCGCTCCGGACGAGCCGGACGCGCTCGCGGTGAAGGCAGGCCTGTTCTCGGCCCGGCGTCTCGTGCCGGCCGAGACGATCGACTCGATCGACGGCGCCGCCGGCGTGATCGAGCTGAGCGTCGAGCGCGAATCGATCAGGACCTTTCTCTAGCCGCTCCGGCGGCGAGGCTCCGACGAGGGACGGTGAGGGGACCGGCCCTGTCGGCGCGCCCTCGGCCCGGACGGGCGAGCGAGCCGACACCCCGGCGCGCGGGAGACGTGGCCGGCTCCCGCCCCTGAACGACCACGAGCTGCCCAGAGAAGCAGCTCGTAGTCGGCCGTCAGTCTGCTCCGCAGCCGCAGCAGGCGGAGCAGCTCGCAATTGTAGACGAGTTGCAGGTACTGAAGGGAAAATGACGCTGAGGGTGTGGGAACCGTCTGGCCTCAGGCGGCCTCCGGGAGGGTTTCGAGGGTGACTTTGTGGCCGAGGCGTTCGAGCTGGGCGACGAGCCGTCGGGT
>Ga0070741_10012899_pt1 | contig 14957 bp, 18 predicted proteins | sample Coa_R1_4_FD_66440 | JGI IMG/M metagenome (GOLD analysis project Ga0070741, IMG submission 66440) | Surface soil microbial communities from Centralia Pennsylvania, which are recovering from an underground coalmine fire - Coalmine... | ecosystem: Environmental > Terrestrial > Soil > Unclassified ...
GCATACAGGAAATTGAAAAAGACTTTGATGGAGGTGAGGCGGCGCTGGTACGATTTCATGCTGCATGGGACCCCGCGTTGATAGCGGAGATAGTGCATGAAATTGTTAATGTCTTGCGTCGTCACTTCGCCGACCGGCTTGTTAGAGCCGATGTATTTGCGAAAGATGTTGAGGTCGCCGCCGAAGGCTTTGATGGTGTTTTCGGAAAAGCCCTGCTGACGCATGTGTTCGTGGAACACCGCGATGCCGACGGTTAGCGACGAGTGCATGTCGAGTCCGTTGGTTGGGAGGGTCATCGGCAAGAGTTCGCCGGCGAGTGGTTGCTTGGAGCGAAAGAGCGTCAGTTGAACGGGATTCATGGTGCACCTCGTGCTGGGTGTCGCGTCAGAGCAGTTTTTTTCGAAAACTAGGAAGTCTGGTGCGGCACGCTGATCGGGTTGGAGAGGAGGCGTAAGTGCTCCAGATGTTCCAAATTTTTAGTGTTGTACGTGACGAGCGTTAAACCGTGCAATAGGGCAGTGGCAGCAATCACCGCTTCGGCATACGTGAGCGGCGCTTCCGAAGCACCGCGCAACTTGATCAAGTCCGCCGCACGTCGGGCAACCTCGTCATTGATCGGATGAACGATGAAGGGGGCGAGAAAGTCGAGCGTTTGGCGCTGGTCATTCGGTTGGGTAAGGAGCCAGATTTCAAGATGCGACCAGACCGACGTATGCAGGTCGCCTTCTTCCGTGAGCTGGTGCGCGAGAGTTAAGGTATCGGTTACGCCGCGCAGACAGCGAATCAAGACATCGGTATCGAGTAAATAATCACTCACGCCGCGCCTTCCGTCCAGTCGGCGAGACCTGTACCGGCGCGAAGGTAAACATGCCTGACGCGCGCAGCTGGGTCACCAAGCGATCAATGGCAGCGGCGTCAGCCAATTGCGGATAGACCTCCGCTTGCCACAGGGGATCGCGAGCCAAGTCTTCAAATAACGCCGCGAATTTCAAGCGGCGCAGTTCGCGCGCCGTAGCGCGGGCGATTACTTCGCTCCGGCGCTTGGCAGGGACGAGCTTCCGCAGGTCTTCCAAGACCGGGCGAGGGAAATTGACATTGATCCGTTCAAGCGAAGGATTGTTCATAAAGCTCCATTAAAAACATCAATATAATACACCCAAAAAAGCACTCGTCAATAGCACAGATGTTTGTGTTTTTAGTTATGTCAAGAAAACACTTGACAAAAAATGCTAGAAACTGTAAAATTCTCCTGAATTTAAGGAGATTTTGGAGATTTCGCATGGCGACAGAAAAACAGCCCTGGTTAACGCTTCGGGAAGCCAGCAAACAAATTGGGGTGTCTCCGGCGACGTTGCGCGCGTGGGCGGACGAAGGTCGCGTTCAGACCTACCGCACGCCAGGGGGACACCGTCGCTTTCGGGTGAGTGAATCGGACGCACCGATGAGCGGCGTGCGGCGGCGCGCAGAGACGCGCTGGAAATTATTGGAGCACAGCGCGTTGGGACGGGTGCGGCTGGCGCTAGAAGCGGAATCGCCCGACTCCCCTCCCCTACCCTCCTTTACCTCCCAGGCAACCGCAGAATACCGAGAATTGGGTCGGTCGTTAATTCAATTGTTGGTGAAAGGGCTGCAAAAGGAACAACTTGACACGGAACGCGCGGGCGAATTGGGCAAGGCGTATGCTGAACTGGACCGACAATATGGGATTGCGCTACGCGACGCGGTAGCGGGACTGGCGTTCTTTCGTACGGCGTTTGTGGAAAGCGTGGTGGAGTTTTTGTTCGGTCTGGGCGAGCCTTCTGCCGATCAGTTGATTTTGTGGCTGCGGCGGGTGAATGAAATCATTGACCGAGTTTGTTTGAGCATGGTCGAGTATCATGCAGAGAATCGGGTCGTGAATGTCAGCAAAAAATAAATTGCCTCCGCCCCAAGGCGACGCATCACGCACCACGCGTAACCGAAGCACCATGTATGATGCGTCGAGGGGGGTGCGGCGGATTCCGCAAGGGTCGTTCCTGTATGAGCGTATAATTCCGTTTGTGATGATTGTGTTCGGGATTTTGTTGGTGGTGATTATTTTGGTGTCATTGGGATTGGTGTTGGGGGTGGTGGGAACGAGGTAACAGGTTATTGTGGGCTGGTTGTCGAGGGATCGGGCGATTCAAATCGCTGCAACTCACTGCCAAGTCAACCTGCGTTGACTTGGAATTTCCATTGAAGGGGATAATATGAGTGTTACACAGCTGCTTCTGCCGTTTGGCAGTGCGATTATTATGGCGGTTTTAACATATGATATTTTTCGCCGGTATCAGCAGCATCACGGCGGGCATACGCATTTGGTGTTTTGGGGTGTGGGGCTGGGGATGTTTGCGGTGGCGGCTTTTTGTGGGGGTCTTTTGTATTTTGGTTGGAATGAAGCAGCATTTATCGGCTGGTTTTTGTTCGGGGCAATGTTGAATGCGGCGTGGATCGGGCAGGGGACGATTCTGTTGCTCGTACGGAAACGCTGGGTGACGGCGCTTTCGATTATTTTGGTGATTGCGAGCGTCCTTGCAGCGATTATTTTGCTTTCGACCCCGTTAAATGGCGCACAGTATCAAGCGAATGTTTCGGTCTTTGAACAATACAAGAGTGTTTTGCCCACAGATGCGATTGCGCGGCGTATCTTGACGCCGTTATTTAATATCTATGGGACCATTGCGGTCGTGGGCGGCGCGCTGTGGTCTTCGTACCTGTTTTACAAGAAGGAGATTTTGCCGAACCGAGTGATCGGGAATGTATTGATTGCGGCGGGCGCTCTGGCGATTGGGGGCGCGGGGACATTAACGGCGACGGGGTTTTCGCAAGTGCATGAGTTATCACAATTGGTCGCGGCGATTTTGATTTATGCGGGCTTTGTGTTTGCGAGCCGACCCGCAGCAGTTCAGGAGAATGAACGGACAGCGGCGGCGAAGCCAGTGGCGGCAAAGTAAAGACTAACCCCCATTGATGTGCGGAGACGCGCTTTGCTATACCGCATCCGCGTCTCCGCACATCACCCTTCCCTACGAGGGCAGGGGAGCAAAGACGGCGCAAATAAAATCGCGGGCGATTGGGTCGCCCGCGATTTCTTATTTATGAGCTGATTCGGCGCGGCGGTGTTGGACACGGAGGCACATGCCGACGACGGCTTTGAGTCCGGCGGCTTCGGCAGCGTCTGCGGCGTCATAGTTTTCCGTACCGGGCTGCATCCAGACTACTTTTGCGTTTTTGGCGATGGCTTGCTGGACGACGGCGGGGACGTATTCGGGGCGGCGAAAAATATCCACAATGTCAACAGGGCCGGGGACGGAGAGTAAATCGGGATAGGCTTTTTCGCCCAAGACTTGGCTAATGTTTGGGTTTACGGGAATTATGCGGTAACCGCGTTGTTGTAAATATTGCGCCACTTCATATGACGGACGCGACGGGTTATTCGATAGACCGACAACGGCGATGGTTTTGGATTCTTGCAAGATTTTTTGGATGGGATCCATGGAGATTTCTGGAATGCAGGTTTTTCCTGCCGCCTTTGGCGGAGAAAAACCGCATTCCAGCGTTCAAAGTGACAGCTAGGTTGGACTTTTAGGTGTGACGTTGATGCCAAGCTGTTGCAAGAGAGTGGGGATGTAATAGGGTTCGGGCGCGCCCCCTTCAAAGCGGACATCTTCATTGGCAACGGTCAGAGGCACACCATAGACTTGATATTTTTCGGCGAGCAGCGGATATTCGCTGACCTCAATCATGTCGGCGTGAATGTTGGGATTTTCAATTGCCATACGCATGGACAACCGCACCGCGGTTGGGCAGTGCGGTCAGGTTGGGGTGGTAAAGACCTGAATGTGCGTTGGCGCTTGTACCTGTGCGACGAGGCCACGACTCTGTGGTGAGAGTTGCGAATCGCCCGACGACACATCGAGGATGGAGCCGACGAGCGACATGAATTCGTAACCAGCAGGAACGCCGTAAAAACGGATACCGTAATCGTGTTCGTGGAGCTTGGGTTCGCCGCTTTCATTTTGGGATTCGTCGAGGCGGACGATGGCGATGGCGGGAATGCGCGCGATGTTATATTGTGAGACTTTGTCTTTGTCTATGGCAAAATTGTATTTGACGAGTTCGATTTTTTCACCAAGCGGCGCAATTTCATCTAGAATTTTTCCAGTGATTTCACAAGTCTCGCAGTCGAGCGCCTGTGTGAAAAAGATGACGCGCACCCGTCCCGGCATTTCGCCGAAGGTTTGTTCAAGAGCTTGACGGTCTTGGTCCTTTAAGAGAGGCATAGGTTTTTATCACATCCGTTTGAGCGCCATTTCGATTCATGTGAGAATTCTCGTATTTCGGAAGAGAGATTTCTCGCAAAGGCGGCTCGAATGACAATTGCTCCTCATCAGAAAAACGCGCAATGTCCCGTAATGGAACATTGCGCGTTTTATTTCCATAAATGATTTAGCGCGGGGCGCGTAGGATGGCGTTGACGAGAGCTGCGGCAGTCTCTTTCGTCTCTTCTTCAGAAGTACTCTCTTGAACGCGACCGATACATTCAACCGCATATTCTTGCGCGACGAGGCCGCTAACGCCGCGTACTGCCTGTTGAACAGCAGATAGTTGATCAAGGACATCGCAGCAACCGCGATCTTGTTCAATCATGCGCTGGATGCCGCGTACCTGCCCTTCAATGCGGCGGAGACGTTTGAGAATATCGGCACGTGTCGCTTCATCGGTAGATTGGGTTGAGGCGCGTGCGGGTGTGCGAGTTGCTTTGGTTGGCATGAATTCTAGTTCTTGGCAGGGACGGGATTTTCGGTGTTGGCGGGCGCGCCCAGAATGGCTTCGAGCTTGGATTTTAGAATTTCTTTTGGTTGACGCGGCACGCCGACCATGCGATCCACTTCCTTGCCGTCTTTAAAGAAAATGAGCGTCGGAATACCCATGATGCCGTATTTCGTCGGCGTCATCGGGTTGGCGTCGGTGTCCATTTTGGCGACGACTGCCTTGCCGCTGTACTCTTTTGCCAATTCTTCGACATAGGGCGCAATCATGCGGCACGGCCCACACCACGCGGCCCAAAAATCTACGACGACGGCCTGTTCTGATTTCAAAACGGTCTGTTCAAAATCGCTATCGTTGACGTGGACAGGACCTTTTGCATTATCCATAATTTCCTCCTGAAGAATGACGTACTATACCCCAGTAGGGTATAAGTCTATAGTATTCTGTTTCGCAGAAATGTCAATCCTTACGGGGATTCATGGTCTTCGAGAATGGGGTCTTCAAGCACGTCACTGAAATCGCCCTCATAAGCGACGAGCATCTGGTGGATACGGAGAACATCATCGGCATTGATGGCGGGCGCTTGACGATAAAACATCCATTCTTCGGCATCAAGGTCGGTCGTATAGGTACGGACAGCGGTTTTATTCCAGACTGCAATGACCAAGCGTTGACTGGTACACATGGGGCAGCGCAGGCGATAGACGCCAAAGCGCGGGCCGGTTTCAAGTGCAGAAATATCTTGCGGGCGAAAACGTCGCGAGCATCTGGGGCAGCGCAAGCGCCGCGCCATGACTGCCGCAATGTCTCGCATTTGACCTGTTTCGCTCAACTGGACTGATTCTCCCTTTCGATGAGTACTTGCACTTGCGCGGTGACATCGGAATGGACTTTGATGGGTACGCTTCGTTCGCCGAGGTCTTTGATGGGATGGTCGAGTTCAATCTTACGACGGTCCACGTTAATTTGATGCTCGCGCTGCAACGCATCGGCAATGTCGGCAGCTGTAATTGCGCCAAAGAGCCGATCGTTGGCGCCGGCTTTGACGGTAAATTTTAATTGAACCTGATTTAATGCATTGGCGAGAGTTTGCGCCTCTTGCAGAGTTTGCGCCTCGCGCTTGGCGGCGGCGAGCTTCAAGCCTTCGGCTTGTTTGACCGCGCCTGCGGTGGCGACGACGGCGAGATTGCGGGGCAATAGATAGTTGCGGGCATAGCCATCGGCGACTTTTTTGGTCTGTCCCGCTTTGCCAACACCGGGGACATCTTTAACGAAAAGAACTTCCATCGAACCTCCTGTAGCGTTATTGTAACATAGCGATAGGAAAAATCAAGGAGATTGGAGCGCGCAATGCGATGAAAACATAGCCGTGAAATGACGCGAAAACCGCGAAAGACCCGCAAATGAAACCCGAAAGAAAAGTGATTTCAATGATTAGCGAATGACAGCCCAAGCGAAATGGATGTGTTCAAAGGCGCGATAGCCGTCGGTGCGTCCGCTGAAAAAGCGTTGTTGGATGTCTGTGGGAGTGAGGTTTTCTTTGAGACGCCAGCCAATGTTGCTTAATTCGGCGGAGAGCGTAGATGGGTCGAAGCCTGTTTGCATTGGCTCGCCCGACATTCGGGTGGCTTGTTGCATTAATTGGACGCGTTTGGCGGCTTTTTCTGGAATGAAGGCATCAGCGTCGAGGTAATCGAAAATGATTGAACTGCTCGTGGGCGCAAGCGTGGTGATTTCGCGCAGGATATTAAGTACGACTGCGCGGCTTAGATAATACGTGACGCCGAGCCAACTGAAAAAGGTTAGAGCATTTGGATCGTAGGGTGAATCGTGGAGCGCGATGGTAAGGGATTGGTGGTTGAAATCAAGCGGAAGCATGTGCAGCTGTGGCGGAAGTTTCCAGCCGAGCTCGGCGAGACGTTTGCGCTTGAAATTTTGGGTGGCGGGATGGTCTAATTCAAATACTTGGAGTTGGTTGAGTAGCTCGGGACGACGAAAGCCGAATGTATCCATGCCTGCGCCGAGGATAACATATTGCGGGATGCCTTGTTTGAGCGCCTCTTCAAGCGAATCTTCAACATAGCGCGCGCGACTCAATGTGATTGGACCGCCTTGCACTTGGACAAAACTTGCAAGCGCGCTTGCTTGGTCAGGGGCAGCGTCGGCGCGTTCGGGGTCAAAGAATTTGAGTGCTTCGGAGAGATTGTGTTCAAAAAGGGTGCGTTCGTCTGGCGTAAAAAGTTGGTCGGCGAGAAAGTCGTCAAAGATTTTGGGTTCGTCGTGCGTAGCGTGATAGCCGCGCGAGAATGCAGCGATGAGGGCGCTGACGCTGGGTTTGTTTTGTTCCATAGAATTCCTCCGCGAATCGTGATTTTGTTCCACTGAAACGTGGAATGTGTGCGATTGGCACAATCTTTTATTGTACCACAGATTGGGTTATTTGACAAATTTTTCACAATTAACTTCCTTGACACTAGTTATCCCACGTATAGAATGGCAGAGCGAGGTAGTATGAGATATTTTGCGCTGGGAATTTTTCTGGTAATCGTGTTGGTCGCGTGCGGTGGAGTGTCACAGACGCCGACAGGTATGCCGCCTACGTTTCCGCCGCTGGCGATGGCGCAGACGACATTTGCACCCACACCATCTGTAGCTGCAACAGATACGGCGGTTCCCACCAGCACGAGCGAGCCGAGCGCGACGCCGATTGTGCAGGCGACGAACACACCGACGCAGACGCTTGCACGCCAAGCGCCAAGCATTCTTACACAATTCAAATTGTTGGATTTGCCGGGCGAAGGACGAGCGCCCAGCGCGCTAGCGTTGTTGGGCGATTCGCTGTATGTGGCGAATTGGAGCACCGATAATTTGGCGATTGTTGCCGATGATGCAGTCAAACAGTTCATCCCGATTGGCGTACACCCTTCTGCGTTGGTGGCAGATCCCGAGCGGAATCGTGTTTACGCGGGAACGTACGAAACGCCAACGATCTCGTTATTGGAAAATGAGCGCGTTGTGAAGCAGGTCGCAGCTGGTGGACGGATTAACGCGTTGGCGCTCGATAGCAATGTGCTTTACGTGGCGCTGGACAATGATGCAATTATCGAACGATACGACGCGACGACGTTGGCGAAAAAAGATGAGCTGAAACTTTCGCAGGGATTTGGTGTGGGCGATCTCGTAGTGGATACACCGCGCAATCGGCTCTATGCGGCGATATACGGAAAAATTGTCGGGATTGATTTGGCGGCGTTCAAGGAATTATCCACGTTTGAAGTGCCGTATTTGTATTCACATTTCGCGGTGAATCCAGTGGATGGTTCAATTTGGGGCGGCGCGTATGATGAAAAAATCTCGAAAGCGTATGTGGTGGGATTTAGCCCCGATGGGAGAGAAATTGCGCGGTTGAATATTGGCGCGGATTTGCGAGCAGTCGCGTTTGACGACGCGGAGCGATTGCTTGTTCTCGATCACTTTAACAATCGAGTGTATGTGATTCAGACGCCACAGGCGCAGCTGGTTGTGACGGTTCCAATCAATGAAGCGCCAAGCACGGGAATTTATGATGCGGCGCGCAAAATTTTTGTTGTTGCGAGTCAAGACAATGATAATCTCTCGAAAATTGATCTGGGGACGCTGAAGGTCGTCAAGACGATTCCGCTCGCGAGCGATATTACAGCACTGGTGGCGAATCAAGCGCGGGGGCGGGTGTATGCGGCGAGCGGTTCAACCAATTCGATTTTTGTGATTGAAGGAAACCGCGTGGTGGGTCAGGTTCAAGCAGGAAATTATCCAGTAGATTTAGCAGTGGACTCGACGACAAATCGGGTGTATGCGGCGAATCGTGCAGATGGCACGCTGTCGGTGATTGACGAGGATACACTGACGGTCACGGCAAGTCCATTCATTACGAGTGCGCTTTCTACGGTGGCTGTAGATTCGGTGAATCGTAAATTGTTTGCGGGAAGCACTGTGTTGAATCCCGATACGCTTGCGCCCGAAGCGACCTTTTTCGCACAGGGGTTTACCATCAATTCGCAAACAGTCGCGCAATATGAGCGTGTGAATCCCGCCTTGAAAAAGCTTTATGCGGTGGCATCGAACGGCGTGCCCGGCTCGAACTCGCGGCTCACGCTGTACGCTTTTTCATACGACAATCTCACGCAATCGAAATTGCTGGGAAGCAAGAATGGTGGCAACATGACCGCGCTGGCCATTGATTCCTCAACCAATAATCTTTTTGCGACAAATACGCATCCGCTTGCATATACGCATGGGCTGGATGTCTTTGACGCGCAGGATAATCTTGTGCAATCGCTGGCGCAGGGTTCAAGCACGAGCGCGCTGGTGGTGAATCCCGAGACGCATCACCTGTTTCTGGCACATGCGGAAACGTTTGCGGCGTATCCGCGTGAACCGCAGCCGCGCGATAACACGGTGGAGGTTCTTGATACGCGCACGCTAGGACAGGTTGCAACACTCGACGTACCGGGTGAGCCGTGGCGCATGACACTGCTGCGGGATACAGTATACGTTGCCAGTCACGACGATGGAACCATTACGATTATCGGGGATGCAGCGACAAGCCAGCCGCCCGCGCCGACGCCGACCTTGACGCCGACACCCTATCCCACGTTTCCATCGCCTGCCCAAACATCAACGCCTGTGGCACAAGCGCAATGCGACGAGCAGCCCGCGCAGATTTTTATCGAAAAATGGCGCGAGTCGTTCGCCGCGCTCGGGTGTCCGATGGGGAATGAGGCGTTAGGGCAATTTGCCGTTCAGACATTCAAAGATGGATATATGTTTGACGATTTGCGTAACGAAAACGCAAAAAAGATTTATGTGCTCTTTCCTGACCACACCTACGCGGTATTTGATGATACGTGGAAAGAGGGCGGGGAATCGGACCATCCCTGTAATGATGTGCCAATTCCGTCGGGGCGGATTCATCCGAAACGCGGGTTTGGAAAAGTCTGGTGTGAAAATAAGGATGTGCAGCAAAAATTGCCGGGCGCGGTCGCCGATGAACATTTAGTGACGCTGGACGTTCAGCCCTTTACGCATGGTATGATGTGGGGCAATACACCGCAGGGCGGCATTGTGCTATTGGATAATGGAACGTGGAAGTAATGAGGAAAAATTTGGGGCAGATGTAGGGGCAGCGTGACGCTGCCCCTACCGCAAAACCCAATCGCTATCGAGACGCTCTCTACAGAACGAATCAACGTGAGGCAGTGCGATGGGAGTTTGAGCCGTGTTTGGAATTTTTTGGATGCAATGAATTTTCGGGAACAAAGTAGGTGCACGCCAAATCGCCTTTGACCTGATGCTCCACGCGTTTCAAATCTGCACCCAGCAACCGGCGGAACAGTTCGATTTCAAACTGGCAGGCATCTTGAAAGCGACAAGCCACGCGATAGATGGCGCAATTTTGTTCCTTGAGTAAATATCCGCCCGGAACTTTTTCCCAACGCGCCATATATCCTGCTTCCTCTTGAATCCGCGCGAGTTCTGCGACGCGTTCTGCAAGATTTTTGCCCGCCATACGCGGCGCGTATTGTTCGTACAATTGATCCATGCGCCCCGCAAAGATTTGATTGACCCGCGCATCGCCTTCGCGCGTGCGAACTACGTCCAATAGCTGCGTCGCCAAGAGGTCATAGCTCTTGGGGAACGTCTCCATGCCCGCTTCGGTCAAGCTATAGAGAAAGGTCGGTCGCCCGGTAGGTTGCCGCTGTGTTTGCGCCTTGACCAGTCCATCGCGTTCCAGCGTAGTCAAATGGCGGCGCACACCCATTGCTGTTATCTTTAATTCGTCTGCCAACGATTGCGCCGTCAATCGTCCTTTCGTGCGTAGGAGACTCATTATCTGACGGCGTGTAGAGACATCATTCATACCGCTCTATTATATCGAAAAATTAAAATAATGCAAACTTTAGATACTTTATAAACAAAAATGTTGACAAAGTAGCTTCAATGTGCTACAATTTAACTACAAAGGAGCAATGTGGCAGCACCCTATCTAGTCGTAGACGCGCACGAAGACATCGCTTACAACGCGCTGGTGTTTGGACGAGATCCTCGTCTATCGGCGCACGAGATGCGTAAGCAGGAAGCAGGAAATCCGAAGCAGGGCAGCGCAACGGTCGGATTGGCGGATTTCCTGAAAGGGAACGTTCGGATTGTCTTTGGAACGATTTATGCCGCGCCCGAAGGGAGTTCGAGCGTCGGCAAAACATACACAGCAGCTGAACAAGCCGAAGCGCACGCGGAGGAACAGCTAGCGTACTATGCAATGCTGGCAGGAGACCCGCGTATTTCTTTGATCGCCGACCAAGACGATTTGAAACGTGTCTTGAACGCGACAGAGCCAAAATTGGGGATTGTGATGTTAATGGAAGGCGCAGATCCGATTGTTACCCCCAAAGACACAGCCAAATGGTACGACGCGGGTGTTCGCATCATTGGACCCGCATGGAGTCAAACGCGCTATAGCGGCGGAACGGGCAAGCCGGGACCGCTAACGGATCTCGGTAAGCAGTTGATGCGAGAAATGTCGCGTCTTGGATTGATCCTCGACACCTCGCATATGGCGGAGGAAAGTTTTTTTCAGGCACTCGATTTGTTCGAGGGAACGGTAATTGCCAGTCACTCGAATGCGCGGAAATTTGTGCCGACCGACCGCCAATTGAGTGACGAGATGATTCGGGCATTGGTGAAACGCGATGGGGTGATTGGCGCGGTGTTTTATAATCAATTTCTCAAACATCAGTGGAGGCAGAACGGCGCGGACAAGAAAGCGGTAACGTTTGCAACGGTGATAGAGCACATGAAGCATATTTGCGACCTTGCAGGCGATATGCGGCACTGTGGGATCGGTACGGATTTTGACGGGGGGTTCGGGATGGAAGCGACGCCGCAGGAAATTGATACCGCTGCGGATTTGCAACAGTTCGCGGGCGCGCTGGCAGACGCGGGCTTTAGCGATGAGGATATTCGCGGCATCATGGGTGGCAATTGGTTGCGAATTTTGGAGCGCGGGCTGCCAAGTAATTGAATAGTAACCGCGAATTGCGACGGAATACTCGCGACGAATCTACACGAATAAGAAGAGTGAGCGGCAGTGTTGCGGAAAGTACTTGAAGAAAGACCCGAGCTAGTGGCGAGTAGGATGGGCAGTTGCATCGCTTAGTGACGTACGGAAATGGAAATGTGTGAACCACGTTGAGGAGCAGGATTATGGCTTTGCGAGATAAGGTGATTTTGATTACGGGCGCGTCGCGGGGTTTGGGGCGCGCCCTTGCCATTGAATTTGCGCGGCAGGGAGCGAGCCTCGTCATTAATTCGCGCGCAGCGAGTGAAAAAGATTTAAGGGAAACGGAAAGGGAGGTGCACGCGTTGAATGCGCCGGTGTTGAGCGTGGTTGCCGATGTATCGAATCGCGCGGATGTGGAACGCCTTGCCGCCGAAGCGTTGGCGCGATTCGGACGCGTAGATGTTTTGATTAACAATGCTTCCGCGCTGGGGCCGACACCCATGCCTTTGCTTGTGGACACGCCAATCGAAGAGTTCGAAATGGTGTTGCGGACGAATGTGATGGGGCCATTTATGTTGACGCGCGCGTTGGTTGGACAAATGTTGGCGCGTGGGTCGGGTTCGATTATTAATGTGAGCTCGGATGCGGGCGTGGTTGGCTATCCGACATGGGGCGCGTACGGTGTATCGAAAGCGGCGCTCGACCACCTGACGCGAACGTGGGCGGCGGAATTGGAAGGAACGGGCGTGCGCGTGAACAGTGTGGATCCGGGTGATATGGATACGGCGATGAAACGCGCATCCGAGCCGGAAGGTGACGCGTCGCAATGGGCGAAACCGGAAACGGTGACGCCGGTGTTCGTGTACCTCGCATCGGATGATGCAGCGAGCGTGAATGGGGAACGGTTGCTGGCGAATAAAATTCGTGACGAACTACGTTCGTCAGCAACAGCTACGCAAAGTGTGCCTACGCACACTGGGTCATAGCGATAAGGTTGCAAGTATTGGATTTGATAGGATGACCTTGAAATGATAAAGGTAGATTTTCAGATGAAACCAGCGAGTCCGTCGTCTGCTAGCGCGCCAGTGCAATTTATGCTGCCGCCAGAGTTGGAGGCGCATGAGCCTGCAGAATTGCGGGGACTGCGACGAGATGCGGTGCGAATGGTGGTGCTGCCGCGCGACGGCGGCGAAGCGATTCACACACGCTTTGATGCGCTGGGCGAATTTTTGCGCGCCGGCGATTTATTGGTGGTGAATAACAGTCGCACAATTCCCGGGTTGCTGCATGCATGGGATGAAAATGGCGATGCAGTGGAAGTGCGGTTAGCGCATCGGCGCGGCGAAGATTTATGGGATGTGTTGTTGCTGAATGGACGAACGCATATTGGGCGTGCGGGAATGCGGCTTGATTTTGGCGAAGGATTGCGCGCAAGGGTCTTGGCGCGGCGTCCAGATTTGCCGTTCTTGTGGCGGATGCAATTTGAAATGTGCTGCACGCCGCTGCTGGATATGATTTATCGGCTTGGCGAGCCGGTGCGCTATACATATGTGCCTGACGCCCTTCCTTTAGACTTGTATCAAACCGTCTATGCAAGTGAACCGGGTTCGGTGGAAATGCCGTCGGCAGGACGACCGTTTTCGTGGGAACTTTTGTTGAAATTGAAACGGCAAGGGATTCGTTTGGCGTCTATCTTGCTACATACGGGATTATCTTCGACGCGTGATGATGCGGTGGATGCGACGCATCCGAATTATGATGAAGAATTCAATGTGCCGGAGGGCACCGCGCGAATCGTAAATGCAACTCGCGCACGCGGGGGGCGTGTGATTGCGGTGGGGACGACGGTGGTACGTTCGTTAGAAACGGCGGCGCGTGAAGATGGTACGGTTGAGGCGCAGCGCGGATGGACGCGGCTGCATGTGACACCCGATTACAAACTCCGCGTGGTGGATGGATTGCTTACCGGCTTGCATGAGCCGCAAGCGAGTCATTTGGATTTATTGAGCGCGTTCGTCGAACCGTCTCGTTTGCAGGCTGCGTATCAAGCGTGCATTGCGCGCGGGTATTTGTGGCACGAATTTGGGGATATGAATCTCATCTTGTAGAGACGGAACAAGTTTTGGACTGGACGACTCTGCCTGTGCGGTAATTTGATGAGCAATCCGCAACATGTAAAGGGCTTTGAGCCAACGCGCCCGCGACTCGCTCAATATAGTGAGGCGGTTGCGACGCTTTGGACGTATCCCGCGTTTGGTCGGTTATGGACCGGGTTGGCAATTTCGCGTCTCGGCGACCAATTTACAATGATTGCGCTGCTTTGGTTTGTACTGCAACTGACCGGCTCGGGCGCGGCGGTCGGTCTGGTGATTCTGTGCTTTGATTTGCCTGCCCTTGTCACGGGGCCGCTGCTTGGAATGATATTGGATCGGTATCAGCCAAGGACGGTGATGGGCCTGGATAACGCGGCGCGAGCGGGCATTATCGCTGCCATGCCAGTTTTGTATTGGCTGGGGGTTCTCCAATTCTGGCACATTGTCCTTTTGTCCCTCGCCGCCGGTGCGCTGCAACCCGCGACGCTGGTCGGGGTGCGGACGTATCTCCCGCATCTCGTTCCTGACCCGGAATTGAACCGCGCGAATACTTTGCTGGTTGGAAATCTCCAACTCGCAAGCCTTATTGGGCCTGCCCTAGCAGGTGCGCTTGTGGCGATTAGCGGCGGACCGACAATCCTCTTGTTAGATGCATTGAGCTTTGTCATTATGGCAGTCATCGCATTCCGGCTGCCCAAAGTGGCGCGCGAGCGGGCCGTAACATCCACTCACCAAGAACGCTCATGGCTCGGATTTGGGCCGATGCTGCGGATGCCCGATGTGCGCGCGCTGACTTTGCTTTCGGTGATTTTCTTTTTAGCGTACGGGCCGCTCGTCCCCGCAGTACCGGTCTATGCGGAAACCGTGTTGCAAGCGGGCGCAGCAGGATATGGTTTGCTTTGGTCCGGCTATGGCGTGGGTGCTGTGCTCGGCTTGTTGCTCGTCGAGCGCGTGTCGCGCTTGAGCAAGCCCGGCGTGACCCTTGCTATGATTGCGGTGCTTTGGGGCGCGTTCCTGCTGCCATTGGTGGTGAT
>Ga0070741_10012900_pt1 | contig 14956 bp, 11 predicted proteins | sample Coa_R1_4_FD_66440 | JGI IMG/M metagenome (GOLD analysis project Ga0070741, IMG submission 66440) | Surface soil microbial communities from Centralia Pennsylvania, which are recovering from an underground coalmine fire - Coalmine... | ecosystem: Environmental > Terrestrial > Soil > Unclassified ...
TTTAATTTTCCTCGCGAAAGTTTGCGCGCTGATGGTGCTATTCATCTGGGTGCGCTGGATGTGGCCGCGTTTTCGTTACGACCAATTGATGGATTTGGGCTGGCGGCGGTTCGTGCCGCTCGCGTTGGTGAACATTTTAATCACGGCCATCGTGCTGTGGGCGAGGAGTTGATATGGCGCTCGTTGTAAATCGCAAACCATTGACGTTTTGGGAAAAACTTTATCTGCCGGCAATCATCGGCGGATTTAAAGTCACGATGCGTCATGCCTGGCGCACGTTGTTCGAAGGCAAAAAAGTCACGATGGAATATCCCGAGCAGAAATGGACGCTGCCCGAAGGTTATCGCGGCGCGCCGTATCTCGTGCGCGACCAGGAAGGCAACACAAAATGCGTTTCCTGCCAGCTCTGCGAATTTGTCTGTCCGCCGAAAGCGATTCGAATCACGCCGCCCGGTCCGGCAGGAATTACCGCTGACCGTCCGAACGCGGAAAAAATGCCGGAAGAATTTGAAATCAATTTTCTGCGTTGCATTTATTGCGGTCTGTGCCAGGAAGTTTGTCCGGAAGAAGCCATTTTCCTGCAAAAAGATTATTCCATCACCGGCCTGACGCGGCAGGAATTGGTTTACAACAAAGAAAAACTCCTCGCGCTCGGCGGCGTCAGCCCCGGCATTCAGAAATGGAAACACAAAGCCGAAGAAGCGAAGGAACAGGAAACGTTTCCGGTAAAAGTTTAATCCGAAATGGAACTCGCTGACATTTTATTTTATGTCTTCGCGGCGCTGACGCTGTTGTGCGGCGTGCTCGTCATTGCGAATCCGTTCAGCCGCAACCCGGTCACGAGCGCGATGTTTCTCGTGCTGACAATCATTTCGATGGCCGGACTCTTTGTATTGCTCCACGCATTCTTTCTCGCGGCGGTGCAAATCCTTGTTTACGCCGGCGCGGTCATCGTGCTGTTCCTGTTCGTTATCATGCTTCTCGATTTGAAAGAAGAAGAACGGCGCAAAATAAAATTCTTTGGCGTTGCAGCCGGATTGATTTCCGTCGGCGCAATTCTCGGAATTTTCCTGAAAAATTTACACGCGACAAATCTTAACGCGCAATCTTCGCCGTCAATTGAAGGCGACACCGCTGCGCTCGGAAAATTATTGTTCGCGAATTACGTTTTGCCGTTTGAAGTCGTCTCGGTGCTGCTGCTCGTGGCGATGATTGGCGTGATTTTGTTGAGTAAGAAAAAATTAGATTAAATGAATAGCCGCGAAAAAACACAAAGAGCACAAAAGAGAAAAGTTTCTTTTGCGACTTTTGCGTTCTTTTGTGGCCATTAAAAAATAAAAATGCACGTTGGACTCGAACATTATTTGACCGTCAGCTTCCTGCTGTTCGCGCTGGGATTGCTCGGCGTCATCATGCGCCGCAATCTCATCGTCATTTACATGTCGCTGGAGCTGATGCTCAACGCCGCGAACCTCGCGCTCGTCGCGTTTTCGCGCTTCAACGACAAACTCGACGGCCAGGTGCTGGTGTTTTTCATCATCACCGTCGCCGCGGCGGAAGTTTCGGTCGGCCTCGCGCTCATCGTCGCGCTTTATCGCCGCCGCCAATCCGCGCACGTGGAAGATTTGACCTCGATGAAACTGTAACGGATGAAACACGAACTTTTTCCATGGCTGATTTTGTTCCTGCCGATTTTCGCGGCGGCAACAATCACCCTTTTTACTTTGCGCTCGCGATGCTGTAGCGCATTTCTGTCCATCGGCGCGATTGTCGCCGGATTTATTCTTTCAATTCTTTTCATCCACGCCAACGGCATCCATTTCGCTGGAGAAATTTCCAAAACCTGGCTCTCCATCGGCAATCTGCAAATTGATTTCGGCCTCAAACTCGACGCGTTGAGCATGATGATGTTGCTCATTGTCACCGGCGTCGGCGGCGCGATTCATATTTACAGCGTCGGCTACATGCACGAAGACGCCGGCTTCTCGCGCTTCTTCGCCAAATTGAGCCTGTTCACGTTTTCGATGCTCGGCATCGTGCTCGCGAACAATTTCATCGAGATGTTCATTTTCTGGGAACTCGTCGGCGTGTCGAGCTATCTGCTCATCGGATTTTGGTTTGAAAAACCCAGCGCCGGCGACGCTGCGAAAAAAGCGTTCATCGTCAATCGCCTCGGCGACTTCGGATTTCTGCTTGGAATTTTGATGATTTGGGGAATTCTCGGCTCGCTGAATTTTGCGGCGCTACAAAATTCAATTACCGCAAATCCTGTTGCGCTCGGAACTGCGGCAACCATTGCAGGCCTTTTAATTTTCTGCGGTGCCGTCGGCAAGTCCGCGCAATTCCCGCTGCATGTGTGGTTGCCGGATGCGATGGAAGGCCCGACGCCGGTGTCCGCGCTCATCCACGCCGCGACGATGGTTGCCGCCGGCGTTTACATGCTGTGCCGGATTTTCTTTTTGCTCAATGCCGATGCATTGCACGTCATCGCTTACATCGGTGGATTCACCGCGTTGCTCGCCGCGCTCATTGCTGTCCAGCAAAACGATATCAAGCGCATCATCGCTTATTCAACGCTGTCGCAACTCGGTTACATGGTCATGGCTGTCGGCTTGAACGGTCCAACCGCCGCGATGTTCCATTTGACCACGCACGCATTTTTCAAAGCGCTGCTGTTCTTGGCGGCAGGCTCGGTCATCATCGGAATGCACCATGAGCAAGACATCTGGCACATGGGAAATCTGCGCAAAAAAATGCCGATTACGTTTTGGACATTTCTCATTGGCGCGCTCGCGTTGAGCGGAATTCCGCCGTTCGCCGGTTTTTATTCAAAGGATTCGATTCTTGCGCAATGTTTGGAACAGAAAAATTATTTACTGTTCGGCGTCGCCATTTTCATCGCTGGACTGACAGCGTTTTACACATTCCGTTTGTTCTTCGTCGTTTTCACCGGCAAAGAAAAGACCGACCACGCGAAACACGCGCATGAATCGCCGCTGGTGATGACGTTGCCGCTCGTCGTGCTTGCCGTTTTCGCTGCCGTTGGCGGTTTCATCGGCATTACGAACAACTACGGTTCACAATTCGTCGCCGATCACGAAACACTTTCCGTCGCGCAACAATTTCTCGAACCGTTGCATACGCCTGTTCCGATGCTCATCGGCATCGGCGTCGCGCTGATTGGAATTTTCATAGCCTTCTCACTTTACAAAAATGCCACGTCAGATCCGCTTCCGGCAAAACTTGGCGGCCTCGCAACGGCGATGAAAAACAAATTTTATTTCGATGAACTTTACGAAGCCACATTTGTTCGCGCGCATGATTTTATCGCCGCAGTTATGGATTGGATTGACCGCTGGCTGCTTGAAGGATTTAGCATCGGCCTCGTTCGCGGCGGCACGGATTTGACCGGTCGCGCGCTGCGACTGCTGCAAACCGGCAACCTCCAGACCTATGCCTTTTTGTTTGTGCTCGGCATGGCGGTGGTGCTGTGGCTCGTTTTGAAATAAAATGCCAATCTCAATTTTAACTTACATTTTTTGCGCACCGCTGCTGGCGGCGCTGGCGCTCGTCGTCGTGCCGCGCAATTATCGCGTCATCATCCGGTTCATCGCGCTGCTCGGCACGTTCGTCTCAATGGTGCTGGCGATTAAAATGTTTTGCCAATTTGTTCCCGGCCACGATGGTTTCCAATTCGAGCAACAAATTCCGTGGGTGAATTCGCTCGGCATCAGCTATCACGTCGGTGTGGACGGCTTGAACGTCGGGCTGATTTTGATGGGTGCAATCGTCGCGTTCGCCGCCGCGTGCTGCTCGTGGGAAATCCAAACACGCGAGAAAGAATTTTACATTTTGTTGCTCATCATGAGCGGCGGAATTTTAGGCGCATTTGCCTCGCTCGATTTATTTTTCTTTTACGCGCTTCACGAATTTGCGCTCGTGCCGACGTTCATCATGATTGGCATTTGGGGACGCGGCGAACGCAAAAATTACGCGACGTTCCAAATCACAATTTATTTGAGCATCGGCGCGCTCATTGCACTCATCGGCCTCATTGCGCTATATCTGCAAAGCGGCGCAAACACATTCGACATTCCAAAAATTATCGAACACGTAAAAGCGAATCCGATTGCGACAAACGCGCAGAATTTCATTTTCCCGCTGCTGCTATTCGGCTTCGGAATTCTGGTTTCGCTCTGGCCGTTCCATTCATGGGCGCCGCTCGGTTATGGTTCCGCGCCCGCGCCAACGGCGATGATTCACGCCGGCATTTTGAAAAAATTTGGCCTTTACGGTTTGACTCGCATCGCGTTGCCGCTAATGCCGCAGGCCGCACATCATTGGATGACAATTCTCGCATGGCTTTGTCTCGGCAACATTTTATACGTCGGTTGGGTGGCCATGCGTCAGCGCGATTTGAATTTGCTCATCGGCAATTCCAGCGTCGCGCACATGGGCTTCATTTTCCTTGGCATCGCAAGCCTGAATCTTATCGGCATCACCGGCGCGGTGTTCATCATGGTCGCGCACGGATTTCTCGCGGCGCTGACATTTGGTTTGAGCGGCTACATTTATCAAAAGACCGGCACGCTTGAAATGAGCGAGCTCGGCGGACTCTGCCGCAAATTGCGTTTCATCGGCACAGCGTTGCTCATGGCGGCGATGGCCGGATGCGGTTTGCCCGGCTTCGCGAATTTCGTCGGTGAAGTTTCCGTGTTCTTTGCGTCATGGACAGTATTTCCAGTTGTCACAATTCTCGCCGTTTGGGGTGCGCTTGTCATTGGCGGTATTTACATGACCCGCGCTGTGCGAAAAATTTTGCACGGACCGCTGCCGGAGAAATATGCCAACGTCGCCGACGCGACGAACGTCTGGCGCAAATTGCCTTATGCCTTGTTGCTCGCCAGTCTGTTTGTGTTCGGCTGTTTTCCGAAATTGCTCACGAATCAAATCACGCCGGACGCTACTAAAATCGTGAGCATGACCACTTTAATCACGGCAAAACCGAATATGGTCGCTGTTTCTGAAATTCAAAGTCCGAAATCTGAAAATCGAAATTGATGAATTCCTCTTTAATAGCTCTCGAAATTTGCGTGTTGGCACTCGGCACAGTGCTGTTGCTCGCGGATTTTTGGATGCCGGTTGAACGCAAAAAATTTCTCGCCTATTTTGCGGCAATTGCGCTTGGCGGTTTATTGCTGGCCGGTTTTAGCGACAGCAGCTTCTGCCAGACTTTCGGCACGGCGTTTAACGGAGCATTTGTGGAAGATGCGATGGCCTTGTTCTTCAAACGATTTTTCCTCGTCGCAGCCATCCTCGTTTTGTTTGTGACTGCGGAATTCTCGGACAAAATTGCTGCCGGAATTTCGGAATATTATTCTCTCATCATTTTTGCGCTGGCAGGAATGCTGTTCGCCGCGTCGGCAAACGATTTTGTGATGCTATTCGTTTCCATCGAACTTATCACGGTCACATTTTATGTGCTCGTCAGTTTTCAACGGGCAAAATTGACATCGCTCGAAGCCGGGGTGAAATATCTCATCATCGGTGCATTGTCATCGGCTTTTATGGTTTTCGGCATCGCATTGATTTGGGGAACAACCGGAAAAATGAATTTCACCGAACTGGCCGCGGTCGCGTCGCAATTTCTCGACAATAAAATTTTCCTCATCGGCGTTCTGTTTCTGCTGGCCGGACTTGGGTTCAAAATCGCCGCCGTTCCGTTTCAAATCTGGGCACCGGACGTTTATCAAGGCGCACCGACGCCGACTACGACATTTCTCGCCATCGGTTCGAAAGCAGCCGGATTTGTTTTGCTGCTGCGCGTTCTGTTCGCCGCAATTCCCGCAGTCGCTGAACAATGGAGGGATTTTTTAATCATTATTTCCGGCATCACGATTCTTTACGGAAATCTCTGCGCGTTGCCACAACGCAATTTGAAACGGCTGTTCGGTTATTCCAGCATTTCGCACGCGGGTTATTTGCTGCTCGGCGTCGCGGCGGTTTCCGCAACCGGCCAATCCGCGGTGATGTATTATCTCGCCGGTTATTTGTTCACGGTTGTCGCGACGTTCATCGTGATTGTGCTGGTGATGCAAAATTTGGAAACCGAAGACATTTCCGGTTTGGCCGGACTCAATCAACGTTCGCCGATTCTTGCGGCAACGATGACGCTGGCGATGGCATCGCTGGCTGGCGTTCCGCCGTTAGCGGGATTTTTTGGAAAATTTTTGTTACTCAAAGCGGTGATTGGTCAAGGCATCGCCACTTCCAATCACGGTTATTATTGTCTCGTGTTCACGGCGTTGGCAGGTGTGCTGATCTCGTTCTATTATTACTTCGGCGTGATTCGCGCAATTTATTGGAGCAAGGAAGCGAAAGATTTGTCGCCGATTCAACTTTCCGGCGCAGCGAAACTTGCCATCACCATTTGCATAGCAGGAATAGTCTGGATTGGAATTTTCCCGAACACGATTTTGAATCTCGCGGACGAAGCGGCGAAAAGTTTGGGAATATAATTCTCAAACCGTCCGCATCTGCACCGCATCCACAATTTCCGTCCCCACTGAAATCGCACCAATAATAACGACCGTTGTGCCCGGACGCAATTTTCCCTGCTCCCTCAAATTTTTCAAAGCCGTTTCAATCGTGTTTTGCGGATTGATAAAATCGAATTCCATGACGAATGACGTCACGCCCCATGAAATAGCCAATTCGTTCGCAATTTTTTGTGTCTCGCACAGCGCATAAATCGGCGAATAACGCGGACGCATCCAGCCGGCGAACCGCGCCATGCCGCCATGCCGCGTGAAGACTAAAATCGCCTCCGCTTTCAATTCATTTGCCATGACGACCGCGCTTTTTACCAATTTTTCGCGCGGGTCGGTCAATTCCGCTGCATCATGAAATTGCGCACTGCCGCTGCGCTCGATGCGCAACGCGATACGGTCGAATACTTCGATGCATTTGAGCGGATATTTTCCTACGGTCGTTTCGCCGCTCAACATAATCGCGTCGGCCTCCTCGAAAACGGCGTTCGCCACGTCGGTCACTTCCGCGCGCGTCGGCATTGGCGATTCAATCATGCTTTCGAGCATGTGCGTGGCGACGATGACCGGTTTGCCGCGACGCAAACACGTTTTCACGATGCGCCGCTGGACAATCGGCAATTCTTCGTAAGGAATTTCAATTCCCAAATCGCCGCGCGCGACCATGATGCCGTCGGCTTCGTGGACAATCGCGTCTAGATTTTTAATTGCTTCCTGGTCTTCGATTTTCGCGATGACAAACGGCGATTTTTTTTCGCCGAACAATTCGCGCAATTGCATCAAGTCGCGCGCCTCGCGCACAAATGAGAGCGCAATAAAATCCACGTCCAATTCCAGGCCGAGCTTCACGTCCCTGATGTCTTTGGCCGTGAGCGCGGGCAGCGAAACTTTGACGCCGGGCAAATTAATATGACGGCGGCTGCCGAGCGTGCCCGCCGTGAGCACTTCGCATTCGACTTTGTTGCCGTCTTTGGCGAGCACTTTCATTTCAATCGCGCCGTTATCAATCAGCACCACGTCGTCAATGTTGATGTCGTTGACGAAATTTTCGTAATTGACGTCCACGGAATGCTCTTCCAAATCGCGTTCGCCGCGGACGGTAAGCGTGAATTTTTGTCCCGGCTGCAAATCCAGCGGCGAACCGACGTCGCCGGTGCGAATCGCCGGGCCTTGCGTATCCATCATGATGCCGGTGAATTTTTTGCGCGCGGCGGATTGTGCGCGGATGTCGGCCACGACACGGCGCACCCAATCGTGCGGCGCGTGCGACATGTTGAGGCGGAAGATGTTGACGCCCGCGTCAATGAGTTTTCCAATCATTTCGGCCGAATCGGTTGCCGGGCCGAGCGTGGAAATGATTTTCGTCCTGCGAACGGTTCCTCGTTGCATGGAGAAACGATTGCAAAGACGAAGCGCGATTGGAAGTTTAATTGTTAAAGGATTGAGGATTCCATCGCTGTATCAGGCAGTTTGGTGAAATGTCATAATACAACAGAAAATTTAGCAACCAATATGACGCTAAAATTTCACGGGTAACAAATAAGACAGAACAAAATAAACCACAAAAACTCGCAAAGAATAGAAATGAACCGGACATCAGAAAAGGACTTTGCCCTTGATCCGATGGAAGCGGAATTCGAAGCATTGTGAGTAATTGAGGAAAAAATACAGCTAGCGCACAAAAGCAACATCCAATAGTCAAAATCGCAAAGACTGGAATACAAAACAGATGGGTTATACGACAAAGCTTTAAATAATTAAGCCTTTCTCGCAGTGGCAACTGCGATGCCCTTTTCAGGATATGCAAGTTGAGAACAAATATGGCAACTTGTAGCAACATTCAACGACGGCTAATTTGTAATCTGACCGCACATTATTTCCATGATTTCTTTTTGTCGAGAATTTTCAGCCGCTTTTCTTCTTTCAAATCCAGACTTGCCAGCGCGCGAATTCAAATCCATATTTTACGGACAATTTTATGGCAGACGCTGCAAATAAATATCCCGAAAATGTCGCGGGCAAATACTACGTGGACAACCAGTGCATTGACTGCGACCTGTGCCGCGAGACCGCGCCGGACAATTTCAAACGCAATGACGACGGCGGCTATTCGTTCGTTTACAAACAGCCGACTTCGCCTGAAGAAGAAGCTCGTTGCAAAGAAGCCAAAGAAGGCTGTCCGGTTGAAGCCATTGGCGACAACGGCGCTTAATTGACGGGAAATTATTTTTGAAGATTCGCAGGAATTTTTCCTGCGAATTTTTTATTTAGGCGACGGTTGCCAACGCTTCAATCGGCAATGAAACGCGGACGACGCCGGATTGTCCGTCTTGCGGCGGGATGATTTCCAGTTTTCCGTGATGCGTGCCGATAATTTTTCGGCTGACGGTCAATCCCAATCCCAAACCGACCGTGCGCGTGGTAAAAAATGGCGACGGCGCTTTTTGCGATGCTTCCTGCGTGAAGCCGCTGCCGTTGTCGGAAATTTCAATGTGCAATTCCTGTTCGGAGCCAGTCGTTTCGGGATGGATGCGAACGTCCACGGATGGCGATTTGGGATTTGCTTGAAGCGCGTTGAGCATGATTTCCGCAAATGCGTGGCGCAGCGCCGCGCGGTCGCCGGTGATGATGATGGGCTTGCCGGAATTTTCAAAATTGAGCCGCGCTTTTTCCGTCGGCTGATGTTTGCGCGCTTCCTGATAAGCGTCCTCGACTAATTCCTGCACGGCAATCGCCTCGTGTTCGACTGTGCCGTCGCGCGCGAGGAAACGCATTTGATTGATGAGCCGCGTGACGCGCTTGACACCGTCGCTCATGGCGTGGTCAAGCGATTCGCGGAATTCCTTGTCCTTATATTTTTCGGCGAGCAATTGCTGGTGCGTCGAAAGCGGGACCATCGCGTTGCCGATTTCATGCGCGAGGCGGTCGGCCATGGATTTAATCAAACGCAAATTCGCGGCTTCCACTTCCAACTTTTGCAATTGCTCGGTCTGCGTCAAATCATCGGCCGTGAGCAACGCGGAAACGGGAACGGCGGAGCCGCCGCGTTGGAACGGCACGACGCTGACGGTGTAAATGGTGCCGGGCGCGCTTTCCGGCTCGTAACGGAACGGCCCGATGGCCGCACCGGTTTTGAGCACTTGATAAATTTTGGCGCCGAGGATTTGCGGCAAATCGGAAAATTCCAAATCGGCGTTGCGCTTGTTGCGATGGCCGAAATGGCGGCGCGCGGATTTGTTCGCGTGCAAAATTTTCAAATCGCGCCCGACGACGACGCACGCGCTGCTCAATTCACGCAGCACGTCGGTCATCATTTCGTGATTGTCCGAAAGTTGGTCGTGCAGCCAGATGTTGCGCAGCGCGAGGCCGACTTGCTCAAGCAAATGGAAAATCAATTCGAGCTCGACGTTGACGAGCGGTTCGCCGGTGACGCGGCCATCGAACACGGCAACACCGGCGATGTTGTCGCGGTCGGGAATCGGCACGGCGACTTGCGCGCTGAGCAATTCAAATTCTTTTTGTGTCTCGGCGTCGGCGCGCGCTTCATCGCTGTCGCGGCGAAGAATTCTTCCGAGCTTTGACAATTGTCCGCCGATGCCGGAATCGAGTGACAATTCAAAATGCTCGAGCAATCCCGATGAAAGGCCAATCGCAGCAGCGGCTTTGAGGCGACGGCCGTCTTCAGGCGAAAGCACTTCGGTGAGCGGCGTAACGGGACGATTCAGGAAAATCGCGGCGCGATTGACGCTCAAAATTTCGCGCAGGAACAAAAGAAATTGTTTGAGCATCGCTTCGGCGTCGAGCGAGTGCGTGAGGATGGATGAAAAATCGCGGAGCACGTCGAGCGTTTGGCCGGCGTTGACGAATCGGCTGGCTTGCGCTTCGGGCATCCGGAATAGCGCCGGTTGAACCGGCTGCGACGGCTGTAGCATTTTTAAAACCGGCACGCTCCACAATCGTTCGAGCAAAGAATTCAACAATCGTCCGCGAACCGGTTTCGTGAGGACATGCGTGACGCCGTGGAGAAACGCTTCTTCTTCCCACTCGGATTGGTTCGTGCTGGTGTAAGCGATGAGTGGCAATTTTGCGGCGCGGCGGCGGAGACGTTCGATGACCCAAACGCCTTCGACGCCCGCGAGGTCAACGTCTAAAATGCAAGTGGCGGCGAGGCTGTGCGTGAGAAGCGGTTCGGCCTCTTCGACGCCGAGCCGGTGCACGACGCGGTATTGTTCCGGATTTAGATTTTCACGGATAATCTCCGCGAAATCCGGATGCGTGGATAGCACCAGAATCGTTTTCATCGGTTCCTCAATGGTTATTTCTAAACTAAATTCCGAATCAAGCAAATCATTTTCACAGGTTTTTTCAAAAGCCTGTGAAAAACTTTTGGGGAAAGAAAATTGGGAAATTTTAACCGGTGGAAATCAATTTTTGCCAAAGCTCGTCGTTCAATACCGCGCGTTGCAAGAAATCCGTGTCGGCCGGTTGCTCGGCGGTTTTTTCCGGATGCAACGGCATGCGAATCGTGAACGTCGTGCCTTTGCCGGATTCGCTGCGCGCTTCGATTTTTCCGCCGTGATGATGCACGATGAAAAAACACGCCATCAAATGCACGCCGTATTCAGATTGCACGGGCGTGCGCACAACAAACGGGTCAAACACGGCGCGCAACGCATCCTGCGGCAGGCCGGAGCCGTTGTCGTGCAGGCGAATAACGATTTCGCCTTTCGCGCCGGCATTGGGCGCTTCGGCTTCGAGCGTCACGCGGCTGCCGGACGGCAGCGTGGCAATTTCCTCTTTGAACAACAAATCGAACAGCAGCGAAAATTTATTTTTCTCCACCTGAAATTGAGGCAAACTGGCGGGAATTTTATTTTCGAATTCAATTTTGCGCGCGGCGAACTGGTCTTTGAACGGCTCCCATGCTTCGTCAACGACGTCGCGCAAAGAAATTTTATCGGCAAACGGCATGTGCGCCGTGTCCGAAGCCGACGACAATCCGCTCAACAGTTCGTTGATTTTTTCGATCTGCAATTGGACGTTGTGATGGTAATCCTTCCAAAAATCCGGATTCCGCAAGCCATTGGTAACACCGGCGCGCTCTTCGGACATTTTTTTCGGCGCGAGGTCGAGAAATGTTTTTACTGCCACGAGCGAATTGCGGATGTTGTGGCTCAAACCGGCGGCGAGCAGGCCGAGGCTGACGACGCGGTCGGCAATCATCATGTTGCGCAGCACGGACATTTTTTCACGCAGCAAATCGTCGCGCTCGAGTTGCACCATGAAAAATTCCAATGCCTGCTTGAGCGTGATTTCCAATTGCGGCGGGTCCCACGGCTTGGAAACGTATTTGTAAATCGCGCCACTGTTGACGGCGGAAATCGCCGCTTCCATGTCCGAATAGGCCGTAACGAGAATTCGTAAAATGCGCGGGCGATGTTGCCGCGCGCGTTCGAGCAGCCACACGCCTTTTTCGCCGGGCATCCGCTGGTCGGTCATCAAGACGCCGATTTCGTCCGCGTGCTGTTCCAGCAATTTCAAACCGGCTTGTGCATTGGGCGCGGTGAACACGCGGAAATCATCGCTGAACGCGCGCTCGAATAATTTCAGCGATTTTTCTTCGTCGTCCACGTAAAGGACGGCAAATTTTTTGTAGTCGTAACTCATGTCGCGCTTTCAGCCTGCTGGTTTTTGACGGGAAATTCGAGCGTAAATTCACAATATTTTCCCGGCTCGGTCTTTACAGAAATTTTTCCGCCGCATTCCTGCACGATGCTGTAGCAAATGCTCAAGCCCAAACCCATGCCTTCGCCGACGTCTTTCGTCGTGAAAAAAGGGTCAAAAATTTTGTCCAAATGTTTTTGTTCGATGCCATGGCCGTTATCGCGAATGATTAAAAGGCTCTTGTCACCTTCGACGCGTCCTTCAATCGAAATCGTCGGCTTTTCGCCATTTTCGAACGTTTTGGTTTTAATCGCGTCGAGCGAATTTTGAAAAAGATTTACCATCATGTGAATCAATTTGTTCTTGTTCGCCAAAATCGTCTGGTTCGGCGCAAATTTTTGTTCGATTTGAACCGTGTCGCGCCATTCATTGTTCAAAAATCGCAGCGCGGGCATGACGACTTCTTCCGGCGTTACCGCGTCCAGCATTTCTGTGTCCGGATGCGTGAACATGCGCAAATCGGAAACAATTGTTTGCACGCGATTCAAGCCCTGTTCAACATCGGTGAGAATTTCCGTGTATTCGGCCTGTTGCTCGGGCGCGAGATTCTTTCCTTTTTTGCGCAGCGTGAACAATCCGGTCTTGGCGAAATTCAGCGGATTGTTGATTTCATGGATGATGCCTGCGCTCATGCGGCCGAGCGATGCGAGTTTTTCCGATTGCACCAATTGCATTTCGTTTTCTTTCAATTGTTTAAGGCTCGCCGCGAGCGCTTTGCTGCTCTTGTCCAATTCAGAACGCGAAACAAATTCACGCATGCGCACGCGGCTATGAAAATATGTGCCCGCGATAATTGCGATGTCCGATGAAATGAGAAAAAATAAATTACGAACGAAATCGTGCCATAAAAAAATCTTGTCGGGGTCGGAATACGATTCCTGAGAAAAAATGCAAGCCGCGGCGTAAAGCGTGAGCACGAGCAGCACGGAAATAACACTTTGCCAAAATGTCCAGTCGAGCACCACCGCCAAAACCATCAAAACCAAAATTAAGCCGGCGTAATATGGCGACGCCGCACCTTGAGTCGCATAAATCATCCACGCAATTGTCGCCGACGGCAAAAACAACAGCACGATGCCTTGAAAGCGGTAATGTTTTTTCCCGAAATCGGTCCTGAGCAAAAAAAACAACAACGCCATCAGCGCCGAACAAAGCAATCGCAGCAGGAAAAATTGTTTGGCCCACGGATGATAAACGTAAAAATCCAGCAGGCCAAAAACCGGCACCATGATGATTCCAAAAATGCAGCCCCACTTCGTTTTACGAATGGTCGTTTCCCGGTCGTAATCCTGCCAGGCTGCTAAAAATTCTTTTGGGATAAATTCCATGATTAGTCCGGTTTGCGAATATGCAAAAATAAATTCACCGACGTCGGCTCCTGAATCACCCGCGCCGCATCGCGGCACCGTTCCGGCGCGAACGATGCGACTTCATTGCTGCCGCGATAAATCAATTGCCAGTCCAAAATAAATTCGATGAAATTGCGAAACGGCTTCGTGTCGTTCATGTTCGCAATCAGCAGCAAACCGCCCGGCGCCAGCGAATCATACCAAAGATTGACGAGGGAACGAGCCGTATCGAGCGCGAGATAATCGAACAATCCGGCGCAATAAATAAAATCAAATTTTTCCGCGCCCAAATCATTTCGACGCGAATTTTTCAACAATTCATAAACCGAAAGCTGTCGCGGGTGAATCGTCGTGCGCCGGGCAAATTTTTCCTTCGCTTCGGCAATTTTGCCTTCAGCGTGGCGCAATGTCTCCGCGTTAAAATCCACCAGCGTAAATTCCGCGCGGTTGCTCAAATGCGTGTCGCGCAGAAAATCCTGGACTTCTTTTGCGGGCCCGCAGCCGATGTTTAATATGCGCGCCGTTTTTCCCGTTCGCGAAACGCGCGCAGTTTCGTTCAAAATATGTTCGCGCAAATGGGCGATGCGATTGCGCACGGACGCCGCGGGCCACTGGCTCACAAGCAGCAGGTGCATCAATTTTTCGTAAAGCGAATTTCCTTCCGGCTGGTTGCGATGAATCATGTTCATCATTTCGTAATCGCCGGCGTAACCGAGCGGCTTGTGATATGTGCGATGACCGAACGGCGTCGTCAGAAATAATTTTTGCCAGTGCTGCCGCGTAAAATCCTGGTGAGCAGCGCGCAACTCCGGCGGCAAGCCGTAAATGATTTCCTCGAACCGTTCGTGCCGGCCATTGAAACTTTCTATCACGCGCGGCGCAATGGCCTCGATAATTTTTCGTTCCTGCTCGTTTCCACCGCTGTGATTTTTCAGGCCGAATTCCAGGCCTTCGAGCCATTTTCGCACGCCGGTCAAAAAAGATTCCACGTCGGCAATCAGCACTTTGAATTCGTTTGAGATGCGATAATTGTTCTGCCAGTTTTGAAAAAAAGATTTGTAGGCTTCCTGCAAATTCGCCGGCGATTCCCCTGCCGGTAAAAAAAATGCCGTGTCCGAGCCGAGATTGTCGAGCTTCGCCTCGCACAACGTCGAGCCGCCGGTGGAAACGACGTTGCTCACCACGGCGCGGCCGAGATAAATCATGCGATTGCCCGCGGTGATTTTGAAATTGTTGAGAACTTCCGACGTGCGCAGCGTCGTCGGCAAATGGCTCGCTTCAAACGTCGCCGCATGACGGGTCAATCGCGCCACATGCGCGCGTAATTCTTTGCCG
>Ga0070741_10012901_pt1 | contig 14955 bp, 15 predicted proteins | sample Coa_R1_4_FD_66440 | JGI IMG/M metagenome (GOLD analysis project Ga0070741, IMG submission 66440) | Surface soil microbial communities from Centralia Pennsylvania, which are recovering from an underground coalmine fire - Coalmine... | ecosystem: Environmental > Terrestrial > Soil > Unclassified ...
GCACAAATAAAAGCGGGGATCGGACACCAGGATTGCGAGGTTGTCGCCGCCACGGTCGTGTCCGGCTTGGGCGCACGAGGGACACCGGGTGACGTAGTTCTTGCCGACGATTCTTGTCTTGCCGACATAATCGAGAATGCAGAACTTCGGCTTGCTCAGTGCATCTTGCTCGTGGACCTGTCGCGCTCGTGACGCGGACTGACGAATCTCAGCGGGAAGGTCCTTGCCCGCGGTGAACCCCAGCAGCTTTTCCTCAGAGACTTTCTTAAGTCTCTTCAGATACTCGATCTGCGCTTCCAGGGTGTAGTCAGCGCCGTAGAACCAGAAACGCCGGCCCGCGCCGCGGTGGATTCCAAGTGGGCCTCGGATAGCGTTGCCGAATGCTCCAGCGGCAATCGAGTCGTGTTTTGGGAAGACCTCGATTCCATCGGCCAGGGGGGTACCTTTCACCGGAACACCTAGCCGCCCGGCCAAGTCGTAGATGTAGATTCGGCACTGCCGCGCCAGCAACGGCGCTGCCAGGAACATCCAAAGGTGCCCTCCGCGCCTGCTCATTTCGAGCGCCGAGTCCACATGATCTGTGGTTAGCTGGTACTGGAGTTTGATAAGGTCGTCCATCGCATTCTTGTAATCCGCGTCGATGGCGACCCACTTGCAGCGCTGGTTTGATGGATTGATGGCGTAAAGCCCGATGGTTAATCGTCCTTCCAGGTGGGCGGAAATAGTCTGGTCGTTCAGCCGCACTGGTGCGCCCGACCCTTTTTCCTTAGGGCGGTAGTAATAGTGACGGCCACTCTGTGGATCGGGTCGGGTGGATTGGACTGTATACGCCGTGCGATTTACGAACAGAGCGACATACGCTTTCACCAATTCGGCAGTTGCGACAACTCGCCGACTCACGGTTCACCTCCTTTAACATGTCCAGTTGGTCACGGTGGCTGTGTGTAGATATTCCAGGACTGAATTTCTGTCAAACGGCCGTGGAAAGCCTCTCCCGTCAAGCGTTAAGTGCCATCTCGGCAGCCCTTCCAGGTTCGAGGATCCATCCGGAACCGGCCCTCAACAGCCCAGGACGTTCTACCAGGCTGAGGAAGTCATACTCGTGCACAAGGAGATCAAAGTCGCTGGCGCTGTAACCGCCGTAGGCCTCGTCTTCAAAATCAATCCAAAGCCAGACGCCACGCCTACGATCCAAAACATAGAAGGCGCCCGAGCCGGGTTCAGTTGTGACGGTTACGCACAGCAGGATTGCTGATCGGAACTCCAGCCATCGGACCGGCTGTGCACCCTCGGTGGCAGTGATAAGAATTTGGACGGCTTCGTCAACTGAAGAGCCGGGCTTCAAGGTGAGAATTGCTTCTGCTTTCATGTGACCGAACATGAGATTTCCTTTCTGGGGTGGATCCCCGGCGAGCCTAAGAGCCTAAGCAACGGGAGTAGACACTTCCCCTTGTTTCGACCGCGATATTTCACCCACGGCTTGTAGCGGTGTTAGAAGAAGAGGTGACGAGAGATTAGAAGTTGTTTCCGTGTAGCCGACAATCCGCCGAGCGACCACATCTCGTCACCACATCTCGTCACGTAATGCAACGTTCCCTACTCCTGCTAAACTCTTGGCGGTAAGATATCAATGGCCCCGGAACCTATGTCGCGGCGGAATCCGTACGTCGCAGGTAAGCCCAATGAACAAGCCGAATGAGCTGAAGGGGTGCCCGCTTCTGGCAGGAATTCCACCAGAAGACCTCCGTCGCGACTGTCCGACGGCTCGAATTGTGGCGATTCGGCACCGCGGCACGATCTACCGGCAAGGCGAGCCCGGGCGAACTGCTTTTTGCGTGCTCGATGGTCAGGTGACCATCGCGAGGGTCAGCTATGACGGCGCGGCTCTCACCACGGCGGCGTTGGGGGCGGGGGACTTCTTCGGCCCCGCTCTGAGTGGCGCCACTGCAGCCGAAGACACGGCGAGGGCGAAGGGAGCTGTTTCCATATGGCGAGCGCCGATCGACGAGTTGCGGCGCCTGTTGCTGCATCACCCCGCAGTCGCCTGGGAATTTGTCTCGCTTCTCGCGCTGCGCCAGCGCCAGATGGAACGCAGGCTCGAAAGCTTCGCGTTCAAACGAACCGAGGCACGGCTAGCCCAGACTTTTCGAGAGTTGTCAGGAGGGTTCGCCACTCGCTGCAACCATGGCTTCGGACAACACCTTCGCCTCACACAACAGGAGTTGGCCGACCTGGTGGGAGCGAGCAGACCGGTTGTGAGTACGATCCTCAACAAACTCCGTGACAAGGGAGTGCTCGGATACAACCGTGAATATGTGTGCGTTCGCGGGATCGAGGAGATCGCGAAGCTGATCGAGTCTTGAATATGCGGCTCTTCCGCCTTTTTAGTGGGTAGCTGATCTTCGCCAGCAGCGTCGCTGCGTCCGGTGAGAGTATCGTCGTCGTCTTTCCTTTTCTTCGCTGCCCTCCAGACAACGAGAGCCCGTCGCTGCAACGACTTGCGCACGGTTCTGACTGTTTGCCCCAACCTGACCGGCCCGGGCACTTCACGCGTCACGGTTCGCCAAATCCTAGCCACTACAAACCCGGAATTCCCGAATATGCTGCGGCACTGTTATTTAGAGAACAGACGAGTTCTGCTCGACCCGTCAAATTGTAGCCACACTCCCATGACGGGAGATTCAGCGCGGCGAATCCGCGCAAACTGACAGGAGACGAAGATGAACAAAGCATATCTCGAGATCACGATGAAGGTGCCGGCGAAGGATCGCGTGAAGGCCGGTGCAGTTTACTCGAAGTACAAACCCCCGTTTCTCGCGACGGTTCCCGGCGCGGAATCCAAGGAGCTCCTCCTACGTGAAGAGGATGTACAGGTGCTTCACGGATTCGATTCACGAGCCTCTGCGGAAAGCTACCTGAAGAGCGCGCTGTTCGGCAACGATGTCGTGAGAGAGTTGAAGCCCCACCTCTCGGCGGATCCAGAGGTTCGGGTTTACGAACGCCAATAGAACCTATCTTCGAGAATACGGCCCAACGGGCCGTCAGGCTGACATGTTCATGGTTCCATGGCAGCGCGTCACATCATTGAGCCTAAAAACCAGTCGAGGAGAACAAATGAATATTTTGCGAATGACCCTGCTGGCGTTGATGTTGGGCGCCTCTTTCGCGCCGGCCGCCTCCGCGCAACAACCCGGCGCTCAGAAATCCCTTTATGACCGGTTGGGCGGCCTGAAAGGCATTACGGTTGTCGTCGATGACTTCATCAACCGGCTCGTGGCGAATGAGGAACTGAACAAGAATCCCGCCATTGACGCCGGCCGGAAGCGATCTCCGGCGCCTTACCTTAAGTTCCAGGTGTCTCAGATGGTCTGTGGAGTGACCGGTGGGCCATGCAAGTACACCGGAAAGTCGATGAAGGAATCCCACGTTCATCTGAACATCAGCGAGAAAGAGTGGGGCGTGATGGCCGAGGAGTTCCAGAAGTCCCTGGACAAATTCAAGGTCCCGGCGGCTGAGCAGAAGGAGTTGTTTGATATCGTCGGCACGACGAAAGCGGACATCGTCGCCCGGAAGTAGGAGTGCTAGCCTAACCACGCGGTGCACCGGACGCGCGGCAAGCGCAGCGCGCGCCGGTGACCGCGGCCGTGAGGCTTTGAGATTGTGAAGCAGCTGAGCGCATCGTTGCAGTGATCCAATAGCTGTCGGGAAATCTCCTTCCCACCAATAAAGGCAGGGAACTCCGGCTAAAGCAACCTGGTTGGGACGCTCCGGCCGGATCACGGGCACACCGAAAGAATCCCCTGGAAACGAATACCGCAGGTTTGCACGCCGTCTTAAGCGCTATAGTCAACGGGCAACTCACTCATATTGTTTCTGTTGCGCGTTGCCAGACACGTCAAACACACTCCAATCACACCGCAATCACACGGCAATACCCGAGAAAAGAACGCCGCTCTTTTGAGCCACTTTCCCCTGTGCCAGGATTGAGTCGAGAGATACCGACAAGGGGGAATCGCTCTTTCTCACCGGCATGGTCAGCGTCTCCTGGAGGAAGTCCCTGAACAAACCGAAGTAAACGGGTCGCCTGCAATTCCCCAGTCTTTCCGCAACGAACCATAGAAGGTCATGGTTTGGCACCAGGTAAAGGAAGTGAGCGATCGAAGTCTCCTGTTCGATCCTCTCTCGAATGGCTAGATAGTGCCGTGCCGCCTTCGGCGTTCGCTCGTATTCCAGCGCAAGTTTGCAATCTTGCCCGGCAAGACGCACGGTCACAATCGCGTCGTAGTATTTCCAGTAACCGCTCGCGGTCAGGTCATTTCGAGAGCGAATCTCGGTTTCTGGCATCCAGTAGACCAGCGTTCCGCTCCGCTTCAGCGCCAAATGGATCTCGTTCAGTTCGAGGGAGTGGTGAAGACTGCTCTGAGCAGTGTTCGATCTAGCGTTGCCGGCAGGCTGCACATAGTGCTCCCCCCGTCCCACAAATTCCAACGCTCCAGCCTGTGAGAGCGAGTACACCGCTCGACGATTGACGAATGGCATTTCGCGCCGGATCAGCAGGCCATGCTCCAACAGCCGGTGCACTCGGTTGTTGAACGCGTTTCGTGATGAGGCGCTGTAGTCCAGTCTTAGGAAGTCGAACAATTGGTTGTGTGTGATGAAACCTGAGTGCAGAACTTGCCGCAGGAGAGGGTAGTCCCGTGTTGGACTCAGTACGATCGACCCTTTCCAGTAGCGCATCGTCTGGCTCCTGTTACGCTCCCGCGTAGAGCATCAGCCGCGCAGACCAAGGCCGTAGTTCTGACGGCTTAAGCACGAACCGCCCAAGGTCACTTTGCATCCAGTCCTGGACACCCATCAGCAACATCACCTCCTGATTTCCCGCGCACTCGCTGAACGAAAGCAGCCAGGCGTCTGGAGACTTCCAGCGTTCGGTCCCAACGCTCACGTGACCGATTTGCTCCGACGTGGCGACCACCAGAAAGCGGCCGGGACGCACACCTGCTCCCAGTAGTCGTCTGAACAGTAGCTTGTTGCAACCCATCCATGCTGACGGTTCAGCGCATTCGAATACGCGGTCGATCATCCTTCTGGGGCAGTTCGGGTTGAAGCCGCCGATGGCATCGAACCGCGCATAGCCGCAGATCTGAGGCCGCTGGCGGACGCTGCCCTTCACTACAACCCCTGTCGTGTTGTAGTACACAGGTTGGGCAAGGCGATCTCCATCAAGCACCCGCTTCGCAGGCCTATGGCGCCATACGCTACCGAAACCTGTAACCGCCACCAGCACACTGCTACCCGCCCTTCAGCCTGCGGTTGTTTGTTCGCTCTGCATAGAGCTGCTCTTGAAGGTTGTTGATGTGGGTCACCAACATGGGATCCGCAGCATGGACTCCTGTTGTTGACTTGGTTGCTGCGCCTGATTTGCCCGTCAACGCGTCCAGCCGGACAGACATGTCCGCCAATATCTCAGCCTTCTTTCGCAGTTCCTCCCGGGCCAAGTCCCTCTCCCTTGTTGCCGTGTCCCTTTCGCTAGCGATGCAAGCCAACTCGCCTTTTAGTTGCTCGATCTCGGAGCCCTTGTCGGCAATGGGGTCGCCATGTTCTGCGGCCTCAATGGCACGATTGCAACGTTCAATATGCGTGTTGTACCGGTTGATCGCTTCCTGGGCGACCTTCCGGGAATAAGCGTCTTGGTTGTAGATGTCGGCCATCATTTCCGCGGTGATCCACATCGCCCGTCGATGGTCGATGCGCACCTTGGCGCAAACCACGGCCATCACCAGCAGCCCTACGGTTGTTGACAGGCTGTAAAGGAAATATGGGTTCTTGAGTCGCGCCTCGATGAGCGCGTGACGCTCGCGCCCGATCCATTGGCCGTAGTCGACGCCGTCCGGATTGAACTGCTTCAACAGGAACTCGTACCACGTGTCGTGACGCTGATAGAGACGGTTAGCAGGCGCAGTCTGAGCACTGGTCGGCCGGGGCTGTGATGGTGGCCGCGGCTGTGCAACGCCTGGAATGCTGTTAAGTATCACTCCGACCCACAAGACAACGAGCACTGTTAGTTTGCCGGTCACAACCAGCCTCCCGGCCTGCGGCGGCGTCCGACAGCAACCAGTTCCGGCGTTTTGAATCTGAGGTTTGCACCCGCCGAGTCCTCGCGAGACTGGCGCAGTGTTGGATAGAGTTGCGGCGTGAACCGAGGCACTCTGACGTCCTCCGGAGCCCGCACGTGCAACACGCTGTGCAGCGTGCCGCGCGCGTCGTCCGTCATGAGAATTTCCATCTGGGCCTTGGGAAGATTCTTGATGTGCTCGTCTAACGCTCGCGTCTCCCAGTCCTCCCGTTCGACTGCGCCTTCGGTTTGCTGGTACTTCTCGTACCCAAACAGTCGCCAGCGTTGCATGGAGACGCTGCGGCGGGTTACGCGGTGTTCCGCGGAGGCGCGGAGAAAGTAGCGCGAGGTCTCCTCATCCCGTGTGCGCAGGATCATCGTCGTGTTTGGGGCAGAGGAGACATCCTCCTTAAATCCCCGGTCGACTTGCATGAGCTGCGGCAACGCCTGCATGGAGAATAGGAAGGCCGTGTTGGTACCCCTGGCGGTTTGCAGGATCTGGGCAAAGTTGCGGTAGCCGAACGGCGCAAACTCATCCAGTACGACACTGAGCATCGGCCGATTGGTGCGCCGCCTGTGTTCCTCGCTTTCGTATCTCTTGCCTATGACCAACTGGAGGTTTTGCAGGAGCATCTTACCCAGAGAGCGCATGGGCTCGGGGTTCTTGTTGATGTTGAGAGACACCACGAGGACGAGTTCCTGATCGATCACATCGTCGAGTGACAGCAACTGTTCATACGGGCCGGTCAAGACACTCAGCTGATCATCAAGGAACGTCATGCATTCGTTGAGAAGTCCCTGGATCTTCTGCACGCGCTCCCGATCTCCAAGTGAGGTGTAGAGATTCTTGACCGACATCTCGAAATTCAACCGGCGCTGCGTGGGAAGCGACGAGTCCAGGGCAATGCGCTTGCGCGCCTTCTCGACTTGCTCCTTCATGACCCGTTCATCCATCGCCATCACCAGAACGTCGTAGAAGTTGAACTTCAGGCCGGTGTAGAAGAGCACGCGCACGATGTCGGCCAGGTAGTTGAGTTGGTGCTTGGCGAAGAACTCTTTCCGGAGATTGAACGAGCCGAAGATCATGGCGACAACCGGCATGTACTCGTCGTCGGAACATTGAAACGGGTTATATCGGACGGACAGGTCGGGGCGGGCAGGATTCAGCAACCTGAGTTGGTGGAGTCGACCGGCGCGGTGCACATGCGGCAACAGGTCCTGGAAGAATTCAAGATCACCTTTACCATCAAAGATGACCATCGGTATCTGGTGAGGCTCATCGGGTGGGCCGACCGCACGCGCGAGGTCCTGGGCGATGATGTTCCGCAGCAGAGTTGTCTTTCCCGTGCCGGTCATGCCCAGCACGATGCCCTGCATGACGCGCACCTGATCGGGCCAATACCACGGCCGCCCATGAATGTCGTACCCGAGGACGACTGAATTCTGCTCCCAGGCCTGTCTGACGATTCGTTCATCTCGTTTCCGCGCAATGAACACTGGACTGTGCGGCCATTCACGTTCCCGCTGCGAATGCCGCGTGAACCACAGGATCGCCGTTGCCACACAGGCAAAAATCGCGATGGTCAGGTAGGTAGCAAGTTCCGCCAACTGGCGGCTTGTGAAGTAGTAGCGCTCGCGAGCAACGTACCACCCAAACCAGCACGCAAACATGAACGCAAACCCCACGACAATTTCGGCGCTTTCGAGTAATGGAGGATGGCGGTGACGGTCGGCTTGCATGGGTGATTTCCTTTCCAGATACCTTTAGTGCCAGAAGTTGAAATAGGTGAACGTCCCGGTCAAGGCCAAGGAGACAAACAGGACGAGCACAAACCACCGCTGCGGCCTCCGGATCGACTGCGGTTCGAACGGGCTCCTGGATTCCAGGATGCGGGCCGTTATGGCCTTCGAGATGCCGAGGTCGGAACGATCGTGCAGATACTGCTCCAGCACGGTATGAATCTCTTTGGCCGACACATGCTCCGCCATGGCCTACCGCACCAGGAAAGCCCCTACCTGCTCGCGGCCGTCATTTGCGAATTGAAAACGCAATACGGTCGGCTCTTTCGTTGGGAGAACGCGCAGTGCAACAACGCCCAGGCATTCCTGCCCGGGCTCAAGATGTGGGGACTGCACGCGCGCTTCAAGCACGGGAACCTGAGACTGCTCCTTTATATCGAGCCGCGATGCCTCCTGATCTCCCAACTGCGAATCCGCCAGGCTGTATAGCGACTGGGGGTAGCGCACACCAGGGAGTACATACACACGCGGCGTCGTGACGTCATAGGGATGATTACCGCGATTCCGGATGGCGTACCGGACCAGCAAGCGGCCATCCCGTTCGTAAAGATCGCGAATGACAACCTCCACCGGCTTCCTTGATGGCTTCGCGGACTGTAGCCTTATTGGTTTCCCTGACAAGAGGACTTCGGTTGGCGATGGTTCTGGCGGGGTGACACTCGCGGGCTTTGGCTGGACGGGTGGCACTTGGTCGACCGCAAAGTCCATCAATGCCACTGAACCGGCGGGTTCAAGTTCGTAGTTCAGCCGCTCGGACGCAGTCCAGATGAAGAGGTTGGTCGAGGCATCCGGTTCGGTCGGCTGTACGAATACCTTGTTCTCCCGCCACTCCACTTTGAAGGATTGACTGCCCGTTGCAACCTGGGTGACAGGCTCCCGGAGTTCGATCACCGTCAAATGGTTGAGTGCCGTTCTCAGGTGAATGATCTGTCCTGGATCACTTGGTCCACGGTCGATCTTTTGTGCGACCAGCGATGCTGTTGCGGCCACAATAATAAGGATGATCCAGAGGCGGTACATAGATGTTTCCTCCTGCGCTGACCGCGCCGCTCTCTCACATTGCGCAGTCAGTTGAAAAAGATCCAGGAGGTTTGAACGCGAACCTCCTGGACCGAGTTAGTTGACTGGTTGCGGCAGGGTCACAGCACCCTTCGGGACTTCAGGGCGTTGCTGAGTTCCGGGAAAAGTGACAATCCCATCCCGTGCCTCGCTTCTGCCGGGTAGAATGCGGAACGGACGGACACGCTCGATCACAATCGGCGAGCCTTGTGCATCTCGCTCCCGAAACACCTCGCCCTTCCTGGTCACCTGGGCCAGAAAGATCAGGCGTTTATGTAGTTGACCGTCGCCGTTGGTGAAATGACTGACCAGAAAGATTCGCCCCTCCCGGTCGATTTCCACCTCTCCGTCGCAGAGATTCGGAATCGCTACGTTGACGGGACGGCCTCCGGTTCGCTCCGCGATTTGGTCTACGACCTCCTGCGGAAACGCATAGAAGACAATCGAACCTGTTCCGGGCACAAGTTCATGCTCCGGATCTGGCCGTTTGTCTCGACACACGATCGCGTGCAGGGCAGACAGATATGCCAGGCGTGTTCCGTTTTTGCCTTGTGCCCACATTCGCACCTGGTCAATCAGGGCCCGCAGTTCCTCTTTTGAACGTTCTTCATACGCTCGAAATGCGGCGGAAGCCTGGTTACGCCGGAAGATCGCTTCCTTCCGGGCTTCAGCGTCATCCTTCTTTGCCTCTACCTCGGCGTTGGCTTGTTCCAGCTGCTCCCAGAGTTCCCGCCGCCGGCTGAGTGCCTGCGTCACGACGTTTGCGTAATACCTGTTGACCGTGGAACACTCCGCGAAGATTTCCGGAGTAAATGCCGCACCTCCGATCAGCCCGCGGAAGTCGGAAAGCGGCGCCACGGCTGTGTCGGAAAAGTAGCGGCCAAGTTCTTTGCGCAGGAAGTTGTACAGCTTCCCGATCTTGTCGCGATCTGTGACGAGTAGATGCTCGTCCATCTCCACAATGCGCTGTTTCTGTTTGAGCTTGAGCCACGAAGCTTTCGCGATCTCATTCCGGATATTGCGAATGATGTCCTGGTCCGGCTGGGTGCCATGCTTCAGCTGATCGAGCGCATTCTGAAGCTGGTCTACGAGCTGCCGCGCCAGGTCATCTCTGCCATTTGCCAAACAGGAGGTTTTCAGATCAGTGATCGAACCGATCTGGTTCCCCCGTGCCTGCATGGCGACTTGTGGCAAGTTCCACCACGGACTCGGAGGCTTCGGAGCTTTGTTCTTTTGCGCCGAATGCCGATCCTCGTACGTGAACCGGTCTCGGACGAAACGGGGAAACTTGTCTCCTTCGAGCACGCACACCTGATCGAAGTCGAAGTCTCCACCGTTCCGGGCTGCCGCTTCCGAATGCAGGGTCAATGTCCCTTTCATGCGTAACTGCTGATCCACTACCGCCGGCACGTCGTGATCTGACATTCGGCAGCCACGCTTCGAAAGGTCCGCAGCCAAGAGGCCCAAGACCTCTTCGGGAGACAGGTTTTCGAACGGCAGAAGATCTTCCTTCATGCGAATGGGATAGCGAACGATCAGACCGCGGTGGGATGGGACAGGGACGATGCCGCGGTCTTTCGGAATCCAGTCCGAACCACAGAAGACTTCCCCTTCGTGGAGCACCAGGTAGCCGTCGTCTGCCAGCGCAAAGCCGGGGAGACGAAAGCCACCACTGGTGCATAGCCGATACGCCCATCGAGCCAGCACCTTTTGCAGGTGATGGTTCACGAATGGGTGTTTGAGCATGTAGCCCGTGCCGTCGGCAACCAGCGCTCCATCGGCAACGGTGTACTCGCTGCTGGTGTACTCAGGGTCTGCCTCTTCGCCCACATCGAGCACAGTCTGGGTTTCCTGAGTGCCGAGCAGTTCGAAGAGTTCCGTGAAATTGTTCTCTTCCCACGCCTTCCGAAGCTTCTCGATTTGCCTGAGAGCGTAGGGCTTGATCTCAAGCTCAATCGAATCGTCCGGTGCGTGTTCCACCAGCGTGTAGCTTGACTGGAATTCAAGATCGCGGGAGACATCCCGGATGCCGACCAACACAGACCCGCGATAGGCGTGTGCTTGCCGGTCGCCCAGAATGGATCGGATCGTCCGTAACACTCCTCGTTGGTACTTGGGTTTCACGGACGATTTCGGCAGGATGATGTCGGCCTCAAGTGCTGCAGCCAATTCATCCGCCATGACTTTGAAAGACCCCTTCGCCTGCGTTTTGTCGAACGCGAGGCGAAATTGGTAGAAGCGGTGAGAACGAAGAAGTTTTCGGGAAATCTTCCTCTCTGCCAGGTCGCAAATTGCCCTTTGTTCATCGCCTTCTAGCGAGAAATCCTCCTTCTCTTTCTTTTTTGCAAGAAGTCTCTGCATCTCCTGAGTGACGAGTTCCTGCCGGTGCTTCGCCTGCAACCGCCGGAACAGTGACTGCGAGATCCACCCTCGGCAGTCATTGGTGCCAAGCTGATGATCGTCCACGACGAGCAGCCGGCATTCTGGGACTTCGACCAAGACCTTGCAGGAAGACACTAGAATGCCGAAGTAGGTCATGGCCGCTTGCGGCGAGAATCGGAACCTTTCGGCGAGCCGTTTCTCGTAGTTGGAGTCAACAGCGTAAAATTTTCCTTTCTTCGCGCTGCCACTGGCCCCAACCAGGCTGTACCGAATTCCGTCAAACTGCACTCGGGTGAGAGCCTGTTCTACGATCGCCTGCTCACAAGCATCCAGGGGTTCGGTGGGCACGTCTACGGTGGCCACGCGAATGCCTGGACAAACTCCTTCAAGCAGAGTGTTCGTAAGCTGTTCTTCCCGAGCAAGTCTCATGGTTTTCTTCGACAAATGACCGTCGCGATCCAGTTCGAGCGCGAGGATCGGCATCGCTGTACTTTCCGTAACCTGCGGCATGTCGGATCTCCTTTTTCTGTCAGGCAAAGAGCAGAAACGGAGCCGGCCCATGCCTTCTCCTTGCTGCCCATTGCCGAAAACGGTGGAATGACTTTCGGGCCGGGCAGCGAAAGGCCAGGCCAACGAATTGGTTTCGGTTTAGAACATACGTTTTGCCATTGGTTGCATGTCTGTCATCTGCGCATTCCGATTTGCCCTCGATGTTTCCCCGAGCTTCCTAAAGAACCAACGAAGCCTGCACAGTTTGAACCAACACCACTCTCCCCATGCCGTGATCATGCAAAGCAGCCCGATCACGAAGAGGAGCACTGTCGCCCCCGAGACCACATTCGCGATGCTCAGAGACGTGTATTGGAAATATGTGCGGGCCTGATCGAGGAGTTGATATGCAACGATCAGCCCGGTGACTCTAATCACGGCGACGAGCCACGGTTTGAAGTGCGTCAGAAACCGTTGCTTCACCATTTCTCTTCCTCCTTTTTGTCTGGACCACGACAGAGAGGAGGGCGCGGTATGGCTCCCTTCACTGTCCCGGTCGAAAACGGTTAAGATTCCCGGCCAGGTTCGTGAAGAAGCCGGACCAGCACTCATCCACAATCAGCTTGTGGATCGCTCACTACAGACCAGCGTCTGTGATGAAACCGTGCTATGAAGGCCAGACTGTCAAACACTCTCTTAGCCCGTTCCTTTCTTCGTGACAGGCTCCCGCTTCAACTCAGGATTTTTCCCGGTGAAGTCGGCTACCGGCCGCCACTCTTGCAGGCTGTAGTAGCTCACTCCCAACTTGAGGGCTTCGACTCGGACTTCGCCCTCACTCGAAAACTCACGGCCAAGTTCGGGAAAATGACCGGCCGCTCCAGACTTGGGCAGGAAAAATCGCGCTCCCAATATGGCCTCCTCTTCTCCCGCCGGGCGCGGTTTTCGCGCCGATTTACCTGTCGGGCGGATAGCTGTCTGGTTCGTTCTCTCATCGGGCAGAGATGCAGTCATGGTCGACATCTTGGCTCCCTTCAATACTTCATTTGTTCAGCTCGCTTCGTTGTAAAAGACCGTTGTCCCGTTCTCCGACCATTTGCTGTTCGGAAAATTCAGCCACAAGCAGGCCGCTTGGGTTCAGCTCCGTTCTCTGTTCTTCCACGAGGCGGAGGTTGTACTGCCCCACGATTCGGTCAGTTACCTCCGTGCCGTTCTTAATGCGGTGAATCTCCTTCACACCGAACACGACATAGATCCACGGAGTGTCCTTGGAGCGCTCGATCGACCGGATGCGAAAATCCGAGATGATGTGGTCCTGTTGGATCTTTCCGACCACGTCGTCCTTTCTCAACTTGTCCATGGTGAGTTTCCGCAGATTTGTTGTCATCATGTTGAGTGATTCTGCGAGATCGCGGGTAACCGAGTCGGGTGTATATGTGAGGTAGTGCTGCAAGAATGTTCTGAGCAGAGCACGTGCCTCCATATCGGTGGGAGCGGCGGAGTTCTCACTGTTTCCATTCGAGCCGGCGTCGGCTGACAACACTAGCGCCAGCCTCGATACCGGGTCTGTCCTGGCTCTGGCGCCAACGACCGTCGCGTCGCCATCCTTGTCCACCCGGATAATTGTCGGTGGTTGGCTTCGAACGTAGACAGCAAATGCGAGCGAACCGAGAGCGATGACACCGAACAGCACGGCCAGCAGCATGGCTCGGTTGGCATAAGCGCGAAGCATGCCGTCGTGCTCGTAGTATTTCGTGTAAGCAGCAATCTCCGGAATGTCGAGGTCTTCTTTCTTTCGTTTCATATTGGACAAATCACTCTTCTGATTTCGAAGTAATCTCGAAATTCTTCAAACCGCGGCTATTGCTCCCGCCGCCCCGATCTCGCCCGCCGAAGTGGCCGCTCCGCCTTCCACGGCCGCGCCAGCGGGTTGTGGTGGTCTTGATTCAGCCAGAGCTTCACCTCCGGTTCCTTCGCCGCTCTCCCGGGAAGAGCCGGCTCCGCCCGGCCCGCCACCGGAAAGCGGGCCGGGGTCAGATATTGATTGGGGAGGACCGGCCGAGGAGGCCTGTGAGGACATGCTCGAACTGAATGCCGTTCTGGCAGCCCGGTTCACAACAGCCGCCAAGGCAAAAACTGTATTACCCACATCACCGCGCACCATACGACTGGCAACGAACGGGATCAGCGCAATAGCGATGGCAAACAACACGCTGACTGCACCTAAGAGGACCATTTGACTGGATCCAACGAAGGCGTTGAGAACACCATTTCCTCTCAACACCGCATCGATGCTGTTCATCTGTAGCGCGGTTATCAAAACCTGGAGGATCGCGTACAGCAAGCCCCAACTCTGAAAGATCATCAAATTCACAAAATAGGTCCGCGCGAGCTGTCCCATCGCTCGGCTGGGCCAAAGAGCCAGCACGAGGGGCCCAGCCAGGTAGAGGATGGATCCGTACAACGCGTAGGCAAGCGTGAATAACGTGTAGCTGACTGGGAGGATAACCAGCCCGACGAGTATCAGGAGAACATCGAGGAGTCCGGAGATGGCTCCGGTGACCAGGGTCCAGAAGCTGGATAGCCCCTGCTGACCCAAATAAGCACTGAGGGCGTTTAGCCAATTCTGAATTACGTCGCCGATCCCGTTCGTGTTGTAGATGAAGTCGGCCACGCTGTTGAACATCGCGTTCACGGAGCGAAAGGCCTGCTGATAATTGAGGAACACTATGCCGAGAACCAGATACTTGATCCCTGCAATTCCCAGCGCCCGCACATCGCCGCCGTTGCTGTACGCCTCATACACGGCGTACAGCAAACTCAGGATCAGGATCACTCCTGCCAGTTGCAGCACCGGGCCGGTGACGTTCTGGTCGATCCCGTTCAGCGCCGTCTGAAGAACCTGCTCGAAATAGAAACTAGGCATAGACTCACTCCGGCTTGGTCAGTTGTGCTGCAGCAGGTTCATCAATTGCTGACGAAGGCTGGCGGTGTTGGTCGCGCCCATCTTGATATCTGCGCTTGAATTCGCAAGATCAATCGCCCTCAATCGCATCAAATCAGCGGTCGCCGCCTGTGTGTAAGCGTTCGCTCGCACCAGCCACGCGTCGGCC
>Ga0070741_10012902_pt1 | contig 14954 bp, 15 predicted proteins | sample Coa_R1_4_FD_66440 | JGI IMG/M metagenome (GOLD analysis project Ga0070741, IMG submission 66440) | Surface soil microbial communities from Centralia Pennsylvania, which are recovering from an underground coalmine fire - Coalmine... | ecosystem: Environmental > Terrestrial > Soil > Unclassified ...
GTCGCGCTACATCCACGACCGCAAGCTGCCCGACAAGGCGATCGACGTGATCGACGAATCCGGCGCGGCGCAGATGCTGGTCGCCGAGAACAAGCGCAAGAAGACCATCGGCATCAAGGAGATCGAGACCACGATCGCGACCATGGCGCGGATTCCACCCAAGAGCGTGTCGAAGGACGACGCCGAGGTGCTGAAGCATCTCGAGACGACCCTGAAGCGCGTGGTGTTCGGCCAGGACAAGGCGATCGAGTCGCTGTCCGCTTCCATCAAGCTCGCGCGCGCGGGGTTACGCGAACCGGAGAAGCCGATCGGCTGCTACCTGTTCTCGGGTCCGACCGGCGTCGGCAAGACCGAAGTTGCCAAGCAGCTCGCGGCCTCCCTCGGCGTCGAGCTGCTGCGCTTCGACATGTCGGAATATATGGAGCGGCACACGGTGTCGCGCCTGATCGGCGCGCCTCCCGGCTATGTCGGCTTCGATCAGGGCGGCCTGCTCACCGACGGCGTCGACCAGCATCCGCATTGCGTCGTGCTGCTCGACGAAATCGAGAAGGCGCATCCCGACCTCTACAACGTGCTGCTGCAGATCATGGATCACGGCCGGCTCACCGACCATAACGGCAAGCAGGTCAACTTCCGCAACGTGATCCTGATCATGACCACGAATGCCGGCGCGTCCGATCTGGCGCGGCAGGCGTTCGGCTTCACCCGCAGCAAGCGCGAAGGCGACGATCACGAGGCGATCAACCGGCAGTTCGCGCCGGAATTCCGCAATCGCCTCGACGCCATCGTCTCGTTCGCCCATCTCAATGCCGACGTGATCGGCATGGTCGTGGAGAAGTTCGTGCTGCAGCTCGAGGCGCAGCTCGCCGACCGCGACGTCACCATCGAGCTGTCGGATCCGGCCAAGGCCTGGCTGATCCAACACGGCTATGACGAGCAGATGGGCGCGCGGCCGATGGCGCGCGTGATCCAGGAGCACATCAAGAAGCCGCTGGCCGACGAGGTACTGTTCGGCAAGCTGAAGGGCGGCGGCCATGTCCGCGTCGTCGTGGTCAAGGACGAGGGCACGGGTCTGGACAAGATCGGCTTCGAGTTCGTCGAAGGTCCGGTCACGCCGAAGCCCGAGAAACTGCCGGGCGCGCGCAGGCGCAAGCCGCCGAAGCCCGGTGGCCCGAACAGTGGCCCCGGCGGCGGCTCGAAAGCCCCGCCGTCGAAGGGGCCGCTGGTCAAGGTCTGATCGACCGTCAGGAAATGCAAAAGGCCGGCGTTGTGCCGGCCTTTTTGTTGTGCTTTCGAGGAGCGTAGCCCGGGTGAGCGAAGCGATACCCGGGATGCTCAACAGGTCGTACCCGCATATCGCTCTGCTCATGCAGACTACGGTCGCTACCAGCGCGACGTCGCCTTTCCATACACATAGGCCGCAACGAGCCCGATCGTGACGGCGGTCGAGAAGATGATGATGAGACGGTCCCAGTCCGGCCGCTTCCGCCGCGACCGTTTCATTGTGAAAGCGGTCAGAACGGCCTTCATCCCGAACTTCGGCATCTTCCAGGCTCCGGTCTGTATCGACGAAGTATGCCCGTTCAATCGAAAACCGGCTTGAGGCAGATCAAACGAGCAGACCGGGCGGTCTTGGTCAATCGCCTTTCATGCGCTGGTGGTCATGCACGGCCACGCGCTCGGCGCCGCGGCGGCCGGCCTCCGACAGCCGGAGCATGCTGAGCACGGCGCCCGACAGCGCGAATCCGACCGCGACCAATAGCGACACTTGCGTGCCTTCGGCTGGATAACGGCCGAGGAACAGTGCGACCAGCGCGGCGCCGGTGGTCTGGCCCAGCAGCCGCGCGGTGCCGAGCATGCCGCTGGCGCCGCCCGAACGTTCGCGCGGGGCGGCGGCGATCATGGTGCGATTGTTCGGCGTCTGGAACAGGCCAAAGCCGAGGCCCGACAGCGCCATGCGCCAGGCCACGTCGAAATGCGATGGGTTCGCCGGAAGTGCGGCGAGGCTGCCGAGCCCGGCTGCGAACAGCGCCAGGCCGACGCCGCCAAGAAGGCCCGCCGGATAGCGCTCGACCAGACGGCCGGCGAGCGGCGCGGCGATCGCGACCGTGATCGGCCATGGCGTGATCAGCAGTCCCATCTCGACTGCGGAGTAGCCGTAACGGCTCTGCAGATAGAACGGGATCGACACGCCCGCGAGCATCTGCGCACAGAACGAGCAGATCGAGGTTGCGATCGACAGTGCGAACACGGGAATGCGCAGCAGATCGACCGGCAGCAACGGCGAGGCCATGTGAGTCTGTCGATAGACCAGCCACATGCCGGCAGTGAGCGCGACGCCGAACTCGGCGATGCAGGCCAGCAGCGCCTCGCCATGGCCGAGGCTGTCGATCGCGGCAATCCCGGACCCAAACGTGATGGCGCTCAGTGCAGCACTTTGCCAGTCGAAGGCGTGGCTGGCGCGCGGCGCATGCGGCAGGAAGCGCAGGCCAAGTGTGAGCGCCGCAAGGCCGATCGGGAGGTTGACGGCGAACAGATAAGGCCAGGTCGCGACCGCAAGGATCGCGGCCGCTACGCTCGGACCGACGGCGGCGGAAATCGCGACCACCATGGCATTGATCCCGATGCCGCGGCCAAGCTGCGCACGTGGATAGATGAAGCGTACCAGAGCGGTGTTGACGCTCATGATGCCCGCGGCGCCAAATCCCTGCACGATGCGCGAGGTTGTCAGCATCAGCAGTCCGTTCGACAGCGTACAGGCGAGCGAGGCAACCGTGAACAGCAGGAGCCCCGCGAGGTAGACCCGGCGATAACCGACGATCTCGCCAAGCGAGGCCAGCGGCAGCAGCGAAATGGTGATCGCGAGCTGATAGCCGTTGACGATCCAGATCGAGAAGGCCGGACTGGCGTGGAGATCGCGCGCGATGGTCGGCAGCGCGATGTTGGCGATGGCGCCGTCCATCACCGCCAGCACAAGGCCGAGCGCGATCGTCAGGATCGCCCAATAGCGCCGCGGAACTGGCAGGCCATCGGCATGTACGATCGGGGGAGAGGACATCTGCTGAACCGGCACTGATTACCCGCCTGCGCGATAAGCCGGTATCCTACCCAATTCAGCCGGGATTCAGGAGTTCCCGCTGCGCAGTGTCAGCCTTCGCCGAGCAGCTCCTTGATGCGGCGCTGGAGCTGGCGCTTCTTGGCTTCGCTACGGCGCAGCCGAACGTCGAGATCGTCGACGGGGGCGTCCGTGACCATGGTCTTGAACGCCAGCCCAACGCGGTTGGCCTGCCGCCAGATCATCCGTGCGAGATAGGAGCGGCCCTTGCGGGCGATCGTCACCCGCATCTCGTCGGGGAGTTTTGCCGCGGATTCGAGCTCGACGCAGGCGCCGCGATCGCTGAAATTGCGCACCACGCAATCCATGGTCGAGCCGGTTTCGTTGATCTCGGCGACACCGCCCATGAACACTTTGTCGCGCACGCCGTGACGCCGATCCTGCATCGCTTCCTCCGCCAAACCCGGAGGACTCTACGCGGCCTGTGCGGGATGAGAAGGCTGCGGCAACGTCGATGTCGCGTTAACGTAAATCAATACGGTAGGGACGCCTGGTAAAAACCTGGCGTTGCTCGCTCCCCCGCGAGGTTAATGGGGGAGCTTGCGCTGTCGCCAGTCCCGCGGCGACATGCCGTAGTGCTCGCGAAACACGCGACCGAAATGCGATAGATCGTTGAAGCCCCAGGCGAAGGCGATTTCGCCGACATGGCGGTGCGCGAGCACGGGCGAGCACAGATCGCGTTCGCAGTGCGCCAAACGCTCGCTCAGCACGTGGCGCTGGAACGAGGTGCTCTCATCCGAGAGCAGGTCGTTGACGTAGCGTGGCGAGATCCCGAGCGCGGCGGCGGTGGTGGCAAGGCAGAGTTCGGGATCGGCGAGGTGGGCGCGAATATGCGCTTTGAGCCGGTAGAGCAGTGCGGATCGATGGGTCGACGAGGCCAAGGGCTGGCCGTCCAGCCTTTCGCTCATGGCCATCGCGACCAGATCCACCGCCTGCTCGGACAGGTGGACGCCATGCTCCGGTTCGATCCGATCGGCGCTCTGGCAAAGCTGATAGACGAAGTCATGCGCGAGCTTCTGCAGGGGGCGATCGCCACCGAAGGAGGTCGCGGTCAAGGCTTCCGTTCCCGCGATCCGGCGCCGCAGCATGTCGCGCGGCACCTGCAGGATGGTCTGCGTGAAAGCGTCGTCGAAATGCAATTCGTAGGGACGCGTGGTGTCGTAGATCGCAAACTCGCCGGGGTGGATCAGCGTCTCGCGGCCGTCCTGCACGACGCCCCCGACGCCGTGCTTGCCGAGCGCGATCAGAAAGTACTCCTCATGCGCGCGGGCGATCCGCGAGGGCGTGCGGAAGACATGCTGACGCTGTGAGGAGACTTCCGAGCAGGTCGCCCGGCCGAGCCTGGCGCGCGTCACCGATCCGGCAAAGGCACTGCCGAGGTCGGATTTGCAGTCGAGCTGAACATAGACGTCGCAGACGATGTCCTGCCAAAGCGCCAGCCGCCGGCTTCCCGGCACGCCGTCTGTCGTGAACTGGATCGGCATGGGTCCGCTCCTATCACATCGATGCCGCGGGTCATTCAGTGCAAAAAGGCAAATTCCGTACCGCGCTGCTGCGGGCCGCTGTCGTCTGCGGCAGTCGAATTTTTGTTCCTTGGCAGTCGAGCGCCGCCATTCGCATCCGGGCAAACAGACTGCATCGGACACCGGCGCCGATCAACCGGAATCGTCCTTCCCGCGGCGCCACGACAACGAGCATGGGAGGTTGCGATGGGACTGGAACATCCGAAATACGGGGTTGCGGTGGTGCAGGCGGCGCCGGCCTGGCTTGACCTCGATGCCTCGATCGCGAAGACCATTGCCTTGATTGAGGAAGCCGCTGCCAAGGGCGCCAGGCTGATCGCGTTCCCGGAGGCGTTCATCCCCGGCTATCCCTGGTACATCTGGCTGGATTCGCCGGCATGGGCGATCGGCCGCGGCTTCGTGCAGCGCTATTTCGACAATTCGCTGTCCTACGACAGCCCGCAAGCCGAGAAGCTGCGCGAGGCGGTGCGCAAGGCGAAGCTCACGGCCGTGATAGGCCTGTCCGAACGGGACGGCGGCAGCCTCTACCTCGCGCAATGGCTGATCGGTCCCGATGGCGAGACCATCGCCAAGCGCCGCAAGCTGCGGCCGACCCATGCCGAGCGCACCGTCTATGGCGAGGGCGACGGCAGCGACCTGGCGGTGCACGAGCGGGCGGATATCGGCCGGCTCGGCGCGCTGTGCTGCTGGGAGCATCTGCAGCCGCTGTCGAAATATGCGATGTACGCCCAGAATGAGCAGGTCCATGTCGCCGCATGGCCGAGCTTCTCGCTCTACGATCCCTTCGCGCCGGCGCTTGGCTGGGAGGTCAACAACGCCGCCTCCCGCGTCTATGCGGTGGAGGGCTCGTGCTTCGTATTGGCGCCCTGCGCGACGGTCTCGCAAACCATGATCGATGAACTCTGCGATCGTCCCGACAAGCACGGGCTGTTGCATGTCGGCGGTGGCCATGCCGCGATCTATGGACCGGATGGCAGCTCGATCGCCGAGAAGCTGCCGCCGGAGCAGGAGGGCCTCTTGGTCGCGGAGATCGATCTCGGCGCGATCGGCGTGGCCAAGAATGCTGCCGATCCCGCCGGACATTATTCGCGGCCCGACGTGACGCGGCTGCTCCTCAACAGGAAGCCGCTCAGACGGGTCGAGCCGTTCGCGCTGCCCCTCGACAGTGTCGATCCAGTCGAGCAGGAGGCCGAAGTCGTGCCGATGAGGCCGGGTCAGGCCGCATAAAAGGAGGGAAGCCATGGAATCCGCCATTCCTGCACACCTGACGACGGCGCGGTCCCGCCACCGGCGCGTGGGCGACGATTATCGCCCGCCATATCCATCCTTCGTCGCGCGTCACAAACCGGCGGTGAGCCGCGTCGTGATGGCCTATTTCGGCCTGCAATATCGGGGCGACGCGCCGCCGGCCGCAGCGCGCTCGCTTGGCGAGATCGCCGCACGCTTTGCCGGCGCCGACGGCCCCTCGCATTGGGATCGTGCGCAGTATGTCGATCAGGCCGGCTTTTCGAATGTCGTATCGGTTGCCTATTGGGACGATATCGCGCGCTTCGACGGATGGTTTGCGCCGGCACGGGAATCCTGGACCGGCACAAGCAGCGAGGGCATCGGCCGTTTCATCGAGGTGTTGCGGCCGGGCGTCGCCCGCTATGAGACGCTGTTCTCCTCGCTTGGCAGGCCCGAAGGCGTCGCCGTCCTCGCCGACGGGATGAGCGGAGAGGTGCTGGAACACGCCTATTGGGGCGGCATGCGCGATCGCATTCCGCTGTCGCAGACCGACGAGATGGCGCCCCGTGGAGTGCCCTCGCTTGTCCGCGACGGCTCGCGGCTGCGCGTCATCGCGCACGACAATCTCTGCCTGATCCGCTCCGGCCAGGACTGGAGCGACACCGAAGCGTCCGAGCGCAAGATGTATCTCGATGACGTCGAGCCGGTGCTGCGCGAGGGCATGGATTTCCTGCGCGATGAAGGCACGCCGATCGGCTGCTATGCCAACCGTTATATGCGTGTACTCGATGCCGATGGCCGGCCCACGGAGAAATCCTACGGACAGAGTTGGTGGAAAAGCCTGGCTGCGCTCGAGCGATGGGCGGAATCTCACCCGACCCATGTCAGGATTTTCGGCGCGGCGATGAAATATCTGTCGACGCTTGGCCCCGCGGCCAAGCTTCGACTTTACCACGAGGTGACGGTGGCCGCGGCGGATGAACAGTTCTTCGAATATCAGGGCTGTCACCCAAGGACCGGCATGCTCGCCGCAATCGAAACCGTGACCGCCTAGTGCCGCCGATCTGAAGTCCCTGACTCATTCGCGGCTAAATCCGGTTCAGGGACTTCAGATCGAAGCGGCACTGGAATCATGGATTTGCTAGTGCCCATAACTTTCCGAAGTTCGTGAACGGTAGCGCGGCGATGTAGCACGAACTTCGGAACGTGGGCACTAGCGATAAAGTTCCGCGCGTTCCGCTCTCTTCCGCATGCCATCATTCTCGACTAGGTAGGATGATGGATTTGCAGCGGATAGCGGGACGCGATGCGAATAGGCTGTCGCCTTGGCGGGATTGTTGGCGTCGTCGCGACGCTGCTCGCCCCGATTCCGTCGGTCGCTGAGGATGCGGCGCCTGACGCGCCGCGTTACGTGCATCCCAGCGTCGAAGAGCTCGCCATTCCGCACCCGCCGTTGCAGCCGGGTCCTGATATCGGCACCGCCGAGGCGATTTGCCTGATGATCGAGTCCGCGGCGCGGGCGAACGGCCTGCCGCTGGAGTTCTTCGCCCGCCTGATCTGGCAGGAGAGCCGGTTCCAGCCCGACGCCGTCGGACCGATGACGCGCTATGGCGAGCGTGCACAGGGGATCGCACAGTTCATGCCGGGCACGGCCGGCGAGCGCGGACTCCTTGATCCCTTGAATCCTGTGCAGGCGTTGCCGAAGTCCGCCGAGTTTCTGGCCGAGCTGCGCAGCCAGTTCGGCAATCTGGGATTAGCCGCCGCGGCCTACAATGCCGGCCCGCGCCGGGTCCAGGAATGGCTCGCCGGCACCGGGCCGATGCCGTACGAGACGCGCCACTACGTGTTCGCGATCACGGGCTCGAGTGTCGACGACTGGGCCAAGGCCGGAAGGGGCGGCAAGATGCCGGAGAGCGCGCCGCCGACCACCTGCGGCCAATTGATGGCGTTGCTCAAGCGCGCACCAAATCCATTCATCACCCAGCTCGAGGAGCGCGTCAAACTGTCGGCCGCCAAGCTCTGGGGCGTGCAGCTTGCCGCCGGCTTCGATCGCAACAAGGCGCTTGCAATGTATGCGCGCGCGATCAAGAACCTGAGCGCCGTGATCGGCGGCCGCGATCCGAGCATCCTGAGCTCCGTGCAGCGCAGCCGCGGCAATCACGCCTTCTATCAGGTGCGCATCGGCGCGGACACGCGGGGAGAGGCCGACGATCTCTGCAATCGCATCCGCAAGGCGGGAGGGGCGTGCTTCGTGCTGAAGAATATTTTCGTGCGGGGCTAGGCTGGGGTGTGGGCGTGGCCAAGTGGTGGCTGGGCTGACCGATTTGCCCCGGGCGCGCCTTGCGCTAGTGTCCGGCGAGTGATCCTGAGGAGAGGACATGCTCACAAGAGCGGCCCTGATCTGCTGGCTGGCAATTGCCGGCGTCACGGCAATCGTGGGCGTCGCCAATGCTGCCGATTACCCGTCGCGGCCGATCAGGCTCGTCGTGCCCTACGCCGCGGGCGGCCCGACCGACGTGCAGGCCCGATTGATCGCCGAATATCTCGGGCGTGACCTGAAACAGACGGTGTTCGTCGAGAACAAGGCCGGCGCGCAGGGCGCGATCGGCGCCGAAGCCGTCGCGCATGCCGAGCCTGACGGCTACACCCTGCTTTTCACGGCGTCGTCGGTCCTTGAACTCAATCCAATCCTCTACAAGAAACTTTCCTACGATCCCGACCGCGAGCTTCGGGTGATCGCGATCGTCACCGATCAGCCATCGATCATGGTCGTTCATCCCTCGGTTCCGGCGAAGTCGATTGCGGAGTTCGTCGCCTATGCCAAGCAGAATCCCGGCAAGCTCAACTTTGGCTCGGCCGGCACCGGCGGCGTCGGGCATCTTTCGGGCGAGATGTTCAAGCTGATGGCCGGAATCGAGATGACCCATGTGCCCTATAAGGGCGCCGGCCCCGCCTTGGCCGATTTGATCTCGGGCCACATCCAGGTGACGTTTGAAACGGTCGGCACCGCGTTGCCGCCGATCAAGGCGGGACTGTTGCGGCCGCTTGGGGTCAGTTCGACCGAGCGCATCGCCGACCTGCCGGATTTGCCAACGATCGCCGAAAGCGGTTATCCCGACTACCGCACGACCGTGTGGTATGGTGCTGTGGCGCCGGCAGGGATGTCCGCGGAGGTCGTGCAGATCATCAGCGCGAGCATCAATCGTGCGTTGGACGATGAAGCGTTCCGTGCCTCATTGACCAATGCCGGATTTGGTGTGCTTCGATCGCGCAGCGAGGCCGAGATCAAGGAGTTCATCGACGCCGACAAGGCGCGCTGGTCGAACGTCATCAGGAAGCTGAATATCTCGCTGGATTGAAGCAATGGTACGAGAAAACGAAATCCGCGAGGGCGAGCTTGCGATCGATCTGCCGCGGGCGCAGGACGCCGGCCTCGTCTTCATCGGCCGCATCCGCACGCCCTGGACCTCGCGGCTGATGACGCCGCGGCAGGGGCGCCATGACGGTCCGGTGTGCCGGCTCGAGATCTTCGAGCCCTTCGTGCCGGCGATCAAGGGCGTCGACTTCTACTCCAATCTCGAAGTGATTTACTGGCTGCACCAGTCGCGCCGCGACCTCGTGCTACAGAGCCCGAAGAACAACAAGTCGACTCGCGGCACGTTCTCGCTGCGCTCGCCGGTGCGTCCGAACCCGATCGCGACTTCGATCGTCAAATTCGTCGGCATCGAGGGCAATACCGTGCTGGTGCGCGGGCTCGACTGCCTCGACGAGACGCCGCTGCTCGACATCAAGCCCGACCGCTGCGAGTTCACCCCATTGGCGCCACCGCAGGCCGGCGATTTCGAGACGGAGTAGGGGGCATGAAGCGGCGCGCGTTTGTTGCCGGCCTCGCTGCGACCGTCGGTTTCTTGCCGAAAGCATTGGCGCAACCGGCCGGCGGCGTTCCCGAAATCGTGCTGTTCTACACCGGCCCCGTCGAGTCCGCCGAGTTGCGCGCCCGGCTGATCCGCGAGGATCTCGCTGCGAAGGGGCTCGTCGAAGGCAAGGACTTCAAGCTCAACCTGAGCGCGGCCGGCAAAAACGACGACCTGCCGCGGCTGGCCAGCGCGCTGGTTCATCCGGGCGTCGCCGTCGTGCTTGCAGTTGGACCTTCGGCGCTGCGCGCCGCCGCGGCAACGTCGGCGATCGTTCCGATCGTCGCGCTCGACCTCGAGACCGATCCCGTTAAGACGGGCCTTGCCAAGAGCCTGGCGCATCCCGGCGGCAACGTCACCGGGCTGTTCTTCGATTTTCCCGAGTTCAGCGGCAAGCTCCTGGAATTGCTCGGTGAGGCGAAACCGGGCCTCGCCCGGGTTGCCGCGCTTTGGGACCCCGCGAGCGGACCGGTTCAAATGGAGGCGGCGAAGGCGTCGGCTGCCGCGCGCAACATCCGCCTGCAGATCCTCGAAGTCGGCGACCTCGCCAGGCTGGACGATGCGTTCGCCGCAGCGAAGGCGGATCAGGCACAGGGGCTCCTCGTGCTGTCCTCGCCGCTGTTCAGCTCGATCAGCGGGATCAAGCCGGTCGCAGAGCTCGCCGCGTCCCATCGGCTTGCCGGCATTGCGCTGTTTCCCGAATTTGCGCAGTCGGGAGGACTGCTCGGCTACGGTCCGAGCGTCACCGATCTCTATCATCAGGCAGGCGGTCTCGTTGCGAAGGTATTGCGGGGAGAGAAGCCGGCGGACATTCCGCTGGAGCGGCCGAGCCGTTATCGTTTGACGATCAACCTCAAGGCCGCGAAGGCGCTGGGTCTGGAGATTTCGCCGTCGCTGGTGGCGCGCGCCGACGACGTGGTCGAGTAGGCTCTACCCCTTCAATACGGCGGCGAGCTTGGTCGCGTTGCTCTCCAGCACCTTGACGTCCTCCTTGCGGCTCGCAGGCGGCAGCATCTGCACACCCTCGTGGCGCGGCATCACATGGACATGCAGGTGAAACACCACCTGTCCGCCAGCGGGCTCGTTGAACTGCTGGACCGTGATGCCGTCGGCGTTGAACGCCTTTTTCGCGGCGGCGGCGATCTTGTGGGTCGCGCGCGCGACATGGAGATAATCCTCGGTCTTGATGTCGAGGATGTTGCGGGCGGGGGCCTTCGGAATCACGAGCGTGTGCCCGGGCACGCGCGGCATGATGTCGAGGAAGGCGAGCACATGGTCGTCTTCGTAAACCTTGAAACAGGGAAACTCACCGCGCAGGATCTTTGCGAAGGGATTGTTTGGATCGTAAGCGGTCATGACGCGGCTCCCTGGAAATTCGAGGCAAGTTTCCTCATCGCGCTCACGCGGTCAAGGAGCCTCATCCGCGACCTTGCGGAACGGTCCGAGCCCGCTCAGCTCGCGTCCGGCCTCGGCGACATAGGCGCGTTCACGGCGCAGATAGTCGGCTATCGCGTGGCGAAAATCCGGGTCGACGATGTAGTGCGCCGAGTAGGTGGTGTGCGGCAGATATCCGCGCGCGAGCTTGTGCTCGCCCTGCGCGCCGGCCTCGACGACCCTGAGGCGTCGCAGAATCGCGAATTCGATCGCCTGATAGTAGCAGACCTCGAAATGCAGGAACGGATGATGCTCGATCGCGCCCCAGTTGCGGCCGAACAGCGTGTCCGAGCCGATGAAGTTGATCGCGCCGGCGATCCAGCGACCGTTGCGTTTGGCCATCACCAGCAGCACATCGTCGCGCATGCTCTCGCCGACCAGCGAGAAGAACGCGCGCGTCAGATACGGCCGGCCCCATTTGCGCGAGCCGGTCTCCATGTAGAAGGCAAAGAACGCGTCCCACGCCTCTTCGGTGATGTCCTTGCCGGTGAGCCAGTGGATGGTGACGCCGGCGCTCACGGCCTCGCGGCGCTCGCGCTTGATCGCCTTGCGATGGCGCGAGTTGAGGCTCGCCAGGAAATCGTCGAAGGTCGAAAAATCCTGGTTGTGCCAGTGAAACTGCTGGTCGGTGCGCTGCAGGAAGCCGTGCTCGGCAAGAAATTTCCACTCGCCCTCGCGCGCGAAGGTCACATGGGCCGATGAGGCCTTGCTGACGCCGCACAGCGCGACGAGGCCGCTCGCGAGCGCGCCGGCAATCTGCTCGCGATCGACATCGTTGCGGATCAAAAGGCGCGGGCCGGTTGCCGGCGTGAACGGGACCGAGCATTGCAGCTTCGGATAATAGTGCCCGCCGGCGCGTTCATAGGCGTCGGCCCAACCGCGGTCGAACACGTACTCGCCTTGCGAATGCGATTTGAGATAGCAGGGCACGATGCCGGCAATCCTGCCGTCGACTTTCGCCAGGAGATGCCGCGCTCCCCAGCCGGTGCGGGCGATCGCCGAGCCGGAGTTCTCCGCGGCCGAGAAAAACGCGTGTGAGACAAAGGGGTTGTAGTAGGGTTTTGAATCCGCGCAGGAAGAACCTGCCGAACCCGGCGAAACGAGCCGCTCGAGCCCGTTGAAACCGTTGGATGACGCCGACGGATTGGCGCAGGCATTCCACTCGTCCGCCGGCACGTCGCCGGCGGAAGGCACCGCTTCGAGAGTGATTTCGGGTGAGGCCATCGAGGCTCTTTGCTATCAGCTCCAAAGATCGTGCATTGCACCACCGAGTTCAAGTGCGGTGGCCGCCCATCAGGTTCCCGGCACGAAACCCTCGAAAATCATCTGGTCGGCATGGCGCGCGGCGCGTGCGCGCTGTTCCCCCGTGCGCACGGTCCAGGTCAGTAGCGGGCAGCCGAACACATTGCGCGCCAGCCACGGCGCCGCCGAGGGTAGCTCGTCGACCCAATAGGCGACGAAGTCCGGCTTGGTGCGAAAGAAGTGGCGCAGATGCGTCATCTCCCGCCGCTGTGCCGGCGAGGCCTCCGGCCAATCCTCGGCGGTGTAGTCGCGCTCAGCGACGATGCCGCGCGGCCGCGACGGCAGCAATTCGCGCAGCGCCATCACCTGATCAGGATCGAAGGACATGCCGACGGCCGGCCCCGAATAGGACGACAGCACCTCCGCCATGCGCGTCACCAGCTTGCGATCGCCGTCGAAATGGCTCTTGACCTCGATCACGAGCGGCACGCGGCCGGCCACCAGCGCGCAGAGGTCGGCGAGCGTCATCATGTGCTCGCCGGTGTTCTTGAAACGCACGGCCTGCAATTCGGCCGCGGTCTTCGTCAGCAGCGCGCCGCTGCCTTCGGTGAGGCGGCCGAGCTCGTCGTCGTGATGCACCATGGCTTCGCCGTCCGAGGTGAGCTGGATGTCGCATTCGATGGCGAAATTGCCTGATATCGCGGCCTTCGCCGCGCCGGGCATGTTCTCGATGATGCCGCGCGAAATATCATGGAGGCCGCGATGCGCGACCGGGCGAGCCGTCAACCAGCCTGGTGCCTTCAAATCAGGTTACCTCGAACAGGCCTTCGACCTCGACGGCGGCGTCCGCCGGCAACGAGGCGACACCGACGGTGGTGCGGGCGTGCCGGCCCTTGTCGCCGAACACCTGCACCATCAGATCGGAGGCGCCATTCAGCACCTTCGGTCCGTCGACGAAGTCAGGCGCCGAATTGATGAAGCCGCCGAGCCGCACCACGCGCACCACCTTGTCGAGATCGCCGAGCGCGGCCTTGATCTGCGCCAGCAGGTTGATCGCGCAGCCGCGCGCCGCGGCGGCGCCTTGCTCGATGGTGACGCCCGCGCCGAGCTTGCCCTTGGCGATCAGCTTGCCCGAGGGGTCGAAGCAAACCTGGCCGGACACGAACAACAGATTTCCAGTGCGGACAAAGCCGACATAGTTCGCAACGGGAGCAGGGGCCTCGTGCAGCGTGATGCCCAGAGAAGCCAGTTTCTGTTCGATCGCGCCCGCCATGTCTTGTCCCCATCTTATCCGTGAGCATCTTCGTTCATGTTTCGCCCATCATGCGGGTCCATGCAAGCGAACATGAACAATCCCCGGGTAGACACGCGGCAATCAGCGATTTTCCCACGCTTCCGTGATGCAGGTCCCAGTTGCGGCGCAATGAGCCTGTCACTAATGTGGCCGAATCTCTTTCCCTCCAGGGATGCACCATGGTTCAACTCTCGCGGACGTCGCTCGCTGTGCTCGCACTCGCCGCGCTTATCGGCAGCCCGGGCAAGGCTGTGGCCGGCGTGCCGTTCCTGCCGCATCAGGCGCTGTACGATCTGAGCCTTGTGAAGTCGCGCGGGTCGAGTTCGATCAACAGCGCGCGCGGGCGCATTCTCTACAGCTTCTCCGGCAATGCCTGCGAAGGCTATACGAGCGAGTTCCGCCAGGTCTCCGAGCTCGAAGTCGGCGAGGGCAAGGTGACGTTGAGCGATCTGCGCTCGACCTCGTGGGAGGACGGCGCGGGGAAAAGCTACCGCTTCAAGATCGACAGCCGCATGAACGAGGGCGCCTCCAGTCCCGTCGACGGCATTGCCGAGCGGACCGGCGACCAGATCACGGTGAAGCTGAAGCAGCCGGAGGCCAAGACCTTCACGCTCGACGGCTCGACGGTGTTTCCGACCGAGCAGATCCAGCGCATCATTGCCGCGGCAAAAGAAGGCAAGTCGATCCTGGAGCTGACCGTCTATGACGGCTCCGACAACGGACAGAAGGTTTACAACACGCTGTCGGTGATCGGCCATGGCATCACCGGCGACAAGCAGAACGCGTCTTCCGATCCCTCGACGACCAACGACCAGATGAAGGCGATGATGCGCTGGCCGGTGACAGTCAGCTATTACGATCGCGACGGCGGCAAGAAAAGGGACGGCGAGGAGACGCCGGTTTATTCGATGTCGTTCGAGCTGTTCGAAAACGGCGTGTCTCGCGCGCTGGTGCTCGACTACAACGACTTCGTGATCTCCGGCGCGCTCGGCAAGTTCGACGTCAAGGACGAGAAGGACGTGAAGCCGTGTAAATAGCGCATCGTCGTAGCCCGGGTGAGCGAAGCGACACCCGGGTGCCCCGCATGTCGCTGCGCTCATGCGGGCTTCTGTAACGGGCCTTGGCTAGTCAATCCCTTTTTCGTCATCCACTCGCCGGGAACTTGCTTCTGTACGGGATCGGCACGAGGGCCGTCGCCTGGAGGG
>Ga0070741_10012903_pt1 | contig 14953 bp, 12 predicted proteins | sample Coa_R1_4_FD_66440 | JGI IMG/M metagenome (GOLD analysis project Ga0070741, IMG submission 66440) | Surface soil microbial communities from Centralia Pennsylvania, which are recovering from an underground coalmine fire - Coalmine... | ecosystem: Environmental > Terrestrial > Soil > Unclassified ...
CCGGCCCCGTGGCAGGTGGTTCCGAAACTCTCCTGCATGGCACCCTCCGCACCAACCAGGACATAAGAAGCGGTCCCCATTGAGCCGGGGATCAGCACAGGCTGGCCGCAGGCCTGATAGGCCGCCGGGACCTCCGGCCGCCCTGCAGGAAAAGCCCGCGTCGCCCCTTTGCGATGCACCATGACTTCGCGTTCGCGGCCTTCCACCGTGTGGCGCTCAAGCTTCGCGATATTATGGCAGACGTCGTAAACTACCTTTAATTCTACCCGGTTCCCCAAGATGCGCTTGAAAGCCTGGCGAGTGAAGTGCGTAATCCCCTGGCGGTTCGCCCAGGCGAAATTCGCTGCGGCCCGCATGGCGCCCAGGTAGGCCATCCCTTCCGGCGAGAGTACCGGAACGCAGGCGAGCTGCCGGTCCGGAATCTCAATGTGATAGCGTTGCATGGCCTCGCCCATGTCGCGGAGATAATCCGTGCAGACCTGATGGCCAAATCCCCTCGAACCGGAGTGGATCAACACCACAATCTCGTTCTCATAGAGTCCCAGGACCTGGGCGATCTGCGGCTCAAACACCTTCTGGACAAACTGGACCTCGAGGAAGTGATTTCCTGACCCAAGCGTTCCCAGTTGAGGCAGCCCGCGCTTCTTCGCGCGGTCGCTGGCTGCGCCGGGCAGGGCACCGTCGATGGCACCGCTCTCCTCGCAAAGCTCCAAGTCTTCGGGATACCCGTAACCGTGCTCCACCATCCACGCTGCACCCTCAACCAGCACACGGTCGAGGTCCTGGTGAGAGACTCGGATGTTCCCGCTCTGGCCGGCCCCTGAAGGAATGTCGCGGAAGAGCTGGTTCACGAGCTCTCGGATCTTGGGCCGGACTTCATCCACGGTCAGAGTGCTTGAGAGTAAGCGGACACCGCAGTTGATATCGAAGCCCACACCGCCCGGCGAAATCACACCGTCTTCATGGGGGTCGGTTGCGGCTACCCCGCCGATCGGAAAACCGTAGCCTTGGTGGATATCGGGCATGGCGAGCGACCATCCCACGATGCCTGGCAGCATCGCCACGTTCATCGCCTGCTCCACCGAGAGATCTTTCAACAGGTCATCGAGCATCCCGCGCTCAGCGTAAATCAGGGCATCGGTCCGCATCCCCGGCTTGGTGCTGCGAGGCACAAGCCAGCGATAGTCGTCAAGCTGCTTAAGTTGGCTTATCTTCAGAGGCATCGCCGCCTCCTGTGTGCTGCGGGCTTGGGTCAATCAATCAATTACCGGCATTATAGCAGCCCAGGCCCAGCCATCAAGGTCATAACGCCGAGGCCTTTCGCCCAGCGCCTGTTCCAGGGCGACTTGTGCAAATCGAAGGCGCTGCTCCGACTGAGGGAATCGTGCGAGTAGGCGCGCCCCACAGCCTGTGGGATTAAGCATAACGTTGGTTGATTTGCGGCATTTCACGCCTTAGCATTGCCGTTGGTTGTTTTCCCTCATATATACTACCTAGTAAATCTATATGGATTTTTTCAGCAGTGCAACAGCCAGGATGGAATAAGTCCTTTAATTACTTTACAAATCAAGAATCTTCCTTACGCCTTCAGCGGCGGAATCGTTTGGCACCAATTTTGCGAAAAACCGCGGTGCGAGGGAATTCGGGTCCTAGAAACCTGGTTTCAAGCCAGGTTATGGGGTTGGAGATTACGGGATCGGACGAAGCGTAATCTTCAACCCCAGCAAGTTTTGGGAAATGCTACTCCCGTCCGAAGTCCTCTCCGCGACAGGGCCAAGCAAACAGGTTGAGGCAATCGATGTTGGACGTTACCAGGCTTTATTGCTCACAGCCGCCGCCAGCCGAAGCGGGGGTTGAAGCCGCTCCGTCGGCTTCACCCGGAACCCCTGTGGTGGTCTGGAACTCAACCCGCGACTGCAACTTGAGCTGTCCTAACTGTTTTTCAGATGCCAGCCCGTCCAATCGTTCTGGCGAACTCACGACTGAGGAAGCGCGGGCGATGATCAAGGACTTGGGGGAGTTTCACGCTCCGGCCCTCGTTTTCTCCGGCGGTGAGCCGTTATTGCGCCCCGACCTCGCGGAGCTGATTCGCCTGGCACGAGAGCTTGGCATTCGTCCTGTTCTCTTCACGAATGGCACCCTCGTGACTTCGGAGATGGCTGAAAGACTGAAGAGCGCGGGGTGTAACTATGTGGGGATCTCGATCGAGGGACTGGGTGATTCGCATGATCGCCTTCGCGGTCGAGAAGGGGCCTTTGACGCCGCGTTGCAGGGCCTTAGAAACTGCACCCGAGCCGGCCTCCAAGTGGGTTTGCGACTGACGCTGGCCCAGAGAACCCTGGCGGAAGTGGAGGCGGTCTTCGATTTTGTCGAGCGTGAAGGAATTCCTCAGGTCTGTTTTTCGCACCTGGTCTATGCGGGTCGGGGCAACCATATGAGGCCGGACGACCTCACTCACGCGGAATCGCGCGAGGTCATGGACCTCATCCTGCGCCGTACCTTGGATTTTTGTACCCGCAAGGTTAAGGCGCGAGTCCTCACGGATGAAAATGATGTGGACGGGGTCTATATCTATTTGAAGCTTTCCCGGATAGACCGCCAGAAGAGTGCAAACGTCCTCCAGTTCCTCAAAATGAGCGGGGGAGCACGGTCGGGCTCTGGCGTGGGTCTCGGAAATATCGATTCCGAGGGCCACGTGCATGCCCACCCGTTCTGGACAAACCATTCCTTCGGCAACGTGAAAAGGCGGCCTTTCAGCAAGATCTGGTGTGACCGATCCGACCCGCTTTTGGCCGGGTTGCGCGACCGGCTTCCATTGCTCAAGGGTCGTTGCGCACTGTGCGCCTGGAAGGAACTCTGCGGAGGGAGTTCTCGCGTCCGCGCGGAGGATGTTTATGGCGACCCCTGGATGCACGACCCGGCATGCTATCTGACGCAGGAAGAGATTCTTCAGAATATCCCGAAGACGGCGGGAAGAAAGGAAGAAGAATTGCTACTGGAAAGGCAGGCTGCGTAAACAGCCACCATCAAGTTCGAGTCGATTAGGCACATGAATAGTAAAACTGTTGACACTCTGAAGCCGCGACTCATCTTTTGGGAGGTGACAAAGGGATGCAACCTTCGTTGTATCCATTGTCGCGCCACCGCTACAGAACTCTCATCACCCTATGACCTACCTACGACCAAAGCCCTGAACTTAATAGAGCAAGTCTCTCAGGTATCCCTGCCAATCCTTGTTCTTAGCGGTGGCGAGCCTCTCTTTCGTTCCGACATTTTTGAACTTGCGCAGCACGCGACCGGGCGTGGATTGCGCGTCGCACTGGCGACGAATGGCACGTTAGTCACGAAGGATGTTGCGCGGAAAATTGTCGACTCGGGTGTGCGCCGAGTTTCGATCAGTCTCGACGGAGCTGACGCTCCGACCCATGACGCCTTTCGAGGCATCCCGGGAGCATTTGACGCGGCGCTCGTCGGTTTTCGCAATCTAAAAGACCTGGGCATGTCCGTGCAAATCAATATGACCATCGCCCGGCATAACGCCCGCCAGCTTCCCGCGGTCCTGGAGCTTGCGAAGAGCATCGGCGCAGACGCTCTCCACACCTTCTTACTGGTTCCCGTCGGCTGCGGGGTTGACATCGCCGCGGAACAGATGGTGCCGCCTGACGAATATGAAAAGATCCTCCATTGGTTTTATGACCGCCAGCTTGAGGGTGGGATTGAGCTGAAGGCCACCTGCGCGCCCCACTATTTTCGCGTTGTGAGACAGCGCCGCGCCGCCGAAAGGCGAGCTGGTGTCACGACGCCGCCTGCGACGCCGCGCACCAACGGTCATGGAATCGGACCTGTCGAGATGACCATGCCCGGCTCCACGGGCATCGCGCTTCACCCTCACGCCGGGAGAGACGCAAACGGACATCCAGAGGGTATGAACGCTATGACCAAAGGTTGTCTCGCAGGGAGCGGCGTGTGTTTTATTTCTCATGTGGGTGAGGTTTTTCCGTGCGGATACCTGCCCGTGCTGGCGGGAGACCTGCGCAAGCAAACGTTCGCGGAAATCTGGGAACATGCGGCTGTTTTCCAGGTGCTCCGCGACACGGACAACCTGAAAGGCAAGTGCGGATGCTGCGAGTTCCGCAACATTTGCATGGGATGTCGCGCCCGCGCTTTTGCCGCCACCGGGGATTATCTTGATGAAGAGCCTTTCTGTGTGTACGAGCCGCGGGCGCACAGGGCGCGATCAGCAAGACTGGAGGCAATTGACCATGCTCCGGTTCACTGATCTGATTCGAAGGGCCGAGGTCGTGCGCGATGTGAAGCAGAAATATCCGGAGACCGCCGAAGTATTCGAAAGGTTCGGCCTGCGCGAGTCCTGTTATGACTGCTCGATCGAGCAAGCGGCGCGAAAAGTCGGCGCATCCTCTGAGGATTTACTCGCGGAACTCAACAGGACGATTGCCAAACAACGCAGCTTCAACGCTGGCTGAGCGGCAAACCCCAGACTCAAAAGATGCAGGGCATTCATACCCAAATTCATCCTTTTCCTAACGGGCGGGTTGGCGCGCTCGTCTGGCCGCGCGAACATGGCGCCTGGGGGATGCTGCTGGTTCCCCTGGTGACAGGCGCGTGGGCCGGCCTCCGGTCAGGTCACGGTCTATTTCCGGTCATGCTCTTTTCCGTGACGGTGCTGGCGCTTTTTTGCCTGCGAACTCCCGTGGAGGCATTGCTTCAGACTTCGCCGATCCGCCCGCGCACTTCTGCTGAGAGGCAGATCGTGCTCAATTTCATTTCGATCTATGCCGGCCTTGCAGCTCTTGCGGCAGGCCTGCTGATTTTTCGAGAACGCGCCTATGGCCTGATCCCGCTCGGCGTGATCGCGATGGTTTTGTTCCTTGCGCAGGCGCTGCTCAGAAAGCTGGGCCGCGAGACACGCATAGCCGCGCAGTTAGTCGGCGCTCTCGGGCTCACGTCCACGGCGCTGGGTGCCTACTACGCCGCGACGGGCCGCATCGACCATCTTGGCGTAGTGCTTTGGGCGGCAAACGGGCTGCTGGCGGCCAATCAGATTCACTTCGTTCAAGTCAGGATCCACTCCTCCAGGGCAGCAAGCTTCTCGGAGAAGCTGCAACACGGCCGAGGCTTTCTCATTGCGCAGGCGGTGACCATTGTCCTCCTGGCGGTGGCCTGGCGTTCCGGAATCCTGGCATGGCCGGTGCTGCTGGCCTTCACGCCCGTTTTGGCCCGGGGTTTTCTCTGGTTCTTCCAGCGGTCTGCACCGCTGAACGTGCACCGTCTGGGGTTCAGTGAACTGGCGCACGCCTTGGGTTTTGGCGTCTTGCTGATCCTGAGTCTTCATCTCCATCCGTGAACGCGTAGATTTTAGGCATCGCGCATTTTGCCACGATGAAAGAAAACTTGCCAGCTACGAGTACTCCTTGGCCGGTAAACTCCAGCTTCACGCCCTTCTCGTCGACGCCGGTGACAGAAGACTGCCTCGATAAGATCTTCGAAATCGCCCGCATGTCCCCTTCCGGTTGGGATTTTCATCCCTGGCGATGGATCGTCGTTAAGAACGAGACGGGGAAGCGCGAGCTGGAATCGTCAACCTACATCAAGGTTCCTTTAAGCAGCGCTCCGGTTGTCTTGGTCTGCCTGGCGGATACCCTGGCCTGGAAGACGGCGCCGCAGCACCTTCAGGAGATGGTTCGCGACCAGAAGCTCTCCGAGGAGGACGCGCGAGAGGTGCTCGGGCGAATTCGTCAGCATTACTCGGCTTCTCCCGAGCTGGCCAAGCGTGCCGCCCTGGCCAACGCTTTTGCCGCGCTGCACGAGGTCCTGCTGGCCGCGGTCCACTGCAAGCTTTCCGGAAACTGGATCACCGAATTCAACGAAGAGCGGATCAAGACCTTCTTCAATATCCCCGACCAGTTCATTGTGGCGGCGCTCGTCGCTTTGGGCCACCGCGAGGAGCCCGCGCCCGCGGTTCGAGGCCCCTCACTCCGGTCCTTCATCTACCGGGACAAATTCGGTCAAGCCTTTGCCAGGAAGTAGCCCCAGCTTTCAACATTTACTCTCATTCAAACCCTTGCACTGAGAGAGTCGTGCTGGGGATTGGAGCCCTTGCTCCGACACAGCCCGCTACCGAGCACTGTAGCGGTGTCTCGCCGCCGGAGTGGTTGAAAGTAAATCGACGGCGAGGAGACACGGCCGCTGCCGGCGGGTTTTCGCGCGCCTGGTTTCTCCCCCAGCCTCGATTGACAACGAATTCCTGCCGGACTACACTTGGAGAAATCCAGGGCAAAAGGGAGAGTTCAAGTGAGGCGAAATTCGAGGCGCGATGTGCTCAGCCGGTGTCTTGGGGCAGGTCTTCTGATTGCAGCTCCGCCGCTCACAGAGTCGACGCTTCTCGCACGATGGCTCGATGCGGAATCACGCCGGCTCAAGCCCACGCCTCCCAACGAACTTGGCCCTTACTACAAGCCTCGGGCTCCTCACGCGACCAACCTGGTTCGCCCCGGCGACGCGGGGCTGCCTCTAAGTGTGTCTGGGAGCGTGCTCGACACGCAGGGCCGCCCGCTTCCGGGCGCCGTGATCGAAATCTGGCATGCCGACCCCGCCGGACAGTACGATAACCAGGGATTCCATTACCGTGGGCAACTCGAGGCACAAGAGGCGGGCAAATACGCCTTCCAGACGAATCTCCCCGGGCACTATCCGCAGCGCGTGGCCCAGCACATCCACTATAAGGTTACGGCTCCCGACCACGAGACGCTCATTACGCAGCTCTACTTCGCTACCGATCCGGCCTTCGAAGGTGACCCCGACAGGAATTACGTGAAAGACCCGATCCTCCACTACCGCGACTTGATTCGCCCCGTCACGGTGTATCCCACTCCCGAATCCCTCCACGCAGCGGTGGAGTTTGAAATCGTGCTGAAGCGGTTGTAGGGCAAGGCCCACTCTCCGGCCTTGCAGCTTTTCCAGCGCGCCTTAAAGGTGCGCAGCTAAGATGATTGCTCTTCTGACACCACCAAGACCGTGCCGTCTGGAAGGACCGCAGAACCGAAAAGCAGGTCCTGCGCTACGAATTCGATGATTTCGCGATCCAGGCGGTCGGGTTCCGAGGACTGTAGAGCCGCTTTATGAGCGGCAGACACCGGACTGAATGAGCTCTCCTGCCCAGCTTTAAGAACGTCCATCGTCGCAGCCAAACGGACCCGGTCTCCTGATTAGTGTGTGCAAGAGTCTACTTCCAGGGCAGACGGAGTTCAAATTTGCTGAGAATAAGCTCGGGCTGCCGCGAAGCTATTGGTCTCATACTTGGGATTTGGGACGAAAGGGTGTGCTCGGCAGTGATCCGCCCGCCGTAGCCTTCTCCCATGAGCCCGTTGCGCCTCCAAGTTACTACTTCCTACCTTGCCGTGACAGGCACTTTGCGTTTTTGGACCAGCGGGCGTAGAGTGCATCGCATGCCGCAGATGCGGTCAAAAAGGCGGAATTTACACTCAAGTGAAAGTACGCGGTTCCGGAGGCTGACATGCTCCATGTATTGTGGATGTGTATTATCGGTCTCGTGGCTGGCACACTCGCCAAACTGGTCACGCCCGGAAAGGATCCCGGAGGCATCGTCGTCACCATGCTGCTCGGCATTGCCGGTTCCCTGGTCGCTGGGTATCTTGGGAGAGCACTGGGCTGGTATCAAGCGGGGCAAGGAGCCGGCCTCATCATGTCGGTGGTCGGCGCCATCATTCTTCTTGTGATCTATCGTCTGTTCAAGCTGGGCACCGCCTGAGCGGGGACGAAGCACTTTCAAGAGTTTCAGGAACCGGTGAGGCGGCATGTGGCGCTCCCCGGCCGACGGTAGTGTGGGCGGGGGAGTCTTGCAGGCAGTGGTGGTGTGCTGTCCAGCGCTTGGCAGGCCGTGAAGTCAACACGCGACTTCGCGCCGGCCAAAAAAGTAGACAGAGTCGGCCCGGTTGCTTGTCCCGCTGCTGTCTGAGTCAGATAGAAGAGAAACTCGCGGCTGCCGTGGGCAAAGTAAGTGACAAAGGCGATGACTGTAGTGTGATCCCCGAGACGTGCGACGCCGCAGACATTCACAAAGGGCGGGAAGCATACGCTTGCCGAATTCGTCGTTACCCGCCGCGCCGGCAATCGCCCGGGAATGGCCCAGCCGCGCGTCAGCACCAATGAAGAGCGAAGGTGAACCGCTGGGATAGGGGCTAAGGAATTGGCCTGCGGTCGAGTGTGGGACACCGGTCCCCGGTCGCATGATCTCCACCAGCAGCTCACCCACGGATGCGATTTCAATCGGCTTCATCTTCGGGTCCAGTTCTCAGGAAAGACAGTGGGGCCCCTCATACCCACCGGTTGGACTTACCGGGACGCAGCGAGGACGGCATCGGCGATTCGGACGGCCGGAAGAGCTCCGGCAACGTCGTGAACACGAACGATGTGCGCGCCGCCGAGGATTGACGCCACAACGGCTGCGGCATCTCCAAGCCCAAGCTGCGTGAGGACCCCTCCTTCACGCGCCGCAGTTCGTCCGGGCTTTGTCAGCGGCCAAGGCGTCCCGGCAGGTTTGTTGCTGCGCTTGGGATCCAACCCTTCGCCCCGCGTGATTGCCTGCACAAAGGACTTGCGCGAAGTCCCCACCAAGATGGGAAGGTTGAACTTCCGCAGCCGGTCTAACCTGGCGAGAATCTCGAAGTTCTGCCGCCGCGATTTCCCAAAGCCGAGCCCCGGATCGACGATCAGTTGTGAGCGTGGCACGCCTGCCGACAAAGCCCGATCGATGGCGCTTCCCAGGCCTTCCAGGACTGACCGCCAGACGTCGCGTACAAAAGGCCTTTGCTGCATTGTCTTGGGATGGCCGCGCAGGTGCATCAAGACAAGCGGTGTGTTATAGCGGCGGGCCACACGGGCAATCCCCGGGTCGAATCGCAGCCCGCTCACGTCGTTGATGATTCTTGCGCCGGCCTTCACCGCCTCTTCCGCCACCTCAGCTTTGGTGGTGTCGATGGAGATGGGAATCGAGCCAGGCCGTTTCCGAATCTCACGGATAACGGGCAGGACCCGCTGCAACTCTTCCCCGGCCGGGATGGGGCGCGAGCCGGGGCGCGTGGACTCCCCGCCCACATCAATCCAGTCGGCGCCCGCTTTGGCCATTTCCACGGCGTGCCGGCAGGCCTTTTCCGGATCAAGATAGAGGCCGCCGTCCGAGAATGAATCCGGCGTCACATTGAGCACGCCCATGATCAGCGTGCGCTCGCCCAGCCGGATTATTCGCCCGTCGATCTTCAATTCGAAGAGGTCTCGGCGCATCATGAGTACTATATGAGCGGATTTGCTTTCCGTTCAAGCCGAAGCTCCAAGTGTGCTGGGCGACCATCGCCACCACCAAGTCCCGTTCCGGCGAGCGCTGGCTGGCGATCCGGGAATCCAAATCAAGTCGTCGGATCATCGCCAGGATGGCTTCGACCTGACCTTGGGGTAGCGTCTGGCGGGTGGTGAGGTGGTCGTGCGGTAAGACGAGTTCCTCACCGCGGAGGAGGCGACGCAAGGTCTTGATTTTCGCCTTCGGCCAGTGGGAGAGACTGGCGAGGGTACGCTTCGGGGTCCTCGTGCCCCCGCGCCAGCCTTTCGCGCCGAAGGGTGGATTGAAGCGCTACTATGTCGAGCTAGACGCCTGCGATCCGCCGCCGGTTGAGAGCCTCAAGATCAGCTACGATTACCTGAAGGCCTTGACGGTGTAGAAGTACGCGCCATTGACAGGTGCCAAGCAGAGTCCACAGGGAGCGCCACGGACTCTGACTTGGGTCGAGGGGGAGGCTGGCCTTTTTCTGCCTCTCGAAGTCCTAAGTGAGCACGCCTTTCACCACCTCACCCGCAACATCGGTCAGGCGGAAGTAACGCCCCTGGAATTTATAGGTCAGCTTCTCGTGGTCAATTCCCAGGCAGTACAGAATCGTTGCCTGCAAGTCATGGATGGGAACAGGGTCTTTCACGACGTTGTAGCAATAATCGTCAGTTTCCCCGTAGCTCACGCCCGGTTTAATTCCGCCTCCTGCCATCCACATGGCAAAACATTTCGGGTGATGGTCGCGGCCATAATTGGTTTCCGTCAGCTTGCCCTGGCAGTATACCGTGCGGCCGAATTCCCCGCCCCACACGACCAGTGTATCCTCCAGGAGGCCGCGTTGCTTCAGGTCCTGCACCAGGGCCGCCGAGGGCTGGTCCGTCCCCTTGCACTGGAGTGCGATGTCGCGGGGCAGATCATTGTGCTGGTCCCAGCCGCGGTGATAGAGCTGAATGAACCGCACGTTCCGCTCGGCCATGCGACGCGCCAGCAGGCAGTTCGCTGCATAGGTTCCAGGTTTGCGCGAATCCGGTCCGTACATATCGAAGATGTAGTCGGGTTCCTTCGAAAGATCCATCAAATCCGGCACCGAAGTCTGCATCCGGTAGGCCATCTCGTATTGTGAGATTCGTGTCTCAATTTCCGGATCCCCGTAGGCGTCGAACCACATCTTGTTGAGCTTGGCCAGTCCGTCCAGCATCCGTCTCCGCGTGGCTTTACTCACTCCGGGCAGGTCGGAGAGATACAGCACCGGGTCCGCACCGGCGCGAAATTTCACCCCTTGGTACTTTGAAGGCAGGAAGCCATTGCCCCACAGTCGCGAAAACAGCGGCTGGTCAGGGTTCAGCGCATTGGCCTGAGAAATAAGGACCACGAACGCGGGAAGATTCTGATTTTCGCTGCCCAGCCCGTAACTCACCCAGGCCCCCATGCTGGGACGCCCCGGCTGCTGGAAGCCCGTCTGGATAAAGGTAATGGCTGGATCGTGGTTGATCGCGTCAGTGTTCACCGTCTTGATGATGGCGATGTCGTCGACGATCTTCGCGGTGTGGGGCAGGAGTTCACTGATCCAGGTGCCGGATTTCCCGGCCTGCTGGAATTTGAAGATCGGCGCTGCCACCGGGAAGGACGACTGGCCCGTTGTCATGCCGGTGATTCGCTGCCCCATGCGAACCGAACCCGGCAGTTCGGTGCCGTGATACTGGCGCAGTTTGGGCTTGTAGTCGAACAGTTCCATCTGTGCCGGCGCTCCGGACTGATGCAGGAAGATCACCCGCTTGGCTTTGGGTGGAAAATGAGGCAGCCCCGCCAGCCCGCCCGTTTTCGGGTTAATGCCGTCCGCAGCCAGCAGCCCGTCAGGGCCGAGCAACGACGCCAGGGCCGCCACGCCAATTCCTTTTGCACTGCGCCCGAACAACTGCCGGCGAGTCATCTGCAACTTGATCTCATGCTCAATATTCATAGCTCACTCTTTTGTGATGGTTTCATCAAGATTCAGAATTGTGCTGGCCACGATCGTCCAAGCCGCCAGCTCCGAAGGGTCGAGTCTCGCGTCACACTTTGTTTCGCCCGCACTCAGCAGCTTCAGTGCGGAAGCCTTGTTTTGCCGGTATTCGGCAAGTTCCTGCTGCGCGATCCCGAGCAATACCTGCCGCTCCTGAGCGTTCGGTCGGCGGTCCGTCGCCCGGCGGAATTCGAATTCCAGGCGTTTCTCCGGGTCCTTGCCCGCCTGAAGGATCGCCTGCTGGGCCAGTATCTTGCTCGCTTCCATATATGTCGGATCATTCATGAGCACCAGCGCCTGGAGTGGCGTGTTGGTAACGCTTCGGCGCGCAATGCACTTTTCGCGGTCCGGTGCGTCAAACGTGACGAGCGCAGGCGGTGGAACCGTACGTTTCCACACGTTGTACATGCTGCGGCGATAGAGATCCCTCCCGCTGCTGGGTGTATACGATTGACCCGAGAATCCCTCGCCAATGGCCATTTCTTCCCACAAACCCTTCGGCTGATACGGGAAGACGCTCGGGCCGCCGATCTTATCGTTCAAGAGACCGCTGGCGGCGAGCGCATTGTCTCGGATCATTTCCGCCGGAAGCCTGAAGCGGGGCCCTCTCGCCAGCAGCCGATTCTCCGGGTCTCGTTCCAAGAGCTCCGGCGTGACGCGCGATGACTGTCGGTAGGTCGCGGAAGTCACGATCAGCCGCTGCATGGCCTTGATATTCCATCCGGAGTGAATAAACTCAGTTGCCAGCCAGTCCAGTAACTGCGGGTGACTCGGTGGCTCGCCTTGAGAGCCGAAATCCTCCGACGTCTTTACAATCCCGATGCCGAAGTAGCTCTGCCAATATCGGTTCACTGTTACGCGCGCCGTGAGCGGGTTCTTCGGGTCCACCAGCCACTTCGCCAGCGTCAATCGGTTCAGAGGGGCGCCCGGGGGCAGCGGGGGCAGGAAAGAAGGAACGCCGGGTTCAACCTTTTCTCCAGGATTGTCGTACTGGCCGCGAATCAGAATGTGCGTTTCCCGCGGCTTCTTCATCTCAGCCATGACCATGGTGGTCGGGATTGACTTCTTGAGGCGCTCTTTTTCCGCGCGCAGCCTCTTGAGCTCCGCGTAAGCCTTGCGATAATGCTCCGGCGCTTCGTGGGTAAGGAAGTATTCACTCAGCCACGCCTGGTGGGCCCTGAGGAGCTGCGCTTCCTTCTCCTCCTTGGTCATGCTCTTCGGCGGTTCGCCGATTTCCGGTTCCTCGGGCGCTTTTTCGGGCTGCAAAGTCTCGATCTCCTGGACCGGCTTATCCGCCAGTTCCGCCAGGAGCGCGCGGGCCGGCACCAGGATTGCAAGATTTTCAACCTCCGCCTCACCCAGCGTCCGGTTATAAATCCGAAGATCATCAATCTTCCCTTTGTACGGCCTTCCGATACTCTTATCGCCGACGACGAGAGTTGCCGGAGTCCGGAAGCTGCCCGTCAATTGGTCCTTCACCACTTGTGTCGCGAAAGGCTTCCCATCCACAAACAATTTGAGACCGGCGGCCTTCCCCGAGCCATCATAGCTGACCAGGATATGATGGAAAGAATCCATCAGCAGCCGTTCCTTGCTCTTGACCTCGATGGCATCATCCGGCCACCGGTTCGCGAGCCGAATCGCGATATAGAAATTGCGCTTCTGGTTTCCCGTGAATGCAATGTCATCGAAGGAGATTTCATATCCGCGCCAGTTTGCCGACGCATCCCGCTTTTGGAGGAGGTCAACCCCCTTGATGACGGGGCCATACAGATCAGCCCACACTCCGAGCGCAAAGGGTTCATTGCGGTCAAAGTCGCCTGTCTTGCCGAAATCGACCTGCGTTTCGCCACTCAACTCCGCAGCTTTCCCTGGAGACCCATCTTCATAGATGACGTCGCCGCGAATTACCTTGGCATCCCTCCCGTGACCCGAGGTATCGGCCAGATTTCCTTCGAACTCATAGTGTGCAGCCAACCCATTGGAAGGCGCCGCGGGTATGGTCGCGAGGCGCATCTTCCTCCATTCGTTTTCAGCCTTCACAATTTCTTTTTCCGGGACGGCTGCCAATGTCTTCGCGATGCGGTCCTCGAGGTCTGCAAGCTGGCGTTTCTGCTCTGGCGAAGGAAGCTCCAGGACGGGGTCTGCGTTGCCAGTGTAGCCGTCCAAGCCACGTTCGGGAACCGTGTTGAAGAAAGCGTAAAAGCGATAGAAATCCTTCTGTTTGATGGGATCGTACTTGTGATCGTGGCAGCGAGCACAGCCCATAGTAAGGCCCAGCCACGCTGTCGAAGTTGTACTCACCCGGTCCACGACGTACTCCACCTGGTACTCGCGCGGAATCGCGCCTCCCTCGAAATTGATCATGTGATTGCGGTTGAAACCGGTGGCAATCTTCTGTTCCAGCGTGGCATTGGGTAGCAGGTCGCCGGCAAGTTGTTCGATGGTGAATTCGTCAAAAGGCATGTTTTGGTTGTAGGCCTTGATCACCCAATCCCGCCATGGCCACATCTCCCGCAGGCTGTCGATGTGATAGCCGTGGGTGTCTGAATAACGAGCGAGATCCAGCCATTGCATCGCCATCCGCTCGCCGTAGTGTGGTGAAGCCAGCAACTGGTCAACGCGCTTTTCGTAAGCGTCGGGAGATTTGTCGGCGAGGAAGGAATCGATCTCGGCCGGCGTAGGGGGGAGGCCGGTAAGGTCGAACGAAACTCGCCGCAGCAAAGTGGCTCGGTCAGCTTCCGGCGAGGGCTTCAAGCCTTCTGCTTCCAGCCGTGCCAGAATGAAGTTATCGATGGGATTCCGCACCCACGACTTGTCCTTCACGTCCGGGATCGGCGGCCGCTTGGGCGCGACAAACGACCATTCCGCATCCCACTGGGCTCCCTGGTCAATCCACTCTTTGATCAGCTCGATTTGCTTCTCCGTTAGCGTCCGGCCAGAGTAGACCGGCGGCATGCGCGCCGCGTCATCCTTGGAGCTGATCTTTTGGTAGAGCCTGCTTTCGGCTGCGTGGCCGGGGACTATGATTTTGTAACCGCCCCGGTCTGTGAAAAGGCCTTCCGTTTCGTCGAGACGCAGGTTGGCCATGCGTTGTTTTTCGTCGGGGCCGTGACAGGTGAAGCAGTTATCGGACAAGATAGGGCGGATGTCGCGATTGAAATTCACCTTCTTCGCAGGAGATTCTGGAGGCGCAGCGAACTCCACCCTCGAAGCATTAAAGAGCCAAGCCAGAAAGACAGCGAGAAACGATAAGAGAAGGATTCGTAACTTCAAGTAGCCCCCCGAACAGGAATCTTGAGCCCAGCCCTGAGATTCTCAAACTATAAACAATTGCCCTTCTCAAATCAATACGCTGTTCAATCTTGCCCTCCCCTGCTTTCAGGGCGAGAAAGCGTCAAGCAGAGCGACAACTCGACCGTGGGTGAGGCGGGACAGAATCTGGACAAGGCGGCTCCGCGCTCGGGGTGCCCAGCGTGGCTCGGCTGCGAGGTTGGGGTCTGGACACCTCGAAATAGCGCCGCAATTTCTCGGCCCAAGGGCCTTGGTCCGAGCAGCAACACCAGCGCCAGGCCAGGGTAAAAGCCATCAAG
>Ga0070741_10012904_pt1 | contig 14953 bp, 11 predicted proteins | sample Coa_R1_4_FD_66440 | JGI IMG/M metagenome (GOLD analysis project Ga0070741, IMG submission 66440) | Surface soil microbial communities from Centralia Pennsylvania, which are recovering from an underground coalmine fire - Coalmine... | ecosystem: Environmental > Terrestrial > Soil > Unclassified ...
GTCTGCCGGAGGTACTCGGGGGGCTATCTCCGGGTGCGCGGGCGTACGTCTTTGGCGAACGCGGTCTCGTCGGGCGCGCCGTGGAGCTGCTCGGCGGTCCTGATCCGGAGAGGATCGCCGCCAAGGCGTACTGGCGGCGCGACCAGGCAAACGCGGCCCACGGCGAGCCGCTGGGCGAGTGACACGATGCCGACTCGACAGCCCCCGCGTGCACCTGTTGAGGCACGGTGCACCGCGCCGTGAACCGCCGGACGTCCACTCCCGCTCCTCGAATCGAGGAGTACGGGATCATCGGTGACCTCCAGACCGCCGCCCTCGTCTCCCGCGACGGGTCGATCGACTGGCTGTGCCTGCCGGACTTCGCGTCTGCCGCCTGCTTCGCCAAACTGCTGGGCGACGAACGGCATGGGTACTGGCGTATCGCTCCTGCAGGTGCTCCCGAGAGCGTCACTGCCGTCCGGCGATCGTACCGCGAAGGCACGCTCGTCCTCGAGACCGAGATGGACACCGCAGACGGGACGATCCGCGTCATCGACTGCATGCCGACGAGGAAGCAGTTCCCCGTCCTCATCCGCCTCGTGCAGGGGATGCGAGGGCGTGTCCCCATCCGGATGGAACTGAAACTGCGCTTCGACTACGGGGACGCCATGCCGTGGGTGACGAGGAGCGGCCGCCAGTTGATTGCGATATCTGGTCCGAACGCCGTCGCGCTCGACACTCGTGCCGAGACGCACGGCGAGGACTTCACCACCGTGGCGGAGATGATGGTCGGCGAGGGGCAGGGGATCCCTTTCCAGCTCACATGGTTCCCATCGAACCAGGGCCCACCCAGCCCCGCGGACGCCTGGTACGCGATCGAGACGACATCGGACTGGTGGCAGCAATGGTCGAGTGCCTGCGCATACCTCGGGCCCTACCGTGCCGCGGTCATCCGGTCGCTTGTCACGCTCAAGGCGCTCACCCATGAGCCCACCGGGGGCATCGTTGCCGCGCCCACCACCTCGCTGCCTGAGGCGCTCGGGGGCGTACGGAATTGGGACTACCGGTACTGCTGGATACGTGATGCCACCTTGACCCTGGAGGCGTTGATGCTGGGCGGGTACCACGCCGAGGCCCTGTCCTGGCGCGACTGGCTCCTCCGTGCCGCCGCCGGCGACGTGTCAAAGCTGCAGATCATGTACGGGGCATATGGGGACCGGCGGTTGGACGAATGGACGGTGAACTGGTTACCCGGGTACGAGGGGTCATCGCCTGTGCGTATCGGAAATGCCGCGTCTCGGCAGTTCCAACTCGACGTGTACGGCGAGGTGATGTCAGCGCTACACGAGGCGTCGAAATCGGAAGGCATGATCAGCGCGGCGCAATGGGACTTCCAGCGTGCGCTCATGGACTACCTCGAGGATGGGTGGCGCCAGCCCGACGAGGGCATTTGGGAGGTCCGGGCTGAGCGGCGTCACTTCACCCACTCGAAGGTCATGGCATGGGTGGCCGTCGATCGGGCCGTGCGTACGCTCGAGCACGTACCCGAGCTCGAAGGGCCCATCGGCTCATGGCGGGCCCTGCGGCACGACATACATCGCGAGGTGCTCGAGCGGGGTTTCAACTCCGAGAAGAACGCGTTCACACAGTCCTACGGCAGCGGCGCCCTCGATGCGAGCCTGTTGCGCGTCCCGCTGGTCGGCTTCCTACCGGCACGGGACCCACGCGTGACAGGGACGATCGAGGCGATCGAACGAGAGCTGATGGACGGAGGATTCGTCCGCCGCTACCTCACATCTGGCTCCGGCGAGGTCGACGGTCTCCCAGGCGACGAGGGGGCATTCCTCCCGTGCTCCTTCTGGCTCGTCGACTGCCTCCACATGTCCGGACGGAGCGAGGACGCGGTATGCCTGTTCGAGCAGTTGCTCGCTGTCCGCAATGACCTGGGCCTCCTATCGGAGGAGTACGACACCGGAGCAGAACGGCTGGTCGGCAACTTCCCGCAGGCGTTCTCGCACGTTTCGTTGATCAACAGCGCGTTCCTTCTGTTGAGCGCGGCCCATCGGCCGGTACCGAAGCAGCAGGCGACTCAGCGCCGCGCGGCATCCGATGGCGAGCGCCAGCGGCTCCAGCCGTCGGGCCGGACGCACGCACGGGTCCACGGTTGGCACGCGGGCCCGGCGCCGAGACCCTCAACCGACGGGCGTGCGCGGGCGCGCACCCTCCCATGACATCCGCCAGGTGCCGGTGAGAGCGCACGGCGCCTCCCCGATGCGGTCGCCTCCACAATGCGCCCGCCATTGCCAGACCGGTGGCAGCTGTCCAACGCCGACACGCTGCGGTTGTCAGATTGGGGTGGTTCTGCGAGGATCCGGGCTCGCGACGCCGGACGGGGCGGCCCTGACTGGAGTGCCTACAAGGGGGAAAGGATGAAGGCGCGAGGGGGTTATGCCGTAGTGGTCGTGGCAGTCGCAGCGGTCCTGACCGCCGCCTGCAGCTCGACCACGACGAAGACCGCCACGAACGTAGGGGGACAGACTTACAACGTGGCGTGGTTCAGCACGAGGTCCGACAGCTATCTGGCAGCCGGACTGGCGGCCGGGACGGAGGAGGCGAAGAAGTTCAATATCAAGATCACGCTCTTCGATTCCCACCTTGACCCCAACCAGGAGTACAGCCAGGTCCAAGACGCCATCACGCTGAACAGGTTCCAGGGGTTCATCATCTTCCCGGCGAACGGGCCTGCGCTGGTGCCCTTGGTGGAGCAGGCAGTGAAGAGAGGCATCAAGGTCGTTGGCTACAGCGAGCCGCTCGGGGTGGACCAGTACAGCGCCGCCGTCCAGGTCCCGGGAGTCTCGGCTGAGATCGACACGTCTCCAGCCACTCGCGGGAAGTGGATGGGCGAGCAGATGATCCAAGCTTGTGCTGGCCTCGATCCCTGTAAAATTGCCTACCTGGCCGGCGTCGCCGCACTAGCGACCGAGCAAGGCGTCAAAGCGGGGTACGAGGCGGCGATCAAACAGCACCCCAACATCCGCGAGGTCGCTTACCTGGACGGGACCCAGTTCACTGCGGCCGGCGGACAGAAGGTCGCGGGTGACTTGCTCGCCGCCCATTCTGACGTGAACGTGATCGCCTCGGCGGGGGACGCTCCAACGGGGGTTATCCTGGCGCTCAAGGCCGCGGGCAAGAGCTTCGGTCCGGGCAAGGACCAGGTCCGGGTCCTCGCCGCCGGGTCCCCGTGCACGACGATCAACTCGATCAACCAAGGCCAGATCTACTCGACGCAACCCAACGCCCCGGACGAGGAGGGGCGGTTTGCCGTCGACGCGCTGGCGACGGCGCTGCACGGCAGCAAGCGAGCCCAGGCCATCGATCCTGTCGTGGCCGGCAACCTCCCTCCCGTGATCTCGCAAGCGAATGCGCGCAAGTTCCACTGTGAGTACTAGTACCGCGACATGACGACGAGCTCCACGCCGCATGTCGAGCTGCGCGGTGTCTCAAAGCGTTTCGGTGGCCTCAGCGCTCTGCAGAACATTCAACTGACGATCGAACGGGGAGGCATTCACGCGGTAATCGGGGAGAATGGTGCCGGCAAGTCAACACTCGGCAAGATCGTCGCCGGGCGCCTTCGTCACGACGCCGGATCGCTGATCGTGAACGGAAGAGAGGTGCACTACCGCCAACCGTGCGACGCGCTCCGTGATCGTCTTGTAGCGATCGCGCAGGAGCCCACACTCATTTCTTCCATGACGGTGGCCCAGAACGCATTCCTGGGTGTGGAGTCGACGAGCAGCGGCTTCCTCGACGGCCGCGCACAGCGGAGGCGATATAGGGAGCTCGACGAGGCGACCGGCTTTGGCATACCCGGCGACCTGCCGGTCGCTGCGCTGTCGATTGGCGATCGACAGAAGGTCGAGCTCCTGCGGGCGCTCGCGAGGCGCGCCGAGCTCATCGTGATGGACGAGCCGACCGCGGCGCTCGGCAAGGACGAGGCGGCCCGCCTGCTCCAGGTTGTCGACCGGCTGCACCGGAGCGGCGTCACGATCCTGTACTTCTCGCACAACCTCCGAGATGTGCTCGCGATCTCGGACACCGTGACGGTGCTCCGCGATGGTGTCGTGATCCAAACCACAGGTTCAAAGGCGCAAACCTCCGAGACGCTTGTCACCGCCATGCTCGGACGGCCTCTTGACGTCACGTTCCCCCCGAAGACACCGCCGTCACCCGACGCTCCCATCGTTCTTTCCGTTCGAGGGCTCGCGAGAGAGGGGATCGTCAAGCCGACAGACCTCCGAGTTCGGCGCGGAGAAATCGTCGGGCTGGCGGGATTAGTTGGCTCGGGCCGCAGCGAGCTGGCGCGGCTCATCTTCGGCGCTGAGAGGGCTACGGAAGGATGTGTTGCGATCGAAGGGCGCGTGGTGCGCATCCGAGACCCCCACGCGGCACTCCGGGCTGGGATAGCCATGATCCCTGAGAGCCGCAAGGAGCAGGGTCTGCTGATGCGGCGGTCGATCGCAGAGAACATCACGCTGACGCGGTTGCGACAGATCGAGAACGCGGGGCGGATTTCGAAGCTCGCTGAGAAGCGCCAGGCGATCGCGGCGATGCACCGCGTCGACGTCCGGGCGAGGTCTGCGAACGATCGCCTGGACACACTGTCCGGCGGTAACCAACAGAAGGTGCTCTTTGCGAAATGGCTCTTCGCGCAACCCCGTGTGCTGATCGCCGACGAGCCGACGCGAGGGGTCGACGTCGGCGCGAAGCGCGCGATCTACGATCTGCTTCATCGGCTCGCAGCGAGCGGGTTGGGCATCCTCCTGATCTCCTCGGAGGTCGAGGAGGTCCTTGGGCTCTCGCACCGGGTTCTGGTCATGCGCGCCGGTCAGATCGTGGCCGATATGGACGGGCTTCGTGCCGACGAGGAGGCCGTGCTCCAAGCAGCCTTCGGCACCCTTTCGGGTGTCGGTGCCGCAGCAGGCGGAGGGCTCCCATAGGCGGCTCCACCAATCAGGCGCGCATCGCGAAGGCTTGCCGGCGTGGCCTCAGAGCGCTGGTCGGCGCGAGTGGCCTCGAGATCGCGCGCGCCTACGGCATCGTGTTGGCCTTTGTGGCTCTGTTCGTGACGCTTTCGGTAGCGAGCGCACCGTTCCTGACCTGGGACAACCTGTTCAACATCATCGACCAGAACGCGGGCGTCGGAATCATCGCCGTTGGCTCGACGCTCGTCTTCATCGCCGGCGCATTCGATCTCTCAGTCGGGGCCGTGTACTCGATGGCGGGGGTCGTCGCCGCCTTGGCTGCGCCGGAGGTCGGAGCGGCCGCGGCACTGCTTCTGGGTGGTCTGCTGGGGCTTGGGTTCGGTGTCGTCAACGGCTTGCTCGCCACCGTCGGGCGTATCAACGCGTTCGTCGCAACCCTCGCGACCGCGACGATGATCGGTGGGCTCGCGGTCGTCGTAACCAATGGCTCGTACATCTACGTCACAACCGCATCGTTCACGACGGTTGGACGCGGGTCGCTCGGACGTCTTACCTATCCGAGCCTGGTGTGGATAGTCTTCACCATCGTCTGTGCGGTCTTGCTGCACCGGACGCGGTTCGGCCGTTACGTCTACGCCGCAGGCGGTAACGAGGAGGCGGCACGGCTGTCTGGCATCCGGGTCGGCCTCGTGCGGACCGCCTGCTTCGCCCTCTCGGGCCTGTCAGCAGGGCTCGCGGGGATCTTGCTGGTGTCGAGGACTGCAACCGGTCAGGCCAACGCTGCCGGGTTTGACCTCGTCATCCTCGCCGTTGCTGGCATCGTTATTGGTGGCACCTCGCTCCTGGGCGGCGAAGGCGCCATCTGGCGAACGATCCTCGGCGTTCTGCTCCTCGCGATGATCGGCAACGGGTTCGACCTGTTGAGCATCAACCCGAACTACCAGGACATCATCCGCGGGGCGCTCATCGCTGGTGCGGTCGGCGTCGACACGTGGGGTCGAAGGAGGAGCTGACTCCGTTACGACATTCCGTCGTATCGCGTTCAGGGGCTGTCGAGAAAGGTCAAGACCGCGAGCACGCGACGGTGGGCGTCCTCCGTCGAGGGAAGTTGCAACTTGGATAGAATGCTGCGGACATGCTTCTCTACGGTGCCCTCGCTCACAAATATCCGACGGGCGATGCCGGCATTTGAGTAGCCCTCGGCCATTAGAGCCAACACCTCCCGCTCCCGTTCCGTCAGGGCGTCCAAGGGACTGTTCCGTCGCCGAGCGTTCACGAGCTCCTGCACGAGCGCCGGGTCTACCGCAGACCCACCGTCGTTGACGCGATTGATCGCGTCGACGAACGTCTCGACGTCCGCGACGCGGCTCTTGAGCAGGTACCCGATCCGGCGCCCGGTCCCGATCAGGTCAACAGCGTGCTCCACCTCGGCATGCGCCGACAGCACCATGAGCCCGATGTCGGGGAAGGCCGCCCTGATCTGCGCAGCAGCCTCCAAGCCCTCAGTGGTCTGGGTCGGAGGCATCCGAATGTCCACAATTGCGACGTCGGGACGGTGCTCCCACACGAGCGCAATCAATTCGGCGGCCGTACCAGCCAAGCCGATAACTTGGAAGCCGTGCCGCTCTAACAGGCTTGCCAAGCCCTCTCGGAGTAGCACGTCGTCTTCGGCCACGACGATCCGAATGCCGGTTTGGCGAGAAGCCGACTCCAGCTTGGACGCGTGGCTTTCATCCATTTCAGGTCGCGCAGGAGCCTATCATCCGCCGACCGGGTGACCGCGTGCCGGTCGCCTGGAGAGGTGGGTCACAAGCCACGCCGGCGGCGCGCTGTGCTCTGTTGCCGTCCGTCGCCAGCTATCGCTCACTACGACGCGCTCGAATCAAGTGCCACCGGCCACCCATGACATCGGCTCACTGTCCCACACCGATGCCGTCGGACCGTGGACGGCATCGGCTTGGCGGGCTCACGAGTGGACAGCGTGTCGCAAGAGTCGTTCTTGCTGACAACAGCAATGAACGACGGGTGACCAACGCGGCCTCCGAGCCACCGGTGCTACGCATTCGGCTTCTCGTCACGGCGGTTGAGAAGGTCGCCGAGCACGCCGGCTGCGGAAGCGTCGGAGGACTCGAGCACATGGGCATAGACGTTCAGGGTCGTTGCGGCGTTGGCATGGCCGAGCCGGCCAGAGACGGTCTTCACGGGCACCCCGGCCGCGAGGAGCTGAGTCGCGGCGAAGTGGCGGAGGTCATGCAGCCTGACCCCGGTGATGTCGCACTCGCGGCAGAGGCGCACGAAGGCGAGCGTCACCCGATTGGGTCGGAAGGGGGAGGATCCGTCGACCTCATCGGTGAAGATGAACGCGGACGAGGACAGCGACACATCGCACTTCTGGGCGCGATCAATGCACCGCGCCCTATGCTCGGCCAGCACTGCGAGTGTCCCCTCGTCAAGCGAGACGCGGCGAGCTGCGTGCGTCTTCGTGCCCTTCTCAACGAGATCGTCACGCCGGTTCCCGACAATCGAGCGACGGATGCGGAGCTGTCCCTTGGCTTCGTCGAGATCGTCCCACCGGAGCCCGCACATCTCGCCCCGCCGCGCGCCAGTCACCACCGACAAGCGAAGGAAGCACGCGAGTTCCGGATCGCGCTCGGCCGCCGCGTTAAGGAGCTGGACCACCGCTTCGGGCGACGGCACGTCCATCTCGTACTTGTGGACACGCGGAGGACTGGCGCGTGCGGCAGGGCTCACGACGATCCACTGCCATTTGACAGCTTGATTGAGCAGCCGCCGGATCAGCGCGTGCACATGCTGCACGCTCTGGGGGCTGAGCGGCCGACGAGCCGCACCGCCACGACGGAGCAACATCGCGTAGAACGAGTCGAGGTCGGACGAGCGGATCGATTGCACTTTGACATTGCCGAAGCGCGGAAGGATCACGCGGTCCAGCAGCCGTTGGTACTCATGGACCGTGGTGGGGGACAGGCCAGGTGAGGCCAGTGACAGCCATCGTTGCGCGAGATCGTTGAAGGTGCCGCCGGTGACGGGCAGCGCATGGCCGGCCTCGACGAGCAGCAGGTTGAGCTGGTCCTGTGCCTCACGCTTCGTGCCGTGCAGCGTGCGCGTCAGGTACTGGCGCGCGCCCACCTCGTTGCGGCCTAGATACACCTTCGCCCGCCACGTGTTCTTGCCCCGTGCCTCGAGATGCCCCCGCATGCGCCCACGCTACCGGGAGATTCCCAACGGATTCCCATTTTGGGTCCGTCCGGAGCCCAGATCGAGCCACAAAACCGCCTCTGACCTGGGGGTTTGTGGCGCCCCCGGCACGACTCGAACGTGCGACGCACGGTTTAGGAAACCGACGCTCTATCCTCTGAGCTACGGGGGCTCGCCACCCATTCTGGCTGTTCAACGGCGTGGGGAGCGAGCCATCGGCGCCCCGAAGGGGGGGCCGGACAGCCACGTTCACGGCCACAACGTCCCTGCGTGAGATCGCCTCACTTCTCGACGAGGAGGGGTTGCGCTCCAAGCGGGGCGGGCAGTGGTATCCCCAGACCGTCCGGCGCGCCCTTGAGCGGCAGACCGAGTCTGAACTTGGACGGAGCGACGGTCTGCCCGAGGGCGATGTTTGCGTGCCCGAGGGCACCGCATTGTCATGATGGCTTCTTGAGCGGTTTCGCTGTCCGGGTGCTCACGACAGACGTCCGTCTGCACGGCCGCAGGTTTGTCACGGCCGAGTTCACCGTTGCCGCCGTCGTCAGTTGCGCCCTCGCCGTCGCCGTCGCGGTTTCAGCCGCCGTGCGCGGGAGCGGCGTAGAGCCCGCCGCCGTCGCCGTGCTCTTCTTCGTTGGGGTAGCCGCCAACTCAGTCGCCGTTGTGCGTTGGGTCTCCACGCACGCCAAGGAGGCCGCCCCGGGGCAAGGATCGCTACTGGACCTCGGGATGTTCTGCGCGGCGACTCTCCTGCCAGGAGGACTTGTGTGGGCGCTTCGCCCGCCTCGGTAGCGGTCGGCGCGTGGTGGTCCTGCTCTCGGCCGCCGGTGACTACCCGACTTCGATCGAGATGGCGTCGAGTTCGGCGGCCAGGTCGGGCCGTGTGGAGCGGATGGCGGCGGCGGTGCGTTCAAGCAGGGACCGCAACGGCTCGTCGGGGCTGCCCATCTCGTCGAGGATCATGTTGCTAAGCCCGACGCACTCGTCGCAGATGTACACATCATTCGGCCCGGCGATGACCTTGGCGACGTCGTGCTGGGACTTGCCGCAAAACGAGCAGTGCGCCTCGCGGACCAGGCTTGGGTTTCGGCGCTTCACGGTAGCCATGCGACCATGATGCGCCAGAACTCCCGCCGTGTCATCAGCGGACGGCTCGGCCCATCGTCGGCGAGCGACACTGACGTCGCCACGAAGCATCCAGCCAGGCTCGTCTCGTTGGCCCATCACATGACTTCGCGGCCATTCGTGGACCGTGCGTGACGCAAAGGGCAGCGATCGTCACGAGGATGGCGACTGCCTCGGTACGCTCAGCGAGATGTGAGAAGGAGTGGGGCGCTCGGGTTCGTGCTGGCAGCGGCAGCGGTCATGGCAGTGCTGGCGTTCCTCCGGGCCGAGTTCACTTCCCACCTCCGTCACGCCCTGTCCCGGCCGCCCGACTTGTCCATCACCGCAACGACGCTCCCCATGTCGCTGTGGATGCCGCCGTCGACGACCGACTTGGGCGGTTGGTGCCAGTCGGCGCGTGCCTGTGCTGGTGAAGGCCGGGTGGCCCCTGCGCCTTCACCCACCGAGGTGCCCTGCCCCGCTGCCGCCGTCGGGTTGGGCGGCGCGTGCCACTCAAAGCCATGAGCGGACGGCGATCCTCAAGCGAGCATCCCAATGGGCGGCTCGGCGGAACCAGCGCGCCCGCCCGACCACTACTGGCGCGTTCGGTTGAGGTCGCCGACGGCGCGAGTCTCGTCCCAGACGGCCCCACATGTTGGCAGCCACAGTGGCAGCCACGAGCATGAACACGGGCGAACCGAGGTAGCCGAGGGCGGAATAACTCAGGCCGCTGACGTGCACAAACGCACGTCGGCGAACGACGATGAACCCGCACACCCGAGTTAGGAAACGGACGCTCTATCCTCTGAGCTACGGGGGACGGGGGCTCGCCACCCATTCTCGCGGGCGCCGCGCAGCGCGGCGAGCCGATCCCTCTGATCCCTGGGCGACCTGCGGCGTGTCGCTACGACGCCCGGCGGTACGCCCTGACGGCGAGCGGGACGAACACGGCGACGATGCCGGCGAGCCAGAGCGCGCTCTGCCAGGCGTGCTGGGTGAGCGGGCCGCCGAGGGCGAGGGCCCGCATCTCGTCGACAACGATGGTGACGGGCTGGTTCTTGGCGAACGCCTGCAGCCAGCCCGGCATGGACTGCACCGGCACGAAGGCCGCGCTCACGAACGTGAGCGGGAACAGCCAGATCAACCCGAACGACCCGACCGACTCCTCGTCGCGGATGGCCAGACCGACGAACGCGCTCACCGTGCAGATCGCCACGCCGAACGCTGTGCCCAGCACGATCATCAGGACCGCCGGCACGAACCCGTTCTCGAACCTGAAGCCCACCGCGTACCCGACGCCCAGGATGACGAGGAGCGTGACGAGCAGGCGCAGCGTGTCGGCGATGAGGCGGCCGAGGAGCACCGCCGACCGTGCCATCGGCATCGCCCGGAAGCGGCTGATGACCCCCCGCTGGATCTGACGGGCGAGGGCGATCGCCGTACCGAACGACGCGAACGCGGCCGACTGGGCGATGATCCCCGGCATCAGGTAGTTGACGTAGCCACCGGGCACGTTGACCTTGATCGCCCCGCCGAACACGTACCGGAACAGCAGCACGAACATCACCGGCTGAATGATCACGAACACGAGGAACGCCGGGTTGCGGCCCCAGATCATGACGTCGCGGCGGGTCAGCGTGAGGGTGTCGCTCACGCCGCGCCGCGCCTGGTCGGCGAGGGGCGGGGGCGCGACGTCGAGTGCCGCGACGGATCCTGCGGTCACGGCGGTCATCGCGCGCCTCCACCATGACGCGACCGGGCCGGCTCTCCAGTCGAGCTGTCCTCACAAGCTTCGGCGCCGTGGCCGGTGAGGGCGAGGAACACGTCGTCGAGCGACGGGCGCCGCGTGCCGAGGCCCTCGCTGCGGATGCCGAGGGCGTCGAGGGCGCGCACCGTCTCCACCAACGCCTCGGACCCTCGGGAGCCGACGCGGATGGCGACGTGCCCGCTGTCGGCATCGACGGCCGGCTCTCCCTCGCCGAGGCGCGCCACTGCACCCACGGCGTCGCCGAGGCGTGACCGGTCCGGCACCTCGAACTCGACGACGTCACCGCCGATGCGGTCCTTCAGGCTCTCGCCGGTACCGGCCGCGATGACGACGCCACGATCGATGACGACGATCTCGTCGGCCAGCTCGTCTGCCTCTTCCAGGTACTGGGTGGTCAGCAGCAGCGTTGTGCCTCGCGCCACGAGCTCGCGGATGACGGCCCACATACCGAGGCGGCTGCGCGGGTCGAGGCCCGTCGTCGGCTCGTCCAGGAACAGCACCAGCGGCTCGGCAACGAGGCTGATGGCGAGGTCGAGGCGCCGCTGCATGCCGCCCGAGTACCCCTTGGCGGGACGGTCTGCCGCGTCGACCAGGTCGAAGCGCTCGAGCAGCTCGTCGGCGCGGCGTTGCCGTTCCGCGCGGTCGAGGTGATAGAGGCGGCCCATGATGTCGAGGTTCTCGCGGCCGGTCAGCTCCTCCTGGATGGCGGTCGCCTGGCCGGCGAGGCCGATGACCTCGCGGACGGCGGCGGGGGAGCGGACGACGTCGCGTCCCTCGACGAGGGCGCGCCCGCGGTCGGGCTCGAGCAGGGTGGTGAGGATCTTGACCGCGGTGGTCTTGCCCGCGCCGTTGGGGCCGAGGACGCCGAGCACGCGGCCGCGTTCGACACCGAGGTCGATGCCGCGCAGTGCCTGCACGCTCCCGAAGGACTTGTGGACGCCTTCGACGAGGATGGCGGGCCCGTCCCATCGGAGGCCCGCGCCGGGAGAGCTCATGCCCGACTCCTGGGGTTGGGGGGTCCCTCCAGCCTCCCACGCAACCAAGGGGCCGAGCGGCGGTTTTCGCCCTCCGCCGTCAGGGGCGCGCCGTGACGAAGTCGATGAGCTCCTCGACGGCGCCGACGAGGTCCGGCTCCAGGTCGCCGTAGCCGCGGACCGACGCGAGCAGGCGGCGCCACATCGCGGCGGGGTCGCGGACGCCGAGGGCCGCGCACACCCCCTCCTTCCATGGCCTGCCGCGTGGCACCGCCGGCCACTCGGCGATGCCGACCACTTTGGGCCGCACCGCCTGCCAGACATCCACGAACGGTGTCCCCCGTACGAGCACGTCCGGCCCGTCGACCTCCGCGGCGATGCGCGCCTCTTTCGATCCCGCGACGAGGTGGTCGACCAGTACTCCCAGGCGGGCGTCAGGGCCGGGCGCGAACGATGCGACGTGCTCCGCCAGGCAGTCGATCCCGTCGAGGCGCTCGACGACGACGCCCTCTACGCGCAGGTCGTCGCCCCAGACCTTCTCGACGAGCTCGGCGTCGTGGACGCCCTCGACCCAGATGCGGCTGGCGCGCGCCACACGTGCCCGTTGCCCAGGCACGGCGCGCGACCCCGAGGCGGTCCTCGCGGGCCGTGCCGGCCCGGGAGCAGCGGGGCGCACGAGGGTCACCGCCCGTCCATCGACCTCGAACGCACCCGGCGACAGGCTCATCAGCCGCTCGCCCCCGAGCTCGGTGCGCACGACGACGGCGTCCTTCTCGACCCGCACGATGCGGCCGCGAGTCCGCGTCGCCCGGTGCACGACCTCCATACCGGCGACTGCAGCCACGTCGGGGTACGTGGCGCGCACCCGCCGCGGCCCGTCGACCGGGCCGGCGAGGATGCCGCGCAACGGGTCCCATGAGGCGCCGCGCTCGGCCATCCCAGCCACGGTAGGCAACCGGCGCGACCGTCCGGGTGGACCGGGCAGGGCCGCGTCGAGCCGCGCCGCGCCTTCCCGCGCCCTGATCGGCCCTGCCACGGCCTCGGATCCCGTTGACATTGATGTCAATATCGGTGAGACTGTCCCCGTCCAATGACCTGCGACGAGGAGAACCTGTGTCAGACACCCCCGAAGGCTTGATCTACGTCCGCGAGCGCCGCCTGCCCTACGAGACGTTCGACGCTGACAACCACCTCTACGAGAACCGCGACGCGCTGACGAAGTTCCTGCCGCGGGAGTACGAGGGGGCGATCAAGTACGTCGAGGTCAACGGCCGCACGAAGCTCGCCATCCGCGACCACATCAGCGAGTACATCCCCAACCCCACCTTCGCGCGCGTCGCCGTCCCCGGTGGCTGGGGCAACAGCGCGGCAAACCGCGGCGACTCGGGTCGCGGTGGCCACAGCGGGGTCAAGCCGCGCGTGATGCCGGGCATCGACGCCTTCTTCGACCCTGAGCCGCGGCTCACGCTCATGAAGGACATGGGCATCGACCGCACCCTGCTCTGGCCGACGTTGGCGAGCGTGATCGAGGAGCGCGTGGCCGACGACCCCGACCTCGCCGTCACCATCATCCACGCCCTCAACCAGTGGATGCACGAGCACTGGACCTACAACTTCGCCGACGCGATCTACTCGACGCCGATCATCAGCCTTGCTGGCGGTGTGGGCCCTGCTCTCGAGGAACTGCAGTACATCCACGAGCGCGGCGCCAAGATCTTCCTCATCCGTGTCGCTCCCGTCCCGACATGGAAGGGCCGCAAGTCGTTCGCGCTGCCCGAGTTCGACCCGTTCTGGGAGGAAGTGCAGCGCCTCGACATCACCGTCGGCATGCACTCGGGCGACCCGGGCTACCAGCGCTACGTCAACGAGTGGGAGGGCATCCCCAACGAGATGCTCCCCTTCAAGGCCAGCGGTTCACCGGCGTTCCAGGCGATGATGTCCGAGAAGCTCCCCGTGTGGGACGGCATGGCGTCGATCATCGGCCACGGCCTGGCGACGCGGTTCCCGAGGCTGCGGTTCATGCCGGTCGAGTACTGGGCCGGCTGGATCCGCCCGTTCGTGAACCGGATGCGGGCGGCCTACGAGAAGTCGCCCGTCCTGTTCGACGAGGACCCCTTCGTGGTGTTCACCCGCAACATCTACATCCACATCTTCCACGAGCCCGACCCCAAGGGCCTGATCGACATGGGCATCCCGGCCGACCGCCTCATGTTCGGCTCGGACTTCCCGCACCCCGAGGGCATGGGCGATCCGCTCGCCTACAGCGAAGTGGTCGAGAACCTGCCGCGCGACCAGCAGGAGCTCATCATGGGCGGGACGATCGCGAGGGCGCTGAAGGTCGGGAAGTACGCTGCGGCCTGAGACCGTCGCTGACGAGGCCGAGAACGGAGGGCAACCGGGCCCGCGCACGCGCAAAGCGGCGCGGACCCGGGCCCGCCTCGTCGAAGCGGCCAAGGAGGTCTTTGCCGAACACGGCCTCCCCGACGCGCGCATCGCGGACATTGCCAAGCGCGCCGGGCTCTCCTACGGCTCCTTCTACCACTACTTCGATTCGAAAGAGGCGCTGTTCCGGGAGATCGCGGCCGACGTCGATGCCCGCTTGAGCGCGCCGGTCGAAGAGGTCATCCTCCCGCGCGGGTCGGCCATGTCGCCCCAGGACCGGCTACGCGAGGCCATCCGCCGGCACTACGAGGCGTACCGCGAGGAGGCACCGCTGCTCGGCGTCATCGAACAGGCCGTCCGCCTCGACGACGAGCTCGCGGCCAGCCGTGCCAAGTGGCAGCGGGAGGACTCTGCGCAGGTGGCCGACTCGATCCGGCTGCTCCAACGGCGCGGGCTCGCCGACCCGGAGCTCGACGCCACCGTCGCCGCTGCTGCGCTGGGCGCGATGACGTACCGCTTCGCCGAGCAGTGGCTCGCCCAGGGCGAGGTGG
>Ga0070741_10012905_pt1 | contig 14950 bp, 15 predicted proteins | sample Coa_R1_4_FD_66440 | JGI IMG/M metagenome (GOLD analysis project Ga0070741, IMG submission 66440) | Surface soil microbial communities from Centralia Pennsylvania, which are recovering from an underground coalmine fire - Coalmine... | ecosystem: Environmental > Terrestrial > Soil > Unclassified ...
CCGCGATTGGCGCGATCGAATCGTCGCCCCTATTAGAAATAGGGGCTAGATTCGATCGTCCAATCCCGGGGCTTTGGCTCGGTCTTAAATCCAAATTTTCAATCACGTTGGGTATAGATTAACAAAGGGAAGCCTTTTCTGCACTTTTAAAGAACCTATCTCAGTGAAAAGTTTCAGTCGATTTTTCGATTAAAATTTCAGGGGTAATTTGGTTTAAGACCGAAGCGAAAGCTCCCGCGATTGGCGCGGTCTTAAATCCAAATTTTCAATCACGTTGGCTATAGGTTCAAATAGAGGTTCCAATGCGCCTTGCATTTGGGATTGAAGGGGGCTTTGCAATTCAAACATTTGCTATTACATGAGAAATATTGACGAATCGTCATTTCTTCTTTACATTGGCCGCATAAGATGGCTTTGCAATCGAACTCTTCTTCTTCCCAACGTTCTGCCGGGTGACTCGCAACGGCTTCATGGCAAGCGTGACAGGCAAAATAGCGGTTGCAGCATTTAAATTTGATCGCAACGATGTCGAGTGCGGTTGCATAGTGGGCACATCTGCCGTTTTCATCGATCTGAATTCCTAGAATGCTGCAACTCATGCTCTAAAGTCTTCCGTTTGTGTGCGATTTAAATACAGCTGAGAAGTTTTCAGATTTATTAATGCGCTCTTTTAAATCAAGGTCATTGGTGATTTCTTGATCATATCTATTTCTTAAAATGACATCATCCGGTTTGCCGTGGATTCCGTTAGGACTCCAGACTTCTAATACTTCCCATGCCTTTTTAAAAATCTCTGCTTTGATTTCTGGTAGGGTAAAACTTTCAGATGGGATTTGAAGTTCGATATAGGATTTAAATTCCATTTTCATTCTGTCTATTGTCGGTAGTGTGACTCTAAGTGTCATAACGTCCTATTTTTTGGTGTTAATGTATACCCAACGTGATTGAAAATTTGGATTTAAGACCGAGCCAATCCCGGGGCTTTGGCTCGGTCCTAAACCAAATTTTCAGTCACGTTGGATATAAATGGCGAGAAGAAAAGCTCTTGAAACTTCGCTCGCAAGAAAAGGGGTGAATCCTAGGGAAAAGCAATCTTGAATCCCCACAAAGTGGGCAAGCCAAAGCGAACCCATCCCGAGTTGGATGCAAATCGAAGCACCTAAAACAGCGATGACTTTTCCAAAGCTGCCCCTTCTTTCTAGCATCTTACCGATAAAGCAGGCTTGAAAGAGGTAAGCGATGAGATAGCCGCCTGTTGGGCCCATAAAATGCAGCAGTCCAGAGGCACCCCCTGCCCAAACGGGAAGCCCTATCCATCCCTGGATCAAATAGCATAGCACAGCAAGGGTTGCCTTTCGGCTCCCTAGCATAGCTCCGATGAGCATAATGGCAGAGGTCTGAACGGTGAGTGGAATCGGTGTGAAATAAAGAGGAATTTTAATCTGAGCGCAGATCGCGATAAAGCAGGAAGCAAGAACCACTTGAAGCACCGGCAGTACTTTGTGATCTGATGCTACTTTTTGTGAAGCTGTCAAAGTTAAAAGTGTCATGTAATTCCTTTTGATGAAAAAGTTGCGGACAATTTAGACAAAAACGCTCATTGATTTCCAGCGGGAGAGGGGATTTTTTTAACTTATTTATAGTTTACACAGTTTATAAATGAGTTGAATTGTGGGTTCTTTTGAGAGAGGGAATAAACTTCTTCAAAAGGAATGATACCACCTCGGATTTGGTTTAATAATTTTTCTAGCCAGGTTTTGCATAACTCAGACTCGATGGCAACAGTGGCTGATTGGATTTCTTTGCTGATCGATTGAGCCGCGAGCTCCTTTTCCATTTCTTCAAGGTGTCCTTTCTCATCAAGAAGAATGGAGCGCACGGAAACCGGTGATTTTGTTTGGATGAGAAGATCTTGATAGATCGGATAGAGCTCTGCGGCTCTTAGCTCAATGGCATAAGTCACAAGAAGGTAAGTGTGTTGCTGGATTTGACTTTTATTGAGTCTGGGAAGTTTTTGTTTGAGGAGTCTGCAGATTTTCACTTCTAATCGGTCGAGGTACCGAAAGGTGAAGAAGCTTCCCCAAAGTTTGTCTTTTTGGTAGGTGGGCAGGTAGATTCCAAGACGTGTGGTGATTTGCTGTTTGAGATAAAAAGCATGGCGGAATTCTTCGGAAGCATGCTTCAGCATTTCTTTAGAAACATCGATGGGGTGCTCTGTTTTTGCAATTTTTTTTGCGCCGCAGTTTTCAAGATAGGAAAGGGTATTTAGCCATCTGGCGTGGCTTTTGGGATCGGCGATATACAAAGATAGGATTTTTAAAAAGGCTTCTTTAAAAGATTTCATTGTTTCTCCAGCGAGAGTGCAAGGTGTGAGTATATAGTGATTAGCTCTTCCTCCGTGATGCAGTAGGGAGGAACAACATGAACGGTGTTGCCAAAAGGGCGCAGCAAAATCCTGTTCTCCATAAAATAGCGGTAAAGTCGGTCTCGGATGGGGTTGAGGTAGCCGGAGGGTTCCGCAGTGGAGTATTCCAAAATGAGAATGGTTCCAAGAGATTCGCAGCGAATGAGAGCGGGGTGGGAATGAAATCTTTTACAGAATGCTTGGTGAGAGCGGGCAATCATCTCGCGTTGCGCTTCACAAGGCTTCCCAAGCAACAGCTCTAAACTTGCGAGGGCAGCTGCGCAAGCAAGGGGATTGGCGGTATAAGAATGGCCATGCAGAAATGCTTTAGAGTAAGAAGGGGATAAAAACGCGTCGTAAATTTTCTGATTGCATAAGGTGGCACCTAAGGGGAGAAATCCTCCCGTAATGGCTTTTGATAGGCAAAGAATATCGGGCTTTTCTTCTAAAAGATCGCACGCGAAAAGGGGACCTGTGCGGCCAAATCCCGTCATGACTTCATCAGCTATGGTGAGAACTTCATACTTGCGGCATAGTTTAATTGCCTCACTCAACGCTTGAGGGGAATAGGTTTTCATGCCTCCAGCTCCAAGGATTAGCGGCTCGAAGATAAATGCAGCGATTTCCTGCGATTCCAATGTTTTTTTTAAGGATGTTAGGAATTTTTCTTCATTTCCTTGAGAGGGAAGTTCGAGGTGTTCTGAAGGGAATAAATGGTTTTGGAAGGGGATATTAAATGCGTTTCTATCCGATACGGACATCGCACCAAATGTCTCTCCATGATAACTGTTTTTAAACGAAAGGAATTTCTTTTTTGGCAAGCAAGTATTATGCCAGAACTGCAATGCCATTTTTAAGCCTGTTTCCACCGCGGTAGAGCCGTTGTCGGAGTAGAAGATTTTATCCATGCCTGTCAACGCAGTTAATTTTTCTCCGAGAGCAACAGCGCTTTCATGTGTGAAACCTGCGAACATGACATGTTCGAGGCAGAGCGCTTGCGAAGCAATGCTCTCGGCAATGTAAGGATGAGAATGCCCGTGTAAGTTGACCCACCATGAAGAGATCGCGTCGAAATATGCCGTCCCATCTTCTGTATAGAGGTAAGCCCCTTTTGCTTTGGCGATGGGAATGGATAGGGGAGCGGTGTGCATTTGAGAATAGGGATGCCAAATCACTTTTGCATCGCGTTCTGAAAGGCTTTTTGATTTTTCCATTGATTGGCGTAGTTGTCTATCTGTTTTGCAGACCATTGTTTCTCCTGTTGTAATCTTCCGATGCATGGGTATTGTGAAAATGTGAGAATCGCTTCTTCTGTTTGTGAACAAGAATCCCCGTTAAAGATAATTCCAAGAACATTTAGCTTGCGTTTTTTCATCTCTTCCAGCGTAAGCAAGGTATGATTGATACTACCGACGTAGTGGCGAGAGACCACGACCCATGTGCACTCCCATTTGCTAAAAAGATCGACGGTGAGCATTTTTTCATTCAAGGGAACGAGCAGTCCACCGCATCCTTCAATGATAAGGGTAGAGGATGTTTGGGGAAGGAGTATTTTATCAGCATCAATGGCAATGCCTTCAAGATAGGCGGCGTGATGCGGGGAGCGCGGCGCTTTCAGAAGGATCCCTTCCTGGTGGCAAAAAGTTTGAGGCGTCAATTTTTTAAGAGTTTCAGAGTCTTTGCACTCTCCCGATTGGATAGGTTTCCAATAGTCTGCATTTAAAGCGCGCGTTAAAATTGCTGAAACGATCGTTTTGCCCACATCTGTGCCGATACCAGTCACAACAATATTCTTCATTTTGACCTCCATTTTTCAATCGCGCTGAGACAACTTGCGATTTCCACTTGGCTGTTGTGTGCATGAACGATAAGCCGCAATATTTCCTTTCCCTTAGGTACTGTTGGGCTTAAAATGGGACGCACATCAAATCCTTTTGAAGAGAGATAAAGAGAAGCCAACTTAGCTTGAGCATTGCCGCGGATAAGAAGAGGGTGGATATGAGAAGAAAAGTAGAATTGTTTGCAGAGTTGATGGAGATGACGTCGCTCTTTTTTCATTTGAGGAAATCGATCATAGCTACAGCGAATTGCTGCGAGTAGGGGAAGAGGAAGCGCGATCGTGTAAATGAGGGGCCGTGCAAAGTTAAGAAGCCTTTGTTTGAGGAGATGAGATCCTAGAAGAACTGCCCCGTGCGCGCCAAGAGCTTTGCCAAATCCTACCATGCAGGCGAAGACCTGGTTCTGCAAGCCAAGAGCAGCGACATAACCTTCGCCTTGTTCTCCGAGTACACCGATCGCATGCGCTTCATCAACGATGAGTTGAGCACCATAGCGTTGACACAGATTTGCGATTGCTTGCAGAGGTGTTGGAACTCCTTCCATCGAATAAAGAGATTCTACAATAACAAAAATTTTTCCCTTGCGATTTTTAAGACGCATTTCGAGGTGATCGAGATCGTTGTGGCGAAAGTAGACGTTGCTAGCTTTGGAAAGTTTCATCCCATCGTGAATAGAAGCGTGAATGCTAATGTCTGCGATGAGTGTGTCCTGAGAGGAAGGTATCGATGATAAAATGGCGAGGTTTGCCATATACCCACAGTTGAAGAGAGTCGCGCTTTCAAACCCATGAAATGTAGCGATTTTCTCCTCCGTCTCTTCAAAATACCGATGATTTCCTGTGAGCAGTCGCGATCCTGTGGATCCCGTCTTTTGCGAAATTGATTCGCTCCATAGGTTCCATTTTTCTACGACTTCTTTTTGAAAGGAGGGGTCGCGAGAAAGTCCGAGATAGTCGTTTGATGTCAAATCAATGAGCCCCTCTCGTTTTTTTAATGTGCGTAGCGCACCGGCTCTTAAAACTTCCCTAATTGGATCCATGTGAGCTCTTTTTTTTAAGGCCGAATAGTTCGAACATGTAGGCATCCTGATCGACAGTGGGGTTGGCGACGGTGAGGAGTGTGTCTCCGAGCCATAGAGAATTAGCGCCCGCTAAAAAGCATAAGGCCTGTTGCTCCAGATTTAGACCTAGTCTTCCAGCGGACAAACGTACGAACGATCCGGGCATCAAAATCCGGGCAGTTGCGACCGAACGGAGCATTTCCCAAAAGTCGAGAGGTTTCTGATCAGCTAAGGGAGTGCCGGGAACTCTGTGGAGGAGATTGATGGGCACGGAATCGGGATGTTTTTCCATGGTGCTAAGTGTATGGAGAAAAGAGATCCGGTCTTCCTGGGATTCTCCGAGCCCAAGAATACCTCCACAGCAAACACTTAAGTCAGCCTTTCTTGCTATATCAAGAGTGTCTAAGCGTTCATCATAAGTTCGCGTTGTGATGATTTCAGGATAGAAAGCGCGCGACGTATCGAGATTATGGTTATAAGCATATAGGCCTGCATTTTTGAGTTTTTGAGCTTGGGAAGTGTTCAAATTTCCTAGGCAACAGCATACTTCTAATCCCTCTTTGCTCAGCGAAGAGATCATCTCTAGAACGGAATCAAAGGCTGCGCCGTCGCGTACTTTCTTCCATGCCGCCCCGAGGCATACACGGGTGACACCTCGGTCTTTCGCTTGCATGGCACGCTCCTTGACTTGATCTAAGGACAGCATTGCTTCTGGTTTTACGCTCGTCTGGTATCTTGAAGATTGGGCGCAATATTTACAGTCTTCCGGACAGCCTCCTGTTTTTACAGAAATGAGTGAGCAGACCTGTATTTCTAGAGGAGTATGAAATTTTTTATGCATTTCTTGTGCTCTAAAAAGAAGAGGAAAAAGAGGGGTTCGATAGCAAGTTTCGACCTCATCAAGTGTCCAGTCGGTTCTTATTTTTTCCATTAATAGCCTCATTAATCGGGGGGTAATTTATTCTAAGCTCAGAAGGTTTTCAACGGGGGTAGGGCGGATTATTAAACTAAAATAGAGTTTATTTTATTTAATGTTTGGTTGGAAAAAGGGAGATCGATAAAATGGGTAGGCATTCTTAAGCAGAGTTTGTTTAAACTAAATTATAGGTGTGAATTTTATGCTATCTGCCCTCATGGGAAGCAAGAATATCGAAAGAATCCTCTTTTTTATGCTCGTGAACGAGCGTTGCTACGGCACTCAATTGCACCGCATGCTCGGTACCCCGCTCACCCCACTTCAGAAAGCGCTTTCCAAGCTGGAAAAGATAGGGTTGATCCAAAGTCTTTATGAAGGGAAAACGCGGTTCTATCGCTTTAACCCCGTCTATCCTTTAAAAAAAGAATTTGAGTCACTTTTGCGCAAGGCCTATGAAATATTACCCGTGCAAGAAAAGCGCAAGTATTACATTCTGGAGAGTGCTTTTTCTACCGCTCCTTCATTGGCATTCAAGGAATATCAAGACACATTACTTGAATGCTGGAACCGTCTCAAGTCTGTTGGAAGCCTGCAAACCCATGCGAAATTGAGCGCCGATGCGTCGGCAAAACAAGGAAAAGCAGACGTAAGGGTTGTCGAAGAGACCACTTCGGTGCTTCATTTTTATGAAAGCGGTGTCTGGCAAATGGAAGGAGACAAAGAGTTGCAGTTCAGCAACACCTTGCGCTGGACGCTGGACATTTCGAGCGGGACGATTGCCTTGGAGCATTTGCGCCGGGGAGCTGGCAAGCCGGTTTTTCTTTTTCATCTCACGCCGAAAAAAAAGGATTTGCTCGTCTCCGTCGATTCCCATTTATGTGGATCGGATGCTTATTTTGGGAAGATTCAGCTTGGAGTGCATTATCTGCAGCTCAGTTGGAAAATTATAGGGCCTAAAAAAAATGACAGAATTGAAAGTTTGTATACATAAGATTGACAAATTAATCTAAAAATTATTTTCTAAAAGAATATTGTAGTTTGTTGCCATGGCTAAAAAATACGATGAAAGCGCCGTCCAGTCTTTAGATGCCTTGTCGCATATCCGCTTGCGCCCAGGTATGTACATCGGCCGTTTGGGAGACGGAGCTCATCAAGATGATGGAATTTACGTCATGATTAAAGAAGTCATCGATAACTCAATCGATGAGTTCATTATGGGCAACGGCAATAAAATCGCTATCGATCTCGACCCGAAGACTTCCAAAGTGTCCGTCCGTGACTGGGGAAGAGGCATTCCTCTTGGGAAAGTGGTGGAGTGCGTCAGCCAGATCAATACGGGCGCCAAATATAACGACGATGTATTTCAGTTTTCCGTCGGGCTCAATGGGGTCGGCACCAAAGCCGTCAACGCCCTTTCTTCCCATTTCACGGTTAAGAGCATTCGAGCCGGCGAATTTGTCGAAGCCCATTTTGCAAAAGGCGTCTTGCAGGGCAAGAAAAAAGGGAAGACCAAAGAGGCCGATGGCACTTTTGTCGAGTTCATTCCCGATCCAACAGTTTTTAAAAAGTATGCTTTCCAGAAAGAGATTATTCTCAAGCGCCTTTGGCATTACGCTTACCTCAATACCGGGTTGACCCTGATTTTTAATGGGCAGTCGATCAAGTCGGAACACGGACTTCTCGATCTTTTAAATGACGAGATCAAAGAAGACCGTCTTTATGAACCTCTCCACTGGCGGGGCAAACATGTCGAGTTTGCTTTCCTGCACGCCTCGAGCTATGGAGAAACCTATTTTTCTTTCGTCAATGGACAATACACGCAAGACGGAGGAACCCACCTCTCCGCTTTTCGCGAAGGGATTTTAAAAGGGGTAAATGAGTACGCTAAAAAGAACTTCCAAGGAGTGGATGTGCGTGAGGGGATTGTGGGAGCGATCTTGGTGAAGGTCAAGGATCCCATGTTTGAGTCCCAGACTAAGAATAAACTTTCCAACACCGAGATCCGTGGACCTATCGTGCAGGAAGTTAAAGAGGCGGTCAAAACCCTCTTTTATAAGTCTCCAGAAACAGGTAAAAAGATTGTCGAACGGATTCTGTTCAATGAAAAGCTCAGAAAAGAGCTGGCTTCTGTGAAAAAAGAAGCGAAGGAAAAACAGAAAAAAATCTCCTTTAAGATTCCAAAGCTTCGGGACTGCAAACACCATTACGGCGATGGAAGCAAGGAAGGGGAGAGATCAATGATCTTTCTTACAGAAGGCGAATCTGCATCGGGCTCGATTGTGATGACACGAGATCCTCTTTCCCAAGCCGTTTTTTCTCTGCGCGGCAAGCCTCTCAATGTCCATGGCATGAAACTCGATCAGCTCTATAAAAATGAAGAGATGTACAACTTGATGTCGGCACTCAATATCGAAGACGACATCGCTAATTTGCGTTACAATAAAGTCATTCTAGCTACCGATGCGGATATCGATGGCATGCATATCCGCAACCTCCTTGTTACGTTCTTCTTAACTTACTTTGAGGGCCTAGTCGTCAATGGACATCTGTTTATCTTGGAAACTCCTCTTTTTAAGGTAAGAAATAAGGAAAAAACGATTTACTGTTACACCGAAGAAGAAAAAGAAGAAGCGGCGCGCGAACTTAAAAAGGGAATTGAAATTACCCGTTTTAAAGGTCTTGGAGAAATCTCTCCCAGCGAATTCAAACAGTTTATCGGTAAAGAGATCCGATTAATGCCTGTCAAAGTGCAAAATCTTTCCGATGTAAAACCCACATTGGAGTTTTACATGGGAAAAAACACTCCCGAGCGCAAAGCTTTTATTATGCACAACCTTGTGAACGAGAATGGATGATCTTAAGCTTCAGATGAAGGATCACTTCATCCAATACGCCTCATACGTTATTTTGGATCGTGCGATCCCTAATGTCGTCGATGGGCTTAAGCCTGTTCAACGGCGTATTTTAGAAACGCTTTATAGGCAAAATGACGATAAACTCCATAAAGTGGCCAACATCGTCGGACAAACCATGCAGTTCCATCCCCATGGGGATGCGCCTATTTATGAAGCTCTCGTCAACCTTGCCAATAAAGGATTTTTATTGGACAGGCAGGGAAATTTCGGAAATATTTACACAGGGGATCCCTCAGCGGCTGCGCGCTATATCGAAACGCGACTTTCGCCACTTGCCAGAGAAGTTTTATTCAATCCCGATATTACGGAAAAAGTTCCTTCTTATGATGGCAGAAATATGGAGCCAGTCACGCTTCCTGCAAAAATTCCTCTTTTGCTCATGCAAGGAGCAGAGGGGATCGCTGTCGGAATGTCAACCCGTATTCTCCCGCACAATTTCACAGAGCTTCTCGAAGCGGAAATCGCTTATCTCGAAGGCAAGCCTTTCAAACTATATCCCGATTTTGTCACGGGCGGAATCATGGACAAAAGCCAGTATGACAAAGGACGAGGTAAGATTAAGTTACGGGCAAAAATTGAGATCAAAGACCCCAAAACCCTTGTAATCCGAGAGCTCTGCCATGGTACGACGACAGAGAGCTTGATACGCTCTATCGATGAAGCGGCTAAAAAGGGAAAAATCAAGATCGATGCGATCAATGACTATACAGCCAAAAATGTAGAGATCGAGATTTCTCTTCCGCGCGGGCAATATGCAGACGAGATGCTCGATGCCCTTTATGGCTTTACAGAATGCGAAGTGACTCTTAATTCACAAATCGTCGTGATCAAAGAAGGGCTTCCCTGGGAGACCGATGTTCATGAAATCCTCGCATACAATGCAGAAATGCTCGTTGGCTTTCTTAAAAGAGAACTCGAAATCGAAAGAGAGCGTCTTCTAGAAAAAATCTTCTACAAGACGCTTGAGAGGATATTCATCGAAAACCGCCTTTATAAGAAAATTGAGACAGTCAAAACCCTAGAAGGGATCCATAAAACTCTCGAAGAAGCATTTGCTCCTTTCCATAAAGAACTTTTACGCTCGCCCACGCACGACGACCGCGATAAACTTCTGCAAATTCCTATTCGACGCATCTCCCGTTTTGATATCGATCGCAATCAGGAAGAGATTATCGCTTTGCAAGAAGCGCTGCGTGGAGTGGAAAAAGATCTCAAAAATGTGAAAAAATACACCATTGCTTACCTAGAGAAGCTCATCCAAAAGTATGGAAAAGAGCATCCTCGGCGAACCAAGGTCAAAGCCATTGAAGAAATCGACCGCAGAGCGATTGAGACCAAAAAAATTAAGGTCTGCTTTGATCCTAGCACGGGATTCTTGGGGACAAAAGTTTCAGGACCAACACAATTGCATTGCACTAACTTCGATAAACTGGTGGTTTTTACTACAGATGGAAACTATTCCGTCGTGAACGTTCCTGAGAAACTCTATGTGGAAAAAGCGATTTGGGTAGGCGTTGTCGATAAAAAAACGGTGATGAGCGTTGTTTATAAGAGCTCAGATACGGGATTGCCGTGGGCAAAACGCTTCATCGTTGAAAAGTTCATCTTGGATAAAGCGTATCGTTATTTCGAAGAAAAAGGGGAGCTGCTCTACTTATCGTCGGATCCCTCTCCAAGCGTCGAACTTCAGTTTGCGCCGCAAGCGGGCAAAAAAGCCAAGAAGCTGCAAGCCACCCTTAAAGACATTCCTGTGAAGGGACCTCAAGTTAAAGGCATTCGCTTAGCGAATCAGAAAGTCAAAAAAGTGGTGGAGTCAAACGATCGCTTGTTGTTCTAATTGCGCAATTGACTGTGCGGCGAGATATGCGGTTGTCCATGCATTTTGGAAATTAAATCCTCCCGTCACGCCATCGATATTCAGAATTTCTCCCGCAAAGAAAAGATGAGGGACAAGGCGGCTTTGCATGGTCTTAAAATCGATCTCTTTGAGTTCAATGCCACCACAGGTCACAAATTCCGACTTATAAGTTGTTTTTCCTTCGACAGCAAAGCGTGATTCACTCACTGCGCTTGCGAGCTTTTGGATTTTCTTATCTGAGACGTGGTTGAGCGGGGTATTAGGGGCGATATCGGATAGCAGTACGAGCCGCTTCCATAAATTCAAAGGAAGTTGGAAGAGATTTTCTCCTTCAAGAGGTTTGGAAGACTTTTGCTTTTTGATTCCGTTTAATGCCTTCAATACATCATCCTTAGTGCGCGAGGGGACCCAATTGATTGTGAGTTCTGTACGGTAATTGCAGGCGCTTAAGTCGCGCGCTGCCCAAGCGGAGAGCTTCAGTGCTGCGGGACCGCTAAAGCCCCAATGAGTGATAAGAAGATTGCCACGCTGACGAAACGAGCTGTCTTTCAAGGAGAGTTCTGCATCGCTCAACGAGATTCCCGAAAGATCGAGCATTTGGGAAGTGGGTACATTAAATGTGAAGAGCGAAGGGACAGAGGAGACAATGCTATGGCCTAAAGAGGCTGCAAACTCATGCCCGCTGGGACTGCTGCCTGTTGCCAAAATCAGGAAGTCGCAATCGATCGGACTTTGCTTATCTAAAAAGAGAGTAAATCCCTCTTCTTTTCTTTCGATCGAGCGGATCGAGTGTTCATTGCGGATGAGCACTCCGCCACTTTTTGCAGCGTCCAGCAAGCAATTAATGATTGTCGCGGAATGATCGGAAGTGGGAAACATCCTCCCATCTTCCTCTGTCTTGAGTTCGACGCCTCGCTGATTAAACCAATGGATCGTATCTTGGGGTTGAAAGCGATGGAATGGACCAAGAAGCTCTTTGCTTCCTCGGGGATAATTTTCTGTCAGTTTTTTGGGATCGAATTGTGCATGCGTCACATTGCATCTTCCCCCTCCCGAAATACGCACTTTTGAAAGAAGTTGCCTTGTCTTTTCCAAGACGACAATTTCTAAATTTGTATTTTCTTCCGCCAAAACGGCCGCTGCAAAGATACCCGCAGCGCCGCCCCCAACAATGGCAACTCTTTTTTTTCTTTCCATGTCAATTTTCTCTCATTAATGCGACCATTATATCTACAAGAGCATTTCATTGACAGGGCCTCAGAAAGCTGTTAAATAAAAAATTATCTTAATTAGGGAGCCTCTTGATGTCTCAGTACAAACTATTTGCTTTTCTATGCGCGTTTTCTGTCTTCTCAATAGCGTACGGAGAGAGCCCGATACCTGAAAGAATCGAACAAATCATGCACCAGCCTAAGTATCAGCACGCCAACTGGGGCATTCTCGTTAAGGATACAGTGACAGAGGAAGTTCTCTATGAGAAAAATTCCAACCTGATATTCCTTCCAGGATCCACTACAAAACTCTTTTCTACTGCTGCTCTTATCGAAGCTTATGGGGACGATTACCGCTTTAAAACGCCCGTCTATGCTATCGGCTCCTTGAAAGATGGAGTATTGAGAGGGAACTTAGTCATCGTGGGGCAAGGTGATCTCACGTTTGGAGGAAGACAGGAAATTGGTGGAGATGAAATTGCTTTTACAAACATGGATCATATCTATGCTGATGCGCTTCCAGGCGCGCTCCTCACACCCCAAGATCCTCTCAATGCACTCAACGATCTTGCTCGACAAGTCAAGGAAAAAGGCATCATTCGCATCGATGGAAACGTCTTGATTGACGATCGGCTCTTTGAAACGACAGAGCTAAGAGGGATGATGGTGTCGCCCTTACTCATCAATGAAAATCTCATTGATGTTGTTATTCAGTCGACAGATGTAGGTAAGTCAGCTCATGTCAGCTGGCGGCCTCAAGTCGCTGGCTATAAGCTCGTCAATGAATGTGTTACCGTTTCAAAAGCGGAACCTTTGGACATCTCCCTAAGCACTGATGATAAAGGAAAAACACTACGCATTACGGGAAAAATTCCGGAAGGATCGCCTGAGATTGTGCGCACGTTTTCCGTGACTGATCCGAAAGCGTTTGCACGTGATGCATTTATTCAAGCCCTGCGAGCGCAAGGGATCGTTATAACAGCTAGGACCCCCGCCAATCTTCCGCCGCAAAGCACTTATGCCAGTATGCAGCCGATCGCTGTTTGGACATCACCCCCTCTTTATGAATATACAAAGTTGATCTTGAAAGTCAGCCACAATATCGGTGCAAACCTTTGTCCCCTTCTTCTCGCTGTTAAAAAAGGTGAGAGAACGTTTGATGCGGGCTTGCGCGAGCTGGGAAAGTTCACGATGGATGATGTCAAAATTTCCGCAGATTCTTTTGTCTTTAGAGATGGCGCAGGCGGCGATGAGAATCGCCTCACTCCGCAAGCAGAACTTATGCTTCTAGATTACGTGCGACGCTGGCCCAAGCAGCAGTTTGAGCGTTATTATAATGGACTACCTATTCTTGGCGTAAATGGCTCAATTGCAGATTTTGGGCAAGGCTCTCCAGCAGAAGGCAAAGTCTACGCAAAAACAGGAACAGGGATCGCTTTTAATCCTGCAGCAGGCCAATTCTTCCTGACAACGATGGCATTAACTGGGTTCATCAAAGATAAAAAAAAGCATCTTTTAGAATTCATGGTTGTAGTTAATAACGGCAACATGCCTGATATCAATGATATTTTTGCCATCTTTGACGATGAATGCCAAATGACGATCGAGTTCTACAATCAATCGGAATAAGAGACCGACATCTAGACTTCGTCGCTTTTTGGGGTTATGGTCTGTCTCTCTAAGGGTATGTCTGCGAAAAGCAATACCAGCATTTCACAGACACAGCCTAAGAATCTGTATTTATGCCGAAAGTAATGGCAAAACAGGTTGCCTCGTCGGTCATCAAATCCATTTTCATCGCATCTTCAGGTGTTACCCAAGTGAATCCTTTATGCTCTGAAAAGTTGATCTTTATGGCGCCTGGATCGGTAAGCGGTTCCCGATAATCGACCATGTTGTACTCAAAATGGAAGTTTTTTACTGTGATATATAATTTTCCGATGAAATGAAGTTTTTCTCGATCAAGCTCAATACCTGTTTCTTCTAAGACTTCTCGGACGACCGCATCCATAAGATTTTCTCCTTCATCGAGTTTACCTCCTGGAATTCCCCATCGATTCCCTTCCGGTTTTGTATCTTGCCTATGGAGGAGAAGAATTTTATCTTCAAAGTGTAGATAGCAGCACCCCAGCACTGCTTTGAGGTTAAAATGATCTGGTTTTTTTAAGTAAATCCCAGCACTCAAGGGCGCCACTAAAAAACATATGGCTAATAAGAAATATTTTTTAAGATGCTGCATACCAATCTCATAAGAATGAAAGATCAAAAACCATATATTAAATGCAGTTTTTTAATTAATTTAAAAAATTTTTTGATCTCAAAATTCGAATGCAGTTGTTAATATTTATTTTTAATTATGAATTTATTATTAAAATGTAGGTTCTTAAAAAAATCATTGGATTCATGCATCAATTAAAATGTTAGCGTTAAATAGAAATGGCACTCTTTCGAATTTTTTAGAAATGTCACCTTTTCTTTAAAATTAGTGACATGTTTTTGATTTATAAAAATAAGTTTATCACGTCTGCGTTTGGATTTCAAGGGGAGTTTGAGGGGTTTACCCCTCATGAAAGCTTCAGATATGACCTTACAGAGCCCAAACTGAGGTGTCTGGGGCAGGGGCCCCCAGACGCCGAAGGCGGGAGCGGGGGGCGCTGGGGGGCAGTCGCCCCCCGACAAGAGTTAAGATCTCGAGGTTGTTAAAACGGCCCCTTAACTACAACAGACTGGTTTCCCCTGGTGAGATGA
>Ga0070741_10012906_pt1 | contig 14950 bp, 11 predicted proteins | sample Coa_R1_4_FD_66440 | JGI IMG/M metagenome (GOLD analysis project Ga0070741, IMG submission 66440) | Surface soil microbial communities from Centralia Pennsylvania, which are recovering from an underground coalmine fire - Coalmine... | ecosystem: Environmental > Terrestrial > Soil > Unclassified ...
ACGGCCGACAAGCACGATTCTTTCGGTGCCAATTATGTGCAGGCGGGCACATTCCGTAACGCGCAGGTGATGGATACCCCGCTGACCGTCAATGTTCTTTCTCGCACCCTGCTGGATGCGCAGCAGGCGAGTTCCATCGGTGATGCCCTCAAGGACAGCGCCGGTGTGACCTTTGCGCAAACCAACCCCGCGATCACCAGCAACATCAGTATTCGCGGTATTCCCGTGGACAACCGCGCCAACTACCGCATGAACGGCGGGCTGCCGATCATCAACCTGGTCGATCTGCCGCTCGAGGACAAAGATCGCGTGGAGGTGCTCAAGGGTGTCTCGTCGCTCTACTACGGCTTCACAACGCCATCGGGTGTCGTGAACGTGGTCATGAAGCGTCCGACGGCGGATCCGCTGACCGATCTGAACGTCACCGCGAACCAGTACGGTGCGTACACGGGCGCCGCCGACGTCAGTCGTCGCTTCGGCAATGACGAGTTCGGTCTGCGCGTCAACGCCGCCGGCGGTGAGCTCAAGACGGGTGTCGATCGGGTCATCGGTCACCGCGCCCTAGGCGCTGTCGCCTTCGACTGGAACCCCACCAAAACGATCACGTTGCGTCTGGATGCCGAGTACGTACACAAGATGCAGTCCGAGACGCCCTTGATCCAGGTCAACACCGTAAAAGGTGTGACGCCGAAGGGAACCGTCCTGCCGCCCATTCCGGACACGAAGTTCAATCTCGGCTCCGAGTGGATGGTCTCCAATGCCCACGAGCAGAACGAGATGGGCCACCTCGAGTGGCGCTTCCTCGACAACTGGTCGGTGACCGCCGAGGCCGGGCGCTCGCACCTGGAGCGCGACCGCAATCTCGGGATTTTCACCAACTACAATCTGACCACCGGCAACGGCACGTTGGGTGTCAGACTGGCCCCCGGCACCACCTACGACAACCAGAACTATCGCCTGGAAGTCGATGGTGGCTTCGCGACCGGACCGGTCGACCACCAGGTCTCGATCGGCTCGAGCTACAACCTGCGCACGACCAACACGGGCAAGACCACGATCGACAACTTCACGATCAACTACTACGCCCCGGCGGCGCTCGCGCCGGTCGCTCTGCCGCCGACCGTCTGGACGACCGTGGCCCCGATTCACGACAAGGGCACGTACGTCTTCGACAAGGCGAGCTTCGGGGAGTGGGTCGACCTGCTGTTCGGCCTGCGTCACACCAAGTACGAGAGCAGCACACTGACCGTCGCCACCGGGGCGGATACGATCTACTCGGCGCAGGACACCACCAAGTCCGGCGGCCTCGTGGTCAAGCCGCTCTACCAGCTCAGCTTCTACGCAACCTACCTCGAAGGCCTGGAGGAAGGCGGCCTGGCGCCGCTCACGGCGACCAACGCCGGACAGATCCTCGCCCCGGGGATCACCAAGCAGAAGGAGTACGGCGTCAAGTACAAGCCGATGGATCCGCTGCTCGTGACGCTGGCGTATTTCGACATCGACCGGCCTTCGTCATATACCAACGCCGCGAACGTGTTCGTGCAGGACGGACGTACTTCCTACAAAGGAGTCGAGACGAGCGTCACCGGCGAAATCGGCACCCAGTGGTCGGTGTTGCTGAGTGGCATGTGGGAGAATGCGAAACTCGAGAACACCTCCAACGCGGCCCTGATCGGCGCGCGCCCGGAGAACACCCCGAAGATCAGCGGCTCCGCCTTCGTGGAGTATCGCCCCGAGCTCTGGCGTTTCACCAATCACCTCGGCCTCAGCGCTGGCCTCGTCGCGATCGGCAACCGTGCGATCGACAACGTGAGCGGTCCCAACACGCTGTTCATCGGCGGCTACACGGCATTCGACGCCGGTGCGCGCTACTCGTGGAAGCTGTTCGAGACCGAAATGACCGTGCGCTTCAAGGTCGACAACTTCACCAACAAGCGCTATTGGGCGGGCACGGGTACGGACTATTTGAGTGAGGGATTGCCTCGGACGGCGAAGCTGCAATTTGACGCCAAGCTTTGACGTCCGTCGGGCAGGGGTACCCGAAGGTCCCAGGGTACTCCTGCCCGGTACGGCAGCGGGAGCCTGTCCAACAGGCTCCCTACGGCTTCAGGTACTTGGCTAGAAAGGCGAAAGTCCGTTCGAACAGATCGCGGCGCTCGGGCGTATCCCCGAACAGAAACAAGTGGTCGCCCGGCGCGTTGTCGTAGATCTTCTCTTCAAACACCTTGTTACGCGCCTTCAGCGCATCGATCAGCCGTCCACCGTGGAGCGTGAGCGGCACTATCTTGTCTCCAGTCGTTCCCGCGAAGAAGAGCGGCGTCTGAATGTCGTCCACGTGATTGAGAGGTGACAGCTCGATGTACGGCGCGAGGTTCTCGGACGGGAGCTTGCCGCCGAAGTAGGGCTCGCTCGCGGTCTCCTGGCGCCGATAATCGGGCTTGTACGACATGAAGGCGATGAGGTCCGCAAGCCCCGCGACATCCACCGCCGCCTTGAATTTCTTCGGGGCGCGCTCGATCGCCATCAATGTCAGCATACCGCCGCGACTGTGTCCGTAGATTCCGAGCCGGTCCGGGTCGACGCCCGCGACCGAGTGGGCGAGATAGTCGGCGCCGGCGAGCACATCGGCAATGTCCGTCACCCCGAAGTTGCTCTTCGCGTTGGTCTCGCCGTAACCGCTGCTGCTGTGGTATTCGGGGAAAAGCACGACATACCCTTTCCCGACGGCATAGGCGATCAAATCGAAGAAATGCCAATCGAGACTGCTGTGCCATCCGCCGTGCACGATCAGCAGTCCCGGATAATGCTTGCCCGAATCGAAGGGCTTCGGCGTGAAGACGTAGGCGGGCACCAGGCTCGTGCCGCTCGCGTACTGGGTACGCCGGATCCCCATCTGGCTGTCGTACTGACGCAGGAGATTCGAGTACATCGCCTCCTGTCGGGCTTCCTGGATCTCCTGCTCGATCAGACCCAGCTTGGTGGGCACATCGTTGGCCTCCCGGTTGGTCGCGATCCGTGGGGAGGTCGTATCCGCGGGGACCGGAGCCTGGGCCAGGACCCCTGGGGCACAGGCCGAGGCGAGCAGCAGGGCCAACACAGTGGCGCTGGAACGGGCGGCGCGGGTTTCGGAAGGAGATTGCACCTGGATACCTCGGCGACGTAGGTCACGTCATGCATTATATGATAATGAAGTACAACGAGCGACCCGACCTCAGTCGATCGGGCGCCACTCCCATGAGGGCGTAGGCGGTATAATTACGATGATGGATAGAGTGAGCAGCCCACGGGAGCGCGACTCTCCCGAACCGACCAAACTACAGCGACAGATCGCCGCGAAGATCGTCGAATACATCCGTGACCACGGTCTACGCAAAGGCGACCACCTGACTGAGCTGGCGCTGGCGGAGGTGCTGCAAGTCTCGCGCACGCCCGTGCGCGCGGCACTGAAATATCTCGCGACCCAGGACATCGTCGCCCCGAGCGGACCCCGGCGCGGCTTTAGCGTGCGTGTCCCGGCCACCTCTGTCGCGAAGCTCGCCCGCGATACCAACACGCAGACCGACGAGGAAGCTCTCTACGTCAGGATCGGGGAAGACTACATCCGCGGCTCGTTGCGCGAGCAGTTCTCCGAAGCCGATCTGATGCGTCAATATGGAATCAACCGCGGGCTGCTGGTGCGAGTCCTGCAACGCATGTCCAAAGAGGGCGTGATCGAGCGCAACCCCGGTTACGGCTGGCGTTTCGCGCCCTTGCTGAGGACCGGCAAAGGACACGACCAGAGCTACCGCTTTCGGCTGGCGGTCGAGCCGGCAGCCCTGCTGGAGCCGGACTTCACCCTCGACCCGATCTGGGCAGCGCGCAGCCGTCGCGAGCACGAGGCGATCCTGGCGCGACCGGACCGGGTCTCCATGATCCGTTTCTTCGAGGTCAACACCGACTTCCATGAGACGCTCGCGGCCTGCTCCGGCAATCAATTCTTCCATCATACCGTGCAGTTCCAGAACAAACTGCGCCGCTTTCTGACTTATAGCTGGAACTATGGGCTCGAGCGCATCATGGCCTCGTGCCAGGAGCATCTCGAGATTCTCACGGCGGTGGAGCGAGGTGACCGCGAGTGGGCCTCGGCCCTGATGAAGCGCCACTTGCAGCTCGCCGCGAACGTCACCCCGGTGCTCGGTCCGGCCGAGAGCGTGGCCGAGGAGCCCAAGGAATCGAGCGACCGTGATCCAACTCCGCCGGAGTAGGATCAGTCGACGTCGACGCAGACCTGCGTGCTGGAGCTGACGACGGGGATGGTTGGAGTCGCCTCGAGCAACTCCCGGGTATACGCCGCCTGGGGATGGTCGAAAACCGCGGCGACCGCGCCCTCCTCCACGATGCGCCCCCGCTGCATGACGATGACGCGATCGGCGATCTGCTCGACCACCCCGAGCTCATGAGTGATGAACAGGCTCGCGAAACCGTACTGGCGCTGCAACCTGCGAAATAGAGCCAACACTTGCGACTGGATGGTCGCATCGAGCGCCGATACCGGCTCGTCCGCCACCACGAACTTCGGGCGTGCCACGACGGCCCGCGCGATCGCTACACGCTGTCGCTGACCACCCGAGAGCTCCCGAGGAAACCTGGCCGCCAACCCTCGTAGGCCGACCTCCTCCAGCATCTCCTCGGCGCGCGAGCGCCTCTCGCCGGTGGTCAGCTCCCGCACGTGTCGTAGTGGCTCGCCCACAATGTCGAGCACGCGCATGCGTGGATCCAAAGAAGCGTACGGGTCCTGGAAAATGAGCTGGGTGGCGCGCCGAAATGCCGCCCTCTGGCGCCGGTCCGTGGTCAGGGGATCGATCCCCTCGAGCTCGATCTCGCCGGCGGCGCGCGGAATGAGCCCGAGGATCGCCCTCCCGAGCGTGGTCTTGCCGGAGCCGCTGCCGCCGACGACCGCGAGGATCTCGGCTGGTCGCACTTTGAGGCTCACACCGTCCACCGCCCAGACAGTCGAGTGGGCTGCGTCCTTTCTTTGCGGCGCTTTGACCCGCAGATCAGTCACCGTCAGCAGTTCCCGCGTCGGGGCGGAGAAACGGTCTCGCGGCGGCGCCCGACGCGGGAGCGAAGCCACAAGGGTGCGCGTGTATTCGTGCTGGGGGCTCTCCAGCACGGCACGGGCCGCGCCCGTCTCCACGATGCGTCCTTTCTCCAGGACGACGACCCGCTGCGCGTAGCGCCCGACCAGCGCCAGGTTGTGAGTGATCAACATGACCGCCACACCGGCCTCGCGCGCGAGCGCCACTATCAGATCCAACACCTCGCGCTGGTTCAGGGTATCCAGCGCCGTCGTCGGCTCGTCGGCTATCAGCAGCTTCGGCCGTAGCAACATGACGGAGGCCAACATGATGCGCTGCCTCTGACCGCCGGAAAACTCGTGGGGGAATGCGGACAGGCAGCGGGGCGGGTCGGGAATCCCGACGCGCGCGAGCATCTCGTGACAGGCCGTGTAGCGCTCCCCTGGGCTCAATTCACGGTGCAGCCGCAGCCCTTCCTCGAGCTGGCGGTAGATGGTCATCGCCGGATTCAACGATACCATCGGCTCCTGCATGACGAGCCCGATCTGCGCGCCGCGCACCGCGCGCAGTTGGGCCGGCGGCAAAACGGCGAGGTCGGTTCCAGCAAACAAAATCCTGCCACCGCATTGACGCACACCTGGAGGCAGGAGCTGCAGAATCGCTCGCGCGGCCATGCTTTTGCCGCTCCCGGACTCCCCCACCAGTGCGATGAGCTCACCTCTTTCCAGAAGGAGCGAGAAATCCTGCAGGACCGGTCGGGCAAGGCCCGCGCCGGGAGCCTCCAACGAGACCCGGTCCATGACCAACACAGGCGCCGCGCTCACGACCGGCTTCCCGGGCGCAGACGCTCGAGCAATGTATCGCTGAGCCAATTCACACCCAGCAGTGTCGCCATCACACAGGCGCCCGGGGCGATCGTGAGCCACGCCGCACTCGCCAGGTAAGGTCGCGCCGCGGCCAGCATGTTGCCCCAGCTCGGAGCGGGAGCGGGTATTCCCACGCCGAGAAAACTCAGGGCGCTCTCGGACAACACGACCCAGCCGAAGAGGTTGGTGGCGAGCACCGCGACCTGCGGGAGCGCGTTGGGCACGACATGCCGCAGCATCGAATAAGCGCTCGAGTTACCCATGACGCGCGAGGCTTCCACGTACTCGCGCTCACGAATGGATAGGACAACGGATCGTACCACGCGCACGACCGACGGAAGATACGCCACGGAAAGCGCCAACACTATTGCGCCCTCTCCCCCGGCGAAGACCGCTATGAAGCCCAGCGCGAGCAGCATTCCCGGAAAGGCCAACAAGGCGTCATTGATGGTCATCAATACTCGATCAGTCCAGCCGCGCAGGAATCCGGCCAAGGTTCCCAACAAAGCGCCCGCGGTGATGGCACAGGACACCGTCGCGCAGCCGATCCCGACGCTGATGCGCGCCCCTGCCATGGCCCTGCTGAGGACGTCGCGCCCGAACTCGTCGGTGCCGAACCAATGCCGCCACGAAGGCGGCGCCAAGGGCGCGTTGAGATCAATCGCCAGGGGCCCATATGGCGTCCAGAATTGCGCGACCCCCACCGTCAGCAACAGCAGTCCCACGAGCACAAAGCCCAACAGCGACTGCACCGGAAATCCCGTTTTACTCCAGCCTGGCATGCTCAGGTCGCCGTCACGCGCGGATCGAACAGGGGGTAGAGAAGATCCGTGACCAGGTTCACCGCGACATAGACAGTAGCCGTGAACAACAAGCAACCTTGCACCACGGGATAGTCGCGCGCGAGGACAGAATCCACGATCAGCCGTCCAAGGCCCGGTAGGTTGAAGACCGTCTCGATCACGGCCGCTCCACCGAGGAGGTGACCGAGTGTCAGGCCTACCAGGGTGAGTGTAGGAGCAAAGGCGTTCGGCAGTACGTGCCGATAGAGGACCTGTCGCTCAGGCACCCCTTTGGCTCGTGCATGCATGATGTACTCTCGGCCGAGGACCTCGATGGCGCCGGCGCGTAACGTTCTGATCAACGTGCCGCTCTCGACGATGACCAGCGTGGCCACCGGCAGCACCAGGTAGCTCAGTCCGACGGCAAAGCTCTCCCGCAGGGGAACATAACCGACGACGGGTAACCAACGCAGATGGACACCGAAAATCAGCAGCAACATCAAACCGAGCCAAAAGCTGGGAGTGGCGAGTCCCAGGCTTGCCAGGCCCACGATGAGCGCATCAATCGGGCGACTCTGACGCCAGGCGGCGAGCAAGCCCCCCACCACGGCGAGGAGCGTCGCGATGAACACGGCGGACAACACAATCGAGGCGGTCACCGCGAAGCGCTCCAGTATGAGGGTGGCGACCGGCTCCCCCGTGGCGATGGAACGTCCCAGATCCGCCTTCGCGGCATGGCCCAGCCAAGTCAGAAACTGCAGCGGCAACGGGCGATCGAGGCCCAGATAGTGGCGCATGGCAGCCAACGAGGTCGGGTCGGCGACATCCCCCAGCATGATCTGCGCGGGATCCCCGGGGAGCATGCGGATCAAGCCAAACACGAACACCGCGACCAGTAGCAGTGTCGGCACGGCCAACAGGGCACGCCTGCCGAGATACCTGCCCATTCGAGCGGCCCGGTTCACTGCAGGCGCACTCCCCAGAGGCGCAACTGGGCCGCGGACCAGCCGCTGAAGCCGACGACATTCTTACGCAAAGCGACAATACGCGCGGAGTTGAAAAGAATCACGGCCGGGGCGTCGTTCACGAACAGGCGCTGCAGTCGATCGAACTGCATCTGCCGCGAGTCCCCATCCGCGGTCGATTTGACCTGCAGCAGCAGGTCGCGAGCCCGCGGGTCCTCCCAGATCTTACGCGGATCGCGATCCTTGTCACCAATGACCGCATCGAAGGTCAAGGCCGGATCGAGCCGCGTCGAGTAGCCGAATGCCATGGCCTGGTAATCGCCATGGTTGTAGCGGTCGAGCTCGGTCGCCCAGTCGAGCGTCTGGATCTCGAAGTGGATCCCCGCTTCGAGGGCCATTGCCTGGATGAGCACGGCGGCAGCGAACATGGCCGGATAACGATGGTTGGTGATCAGGTGGATCGGCTCGCCGCGATAGCCAGCGGCCGCGGCGAGCCGGCGCGCCTGCGCAAGGTCCGGAGCGGGAATGTGACTTTGGACGGGACTTGCGTGATACGGACTTGCCGTAGGCACCAAGGAGGCATTCGGCTCACCGGTGCCGAGGGTAATGTTCTTCACGAGCGCCGGCACATCCAGGGTGAGCGCGATCGCGCGGCGCAAGCGCGGATCGTGGAGCACCGGATCGCGGGTCTGCAAGAGAAGCGCATAACAGTCCATGGCCGGATGAACATCCATACGGATGTCCGCCTCCCCCCGCAGCTCACTCATCTGCAGGGGCAACAAACCGTCCAGGATTTCCACGTCACCGCGTAGCAATGCGGCCTCAGCGGTCGCGCCGTCGGGAATGACGAGGAAGCGGATAACATCGACATCCGCATGCTTTCCTCCTGTGTTGCCATCGCGTGGTCCCGGCAGCGCGGAATAGCCCGCGAACCGTGTCAGCTCGACGAATTGGTTGCGCTTCCAGGTCGAAAATTGAAAGGGCCCCGTGCCAATGGGAGCCCGCCACCGGCCATCCGGGGCGACCGAGCTCGGATGCACGATGGCGGTCTCTCCACAATCGGCTCGCGCCAGCGTCTGTACCAACAGCGGCGCGGCCCTGTCCAGCGTCACGCGGACGGTCAAACTATCGACAGCCTCCACCGAGAGGATCCGAGCCAACCCACCGCCGTCGAATTCCCGCAGACAACGCCAATGTGTGGCGGGATCCAGGTAGCGCCGAAAGGACCAGACGACCTCGGAAGCGGTCAGTGGGGCCCCATTGTGGAACCTTACACCCGGCCTTAGATAGAACGTATACACCCGACCGTCCACCGAGGCCTCCCAGCGCTGCGCCAGGAGTGGCCCCACAGTTGCATCCTCCCGATATGCGACCAACCCTTCGACGACATGCAACAATACAGCGTCGGTGTTCTCGTCACGCAGCACGCCCGGCTCACTGGAAAGGATGTCGGAGTTCAATCGTGCCCGTAGCACACTGGGCGCGGCGGCAACGCCCGACGTGGCGAGCGCGAGCAGCACAACTGCCAGGATCTCACGGGGCGTCTTATTGAGGGCTTTGCCCAACATTGGCAGACACTATATCATTGCTTTTTGATCGAATAAAAGACAATATCAGCGCGGGAGGCCACATGAGTCATACACCCACGCCCACCGCGGATGCCCTCGCTCCGTTCTGGATGCCCTTCACCGCGAACCGCTCCTTCAAGGAGCGTCCGCGCCTGTTCACCGGCGCTCGCGGCATGTACTACCGGACATCCGACGGTCGCCAGGTCCTCGACGGTATAGCAGGGTTGTGGTGTGTCAACGCCGGGCATGCGCAGCCGGCGATTGTGGCGGCGATCAAAGCGCAGGCGGAGCAGCTCGACTACATCTCCTCCTTCCAGATGAGCCATCCGGCGGCTTTCGAGCTCGCCGCGCGACTGGCCTCGCTGGCTCCCGGTGACCTGCGACACGTCTTCTTCACCAATTCCGGGTCCGAAGCCGTCGACACCGCTTTGAAGATCGCCCGCGGCTACCATCGGGCCCGGGGCGAGACCGCCCGCACCAAGCTCATCGGACGCGCCAGGGGCTACCACGGCGTTGGGTTCGGAGGCGTGTCGGTCGGCGGTATCGGCCGACACAAGCGCGATTTCGGCCCTCTCCTTCCAGATGTAGATCATCTGTCGCTCCCATATGACCCGACACGCTCCTCGTTCTCACGCGGGCAACCGTCCGCTGGCGCCGAGTACGCGGACGAACTGTCATCCCTCATCGCGCTGCACGGTGAAGGCACTATAGCGGCTGTGATCGTCGAGCCGGTCACCGGCTCCGGAGGAGTGTTTCCGCCGCCGCAAGGCTATCTGCGCAGGCTCCGCGAGTTGTGCACCCGACACGGCATTCTCCTCATTTTCGACGAAGTCATCACGGGCTTCGGACGGGTGGGCCGATCCTTCGCCGCCGAGCTGTTTGGAGTTGTCCCCGATCTCATCGTATGCGCCAAGGGAATGACCAACGGAGCGGTCCCCATGGGAGCGGCCCTGGTCAGCTCCGAGGTGTTCGACGCCTACATGGGCAAGCCCTCCGATCAGATCGAATTTCCGCACGGGTATACCTACTCGGCGCACCCGCTCGCCTGCGCCGCCGCACTGGCCGCCCTGGATGTCTACCGTGATCAACAGCTATTCGAGCGCGCGGCGGAGCTTGCCGGCACGTGGCAAGAGGCTGTCCACAGCTTGCGCGGGATGCCGTTCGTCACTGACATCCGCAACGTTGGTCTGTTGGCGGCGATCGATCTGGCGCCGCTGGAGGGCGCGCCGGGCGCCCGCGGCGTAGCCCTGAACCAGGCCTGTTTCGCAGCGGACGTTCTGATCCGCACCGCCGGCGACACCGTGTTGCTCTCGCCCCCTCTGGTGATCTCCAGCAGCGAGATCGCGCGCCTCATCGAAACCATCACGGCCGGGCTGCGAACAATGAGCTGAGCGGGGCTCCCTGTCAGCGGCGCAACGTGTACTCGGTGAAGTGCGCACCGAGTGCCGGCAACATCGCAACTTCCATGACGCCCAAGGACGGGCGCATGATGAGCGTACAAACCGTCGCGCTCAGATCGTTCGTGGTGGAGGGCCGAGGCGGACGGCAGACCGCCCATGGCGTCTCCCAGTCATCCAGAAGCGCCGCTTTCACCTCGGCTACCCCGAGTTTGCCGCTCGCGTGAGAAAGTAGCTTGCGGACGCGTCGCTCGCGGTAGAGGCTGTCAGGCATTGCCGCAATCCCCTTTTCCCGCAACTTGACTCGTGCGGCAGGACTGCACCAGTGGTTTGCATGGACCAACAAGCCGCCCTGGGGCTCGACCTCGAAGGCTTCGTCAGGCGCGCATTCGAAGTCGAAGACCATGCCGCCACCGCTGTGACTGATGGCTATGTTGTTGGAGGCCGACTTCGCGGTCGTACAGACGTGACGGATCGCCATGGCGAACTGCGACTGCTCCAGCACCTTGCGTCGAATCAGCGCGAGCGGAACCCCCATCTGCGTGTAGTCGCGATCCGACTCCAGGTAGTTGGCGCTGATCCCGATCCCGACGGAGTTGAAACCGAACCGGCCCAACGCGCCGGCCTCGGTGAATGTCAGAATCTCCGGACCGTCACCACCGGTGATCCGCAGAATCACCGAGGCGGCCGCGCTCTCCACCTTCCAGTCCCAGTTGTGAGCGTGGATGAGGTGGCCATCGGCAGCCCTCTCGGGCTCGACGACGATGGTCGTGCATCCATCCGGATCATTGACGGTAGGCTGTGGGCCGAAACGGCCCGCGCCCGTCGCAAGCTTCAACACCTCCGTCCGCGCGTTCAACATCACCACGTGATCGAATTCGACGGCGGCGCCCTCTGCAATGCCCCGCATCTCCGCGACGTAGGCAGGCTCGAACTCCTCGATCGTGGGGAGATAGCGCCGCACGATGCGTGCGAGATCGGCATCGCTCAACTTGTGCCGGTGCACCTGCGCGGCATAGTGAGCGATCCCCTTGCGGATCTCCGCGGCGGCGGCTTGCCCATACTGGCGTCCGCGCTCGAAGGGAGGGCCGCTGATCTCGATCAGGCGAACGGGCTGCGTCGTGGGAGCCATGCTTGTTGCGCTTTGTCCAGGGTTGCCCAGGGGGCCATTACTATATCATTGCGTTTTAATTGAATAAAAGACAAAGACCCTTGACGGACGGGACATTCGGCCTAACCTGTGAAGTGTCTCCCAAAGGGTTTGCACGCGTGAGCGAATCTCGGCCAGGAACCGATTCCGCGGACAAGCTCGCCGCCACGGGCGAGTACGAGCTCTCGCCGGGCATACCCCGGCGATTGGATCGCTACGTCACTCGACTGGTTGCCCCCAATCCCGGCGTGATGACGGGGCCGGGCACAAATACCTACCTGGTCGGCGAAGGGCAACTCGCCGTCATCGACCCTGGGCCGCAGGACGCCTCGCATCTGCGTGCGATTCTCGATGCGGGGGCCGGCCGCATCCGTTGGATCCTCTGCTCCCATACGCATCTCGACCACGCCGCGGCAGCGATGGCACTCAGCAAGGCCACGGGAGCGCCCATCGCGGGTATGAGCTCACCGCGCACGGAGCATGACTCGGAAGTCGTGTTGGATCGGACGTTGCACGACGGCGATCTGATAGAAGTCGATGGCGCGGCCATCCAGGCCGTGGCGACACCGGGGCACGCGTCAAATCAACTGTGCTTTCTGCTCGAAAATACCCGCATGCTTTTCACCGGCGACCACATCATGCAGGGCTCCACCGTAGTGATCTGGCCTCCGGATGGAAACATGGCCGCTTATCTGAGCTCGTTGCGACGGCTTCTCAACCTCGATATCGCAGTCCTGGCGCCCGGCCACGGGCACCTGATCGCCGAGCCGCACACGGAGATCGAGCGGCTGATTCGACACCGGCTCGCGCGAGAGGACAAAGTGAGGCGAGCGCTGCAACGATCCGGTGGACGCGCAACCCTCGAGGCACTCCTCCCTGCGGTGTATGACGACGTTTCCCCCGCGGTGCACCCACTTGCGGCACGCTCTCTACAAGCCCATCTCGAAAAGATGATCGAGGACGGGGAAATCATTCGAGAACCTGGAGCGGCCCATTACGCGCTGGCCGCGCGCGCCTAGGGACGAATCACCGGGTTGCGGGGACGAGCGCGTCGACGGCGACACCTGGAACAAGCACCCGTGCCGATATCATTGCGGGCCTGCCTGAAAGATCAAGCCGCGCGTCCAATGGCGGTACCGGCGCAGAGCGAGGAAAATGACTGCCATGGTTAGCGAACGAATGTTGGCGATACTCGTCTCGGCGTTATTTTTATCCGCATGGCCATCCGCGTGGGCTGCCGGCGCTTCCTCGGGCGAGGTGCCACGAACCATGCAGGCGGCCGCCATCGACGCGGCCGGCGACTCGAGCGCGCTAACCCTGCACACTCTGCCGGTTCCAGAGCTCGACGCCAACGAAGTGCTCATTGCCTTGGATACCGCCGGGGTTGCGGTCTGGGACATCGGAATTCGCCGCCACCCGACGGAGATCAAACATTCCCATTTCCCGCTGGTGCTGGGTACGGATGGCTCCGGCACCATCGCCGCCATCGGCTCCGGCGTGCATGATTTCAAAATCGGCGACCGCGTCTATTCCTACAGTTGGGACAACCCCAAGGGCGGCTTCTATGCGCAATATGTCGCCGTGCCGGCCGAGCGCGTGGGACACATCCCGAACGGGTTGTCGCTCACACAAGCAGGCGCGATCGGAACAACAGCCTTGACGGCTCTGCAGGGTGTCGATGACGCCCTACACCTCGAGGCCGGGCAGACCGTCATCATCCACGGAGCCTCGGGCGGGGTCGGCAGTCTGGCAGTCCAGTTCGCGAAACTTCGCGGCGCGCGGGTACTCGCGACCGCTTCCGGGCAGGATGGCGCGGCTTTCGTCAAACAACTGGGAGCGGACGAAGTCGTCGACAGTCGGACCGGAGATATTGTGGCCGTTGCCCGTAAATTTTTTCCGGCCGGCATCGATGCGGTGTTGGCGTTCACCGGCGGAGAGTCATTCGAGCGCTGTATCGATGCCCTTCGTTCCGGTGGAAAAGTCGCATTTCCCAATGGCGTCGACCCGCCCAGGGCACGAACGGGGGTGTCTCCAATCGCATACGACGCAATCGCGCGAGCGCCCGAGTTTGAGAGACTGAACCAAGCCATACAGCAGTCGCACCTGCGGGTTCCGATCGCCGCGGAATATCCTCTCGCGCAAGCCGCTCAGGCCCAGGAGCGAGTCGCCGCGGGGCACGTATTGGGCAAAATCGTCCTGCGCATACACTGAAATCCGCGCCGGAGCCAGGCATTCCCACCGCCTAAAGTCCATGCCGAGGGGCGTGCAACCGCCTGGCGGATGTCACGAGAATATTGCACCAGAAAGGCGCGGTAGATTCACGTAATCTGGGCGATCAATACGTGACGGATGCAACACGAGAAATGTTGCGTTAGCTGCGATAATCTGGGCCATGAGCACCATGGAAGAGACCGACGAGGCCCTGGTCGGACGTTACGTGCGTGGCGACGCCGCGGCGTTCGATCAGCTTTATAAACGGCACGAGTTACGCGTCTGGCGTTATCTGGAGCGCAATGTGCGTAACCAGGCGGCCGCTGACGAGCTGCTTCAAGAAGTCTGGTTCGCACTGGCCCGAAACGCCGCGAGCCTCGAGTCAGCAACACGGTTCAGGACCCGGCTGTTCACGCTGGCGCATGACCGTATGACCCAGTCCTTGCGGTCACGAGCGGCGCAGACAGAGGCGACCTCCGGCCCGTCCGCGGCTCGCGACTCTGCCAACGGACTCGGAAATGCCATCAGCGAGCTGCCTCGCGAGCAGCGAGAGCCGTATCTGCTGCAAATGGAAGGTCAATTGAGCGTGGGCGAGATCGCTGAGATCACCGAAAGCACCATCGACACGACCAACACCCGTCTACGCCAGGCAAGATTGAAGCTGCGCGAGCTTCTCAACGAGCAAACATGAACGAAGTAACCTCCAGCCAAGACGAATTGAGCGAGGTCGATAATCTCTACCGACGCCTTTCGGCATCAGACCCAGGTCGGCCTGGGGAGTGGGTACGTCGCAAGGTGCAGGCCTATGCCGCGCAGCAGGCTGCGGAGCGCGCTGTCCGAGACAGTACGAAAGCCCGTGAAGCCGCGAGCCCGCCCGTAGCGGCGGCCGTAGCCGCCCCCGCGCCGAAACCCAGCCCCGCCCCGACACCCATCGAGGCCAAACGGTCCGGGGCC
>Ga0070741_10012908_pt1 | contig 14947 bp, 11 predicted proteins | sample Coa_R1_4_FD_66440 | JGI IMG/M metagenome (GOLD analysis project Ga0070741, IMG submission 66440) | Surface soil microbial communities from Centralia Pennsylvania, which are recovering from an underground coalmine fire - Coalmine... | ecosystem: Environmental > Terrestrial > Soil > Unclassified ...
CAGGCGGAGCGGCAGGTCGCGGTAGCTGCGCAGCTCGGAGCGGTAGACGACGGTGGACTCCGGGCAGTTCATCGGCTTGAAGCCGTACTGCTCGCCTTCGACCTCGCTGGTGAACATGTTCTCGCGATAGTAGCCCCAGTGGCCCGACTGCTCCCAGAGGTCCGACTTGACCAGCGACGGGGTGCTGACCTCCTGGTAGCCGCGGCGCGTCTGCTCGCCGCGCGAGAGGTTCTCCAGCACGCGCAGCACGGCCATGCCGCGAGGTAGCATGAACGGCTGGCCGGGGGCCACCTCGTCGAAGAAGAACAGCCGCAGGTCGCGGCCGAGGCGGCGGTGGTCGCGCCGCTTGGCCTCCTCGATCCGCCAGAGGTACTGCTCGAGCTCTTCCCGGGTGGGCCAGACGGTCCCGTAGAGGCGCTGGAGCTGCGGGCGGTGCTCGTCGCCCCGCCAGTAGGCGCCGGCGATGGAGGTTAGCTTGAACGGGCCGATCTGGCTGGTATCGGGTACGTGCGGGCCGAGGCAGAGATCGACGTACTCGCCCGTGCGGTAGATCGAAGCGGTGCTGGCGTTGCTGGGGTCGACGTCAACCTGCTCTTCGCCCTTCGCGCCGAGCCGAGTGGTGCCCCGCTCGCGGAGGTCGCGCAGCAGCTCGACCTTGTACCGCTCGCCACGCTCCTCGAACAAGGCGATGGCCTCGTCGAGGGACAGCTCGCTGCGCTCGAAGGGCACGGCGGCCTCGACGAGGCGCGCCATCTCGGCCTCGATGGCGGGGAGGTCCTCGGGCGTCAGGCGCTGCGGCACGTCCAGATCGTAGTAGAAGCCGTTCTCGATGGCCGGCCCGACGCCGAGCCGCGTGCCGGGAAACAGGCGCTGCACGGCGGCCGCCATGACGTGCGCCGTGCTGTGACGCATGGTTTCCAGGTCTGGCATAGGCCCTCCTAGGGAAGAAGAAAGCCCCGCGTCCTCGGGGACGGGGGCTCAGATCGGTTAGGCGGTCCGGGGTGGGCAGAAGAGGACTCGAACCTCCGACCTCCACGATGTCAACGTGGCGCTCTAACCAACTGAGCTATCTGCCCGTAGCCCCCAAATCGTAGCAGAGCGCGCGGCGAGACGTCAAATGGCACGGTGTCGCGGGTTTGCCGCGACACCGTGCGCCTTGTTGACAGCGAATTATCAGGTTGCTATGATCTTAGCACTCCTGGTATCAGAGTGCTAACCAGAGGCCGTGTCCCCGCTCTCGCCGTGTGGCTGGCCTGCGCTATCAGGTCGGCCTGACGGCCTGCCCTCGGCAGCCCGAGTCCTGCCCGCGCCGCGGCCAACGGCGCGCCCGGGAGGGATGGTGTAAGCTGTGGGCAATTCGTCGTCTGCCCGAGCGTCGAGAGGGGTTCGGATGAGCGAAGAGCTGTCGCCGCGCCGCCAGTGGGTGCTCAAGTCGATCGTCGAGGAGTACGTCACCACGGCCACGCCGGTGTCCTCCGACACGATCGCTCGCAAGGCGCCGACGCGGGTGAGCACGGCCACGCTCCGGAACGAGATGGCGGCGCTCGAGGAGATGGGGCTGCTGAGCCATCCGCACACGTCGGCGGGACGGGTGCCGTCCGACACGGGCTATCGCTACTACGTCGAGGAGCTGATGGCGCCCGCGGGATTGCTGCCGGCCGAGCAGCGGATGATCTACCACCAGTTCCATCAGGTGCAGTTCGCCATCGACGAGTGGCTGGCGCTGGCGCGCGCCGTACTGGCCCAGGCGCTGCAGAACGCCGCGCTGGTAACGCCGCCACTGGCGACGCGGGCGCGGGTGCGGCGTGTCGATCTGCTCTCGCTCCACGAGGAGCGGGTGCTGCTGGTCCTGATGTTGCAGTCCGGTCACATCCGACAGCAGGTGCTGCCGGTCGAGCCGCTGCCGGACCGCGACGCGCTGAGCCGCTTGAGCAACCAGCTCAGCGCGCGCCTCGAGGGACAGGACGTGGCAGGGGTGCGCGCGGCGGCCCAGACGGCCGTGGGGCTGGAGCACGAGCTGCTGCAGGCTATCGCGCGGATGATGGCGCAGGCCGAGCAGCAGGGCCTGGAAGACCTGTACTACGAGGGCATTAGCTACGTCGCGGCACAGCCGGAGTTCGCGCAGAGCGTGAAGCTGCGGCCGATCGTGGAGGCGCTGGAGCACGGCCACCTGCTGGCCCCGGTGCTGGCGCAGGCGGTAGTCGCCTCGGGCGTGCGGGTGGTGATCGGCCAGGAGCAGCCCAACGAGGCGATGCGCCACTGCAGCGTCGTGGTGATGGGGTATGGCCCCGACGAGGAGCTGCGGGGGGTGCTCGGCGTGGTGGGGCCGACGCGGATGCCGTACTGGCGGGCCGTGCCGCTGGTCCACTTCGTCGGCACGCTGATGGACGCGCTGGTCCGCAAATCGTTTCGGTAGTGATGAGTCATGAGTGATGAGTCATGAGTGGAGTCCTGGACTCATCACTCATCACTCGTCACTCATCACTGGAGTCAAAGATGCCCAAGGTTATCGGTATCGATCTCGGCACCACGAACTCCGTGGTCGCCGTGATGGAGGCAGGCGAGCCCACGGTGATTCCCAACGCCGAGGGCAGCCGGCTCACCCCCTCGGTCGTCGCCGTGAACCCCAAGAGCGGCGAGCGGATGGTCGGCCAGGTGGCGAAGCGCCAGGCCATCACCAACCCCGACAACACGATCTTCTCGATCAAGCGCTTCATGGGGCGCAAGTTCGACGATCCGACGGTCCAGCGCGACCGCGGCCTGGTGCCGTACAAGCTGAGCGCCGCGCCGAACGGAGACGTGCGCGTCGAGATGGGCGGCAAGGACTACTCGCCGCAAGAGATCTCGGCGATGATTCTGCAGAAGCTCAAGACCGATGCCGAGGCCTACCTGGGCGAGCGCGTGACCCAGGCGGTGATCACGGTGCCGGCCTACTTCAACGACTCGCAGCGCCAGGCGACCAAGGACGCCGGCCAGATCGCCGGCCTCGAGGTCCTGCGCATCATCAACGAGCCGACGGCCGCGGCGCTGGCCTACGGCCTGGACAAGGAGTCGAAGGACGAGCTGATCGCCGTCTACGACCTGGGCGGCGGCACCTTCGACATCTCGATCCTGCGCCTGGGCGAGGGCGTGTTCGAGGTCGTCTCGACCAACGGCGACACGCACCTGGGCGGCGACGACTTCGACCAGCGGGTCATCGAGTGGATCTGCGACGAGTTCAAGCGCGAGCAGGGCATCGACCTGCGCCACGACCGCCTGGCCCTCCAGCGCCTCAAGGAGGCGGCGGAGAAGGCGAAGATCGAGCTGTCGAGCACGCTGCAGACCGAGATCAACCTGCCGTTCATCACCGCGGATGCCAGCGGTCCGAAGCACCTGAACCTGACCCTCACCCGCTCCAAGCTCGAGCAGCTCGTCGGCGACCTGATCGAGCGGAGTATTGGTCCCTGCAGGCAAGCGCTGGCCGATGCCGACGTGGCGGCCAACAAGATCAACGAGGTAATCCTCGTCGGCGGGCAGACGCGCATGCCGGCCGTGCAGGAGGCGGTGCGGAAGTTCTTCAGCCGCGAGCCGCACAAGGGCGTGAACCCGGACGAGGTGGTGGCGATCGGCGCGGCGATCCAGGCGGGCGTGCTGCAGGGCGAGGTGAAGGACGTCCTGCTGCTCGACGTCACGCCGCTGACGCTGGGCATCGAGACGCTGGGCGGCGTGTCTACGCCGCTGATCCCACGCAACACAACGATCCCGACCAGCAAGAGCCAGGTCTTCTCCACGGCCTCGGACAACCAGATGAGCGTAGAGATCCACGTGCTCCAGGGCGAGCGTCCGATGGCGAACGAAAACAAGTCGATCGGCCGCTTCATCCTGGATGGGCTGCTGCCCGCGCCGCGCGGCGTGCCGCAGATCGAGGTGACGTTCGACATCGACGCGAACGGCATCCTCAACGTCTCGGCCAAGGACAAGGGCACCGGCAAGGAGCAGCGCATTACCATCACCGCCTCGAGCGGCCTGAGCAAGGACGAGATCGAGCGGATGGTGCGCGATGCCGAGTCGCACGCTGCCGAGGACCAGCGCCGCCGGGACCTGATCGAGGCGCGAAACATGGCCGACAGCCTGGCTTACCAGGCCGAGAAGATGCTCCGCGACAACGAGGGCAAATTCCCGGCAGAGCTGAAGGCCGAGGTCGAGGAGAAGATCCGAGCCGTCAACGCGGTGAAGGACGGTGAGGACCGGGCTGCCATCAGCCGCGCCAGCGACGAGCTGACCCAGGCGCTGCAGAAGCTCGGCCAGCACGTCTACAGCGAGGCCGGACAGGCCGGCCAGACGGCGCCCGGCGGGGCGGGCCCGCAGGGTCACGGTCCCGAGGGCACGGTCGAAGGGGAGTTCCGGGAGGTCTAACCCCTCACCCCCCCTACCCCCTCTCCCACAAGGGGCGAGGGGGAGGACGAGGACACGGAGGAGACGGGAAACGCGCCTCCGTCCTACTCCCCTCCCCCCTGGTGGGGGAGGGGTTGGGGGTGAGGGGGAACGTCTCCCCCTTTGTTTCGAATGTGGATGCTGGATTACAGTTGATTAGGATGACGTGGGGGCGCGGCCGGGGCCGGGGGGTGGTCCACGGCCGCGTCGTAGCTACGGGAGTGAACGGCAGTGGCGACGCGGCGGGACTACTATGACGTACTAGGCGTTCCACGCAACGCCACCGAGGACCAGATCCGCAGCGCCTACCGCCAGCAGGCGCTGAAGTATCACCCGGACCGCAACAAGGAAGACGGAGCGGCCGAGCGCTTCAAGGAGGTCACCGAAGCGTACGAGGTGCTGCGCGACTCCGAGAAGCGGTCGATGTACGACCGCTTCGGGCACGTCGGCACGGAGGCGCCGTTCGGGGCCAGTGGGTTCGGTGGCTTCGGTTTCGAGGACATCTTCGAGACCTTCTTCGGGGCGGGGACGACGACGCGGGCCCGGCGCACGCGAGCGCAGCGGGGCGCGGACCTGCGCTACGACCTGACCCTGACCTTCGAGGAGGCGGTCTTCGGCTGCGAGAAGGACCTGGAGATCAGCCGCCACGATACGTGCGAGTCCTGCAGGGGAAGTGGCCGCGAGCCGGGCACCGAGCCGGAAACCTGCCCCCGCTGCCGCGGTACCGGCGAGCTGCGGCGCGCCACGCAGACCGTCTTCGGCCAGTTCGTCAACGTCAGTCTGTGCGACCGCTGCCAGGGCGAGGGCCGCATCATCACCACGCCGTGCAGCACCTGCCACGGTGCCGGCCGCGTGCGGGTGAACAAGCACCTGCGGGTCTCGGTGCCGGCCGGCATCGACGACACGTCGCAGATTCGCCTGGCCGGCGAGGGCGAGCCGGGCGCCCAGGGCGGCACGCCGGGCAACCTGTACATCAACATCCGCGTCGAGCCGCACCGCTACTTCCGCCGCCAGGGCAACGACCTGCTGCTCGACGTGCCGATCAACTTCGCCCAGGCCGCGCTGGGCGCCGAGGTGGAGATCCCCACGCTCGACGAGCCCGCGCGCATTCAGATCCCCTCGGGCACCCAGAGCGGACGCGTAGTCCGCGTCCGCGGCAAGGGGGTGCCCTACCTGCGGGCGGGCGGGCGCGGCGACCTGCAGGTGCGGCTGCACGTGGTGACCCCGACCGACCTGACCGACGAGCAGCGCCAGCTCCTGGAGAAGCTCGCCCAGACCTTCGGCACCGAGGTCAAGCCGCGCGAGAACAAGGGCTTCTTCGACAAGGTGAAGGACGCCTTCGGCGTTTAACCAGTGATGAGTGATGAGTAATGAGTCATGAGTAGTGGGTCGTCAGCACTCATCACTCAGCACTCATGACTCATCACTATGGAATGGCTGGAGCTGTCCACGCGGGCCGAGGCCGAGACGGTCGAGGCGATCGCCGAGATCTTCCACCAGTGGGGCCAGGGCGTCGCCATCGAAGAGCCGGTGGTCGCCGAGCCCGACGAGACCTACCACGTCGACTACACGCAGCCCGTCCGCGTCGCCACCTATCTCCCGGTCGACGAGCGCTGTGAGGAGCGGCGACAGCGGATCGAGGAAGCGCTGCACTGGCTGGGCCTACTGCGCCCCATCGAGCCGCTCGTCGTGCGCCAGCTTGCCGAGAGCGACTGGGAGAACGCCTGGAAGCGCTACTTCTACGTGCGACACGTCGGGCAGCGGCTGGTGATCGTGCCGTCCTGGCGGCGCTACCAGCCCAAGCCCGGCGAGGTGATCCTCGACCTCGACCCGGGCATGGCGTTCGGCACCGGCGTCCACCCGACCACACGGCTCTGCCTGCGCCTGCTGGAGCGTCACCTCGCGCCGGGGGCGCGCGTGCTCGACCTGGGCACCGGCTCGGGCATCCTCGCCATCGCGGCGGCCAAGCTGGGCGCCGCAAGCGTGCAGGCTATCGAGCTGGACGCAACGGCCGCCAAGGTGGCGACGGCCAACGTGGCGCAGAACGCGGTGGCCGGCACGGTGTGGGTGGAGCAGGGCGAGCTGGGCCTGGTTCCCCCGGACGCGCGCTTCGACCTGATCCTGGCCAACATCAACCTGCGGGTGATCCGCGCGGTGCTGCCCGCGCTGGCTCGGCACCTGGCGCCGGGCGGGGTCGCCATTCTCTCCGGCGTCCTGCACGAGCACGAAGCGGCGCTGCGGGAGATCATCGCCGAGGCGGGCCTGGTCATCCGTGAGCGGCGCCGCGAGCGCGACTGGCTCGCGATCGCAGTGACCAGTGATGAGTGATGAGTGATGAGTAGAGCTCGATCACTCATCACTCATCACTCATCACTCATCACTCTGACCACCGACTTTGGCCTCGAAGACAACTTCGTCGGAGTGATGAAGGGCGTCATCGCCGGGCTGGCGCCAGCGGCGCGGGTGATCGACCTGACCCATGCCGTGCCGCCGCAAGACATCGCCGCCGGCGCCTTCAGTCTGGCCACAGCCTACGCGTACTTCCCGCCGGGCACGATCCACCTGGCGATCGTCGATCCGGGGGTAGGCACGGCGCGACGGGGCATCGCCGTTGCCGCGGGCGGCTACTACTGGGTGGCGCCGGACAACGGGCTGCTGGGCTACGCCTTCGCCGCGCTGGCCGCGGCCGGGCGACTGGAGGGGCAGTGGCGCGAGGGGATGTGGGAGTTCGGCGCCGACGCGCTGGCGGTCGAGCTGACTGAGCCGCGGTTCTGGCTGCCCCGCGTCAGCCGCACCTTCCACGGCCGGGACGTCTTTGCCCCCGTCGCGGCGCAGCTCGCGCGCGGCGTGCCCCTCCGCGCGCTCGGCCCGCTGACGCGCCGGGTCCAGGCGCTCGCCCTCCCGTCCCCCGCTCCCATCGCGGGCGGCTGGCAGGGGATCGTGCTCCACGTCGATCGGTTCGGCAACCTGATCAGCAACCTCGACGCCGCCACGCTGGCCGGCCGCGCCTGGAGCGTGGAGGTCGGCGGCTGGCGCATCCCCGCCCTGAGCGAGACCTACGCGGCCATCGACGATCTCGGCGCGCTCATCGGCAGCGCCGGCTACCTGGAGATCGCCGCCCGCAACGGTAGTGCCGCGGCGCGTCTCGGCCTTGCTGCGGGCGCGCCAGTCGTCGTGCGCGAGGGGTGACCCCTCACCCCCCTACCCCGGCGACGCTCGCAGTATTCCGCGTCGCCCCCACCAGGGGCGAGGGGGAGGACGCGGGACGAGGACCGGGAGTGTCCCTCTCGTCCTACTCCCCTCCCCCCTGGTGGGGGAGGGGCTGGGGGTGAGGGGGAAATTCTCCTGAACCGTTTTTCCCTCTCGCTGCATCTAAGATAGTAGACGCGCTTCCGGGCGCCCGAGCAATGGTGCGGGGCGCCGAGCAGGAGGGACGATGCAGCTACTGAATCGGCTGGAGGAGTACCGCGCCGCGGAGGCGCAGCTCGCCTGGCAAGGCACCTTCGCTCAGTACTACGAGCACGTGGTGGCCAACCCGTCGATTGCCCGGCTGTCGCATGCTCGCGTCTACGACATGATCACTGCCGCGGGTATGGAGGTCGGGGTCAACGATCGTAAGCACTACAAGTTCTTTGAAGAGGAGCTGTTTGGCCTGGAGAAGCCGCTCGAACAGCTCGTCGACTACTTCGCCTCGGCAGCACGCCGGCTGGAGGTGCGCAAGCGCATCCTGCTCCTGATGGGGCCGGTGGGCGGCGGCAAGTCGACCATCGTCACCATGCTCAAGCGGGGACTCGAAGCCTACAGCCGCACGGAAGCCGGTGCGGTGTACGCCATCAAAGGCTGCCCGATGCACGAGGAGCCGCTCCACCTGCTGCCCGAGGAGCTGCGGCCCGAGGTGATGCAGGAGCACGGCCTCTACATCGAGGGCGACCTCTGCCCGGCCTGCCGCCAGATGGTCAAGGACCAGTACCAGGGCCGTGTCGAGGACGTGATCATCCAGCGCATCGCCTTCTCGGAGAAGAACCGCGTCGGCATCGGCACGTTCTCGCCGTCGGATCCGAAGAGCCAGGACATCAGCGAGCTGACGGGAAGCATCGACCTGGCCGCAATCGGCGAGTACGGCGTCGAGTCCGATCCCCGCGCCTACCGTTTCGACGGAGAGCTGAACGTCGCCAATCGCGGGCTGATGGAATTCGTCGAGATGTTGAAGTGCGACGAGAAGTTCCTGTACAGCCTGCTGACCCTGTCGCAGGAGCAGTCGATCAAGACCGGCCGTTTCGCGATGATCTACGCCGACGAGGTGATCGTCTCCCACACGAACGAGACGGAATACAACACCTTCATCGCCAACAAGCGCTCGGAGGCGCTGCACGACCGTATCATCCTGATCAAGGTCCCTTACAACCTGCGCGTGACCCAAGAGATCAAGATCTACGAGAAGCTGCTCCGCCAGAGCGCGGTCCACGGTGTCCACATCGCCCCAAACACGCTGCGGGTGGCCAGCATGTTCGCCGTCCTCAGCCGGCTCGAGCCGTCGAAGAAGGCGGGGATGAGCCAGATGAAGAAGCTGAAGCTGTACGACGGCGAGGAGGTCGAGGGTTTCAGCCAGAAGGACCTCAAGGAGCTGCAGGACGAGACGGTGCGCGAGGGGATGGACGGTATCTCGCCGCGCTACGTCATCAACTGCCTGTCCTCGGCGCTGGCCCGCGACGCGGCGACCTGCCTGAACCCGATCGATGCCTTGCGCGCGCTGCGCGACGGGCTCGGCCAGCACCCGGGCCTGGGCCGCGAGCAGCGCGACGAGTTCCTCAACCTGATCGCCGAGGTGCGCCGCGAATACGACGAGATGGCCAAGAAGGAGGTGCAGCGGGCGTTCGTCTACAGCTTCGAGGAGTCGGCCAAGACGCTGCTCAACAACTACCTGGACAACGTCGAGGCCTACTGCAACCGCACGAAGCTGCGCGACCCGATCACCGAGGAGGAGGTCGAGCCCGACGAGCGGCTGATGCGCTCCATCGAGGAGCAGATCGGCATCTCCGAGAACGCCAAGAAGGCCTTCCGCGAGGAGATCCTGATCCGCCTGTCGTCGCTGGCGCGGCGCGGGCAGAGCTTCGACTACACCAGCCACGAGCGGCTGCGCGAGGCGATCGAGAAGAAGCTGTTCGCCGACCTGAAGGACGTGGTGAAGATCACGACCTCGACCAAGACGCCGGACGCCGAGCAGCTCCGGCGGATCAACGAGGTCAGCGACCGCTTGGTGCGCGAGCAGGGCTACTGTGCCGTCTGTGCGAACGAGCTGCTGAAGTACGTGGGGACCTTGCTGGCGCGCTAGCGGCAGGGCGGGGTCCCCCGGGCGGCGGGAGGGGCGCGGCGCCCCGCCGTCCGGCGAGTGGGAGTAGGTATGACGTTCACGGTATCGCTCTCGAAGCAAGACTGGTCGCTCCACCGCAAGGGGCCGATCGACCAGGCCCGCCACAACCAGAAGGTGAAGGAGGCGATCAAGAAGAACCTGGCCGACATCGTGAGCGAGGAGGCGATCATCACCGCCGACGGCAACAAGGTGGTGAAGGTGCCGATCCGCTCGCTGGACCTGCCGCACTTCCGCTTCGACAACCGCCGCAACCAGCAGTCCGGCCAGGGCAACGGCAACTCGAAGGTCGGCGACGTGATCGGCGGGAGCGATCAGCAGGGCCAGGGGCCGGGCAAGGGGCGCAAGGCCGGCGACCAGGCCGGCATCGACTACTACGAGGCCGAGATCACTCTCGACGAGCTGGCCGCGCTGGTGTTCGAAGACCTGGGGCTGCCGAACCTGGAAGACAAGGGCAAGGCCGAGGTCACCTCGCCGGACGTGCGGTTCAACGAGATCCGCAAGCACGGCCCGATGTCCAACCTCGACAAGCGCCGCACGCTGCTCGAGAACCTGCGCCGCAACGCGCGCGACGGCCATGCCGTCGTCGGCGGCGTGAACAACGACGACCTGCGCTTCAAGACCTGGGTGCCCGACATCCGGCAGGAGACGAACGCCGTCGTCATCGCCATGCGCGACGTGTCCGGCTCGATGGGCGAGTTCGAGAAGTACATCTCGCGCAGCTTCTACTTCTGGATGGTGCGGTTCTTGCGAACCAAGTACGACCACGTCCAGATCGTGTTCGTGACGCACCACACCGAGGCCAAGGAGGTCGATGAAGAGGCGTTCTTCAACCTTGGTGAGTCGGGCGGCACGAAGGTGTCGTCGGCCTACCAGCTCGCGCTCGACATCATCAACGACCGCTACCCGCCGGCGCTGTGGAACATCTACCCGTTCCACTTCTCCGACGGCGACAACTGGGGCGAGGTCGACAACCAGCGCTGCCTGGACCTGGTGCGCCAGATGCTCACCATCTGCAACCTGTTCGGCTACGGCGAGATTCAGGAGGGCGGCCGGCGCTCGATCAGCACGCTCATGTCGGCGTTCCAGCACCTCGACGATCCGAAGTTCTCGGGCGTGACCATTACCAGCAAGGAGGACGTCCTGCCGGCCCTGCGCAAGTTCTTCAGCACCCGTGGGGAGGCGGTGGCGGTATGAACAACGCAGAGCTGGCCGAGCTGGAGAAGGCTGCGGAGCGGATCTGGGACATTGCCCAGCGAATGGGAATCGATCCGTTCCCGACGCACTTCGACGTGGTGCCGGCCACGATCATGTACGAGTTCGGGGCGTACGGGATTCCGGGCCGCTTCTCGCACTGGACGCACGGCCGGGCCTACCAGCAGATCAAGACGATGTACGACTACGGGCTCAGCCGGATCTACGAGCTGGTGATCAACGCCGATCCGGCCTACGCCTTCCTGCTGGAGAACAACTCGGTCCTGCAGAACAAGCTGGTCGTGGCCCACGTGCTCGGCCATTCGGACTTCTTCAAGCACAACGCCTACTTCAAGGGTACCTCGCGCCAGATGGTCGAGATGGTCAGCGTCCACGCCGAGCGCATCCATCGCTACGAGTTCGAGCACGGCCGCGAGACGGTCGAGGAGTTCCTGGACTCGGTGCTCTCGATCCAGGAGCACATCGACCCGTATCCGAACTTGCGGCGGCGCGATGGCGCGGAGCCCGACAAGCCCGTCCGGCCGCGCGAGACAGCCTACGACGACCTGTTCTACCTGGGTAGCGAGAAGCGGCCGGAGCCGCCCGCGCCGGTGCGGAAGACGCCGCCCGAGCCGGAGAAGGACCTGCTGCTGTTCATCGCCCAGCACGGGCGCGAGCTAGAGGATTGGCAGCGCGACATCATCCACATGATCCGCCAGGAGCAGCTCTACTTCGTGCCGCAGATGCAGACGAAGATCATGAACGAGGGCTGGGCGGCCTACTGGCACCTGCGGATCATGCGCGAGCTCGACCTGCCGCAGAACGACTACATGGAGTTCGCCGGGCTGCACGCCAGCGTGCTCGCCCCGTCGCGCCGCAGCATCAACCCCTACCACGTCGGGCTGAAGATCTGGGAGGACATCGAGCGGCGGTGGGACGAGCCGTCCGACGAGGAGCGCGAGAAGCTCGGGCGCCGCGGCGGCGAGGGTAAGGCGAAGATCTTCGAGGTGCGCGAGCTGGAGAACGACGCCTCGTTCCTGCGGAACTACCTGACCAAGGAGCTGGTCGAGGAGCTCGACCTCTACCTGTACAAGTACGAGAACGGCAAGTGGGTGATCGTCGAGAAGGACTGGGAGAAGGTCCGCGACGTGATCCTGCGAGGCATGACGAACTTCGGCCAGCCCTACATCGTGATCGAGGACGGCGACTACCACCGCAATCACGAGCTGTTCCTGCGCCACTGCTACGAGGGGCAGGACCTGGACATGGACTACGCCGATCGCACCCTGCGCCACATCCACCGGCTGTGGGGGCGGACGGTACACCTCGAGACCGTCCTGGACGACAAGACGGTCGTGCTCACCTTCGACGGCGAACGGGCGCGGACGAAGGTCGGGGAAGCGGTGCAGGCCCGCTAAGGCCTGGAAATCCCCGGTGCGAGTGGGCACGGCCCGCGACGTGCAAGTAGGAGGGTGAGGAGGCCGTGTCACGCGTGAGCCCAGACGTGGAGTAGGCGTCGAGGAATTCTCCGCGAGCAGTGCGCGGCGCGGATGCGGCGTGTATAATGTCGGAGCGGCTGGCACGGAACCTCGGCTTTCGCGCCGGGGTCGTGCTCCGGCCAGCGGTAGGCCTCGGCTGCTCATCCCAAACCAGATACTGATCCACGGGGGGATGCGTGCGCCCACGGCCGGTCGAGCGCCTGCTCTCGGGCCGAGCTCGGCCGACTAACAGGGATTCCCAGACGATGACGTCAGTGCGGAGTCCGCTCCGCGACGAAGCGCAGAGGGCCACAGACCACGGCAGGCGAGGAGGTGTGCGGTGACCTACGCGGAAGGCCCATCCAGCGGCGGCGTAGGATCCAGCCACAGCCAGCGAACCGGACGAGTCGTCGGCGTCGGCACCGCCGACCTACGGCACGATGAGGTGCACGACCAGCTATCGGAGTACCTCGAGGGGACGCTCGATGAGGCACAAGCCGCGCGCGTGAGTGGGCACTTACGCGATTGCGCGGTCTGTGCCGCCGATTTCCGCACTCTGAAGGACACCATCAACATCCTGCGCGGCCTGCCCAGCCATACTGCGCCCGATGCGCTGCGGCAGCGGCTGTTGGCGATTCCCGACGCCGAGCGGGCTGCCCAGCAGGGACCGAACGGGGGCTGACGTCTGGTCGCTCGTCCTCGGCACCCAATGGCGCTGGTTGGGGAGTGAGCGATGGCTGCGCGGGTCGGCGCGGCCGGAGAGCCGCCGGCCGGCGCGGCCTGGCCGGAGCGGCTCGAGCGCTGGGCGATTCGCCACTGGTTGGCGCTGCTCAACACTGCCGCGGGCGTTTTCGCCGGCTTGCCGCTCCTCGCGCCGGCCCTGCTCGCGGCCGGCTGGTCCGGCCCGGCGCTCCTGATCTATGCGATGTACCGGACCACTTGCCACCAGTGGCCCGGCCGGAGCTATTTCCTGTTCGGGCCGCAGCTTGCCTATGGCATGGACGAGCTGGAGCGCAGCGGGCTCGGCATGGCCCACGACTTCCTCGGCAACGCCACTGTAGGCTTCAAGATGGCCTACTGTGAGCGCAACTTCGCCATCTACACGACGATCTTCCTGGCCGGCCTGCTCTATGCCTTGCTCCGACGGCGTGCCCGGCCGCTGCCGATCGCGGCGTTCGGCCTGCTGTTGCTGCCGATCCTGGTGGATGGGGCGAGCCAGCTCGCCGGCCTGCGGGAGAGCTCGTGGGAGCTGCGCACGCTGACTGGCGCGCTGGCGGGCCTGGCCGCCGTCTGGCTGGTGTATCCTCGCCTCGACCGAGCCTTCCGCCCCGCCCTGGATCCTCGCCTGGCGCGGGCGGCGCCCGCCGGCGCGCGCCTGGCCGACGCGTCGCGGCGGCTCGATTGAGCGCGCCGTCGTCCATTCGCCTCCCTTCGGCCCTGGGCCGCGTGGGAGTCGGCGTCGCCTCAGGGCTGTGCGTGCTCGCCTTGCCCTGCGTGCTGGTCGGTTTCAACCTGCGCGCCGTGGCCCTCAACGAGCGGTTCTACCTCGCCGAGTTCGCGCAGTACGGCATTGGCGCACAGACCGGGCTCAGCCAGGACGAGCTGCGGCGCGTAGCCGCGGCCTTCATCGACTACTTCCAGGCACCGCCCGGTCGGATGAACGTCCAGGTCGCGCGCGGCGGCACCCTGCAGCCGCTCTTCAATGAACGCGAGCTGGCGCACATGGAGGACGTCCAGGTGCTCATCCAGGGCGTCTTCCGCCTGCAGGACCTGGCGCTCGCCTACCTGGTCGTCTACGCCCTCGCGGGTATCGTCCTGGGACGGCGGCGCTTCCTCCCGATCGCCGCGTGGGTGCTGCTGTTCGGCGGAGGGCTCACCCTCGCCGTGTTCGCCGTGCTCGGCGCGCTGGCCCTCACCGACTTCTCGGAGCTGTTCCTGCAGTTCCACCTGGTGTCGTTTGCCAACGACCTGTGGCTGCTCGACCCGACGCGCGACTACCTGATCCGCCTGTTCCCGCAGGCATTCTTCCAGGATGCCGCGCTGCTGATTGCCGTGCGGACGATCCTCCAGGCGCTGGGGCTGGTCGCCGCGGGGGTGCTGGCGCTCTGGCTGGATCGCCGGCGCACCGCGGCGGGGGCGGTGTAAGCCCGGGTCGCGCTGAGCGCGTCGATTGACACCTTTGTTGTGCTTGACTAGACTCCCCCCAGGCAAGCTGGCGACGGCGCGCCGGCACGGAGCGAGGCGATGAGTACGGGCGGGGCGCACGCCCGAGACCCCGTGCGCGCACGGCGCGGTATGGTGGTCAGCGGTCATCCGCTCGCGACGGCGGCGGGGCTGCACGTCTTGATGGACGGCGGCAACGCAGTGGACGCGGCCATCGTCGCCAGCGCCGTGCTGGCCGTGGTCCGGCCGGCCTGGTGTGGGATCGGCGGGGACGGTTTCGGCCTCCTCTACCGGCCCGACGTCGGGGTCGTGGCCCTGAACGGCGGTGGCG
>Ga0070741_10012909_pt1 | contig 14947 bp, 11 predicted proteins | sample Coa_R1_4_FD_66440 | JGI IMG/M metagenome (GOLD analysis project Ga0070741, IMG submission 66440) | Surface soil microbial communities from Centralia Pennsylvania, which are recovering from an underground coalmine fire - Coalmine... | ecosystem: Environmental > Terrestrial > Soil > Unclassified ...
CCAGGACGATCGCCATGTGCGCGCGGCACGTATGGCGGCGCAGGCGGTTGCAACGACCCAGCGCGAGGATGGCTGGATTGCGGGTACGCTCGACGAGCAATGGCAATCGAGCGTTGGTTATGCGTGTGTGACGGGCATCGCACAGATGGCGCTGTGCTGGCTGCGACTTGCGCAGGAGGGGGAGGCCGACGCCCTGCGCGAACATGCGCGCCTCGCCATTGCGTATGTTCAGCGCACGCAGCGCCTCGCCGACAAGGATCCGGCCGTGCGCGGTGCCATTCCCGGATCCGTACCGATATGGGGCGCGTATTCCCGATTCGAGTTTCCGAATTGGGGCGCCAAGTTCTTTGCCGACGCGTCGATGATGCAGATGAAGGACAAGCCGGTGCCGCCGGTAGCCATGCGCACCGAGCCGCAGGGGGATGCACTTGCGCCCGCGTGACGTCACCGTCCTCGTCCTGTGCGGTCGATCGCCGCGCCACCTGTACGTTGCCAACCAGCTATGTGCGTCCACGCATGTGGCCGCCATCGTTCAGGAGACGGGTTCGCCTGTCGCGGTCAATGTCTTGCGCAACCTGCGCCGGCCCAACATCATTGCGCGCAAGGCGTGGCGATGGATGCGTGATCGCCGCAGATACATCGGCGATCGCGAGGCCAAGTTCTTTTTCGGTGATCTCCCGCCCCGGTTGGATCGACCTGATCTCATCGTGCAGGTAAACACGGTGAATGATCCGGTGGTTGTCGATCTCGCCGAGCGGCACAACCCCGATCTGATTGCAGTATTCGGCACCTCGCTCATACGCGGGCCTCTGTTGGACATGGGACGGCACGGCATGCTGAACCTGCACGGCGGCCTCAGCCCGCACTACCGAGGCGCGGATTGCACTTTCTGGGCCCTGTACAACCGTGAGCCACAGCGGATCGGCTGCACGATCCACTTCATCGATCGCGGCATCGACACGGGCAGGCTCATTGCGCACGTGTGCCCGGAAATCGGCCCCGCAGACGACGAGCTGTCGCTCTTCTGGCGCGGCGTGCGAGACGCCGCGGACGTCTACGCGGAAGCGATACTGCGACTCGGCAGCGGCGAGTCGCTCGGAGTGCAGCAGAACGAGAAAGGTTCGCTGTACCAGGTCAAGCAGCGCGGTCTGCGCCACGAGATCGCCGTGCAGAGATTGCTTGCGGGGGGCCTGCTGCGCGATGTGCGACTGCCGCGGCGCGTGCAGTGGTTCAACGCAGACACGCAGCATAGCGCTGCCGAAACCAGCCTGATCGGAACGGCATGAGAGACATCGCGGTCACGCTGCTCGTGTTCGGCAGCATTCCCCTGATCCTGAAGCGGCCGTGGTTCGGCATCATCGTCTGGACATGGCTCGGGTTCATGAACCCGCACCGGATGGCGTGGGGGTTCAGCACCACGATGCCGTTTGCGTACATCATCGCCTTGACGACGATTTTCGCGTTCGCCACGTCCAAAGAGCCCAAGCAGATCCCCTGGACGCGCGAAGCACACGTGCTTGCCATATTCGTCGCCTGGATGTGCATCACGACGGTATTCGCGATGTTTCCCGATCTTGCGCGCGAACAGCTGATCAAGGTGCTGAAGATCCAGGTCATGATCTTCGTCGCCATGATGCTGATCGTGGACAAGTACCGCCTGAACCTGCTCGTGTTGACGATCGCGCTATCGATCGGTTTCTATGGGGTGAAGGGCGGCATATTCACGATCGCCAGTGGCGGCATCTACCATGTCCAGGGCCCGCCAGGCACCTTCATCGAGGGAAACAACGAAATCGGGCTGGCGCTCGCGATGACCGTGCCTCTGCTGTACTACTCGGCGCGGCAGGCGGTGCACCGCTTCGCGCGTCCTGCGTTGTTCGTGGCCATGGTGCTCACGGCGATTGCCGCGATCGGCACGCAATCACGAGGCGCGCTGCTGGGCATGGCGGCCATGGGCATCATGTTCTGGCTGAAAGCACGCCAGAAGTTCCTCATCGCGGCGTTGGCCGTTGTATCAGTGTTTGCCATCGTCTCGATCATGCCGCAGCAGTGGTACGACCGCATGAGCACGATCCAGAACTATCAGGCCGATTCGTCGGCCGTGGGCCGGATCAATGCGTGGAAGATGGCGTGGAACATGGCGAAGGATCGGCCGCTGGGTGGCGGCTTCGAATCGTTCCAGTGGATTACCTTCCGCATGTATGCACCGGACCCGGACGAGGTGCATGACTCGCACAGCATTTATTTCCAGGTGCTCGGACACCACGGATTCGTAGGCTTGGCACTATTCCTGATCCTGGCCATCATGATGTGGTTCTCGGCCAGCCGATTGCGGCGCGAGACGAAAGCGCTGCCCGAAATGCATTGGCTGGGCGAGCTTGCCACGATGGTGCAGGTGAGCCTCGTCGCTTACCTTTCGGCCGGGGCCTTTCTAGGTCTGGCGTACTTCGACTACTACTACAATCTCGTGCTGATCGTGATCGTGGGCAAGGCCATACTCGCCCGCCACCGGGCAGCACCGAAACCCGTAGCAGTGCCGGTGCAAGGTGCTGCGAGCCAGCTCGCGAGCGCCGATCGCCAATCCATCGCGGTGCGCTGACGCCATGCGTCGCGACACATCGCGATTGGCCCGGGGTGCTCGGGCACGCCGATTCGGTTGCGGCCTGATGTCAGGCTTCGTGCGCCTGGAACCACTGCTCGAGCATCACGAGCACCCAGATCATGACGCCGTAGTAGGTTGCGCTCTCCGCGCCGTGCAGGGTCAACAGGCGATCGATATAAGTGTCGCGGACGATACCGCGCCGCCGCAGCGACATCAGGCTGTCACCGGTGAGCTGTTGCAGGTCGGAATGCGTCTGGAGCCACAACCCGAACGGAAGCCCGAAACCGTGTTTTGTCTTCGAGATCGTTTCTCGCGGCAGAAAATCCGAAAGCGCTTTCTTGAAGAACCACCGCAGCTTGAGGTGGCGCACCTTGAACGATCCAGGCAGCCGCCCCGAGAACTCGACCAGATGATCATCGAGCAGTGGATATCGCACCTCGATGCCCGCCAGTCGGCACATGCCGCTCACCTTGCGCAAGTCGTTATCGGCGAGCGTCTGCTTGAGGTCGAGATGCATCATCCGGTTGACCGCTGAGCTCGACTGGGCTCTCGCATAGGCGTCGCGGGCGATTTCGCGCGGCTGCGCAGCATCGATCGAAGACGTGAATTCGGGCGCAAGGATGTTTTCCAGCGGCTCGCGCTCGAGAAAGTTGTACGTCTCCAGCCGGTCGGGCAGCCTTACGCTGGCCTGCTGCACATAGCTGCTCAGCTTGCGCAGAGGTGGGATCCGATCACCTGGGGTGCTTCGCAACGCGAGCGGCTCCAGGATGGCCGTTCTGATCGACTGAGGAAGTGACCAGTACCACTCGAATACCTGCTGCTTGGCATAGCGCACATTGCCGCCGAAGATTTCGTCACCTCCGTCGCCTGCTAGCATCACTTCCTTGCCGTCACGGCGGGCGGCGAGCGCACAGAAGTAGGTCGGAACGGCGGACGCATTGCCGAAAGGCTCGTCGTATGCGCGGGCAATGCGCGGTATGGCGTCGACGACGTCCTGCGGTGTGAGGTAGTACTCGTGTGCACGGGTGGCGAAATGGCGGCTAGTGATGCGCGCGTATTCCATCTCGTCGAATCCCGTCGCATCGAAGCCGATCGAGTACGTATCGGCGGGCGCAGCCAGTTCGCTGATCAATCCCGCGACGGTGGAGCTGTCGGTGCCGCCGCTCAGGAAGGCGCCTGCCGACCGGGCATCCTGAAGGTGCTCGCGTACGGCATTGCGCAACAACCGGCGAAACTCGGCCGCTCCCTCGTCATAATCGAGATGGCCATCGTTGTACCTGAGACTCCACCAGAATCGCGTATTCGAGTGCCCGGTGCGCCAGTCGAGGCATTGCGCTGGCAACAGCTTCGACACGCCCGTGTAAATCGTGCCCGGCGAAGGCACCATGTGGCAATACAAATAGTTGTAGATGGCCTGCGGCGATACTTGCGTGGAAATGCCGGGATGCGCTGTAACGAGGTCTGCCGTCGAGCCGAACACCAGGCATCCATCGGCTTCGGCGTAGCACAAGGTCTGTATGCCCATCCTGTCGATCGCCACCACGGCTGCGCGCGCAGTCGTGTCGAGGACTGCGACGGCAAACGATCCGAGCATGCGCTCCAGCACCGCGGGGCCGTGGCGCCGATAACCTTCGGCAACGGTGGCAGCCATCCCGCTGCGCCGCGAAATCGCGGCGAGTGATTCATCGCGCCAGCGTACGTCCCCCACGATGGTTGCGGCGACATTGCCGTCGTGCGCCATGGTCGCGTTCGAAGCAGTCTGCGACGTGCACAAGGCCCAACCGGGCCCGCTCAGCACTCGTACGTGGCTCGTACCGGGCGTCGAATCGCTCGAGACGCGAGCGCATGCGGCGCCAATGTCATACGCTGCCTCGGGTCGACCGATCCAGCCGAACAAGTGGCTCATGTCTGCCGGACGGCCGTAAAGCGCCAGAGCATCCAGGCCGGGAGCACGATTCCCGTCAGCCAGGCGAGCTTGTAGAGTCTCGACTGCTCGCGCAGCCGCTCGATGATGCAGTGCAGCCGCCGCGCCAGGCGTGTCTCGAGCAAGTCCGATGACGTGGCATAGCATGCAGCGAGCTCGCGCGTCGACAGGAACACGACTTCGGGGTATTTCTCGAGCACATGGCGAACCAGGCTTTCGAGCTCGCGCATGGCAGCTTCGCCATTCATACCCAGGAAATTGAATCGGTGAGTCTCGAACAATGTCGGCCTTCCCAATCTCGTGCTGCGATCGACCGACAGCAGCGCATCAGCGCTCGAGTGGCCGAGTTGCGGCTCGAAATAATCGTTCCGCACGACGTAGCGCAAGCCGTCCGGTCCGCGCTCTCCATTGTGGAACAGTGGCTGGCCACGCACGAGCTTTCCATCGACCCCACGATGCTCGTAGCGGCAACCCGGCGTGACGACACAACGGATGCCGTGTCGGATCCAGGCATGCTCGACCTCCATGTTCCACACGAACGTGGGTGGCACCACGACCTCGGCAGGATGTCCGAACGTCTCACTGAATGCCTGAATCTCCTGATGGACCGCGGCCGCGATGTCATCGGGCGACAAGGCCTGTGAAGGAAGCGCCGAGGCATCGATCCATCGACTCTGTAAATGCGCAGGCAAGTCTTCGGTTTGTGGCAACGCGGGGCCGGTGAGCCATCGCGCGGCGAATTCATTGGACGTGGCGACTTTCATCAGTGACGGCGGCCAGAAGTGCTCCAGGCCGTGAAGCTGGAGTGCGAATACCCCTTTCGCGGTGCCCTCGAACATCGCGTCGCGAACGATCGCGAGATCGCTGTTCGATAATCCGGTACGTACGTATTCACGGCATCCGTTCGCCGCAATTCGAGCCGTGTCAGGGCCGGCAAGCACCACGCCGAGAGTCATCACGGGACAACGACCGCTGCCGTTCCGAAAACGTGCGAGCAGCGTTGCCAGCGCCTTCAGCCGCTCCGCCTGTTCCAGCGGCCCGAATCCCCAGTCGTCGCTCTCGATGATGAACACCGGATGCCGCAAAACCGGCTCGAGCACCGCCTTGGTTATCACGGCACGAAAGACGAGCATGAGCAGCGTTGCCGCAAGCAACAGCCAGGCCAGTACAAGGAGCAGGAATTCTCCAGGCGTCATCACGCAAGCGGGTGGAACATTCCGACGGACATTGTAGTATTTCGAGAGCGAACGACGAACCCGCAGATGCAAACATGAATCCGACCATGGCAGATGCGCGTGCCGCTGCTCCTGCAGCCCACAATCAGGCGAGCACAAGTGCCGCCGCGCGTCTGCTGGTGCTGACGGAGCTCTTCCTGCCGACCAAAGGCGGCACGGCAGTGTGGTTCGACGCCGTGTACCGCCTGCTCGGCGGCAGGGACATTCACATCGTTACTGCCGAGGTTCCGGGCGCATCCGAGCATGACCACGACCATCCCAACACGGTGCATCGGCTCAGGTTGAAACGTCACTGGTGGCTGAAGCCGGAGTCGTTGGGAATGTATGCGAAGCTCCTCGCCCGATCATTGTCGCTCGTGCGCAGCACTTCGTTCACAGCCGTGCATGCAGGGCGCGTGCTTCCGGAGGGTCTCGTCGGGCTGATCGCCGCCCGTGCACGCAGACTGCCTCTCGTCGTCTACGCTCACGGCGAGGAAATCACCACGTGGCGACAGCCGCTCAAGCTTCGCGCGATGGCATACACCTACCGGCATGCGGACAAGGTGATTGCCAACAGCGAATTCACCGCGCGCGAGCTTCGCAAGCTGGGAGTTGCAGCTGACCGGATCACCCTAATCTCGCCCGGCGTGGATGTCGACCGGTTCCGGCCGGGGCTCGCATGTGACGATCTTCGCCAGCAGCTGGGCATTTCAGGAAATGCAAAGCTCGTGCTGTCGGTGGGCAGATTGTCCCCGCGAAAAGGTTTCGATCACACCATTCGCGCCGTGGCTCGCCTGCGCAACTCAGGCATGGACGTGGTCTACGCGATCATCGGTAGCGGAGAGGACCGACCGCGGCTTCTGACGATTGCAGGAGAGTGCAACGTGGCGCCCTGCGTGCACTTGCTGGGCCATGTTTTACCCGACGACCTGCCGCGCTGGTACAACGCGGCGGACGTTTTCGCGATGCCCAATCGCAGCATTGCGGGCGATACCGAAGGCTTCGGGATGGTGTTCCTCGAAGCCGGAGCGTGCGGCAAGGCCGTGGTGGCCGGCGACGATGGAGGCACCGCAGACGCAGTGGTCGACGGCGTCACCGGATTTCGGGTGAATGGTGAAGACGTGCAGTCGATCGCGAATGCGCTGCAAGAGTTACTCGACAATCCGGTCGCATGCAGGCGAATGGGCGAGACCGCGCGCCGGCGGGTCCTGGAGCAGTTTTCCTGGCAGCATGTCGCGTCGCTCACACGCGATCTGAATGAAAGCCAGCCAAAGCACTGACGGGATGGCAGCAGCGGTTGTTCTCATGCGGATCCTGTAAATCGGGCCTCCTCAGGCATCTGCAACGGCGGTAGTATCGGACGTATATTCCACGAGTGCTCGGGGGCGCAAGCATGTCCCGCGGATTTTCACGGTGTGTTCGATATCTGATCGCGACAATGGTCGGCGTGGCGCTGGCGCATGCCTCGCCGGCGCTTGCAATCCTGCCGTATGAGATCCAGCCGCAGGAGCTCGTATTGCTGCCCGAATACTGTCAGGCGGCCGGCGGCATCAAGCCCATCGGTGATTGGCGCGAGAAGCTCGCTCCTGTCTGGGACCACATCCACCACGCCTGCCATGGCTACAAATTCCTGTTGCGCTCCGCCAAGCCGCTCCTGTCCAAGCAGGAAAAGCTGTTCTATCTGCAGAGTGCACTCGACGAGTTCAGATATGTGGCCGAAAAGTGTCCGCCGAATTTTTGGTTCTGCCGCGAGTTGCATATGCAGAAAGGCATTGCCTACTCGCGCATGGGCCGGACGAAGGAAGCTGCCGAGGAGTACTACATCGCGTCCAAATATCCTCTAACGCCTTGACGCTCGGCTACGCAGTCGCGACTGCCCGTTTCTCGGCGTCCAGGTGGCTGGCGATTGTCGAGGCCATCATCGGATCCGCGGCCATCCAGTCGCGCAGCTCGAGCCACAGCTTCTGGGTCACCTGCGCTTCCTTGCGGCTGAGATCGATCGTGCAGCCAGGGTCGTTCTGCAGATCGAACAGCCGCAGCTGGAATCCGTTCTCCAGCGGTTGATACACGAGCTTCCAGCGCCCACGGCGGATCATCCGGTCCTTGGCCACGATCACGCGATCGCGATATTCATTCTTGACGGTAAGCGTGCCTTCCGCGGGATTGGGCACATCGAGCAGCTCGAACAGATCGGGGTAGCGCAGGTGTTGCGGCGGCAGGCCCGGCATATCCGTGACCCAGATGCCGGTCTCGTTGAATGCCGGCAAGCCGCTTTCCGCTCCTTCGATGATCGGCCGCAGCGACACTCCCTCGCTGCCGACATAGGTGATGCCGACCATGTCGGCGAGGGTGGGCGCCACGTCGATGCTCCGCACCACCGATTCGCAGCGGCAATGCCGCGTGGACTTGGGATCGAAGATGATCAGCGGTACGCGCGGGCTGAAGTCGCCGATCGCCGAATTGCCCTGCCCCCACGTCTCGTGCTCGAAGAACTCCATGCCATGATCGCTATAGATCACCACGATCGTGTCGTCGCTCAATCCGCACGCATCGATGTGCGCGAGCAGCCGCCCGACCTCGGCATCGAACCGCGTCACGCATCCGTCATACAGATCGATGATCTGCTCGAGGTCGAATTCCTGGCGTGAATCACCCTGCCTGCGGATGATGTCGAACGGATCGTTCAGCCGCGCCATGGCATATCGCGATTCGCCGCGGTAATCCGGAGCTGCATAAGTCGCGAAGTGGGGCTGCTCCGATGCAAACGGGGGGTGCGTCGTCGAGAAGAACACGTTGAGCATGAACGGTTGCCCATGCTTGGCAAGGCGGCTCAACATTTCCCGCGCGCGCAGTCCCAGCGGGGTTGTCTGCGGTACACCTCCAAGGAAATAGATTTCGGGCAGCACCCACCGGCCGAATCGGTTGTGGCAGAACAGGGACAGGAGCAGTCGAAGGTCCTTCGGGCCCTGGCGAATGAGGTATCGAAGATTCCACTGATCCGGCGGAACGTCGGCGATGTCGAGACCGAACGAGAACTTGAGAAAGTCGGCGCCGCACCAGTCGGAGAGGGCGACGGTCCGGTAGCCTTCGTCGCGCAGTCGCTGCGGCAGCATGTTGACAGGCAGGTTCGTGTCGGCACCCGCGACGAAATTGTCGCGGACGCCGTGGGTGTGCGGCCATGTGCCCGAGAAGAGCGAAATGAGACTCGGCGCCGTTCGCGCGCACGGGACGTAGCAGTTCGGAAAGGAAACGCCGTTTTCGGCGAGGCGCTCGATATTCGGCGCAAGGCGGCGCTCGTATCGGGGGTTGAGCACGCGGTCGGCGCGCAGCGTGTCGGCGCCGATCATGACGATGTTGGGCCGCCCGGTGCGTGCCTTGCGTGCGACGGGTCGTGGCTCGATCGTCCAGCCGACCCATGCCATCGTCGATGCAAAGCTGATCACGGCAGCGATCACCGCGACGAGGTGTTGCGTTTCGCCGCGCAGCAGTGGCACGAGAACGGCCACTGCGACCAGCAGCGCGAGGACGCCGGCGCCCGCTCGCGAAATCAGGCGCATGGTTCGGCTATCGAGCCTGTCGCGCCAGGTATTCAGCCGACTCAGTCGGTATTGCCAGGAGGCGATGATGAGCCCCGGATTGGCCAGGAGCTTGCGGCAACCCTGCACCAGCACGGCTAGTGCCATCGCGAGCGCCGCAGCGATGATGAGGGCGACCGTACTCACGGGCCAATGGAGCGCGTCGGAGATCGACGCGTAGAGAATGGCGCCCGCGGCCCCGAAAAACGCAAGAATTGCAAACGTCCAGAATGCGAGACGCGCAAGCGCCGCGAAGGTGTAGGTGCGATAACGCTTGAGCACTTCCTCGCGTATTCGGGGCCCGGTCTGGGAAAAGTCGCGCACAGACTTGGTGACGAGCGCCATGGTCGCGATCGCCGCCACGCCCAATACCGGCAGCACGCCTTCTTCGGCCCAGGTGCGGCCTGCGAACAGGCCCACAAGTGCGGATGTGATGGCCACCGCCAGCAGCAGCGAGCTCAGATGGTCCGCTGCAAGTCGCGGTAGCGCGCTGCGACTCGCCGCCTGCCGCCGGTTGCCCATGACCCCGTGAATCTCGCCCATGGCGGCTGCGAGCCGTACCATGAAGAATCTGCGTCTTGCGGAATCCAGCGCAAACACCATTTGAGCGCCGTACTGAAGCACCTTGCGCCACATGTACGGGCGCACGCTGATGTCACGGCGATCGAGCTTCATCACCGACTTGGAGCGGTAGTACGCCTTGCGCACGACATAGCTCAATCGCAGACGCTCGCCGTCGACGTAATGAAACTGCACGATCTCGGGCGAATAGCGCAGCTTTGCCCCGGCCCGCATTGCTCGCCGGATCCAGTCGGCGTCCTCGCTGCCGCTCAAGTCGTGACCGGTGGGTCCGAGATCGGTCGCGAATGCGCCGGCGAGGCCGATCACCTCGCGGCGGACCACGAGATTGCCGCCACCGGGAATCGAGCCGTCGAGCCCGATCATTCGTGGCACCTCGCCCAGATCGAACCTTGGGACGGGCAGGGGATAGATACGGTACGGCCCCTCGTCGTGCACCCATGCGGGCTCGTTGCCGTCCCAATCCGGGAGAATGCGGCCGCAGAACAGCGATGCGTCAGGATGTGCGCGCGCCGCAGCAATGACGGCGTCGAGGTAACCCGCGTCGACGCGATGATCGTCGTCCACGAACGCGATGACATCGCCCGGCGACTCCCGGAACGCGCGATTGAGCGCGTGCGACTTGCCGGGCGTCGGCTCGACTATCCAGCGCAGCGGCAGCCCGTGGGGATGGCTGCACGGATAGCTCGTCAGGAACTCGTGCGTGTCGTCGGTGCAGGCATTCGCAATCACCAGCAGCTCGACGGAGGCGCCCGCCGGTCGCGCTGCGGCGTTCAGCGATTCGATCGTGCGCGCGAGCAGGGCGCGACGGTTGTGGCTGCAGATCAGCACGGTTACCGACACCTGCTCACCCGACCGCTGCTGTCGATCCATGTCGCACCCGAATCAGAAACTCTGCCGGCGCGCGATGGCCAGCATCAGGCTCAACGCGAGCCGACCACGGCCGAATGGCGAGCGGCAAAGCGCTTCGAGCAGATGTGCAATCGCCCTCGCGCTGCGGCCTTCACGATGCTCCCATTTCGCGTAATCGCACAGTATGCCCGCGTAGACATGCCGCCAGAACGCGCCGCGCCGCTCCGGCCCGAGCAGGTGGCGGTTCTTGCGCGTCATCGCGAGCGACCCCGCGCGCATGTGATCCAGATTGCGACTGACGCTGTCGATCCGCCGCAGCACGACCAGGAGCGGTTCCTCGACGCACCTGAACGCGCCGAGCGCGGCGAGCCGGATCCAGAAATCGGTGTCTTCGGCGCCGGCGAGACTCTCGTCGAAGCCGTCGACCGCAAGCACGGCTTCGCGTCGTGCGAGCACCGATGAGGCGCCACCCGCCACGGCGGAATGATTGGCAAAGATCGTCGCGAGGTCGCCTTGTGCGCCCTGGCAGCACGCCCATTGCCCCATTGCACGACCATGCGGGTCCTCGAGCAGCGCGACGGCGGCGCAGAACACGATGTCGGGATTCTCCTCCAGGAGCTTGACCTGCCGCGCGAGCTTGCCCGGCAGCCAGCGATCGTCGGCATCCAGGAACGCGATATAACGGGCACGCGCCTCGCGAATCCCCGCGTTGCGGGCGCTGCTCATTCCGCCGTTGCGCTTGCGTATTACGCGCACCGGCGGACCGTACGCGCCTGCGGTGTGCGCGGTATCGTCCGTGCTCCCGTCATCGACGACCAGCACTTCGACCTCGCGGAAGCTCTGGGCCAGCACCGACTCGATGGCACGTCCCACGCACCACGCCGCATTGAACGCGGGAATCACCACGGTGACGCTGGGTACCTTCGCCGCCAGCGCGGGCTCCGCTCCACGCGAGATCTCCGCGACGGAGGCGTTCCTGGGCTGGCGGAGCTCAGGCATAGCCAAGCTGCTGCATCGTGGGACGAATGAGATCGGCAATCCGCGCAATCGCCTCGGGATTGTGATCCTTCCACTTCTGCTGCCTTGGCGCACCTTTCACGATGCTGGTGGGTGAAAGATGCCTGCAGTGTTGCTCCATGGCGGCGTCGAACGGAATCGCGAGTCGCTCGAAGATGCCGCGAAACATCTCGACCGGCCGGGTGAAGATATCCTCGTATCGCACCTCGATCCACTGGCGCGGGTCGATGTGGTCGCGCGCCGCGAGCGCCAGCCGGTTGGCGGTGATCCACTGGAATGCGCAGACTTCCTCGAGCGTCGCGCGGTTGTAATCGCGCCAGCCGGGCGGCAGGAAGAAGTGCCATTCCCGGAATTCACCCTGATTGATGGCGACGGGCTCCGGTGCGGGGCCGAGAAAACGCTCCAGGCCGAAGCCGCCATCGGTGCGGCCGAGTCGCCAGCCATCGATCATCGAGCTTATGTTGTCGCGCCCGTCGCGATGGATGAACACGAAGTGGGCGCGGGGGAACAGCTTGTGCAGGTAGCCAATGCGCAACGTGTTGATGCACGTCTTCTCGAGCACCTGCCCACGACCGAGGCGCTGGTAAAAGAAGCGCAAAGCAGCGTCCCGATGATGCGGCTGCGCATGCTCCGGTCCCGCCGCCTCCGATTCCCAGGCGTTGTTGCGCGGACCGTAGAGGTCGTCCCAGAAGGCCGGAATCTCGTAGCCGAACGTGAGATAACGGCCCGAGGCCGCGATCGTGTCGTACGTAATCGTGGTGCCGGAGCGCGAGCACCCCACGACGAAGACGGGATCCGGCACGCTCGGCTGCATCAGGTCCCAGTAGACGCCGCGTGCCTTGCGCCGCAGCTCCAGCAGATTCTTGGCCCGGATCTCCGGGTCCGCGAGCTTGCGCAGCTTGCTCAGCATTCAGGATTTCCGAGTGCAGTCGCGTCAGGCGTTCGGGCACGATCGCGCCAGAGGCCCTCCATCGACCCGAGGAAATGCCACACGATCATTTCCTTGTAGAACGCTTCGTCGGGCGCATCGGTGAAGCGGGCCGCGATCGCGCGGCCGCACGCACGCAGGAGCTGCCCGTAAAGGTACAACGGAATGCCGGCAAGCCTGCGCTCGCCCGCGAAGCCACGGGACTGCGCGAGATTGCGGCTCGTCTGGTAGCGCCACTTCCGGAAGTAGCGCTTCGTGAGGCGAAAGCTCTCGACCGCATGATGCACGCGCGCATCGCCGAAGAACATCACCTTGCCTCCCGAGGCGAGCAGCCGTGCGAAGAACTCGCCGTCCTCGCCGCTGGCGAGCACTGCACCCTTGCGGCCGCGATTCACGTCGAACAGACCCAGACGGGTAAATACTTCACGTTTGAAGGCCATGTTGGCGCCGAACGGCAGCGGCAAACCCTCGGTGATCTCGTACGTGTCGGTGCGCTCCGTCTTGATGGCGAGAAACCCATGGAAGCGTTGCGTGAGCCAGTTCGGCGGTGACGACTCCCACACCGGCGCGATGTAACCGCCCGCCGCATCGCAACCGCTGGCGACCATTCCGGTCACCATGCGTTGCACCCACTCGGGTTCGGGCGCCACGTCGTCATCGGTAAACAGGATGACATGGCCGCGTGCGGCAGCAATGCCTGTGTTGCGCGCGTGCGACAGCCCCTGGTTCCGTTCGTAGAGATACCGCGCCCGTGGGAAAGTGCTCGCGAACTCCTCGACAACACGTTTTGTTGCGTCGCTCGAATTGTTATCTACGACCAGTATTTCCCAGGAAAGCTCGGGACCCGCCACCTGTGCACGCAATGCCGCGAGCGTCCTCCGCAGCGACTCGCAACGGTTGTATGTGCAAACCACGACCGATGCATCGATCTCACTCGGTGGCTCCTGAATGGGGTTTGCAATCGACGGCATGTAAGTCACATCGGGCGGGCTGCAAAGCCGGTCATTTTCATGGTCCGCCTTCGGCGTGGCGTGCAGCGAAATGATATTCTTTCGAGCGCTTCATTTGAATCGAGCACGAGCATCGCGCGAATGAATTTCTTTCGACGTCCGAACACGAGCGCGCCGCGGGCGCTGAACTGGTTCAGGGGCCACATGGTGCCCGGCCAGGGCATTATCGTGCATACCAAGCAGCCGGTGCCATATGCCGAGGTAACGGGCTACTTCGTGCCCACGCTCTACGAGTGGGGCGAGACCGACCTGGCACGCACATGCATTCGCTGGCTCGCATCGATCCAGCTTGCGGAAGGCGCGTTTCCGGCGCCGGATGGCGTTCCGTACAGCTTCGACACGGCACAGGTGATCCGTGGGCTTTGCGCCGCGGTCGAGCATGGCGAGGACGTTCGTGCGCCGTTGCACAAGGCCTGCGAATGGCTCGCCAGCCGGGTGGATGACGAAGGCCGGATCACCACACCCTCGACCGCTCTGTGGGGCGACATTGCGAGCGACCTGATTCACTCGTACGCGATCCATCCGCTGCTCCACGGCGGGCGCTTGCTGGGCGAGCACCGACACGTGGAGGCGGCGCGCCGGGCCCAGGCTTACTACACCGCCCAGGCCGCGCTGGTGCCCTTCAATCGGCTCACCCATTTCCATGCGTACGCGATGGAAGCGCTGTGGGAGCTTGGCGAGGACGCCCTGGTCCGCCGTGGCATGGCCGAAGTCGCCGACAAGCAGCGCTCCGATGGCGCCATCCCGGCCTATCCGGATGTGGATTGGGTGTGCTCGACCGGGATGGCACAGTACGCTGTCGTCTGGTATCGCCTGGGCGAGCGCATGCGCGCGGACAAGGCGATGCGGTATCTCGAAGGTCTGCAGAATAAGTCGGGCGGCTTTTATGGCAGCTACGGGCCGGGCGCCAAGTACATCGCAGGTGCCGAGATCAGCTGGGCCGTGAAGTACTTCCTGGATGCGCACCGACTGCGCACGCAGGAGATCGCCTTGCATGCTTAAGGTGCTCACCATCTTCGGCACACGGCCCGAAGCGATCAAGCTCGCGCCGGTGATTGCCGAGCTCGAGCGTCATCACGGCCGCATCGTCAACCGCAATTGCCTGACGGGGCAACACCGTGACATGGTGGCGCCGCTCATCGACATGTTCGGCATACGCGTGGATCACGACCTCGACATCATGCGCGAGAACCAGACCCTCGAGTACGTGACGACGCGGGTGTTGCAGGATGTCGGGGGCATCCTC
>Ga0070741_10012910_pt1 | contig 14947 bp, 11 predicted proteins | sample Coa_R1_4_FD_66440 | JGI IMG/M metagenome (GOLD analysis project Ga0070741, IMG submission 66440) | Surface soil microbial communities from Centralia Pennsylvania, which are recovering from an underground coalmine fire - Coalmine... | ecosystem: Environmental > Terrestrial > Soil > Unclassified ...
GCCCCGATCGTTCGCGTTCACCGCCGCATTCGGGTCGTACATCCTCAGCGTCTGCTGAATCATCGCGTCAATCTCGGCAGGAGGCAGATCGCCGATCCGTCCAAAACCTTTGTCCGCGCTTCGGCTCCAATACTCAAACCCATAACCGCCGCTCTTCACGCTGAACGCTTTCGAGTCGAACCCCTGGCTCCCGGCATCTACGCTGCTCATTTGAAACGCCACCGATGGGCCCTTAAACTTTTCGGAAGTGCTGAACGCGATGTCGCTTCGGTCGAGCCCGCGCTCCCGCGCCCAAATCTCGCGTTCATTTTCCGCAAGATCCTTCGCGCGCATAAACCCGTTGTCGAAATTCTGCGAAAGATAACTCAAATTGAAAACGGGGCCCGTGAACTGAATCCCTTTCATCCGAATCTCGCCATGCTCATCGCCGATCGTCGTTTGGTTGAACTTGAGCGATGACTCCCCGCCGAAACTCAATGCGGCTCCCATCACCGCGCGGTCAATCCCTTTCTCTTTGGCAAGCTGATCGCGATCGGCTTCTGCGATATCAGCGAACCGCGTGAACCCTTTGTCAATGCCCCGCGACTGATAGAACGCTTCGAACCCGTGCGTCTTCAATCCATAATTCGCCCACTCGATTCGTGCATCGCCGTCTTGCAAAACTTTCAACGTGTTGCCGATCGAAACAGTCTTGTCACTTCCTGCGCTGATGCCCATGCCATACCGCTGAAGGCCTTTCTCCTTTTGCAGTTGAAGCGCCGTTTTGTCGTCATACCCCGCACCTTGCAGCATTCCAAAACCCGCGAACTTCTTGCCGACGTTTTGATAATCCAAATCAAGCTTCAAACCGTCGAATGTGCCGCTGAACTTCTGCAGAATCAACTTATCCGTTCCTTCGATTCCGCGGATCGTGTTCGATTGGTCAGGAGAAGATGAATCCGCCCTCACATCCGGCCGCGACTGGCTCGAAACCAAAAACAGCCCCGAAAGCGAACCGCCCCCAAACGAAAGATGATTCTTCAGTCCTGCCAGATTCAAATTCATCATCGAGCCGTCGGCAAACCGGCTCACGCTGTTCATTCCCAGCATCATCTGGATGTCGCTTTCCTGCCCGAAATGCAAACTCAGCAGCGGAAGAGCAAATCCCGCTGCTTGCTGCTTCGCTGCATTGGGATCGTGCCGATATGCAACCCGGATGGACTGGTCGGATCGAACTCTGGCCGAAATATAAATCACGCCGCCCGCGTAATCCACCGAGTAATCGTCGCCCTCTTTCAACGGCGCGCCATCCAGTTCAACGCGAACCGAACCGCGAATCACCCCGCCGTATCGCAGCGGAAAGCCGATGCCTTGTCGGCGGGCAGGCATCACATCAACGGCCAGCTGGCCGCCGAGTTGCGGAGGCGGCGCCAACTCCACCTTCTGGCCCGATTCCAGCATATCTTGCGCGAGCGCAACTGTCGGCACGCACACCGCGCCGGTCAAGGTTGCAAGCGCAAATCTCCGTTTCATCTTTCAGTGAGTTCCGAATCAGAACTGAATCTTGTCGGCGTCCTTCAAATCGGTTCGGTTCTTGTTGTGTTCTTTCAGCATCGCGCGAAGCGCCTCATTCGCGTCGGGTTGCGGTTCCGGCTGCGCCGCCGCCGTGCTCGGCGCGTCGTCATCCGAGATGATCGCCACCACGTCGGGCCTTTGGGGCGCAGGAAACGGAACCGAATTCCCGGCTCCAGCCGAAGGCATCACTTTGGTTTGGCCCGCAGGCGCCACGGTCGGCGGGGCTAACTTCTTCGCATCGCTGCCCTTCGGCTTCAATCCCCCTGCCGTCGAGCCCACCATTGACGCCTCCATCACGGCTTGCATCAGCCGCGAGTCCCCAAGCCGAGGCTCTGACTGTTCTGTCGTCGCCACCCTCACGGGCTGCATGATCGAGCCGGACGACAAAGGCGCTTTTTCGAACTCTTTTTCAGCCGCTGGCTTCGTTACGGGAGCCGTGCTCCGCTCGGTTCGCATCGCTGCCAAATCCGAGAACCTTCCCTGCCCGCTCGTCGGCGCGTTCAAACGCACCACGCCCGCAAACAGAGCCGCCGCGGCCAGAGCGGCCGGAACAGCCCATCGCCAAGCCGTTCTCGGCTTGCGGTCACCCGTCGTTCTCGACAGAATCTCCGCTTTCAGAGCCGCCGGAGGCTCGAACTGCTCACTCAGCAGAGCAGCCTGCGCCCGAAGATCGGAGAGCACCCCCATCGCCTGAGGCGAGCCCGCCAAGTAAGCATCCACAAGCCGCCGCTCCTTGACCGAGCACTCGCCATCCAGATAAGCCGAAAGCAGTTCGAACATCTCTTCATCCAGGCTTTCCGCCGGGGCCGAGATCTGAAGTTCGTCCCAAATATCGAGTTGTTTCTGATCGTCCATTCTTTGTTTAATTCCCGCCGGCGCGGCCTATTTTTGCGGGGCGCCGCATCGGTTTAGACCGGGCAACCTTGGGGCTCGTGTTGCGGCAGATCCAGCGAAAATTGCCGTACTTTGAATGATCGGCCCAAACAACGATCTTGCATCGCCTCGGCTCGGCGTGCTATAATCCTTGACCGTCTCCGCAGACAGCCGGCGCCCCGCAATCGCAGGGCCTAAGATTCCAGCCAGCCGAGGAGGGCGAACTCGAGCGATTTTTCGCGAGGAGCCGTCCGCGTCTGTGGAGGCTCCTCGAACTGTTTTAGGGGACCGAAAAATGCCGACAGCCAAGAAGATCGAACTCGTTGAAGCCGCTGCCAACTGGATAGAGCAGTCGAGTGGATTCATTTTCACCGAATACCGCGGTTTGAACGTGCAGGAGATTCAGCAGCTGCGCCGAGCGATCCGCGAGGCAGGCGGCGAGTTTCACGTGGTCAAAAACACCCTTCTCAGGCGCGCTTTCGGTGAAAAAATCGCCGGCGTTCCCGAAGAGTTTCACAACGGCCCCACCGCAACGGCGTTCCTTTTCAAAGATGAAGCCGCCTGCGCCAAAAAACTGTTCGAGTTTGCAAAAGCCCACGCCGCGCTCAAAGTCAAGGGCGGCATCATCGAAGGCAAAACGATGGACGCCAAACAGGTGGAGGCGCTTTCCAAACTTCCCAGCCGTCAGGAGCTGCTTGGAATGATCGCAGGCTGCGTCGCCGCCCCCCTTGCGAACCTTGTTGGAGTGCTTCAAGAAACCATCGCCGCACCCATCAGGGCGATCGGTCAGATCGCTGAGCAGAAGGGCAGCGCGGCCTAATCAAAGTTTCAAACAATCAACCAGGAGAAAACAGATGCCAAACGTCGTTGAAGAGATCGTCGAAAAAATCGCCGGAATGTCCGTGCTCGAACTCAGCGAGCTGAAAACAGCCCTCGAAGAGAAGTTCGGAGTTACAGCCGCCGCCCCCATGGGAATGCCCATGATGGCCATGCCTGGAGCGGGAGGAGGCGAAGCCGCAGCCGCCGAAGAGAAAACCTCCTTCGACGTGATCCTCGAAAGCGCCGGAGACGCCAAGCTTCAGGTGATCAAAGCCGTCAGGGCCGTTACCGACCTCGGGCTGATCGAAGCCAAAGACCTCGTCAATGAAGCGCCCAAGCCCCTCAAAGAAGGAGTCTCGAAAGACGACGCCGAAAAGATCAAGGCGGCAATCGAAGAGGCCGGAGGGAAGGTTACGATCAAGTAGATCCTGGGGAGGACATGCAAACCGAAGGGAACCGCCCAAAGCGGTTCCCTACTTTTTTGCCCGCGGGTGGGCTTTGTCGTACTTCTCCTGGAGCGTATCGAGGTCGAGCCGCGTGTACCGGTCGGTTGTGGCGATGGACTCGTGTCCCAACAGCTCTTGCACCGAGCGCAGGTCTGCTCCAGCCTGCACCAGATGCACCGCATAAGAATGCCGCAGACTGTGCGGCCCAATTTCGATATCCAGCCCCGCCTTCTCGGCGTGTTTTCGAAGCATTCGAAAAACCCCCGACCGGGAAAGCGGCCTTCCAAAACGATTCAAAAAAATCACGGAGCCCGAACGTTCATTCGCGAACGAACGCCTGCATGATTCCAAATAGGTTCTCAGCCAGTCGTGGGTTTCCGCCGGAATCGGAACCACGCGCGTTTTCGATCTTTTGCCCGTGACTCGAAACACCGATTCCGATTCGATGTAATCCGAGAGCGACAGCGAGATCAGTTCGCTCACGCGCAGTCCAAGCCCGTACATCGCTTCCATCATTGCTCGGTCGCGCAGACCTTCTTTTGTCGAAAGATCGGGCGCCGAAAAAAGCGCGGCGATCTCGGTTTTGGTCAACGCTTTCGGAATCAAGTTCGGCAGACGCAAATCGGGCGGCTTAACATCAGCCGAAAACCCTTCGCCGCTCTCGCGCAGAATGAACTTATTGAACGATCGGATCGCAGAAAACCGCCGCGCGATGCTGCGCGCGTTCAGCCCTCTCTGTCTCAGCCGTTTCCCATATTCCCCAAGCGTCTGCTGATCAATTTCCGAAAGAGCCCCAATTCCAACTTTCGAAAGAAACGCGCGAAACTCGGTCAGGTCGCGGGAATACGCCTGAACGGTGTGCGCGCTCGCCGCACGTTCCGCACGCAGATGCTGCAAGAACGCTTCGATCTGATCGCTTAACGCGTCAAACTCTTTTGAAAAAGCCATACCACCGGTCTGATGTACATCATATCGTGCGGCTCGGGCATCGCTTGACGGCAGAGCGCACGCAGGTCGCTCCTCGAAACGATTCCGGCATTCGGATCGGAGCCCGCCGCCTGAATGTGCCCGCCCCAAAACTCCGCGCGAAGCCGATACTCCTTGCAGATCAGTTGGATCGTCTTTTCAAACTCGGGCTCATTCAGCCTGTCGTGATCATAAAACTCAAAGCTGCTGAACACAATGTAGTCGGGATGCAGTTCGGTAACCAATCGCGAATCCCACTCGATGCGGGGTCCGCTCGGCGGCACATAACGCAGCAGCCGCGGACTCTGTTTTCGCATCGAATCCAGCCGGCGGTTTGCATCCAACTCGTCGGTATCGGGAAACAGCGTGGGCGAATAAAACCACGGATCGTTCACAAACCCGATGGTTGCTTCCGCCGGAAGGTTTTTCGAAACCCATTCTCCGCACACATCCCTCGCGTCGGGCTGGGTCATGATGTTTGTCATTTCAACGACCCCGGTCGGCGCGGTAATTCCAAACAGCAGAAACACTCCGCACAGTGCGGCCGCCCATCGCGCCTTTCCGCCCTTTGCGTGCAGCTCACCTGTCAGATAACCAACGCCGATCGTCAAGATCAGAACCAGCGGAAACGCATACCTCATGAACTTCACTTCCGCTCGCCCAATCACCAAAAAAAACGCCGCAAAAAACAGAAGCAGAAGAATCCAGACTTGGGGACGCTTCACCGCGGCCCAGATCAAACCGGCAATGCCCAGCACGCTTGCCCCCAGTCCCATCGCTGCCGGAAAATTCACCACCGGGTGATACAAAAACCCCGACGGTGTGCTCACAAACACAAGTCCGTGCCCCTGAGCCGAATGACCCAACTCATAACCGAAATCTCGGGCGAACACCGGCCATTCCAACAGCACCCCTGGCGTCGCCGCCAAAAAACCCGCGACCGCCGCACCCGTCAACGCCAAACCAGTTCGAAGGAGAGCGCCGCGGCACGCTGTCAGCCCTGGAATCAGCAGCAACGCTCCCAAGTATTTCGAACCCGCCGCGAGCCCGATCAACAAACCCGCACCTGCGGCCAGTCGAAGTTTCCGCTCGTTTTCCGCAGCGGATAAGAGACAAACGAAATACAGGGCGAGAGCGATCATCATCGTCGAGAACGCATCAACCGTTTCAAACCGCGAATGCACCACCATGCCGGGCGCGGTCATCATGCAAAACGCCGCAACCGCCGCCCCGAACAGATTCGTAACGAACAGCGCCAGCAAAAACACGATGGACACCGCCGCAGCTCCCGAAATCGCGCTGATCACTCTTCCCGTTAGTTCGATTCCGCGCAAGGTTCTCCACGTCTCCACGTTTTCGCCCGTCGGAACCCAACCGTAAGATTCGCCCATATTCGATCCCAGCTTCAAAACGGTCAGATACAGCGAGCCGTAGTTATAAAACCCAGGTTTGAAATAAGGGTTAGAATAAGCCGCAGCCGCCGTGATAAGTTCGTCGGGATGCAGCGACTGGTGACGGTTCTCATTCGGCAGTCCCCAACCGATCCCGATGCACCGGATCAGCAGCGATATGAGGAACAGCCAAACCGCAATCCAAACCCGCGTCCGACGTATGGGGCGCGCCGAAAGCGCTTCAAACCACAACGGAACGGTTTGACTGTCGTTCGGCACTCGCCGATGTTAGCACTCCGAGAAGCGCCCGCACCACAACCGGGTCGAACCGCGTGCCGCTTCCATCACGCACAACCTCGCGAGCCAAAAAATCTCCTTGGTCGCGGTAAGCGTCAATGTACGCCTGAACCACGCCGATGATGCGCGACTCGAGCGGAATCTCGGAGCCCGACGGCAGATACGCTGCCTCCGACCCGCCATAAGAAAGGTGATGACACCGAACCACAAGCGAAGCGTGTTCAAGGGTCGGAATCAGCGAAAGCATAGATGCGCCCACTTCTGGATGCTTCTCGAACTGCGCGCGCTCCTCGTCGGTCCAATTCGAACGCGCCCTGCGGAGTTGATCGTACGGCACGGCGGCCAGGCCGATCTCCGCAAGGTGCACCGACGTCTCTACGCTGCGGCAGATCGCGCGAGGACATCCCATCGCCTTGCAAACTTTCGTGCAAAGCGATCTTGCCCACTCGGTTCGTCCCTTCGCTCCGGTCCGCGCCTCGATCGCCGAAGAAACCGCCGACAAAAACATCGCATACTTCTGTTCGAACCGAATCCGATGGAACACAAAGATCCAGATCGCCGCGCCGATCGTAACGGCCGTGCATGCCGAAATGTACAAACCGATCAGCGTGTTCATACGTTCTGCAGCTCCTCGGCAACGCCGATAAACGCTTCGACCACATGTGCGTCGAACTGCGTCCCGCTGCACCTGCGCAACTCCTCGCGCGCTTCGGCGGGCGAAAGCGGCGTGCGATATGCGCGTTGATCTTCGGGGCTTGGCCCGCCTACCATGGCGTCGTACGCGTCTACCACCGCAATGATTCTGCTTTCCAAAGGGATCGAATCGCCGACGAGTTTATCGGGATACCCTTCTCCGTCAATCCGCTCGTGGTGATGCCGCACCCAGCGAGCGATCGCCTGATATGCCGGCACCGATGACAGCACTTCAGAACCGATCACAGCGTGCATCCGAACATGCTCCATCTCTTCCGGCGTCAGTTTTCCCGGCTTTTCCAGCACCCTTTCATCAATCGCCACTTTGCCGATGTCGTGCACGATGGCCGCCATCTCCACAAGTTCTGCACGCGGCTCTGGAATGCCAAGCCGCAGCGCCGTAAGTTTTCCGTATTCCGCAACACGTTGCATATGCCGCATCGAGAATCCGTGCGTTGGCTGCAGCATCCGATGCAGCATCGCCAATCCTTCCGACAGCCGCTCTTCCAACTTCCCTTCGAAAACCGCAAGCAGACCGATTGCCGCAATCGGTCCGCACATAAGAAGCGGAAACAAAACCGGAGATTTGTCAACGATCGCCGCCAACGACACGCCCGCCAAAACGTTCGAGCCGATTTCAAGCAGCAACGTTGATCGCGGAAGCGTGGCAGCCGAAGGAACCACTCTTCCCCGATACGCCCTCAGCGGCGAGGCCTGCAGCATCATCATCGCGTACCAACCGAACAGAAACACCGCGCTCTTGCCAACCGGCGATTGCAGCGGCCAGGCCCAAAAACCAAACAGCCAGCTGAACGACGCGCCAACGAACGCACGAGCCCCCAGAATCGCGCACACTTCCAGCGTTCCGCGCACTGCGCCTTTGTCCCGAACCGAAATCCGTGCGATCAGCTCCGCCAGCCCCACACCTGCCAAGCAGATCGGAACCACCCAGGCGGGGCCGCAGAACCCTGCCGTTGCTGAAAGCGCAGCCGCCGTGAGTGTGGGCCATGCAAACGCCATCCACCTGCGGGGCGATAACAGGAAACTCATCCAGCACAAAACGAACAGAGCGGCAGCCCCAGACGAGAGCGGAAACGGCTTGCCAAACAGCGCAAGCGAAATCAGCAAAGCGCCTGCCGCAATCACGGCGGACCTGCTTTCCCAAAGGCTCTTTCGCGCACTCATAAGCCTGTCAGCAGATCGGCGGATGTTTGTTGGTCAGATCCCCCGATGACCGAGTAATGACGTAACTATAGCACCAGAGGGCGCGGACGCCACCCTTTTATTTACGGGTTAAACTGGCGGCGCTCTTGAACTTTTCCTCGCGGATCGGCCCCGCAAACCCTTTCACTTCGATCGAAGCGAACCCGTCGGATTTCGACTCGATCCGCATCACCTGCAGGTTCGCCGGATCAAGGTAGTAATCAATCGCCGCATTGAGTTGAAGTTTCACCGACTTCAAATTCATCTCGTCGAGTTTCACGCCGATCTGGTCGGCAATGAACGGCGCAGCGTCGCTTTCGTTGTGAAGCGTGGCTTGAATCCAGATTGCTGATTTGCCCGCAAGCTGCGACGTCCCTTTATACGTATACACCATATCGAGCCTTCCCATGATCGGTTTGCCTTTATCCGCTCCCGAATTCATCTGCATCGGCTGATATCCGACCGTCTGCTTCCAGATGTCGCCCACAGCGACGGCATGGTCGGGAAGCTCAGGGCCCAAGTCATAAAAGTTTACGAACGCGCCGAACTGATACAAAAACTGAATCCAACTCGAAATCGGATCATCCTGCTCTTGGTTTCCGCGTTCCAGCGACACCAGAAACCCGCCGCCTTTGCCCTTATCGCTTTTTTTCGGCGTCTCATCTTTCACTCCCAACACTCGGTTGGTTTTTGAAAGAGTGAACACCAGGTTGTGATCCAGTTTCGCAACCGTTGTTTTTGGCGGCGACTCGAACGTTTCGCCCTCTTTGATTGAGATTTTTGGACGCTGGAACCGAACCTGCGCAGTTCCTTCAGGAAGTTCCTTCTCTGTGCTCAGCGTAAAATCGTAAGTGAACTGGATGTTTTCGGGTATGAACGTATCCACATACCCTTCGCGCGAGGCGGCATTCAAGTCGCTCACAAACGTATACGCGGTTTTTTCGCCAGACTTGAATTTTCTTACAAGCTCAACTTTGTCGCCGGCGCCTTGCGCGGCAGTTCCAAACAATGCGGCTATGATGATCGCCTGCACGTCCACACCTCCGAATGTCCAAGATTATATCCAAGGCATCCATGACCAGACGGGTTATCGTGTTGATCGTTACCGCCTTTTGGTGGCTGCTCGTTTGGCTGTTCGGGGGCCCCGGCGCGGGGGCGGATTGGACGCGCGAACTTCTGCATCGCTGGTTCGGGCTTTCCGGGCGCTCCCTCGACGTGGCCAACATCCTGGTAAGAAAGTCCGGACACGTGTTTTACTACGGCGGTTTGGCGGCGCTGATTGCATCCACGCTGTGCGCGTTCGGCATCGCCAGGTTTCGCTCTGTGCGGTTCGCTTTCCTGCTCACACTGGCAACCGCATCGTTCGACGAGTGGCGGCAGACGCATTACTCCACCCGCACGGGAACCGCGTTCGATCTTGTTTATGACGCCGGCGGCGCGGCGGCCGCCCTGCTGCTTTTTTGGGCGGTTGCAAGACGCGCCGATTCAGGAAGGTAATCATCAATCGCCATACAGTGCACGGCCTGCCGCACGGATCGCGCTTCCAACGCCGTAACGAAACCGTTCGCCGTATCAACGTTCGTCAGGCACGGAATTCCCATCTCGACGCACGCGCGCCGAATCAGCATCGCTTCGCTCTCGGTCTGCCGATTCTGGCTCGGCGTGTTGATCAGAATGCTCACCGCGCCCGATCGAATTTCGCTGAGCACGTTGTTTTTGTGGTGCGAAATCCGTTCCAGCCGTTTCGCTTCCAAACCTTCGGCAATCAGTGCGGCGTGCGTGCCCGATGTCGCAGCGAGCCTGAAACCCATCGCCGAAAGCCGTCGCGCGATCTGAACTGCCGCGGGCTTATCAATGTCGCAAACCGTGATCAACGCCGTGCCTTCTTTGGGGAGCTTATATCCCGCCGCGATCATCGCTTTCATCAACGCGCTTGGATACGTCGTATCAACTCCAAGTACTTCGCCGGTGCTTTTCATCTCAGGTCCGAGCGAAGGTTCCACGCGGGCCAGTTTTTGAAAACTGAATACAGGCGCCTTGACCGCAAAAAGCCCCGGATCGGGCAGCGCATCGCCGCTCATGTTCGATACCTCGGCGGTTTTCGGGTTCCAGATTCCACTGCCAAGCCCCTGCTCCTTCAAACTGATTTCCACCGCGCACCTGGTTGCAATCGCCACCATAGGAAGCCCGGTTACTTTGCTCAAATACGGCACCGTTCTGCTCGCGCGTGGATTCACTTCCAGCACAAACGCCTGATCATCTTGAATCACAAACTGAATGTTCATCAACCCTTTCACTTCCAGCGCCCGCGCAAGCCGCGATGCGTAATCCACCATCTGGCGTTGAACCGCTTCGCTCAAGGTGATCGCAGGATAAACCGCCATGCTGTCACCGCTGTGCACTCCTGCGCGCTCGACGTGCTCCATAATCCCGGGAATCAGCGTGTCCACCCCGTCGGAAATCACATCCAACTCCGCCTCGATTCCAAAAACGTACTTGTCCACCAATACCGGCGCGCGGTCGCTCGCCTCAACCGCCGATGACAGATAATCTTCCAGTTCGGCTTCGTTCCAAACGATCTGCATCGCGCGCCCTCCGAGCACAAAACTCGGCCTGACCAACACCGGATATCCCACCTCGTCTGCCGTCTGTTTCGCCTGCTCCAAATTCGTGACGCCGCGGCCCCGAGGCTGCGGAATGTTCAGGTTGTTCAGCAGTTCGCCGAAAAGCGCGCGGTCTTCGGCGATTTCGATCGAGCGCGGCGATGTGCCGAACTGTTTCAAGCCCGAATCTCCCAGCCTGCCCGCAAGGTTGATCGCGGTTTGACCACCGAACTGCAGCATCACTCCGGTTGCATGCTCATGCGTTGCAAGGCGCACGATCTCCTCGGCGGTTACGGGCTCAAAATAAAGTGCGTCGCCCGTATCGAAGTCAGTACTGACGGTTTCAGGATTGTTGTTCAAAATCACCGCGCGGTATCCAAGCCGGCGCAGCTCCCACGCGCAATGCACGCACGAGTAATCGAACTCGATGCCCTGCCCGATGCGGATCGGCCCGCTTCCCACCACAACAACCGCATCTCTCGAATCGCTCCCAACAAAGTCGTCCTCATCATCGCTCGAACCGTAATAATAAGGCGTGCGGCTTTCAAACTCTCCCGCGCAAGTGTCCACCATTTTGTACCCTTTGGCATTAATCGCAAACCGCCCGCGCACGATGTTCGCGATCTTTTCTACAAACCATTTGTCCACCTTCGATATCTCTTCGATAGTTTTGATGCTCCAGCCTCTGCGAACCGCTTCTGCAAGCGCCCACAGCCGTTCGTCGGTTGCAACACGAAGAGCGTGCTGAAGGTCGCCGTCGCTTTTCGCTTGCATTCCAGGGTGCGATAGGTCTTTTTGCGCCACCTCCAGACCGCGCACCGCTTTCATCAATGCGCCCTCGAAGGTGCGGTCAATCGCCATCACTTCGCCGGTCGCCTTCATCTGGGTGTACAGCGTTCGGTCAGCCGAGCCGAATTTGTCGAACGGCCAACGCGGGATTTTCACCACGCAATAATCGAGCGCGGGTTCAAAAAACGCCTTTGTGGTCTTCGTCACCGAATTCTCGATCTCATCCAGCCTTTTGCCGATCGAGATCTTCGCCGAAACCCGCGCGATCGGATACCCCGTCGCTTTCGATGCCAAAGCCGAAGATCGTGAAACTCGGGGGTTCACCTCGATAACATAATAATCGAACGAATGCGGGTTCACCGCAAGTTGAACGTTGCATCCGCCTTCCACTCCAAGCGCGCGGATGATTTTCAACGAGGCGCTGCGCAGAATGTGATACTCGATGTCCGAAAGAGTCTGCGATGGCGCAACGACAATCGAATCGCCGGTGTGCACGCCCATCGGATCAAGGTTTTCCATGTTGCAAATCGTGATGCAGTTGTCCGCACCGTCCCGCATCACTTCATACTCGATCTCTTTCCACCCGAGCAGAGACCGCTCCACCATAATCTGCGAACAGAGTGAAAGCGATAGCCCCGTTTTTCCGATTTCCCACAACTCATCGGGCGAATGCGCAATGCCGCCGCCCGTGCCCCCAAGCGTATACGCCGGGCGCACGATGCACGGATAAGGCGCCTTCGCGAGCAGGTCCGAAAGTTCATCCTCCGTCCGAACGATCCAACTTTCGGGCACAGGCTCTTTGATTTTCCGCATCAGTTCTCGGAACAGTTCGCGGTCTTCGGCCAGCTGAATCGCGCTGAGCGGCGTGCCCAACAGTTTCACCGAATAGTCGTCCAGAATTCCCGCGTTCGCCAGCTGCGTAGCCAAATTCAATCCCGTCTGCCCGCCCAGCGATGCCAACAGCCCATCGGGCCGCTCCTGCGCAATCACCCTTTCGCAAAACTCCACCGTCAGCGGCTCGATATAAACCCGATCCGCCGTCTCTAAATCGGTCATGATCGTCGCCGGGTTGGAATTGATCAGCACCACTTCGAGACCTTCTTCCCGCAGCGATTTGCACGCCTGCGTGCCGGCATAATCAAATTCGGCGGCTTGTCCAATCACAATCGGACCGCTGCCGATCACCATCACTTTTTTCATCCGCCAGCCGCCTCGATCCGATGCACAAACATCTCGAAATACGGCCGCGAATCCCACGGACCAGGGGCCGCCTCTGGGTGATACTGAATGCTGAACGCGCCAAGCGACTCATGCCGCATTCCTTCCACCGTCCCGTCGTTCAGATTGATCTGCGTCACCTCTAAGCCGGTGCCGACAAGAGAGTCCGCATCCACCGCGTAGCCGTGATTCTGCGACGTGATGGTCGTCTTTCCCGAAATCAGATCCTTCACCGGATGGTTGCTCCCCCGATGTCCAAACTTTAGTTTCTTGGTTGAGCCTCCCATCGCGTGCGCAAGCATCTGGTTTCCCAAACAGATTCCAAACAGAGGAACCTTTCCCACCAGCCCGTTGACCGTCTTTGCGACCCCCGGCAGCAGCGACGGATCGCCCGGCCCCGGTGAAAGCATCACGCCGTCAGGCCGCCATCCCAAAACCTCTTCCGCCGAAACGGCGCTGGGCAGCACCAGCGAACGGCACCCAAGAGCCGCGAGGCGTCGGAGAATGTTGAACTTCAAGCCGCAGTCAATCACCACAATTCGGTGCTTGTAATCGCCCATCGGCTGATCAATCTGTTCGCGGCCCTCATATCCCCACGCATAAGGCGCACTGGTGCTCACGCGCGAAACAAAATCCTGATCGCCGTATGCGGGCACGCTTCTCAATCTTTCAATCGCCGATTCAGGATTCGCGTCCGTGATCATCGCCATCGAAACGCCCGCTGTCCGAAGTCTTTTGGTGATGGCGCGCGTATCCACGCCTTTGATTCCCACAACGCCGCGCTCCGCCAACAGCTCGTGCAGCGTTCCGGTAGACCGCCAGTTGCTCGGTATCTCGCACGCTTCGCGCACCACAAAACCCGCGGGCTGAATCCGGTCGCTTTCGAAGTCCTCGGCGTTCACGCCGTAATTGCCGATCAGCGGATAGGTGAGTGTTACGATCTGGCCCGCATAACTTGGGTCGGTGAGGATCTCCTGATAGCCCGTCATCCCCGTGTTGAAAACGGCCTCTCCAAAAGCCTCTCCATCCGCGCCGAGCGGCTCGCCGCGGTAGACCGTGCCGTCGCTGAGAACGAAGTATCGCGCCACTTTCAGTTCGGGTCAATGGCGCGCGGACAGCAGGGCCGAGCGTCAGGAACCATTCAATTGTACCAGAAATCTTTCAGCACGCAATTTTGCCGACTTTTGCCCAGCCGCCGCGTCCCCCGCATCAAATCTCCCGCCGATTGTGGAACATCACTCACGGACAATCAGCAATCGTCAGTCCCCCGACGGATCGGCGGCGATGTAAATCCATGGGGTCTTGCCTTAGAGGGGATATAGAGATGAAAGCAGATTTTGAACGCCTTCGGCTGCTCGTGCAGCGATCCGGCACCATTCCGGCACTTCCAGAAACCGCAAGCGCGATCATCAGAATGATTGATCAAGACGAGCCGTCGGCGCGCGAACTCGAAAGGCTCATCAGCAGAGATTCAGGACTCACTGCCGAAATTCTGCGCATGTCTTCGAGCGGCGAGCACGGCTTGCGGCATTCGGGCTGCACTTCCATCCGATCAGCCATTCTTCGACTCGGCATGCGTGCGGTGCGCAACATGGCAAGCGCCACGCTTGTCCGCCAATCGTTCAAACTCCTTTCGCTGCCGCCGAAGTTCGATCTGGTTCGGTTTGGCAGGCATTCGCTCGCATGCGCGTTTCTCAGCCGGTACGTGTTTTCGCGCCTGCAAAAAATCCGCCCGTTTCAATCCGAACTCGCCGCCGACGAGGTGTTCGCCTGCGGTCTGTTGGGAGATATCGGAATCGGAATCCTTGCTCACGTCAGCGTTGGAGACTATTCGAGAATCGAAAAGTTCGCCGAACGCAACGGCCTTACGCTCAGCGAGGCGTTCGAGAAACTGTATTCAACGCCGATTGATCACCTCACGGCCGAGGCGCTCACCGTCTGGAAACTCGACCCGCTGTTTGTGAACATCATCAAAATGATGTCCACCCCATGGGAAGCCGAGGACGAATACGAAACCACATGCTGTCTGAGTTATGCGCGGAGCGTGCTGCCCGCGCTCGGCTTCGGCTACGAATCTTGGAAATGCGAATCGTGG
>Ga0070741_10012911_pt1 | contig 14947 bp, 14 predicted proteins | sample Coa_R1_4_FD_66440 | JGI IMG/M metagenome (GOLD analysis project Ga0070741, IMG submission 66440) | Surface soil microbial communities from Centralia Pennsylvania, which are recovering from an underground coalmine fire - Coalmine... | ecosystem: Environmental > Terrestrial > Soil > Unclassified ...
GAGCACCGGGGCGCGGACGTCGCGCGGGTCGAGGCCGGGGACGGCGGCGGGCGCGCTCACGGCGGTCACGCCCCAGACGAGGGCCAGCCGGCGCGCGACCCCCGCGTCCGGCGTGAGGGCGACGATCGGGACCGCCGGCCGCCGGCGGGCGACGTGATGCGCGGTCGCCCCGCTCCGCGTGACGACGACGATCGCGGCCGCGCCGACGCCTGCCGCCATGACGCACGCCGCGTCGGCGATCGCCTGCGCGACGTCGCCGCCGGCCGCCGCGGCCGGGGCCGGCCGGAGCCGCATCTCGGCCGCGCCGAGGATGCGCGACATGACGCGCACCGTCTCCACCGGGTGGCGGCCGATCGCCGTCTCCTCGGAGAGCATCACGGCGTCCGTCCCGTCGAGGACCGCGTTCGCGACGTCGGACGCCTCGGCGCGCGTCGGCCGCTCGCTGTCGACCATCGAGCGGAGCATCTGGGTCGCGGTGATGACCGGCTTCCCGTGCCGGTTCGCGAGCGCGATCAGGTCCTTCTGCACGATCGGCACGCGCTCGATCGGGATCTCGACCCCGAGGTCGCCGCGCGCGACCATGACGCCGTCGGCGGCGGCGACGATCTCCTCCTGCCGCGCGACCGCCTCGGCGCGCTCGATCTTGGCGACGACGGGCACGCCGCTCGCCTTCGCCTCGCCGAGGTCGGCGGCGCGGCCGACGAAGGAGAGCGCGACGAAGTCGACGCCCTGCGCGACGCCGAAGCGGAGGTCGGCGCGGTCCTTGTCGGTGAGCGCGGGGAAGTCGAGGCGCGAGGAGGGGAGGTTCACGCCCTTGCCCGCCGGCACGTCGCCGCCGACGACGACGCGCGCACGGCCCGCGTCGACGACCTCGAGCTGCATGGCGCCGTCGGCGAGGAGGACGGGGTCGCCCGGCCGCACGGTCGGCGGGAGCGCGATCGCGACGACGTCGCCCGGCTCGCCGCGGACGGGGTGCGCGAGCCGGAGCTTCGGGCCGCCCAGGTCCTGGAGGACCGCGACGGGCCGCGGCCCCGCGAGGCGGCGGACGCGCGCGATCGCGAGCGCGTGCTCCTCGTGCGTCCCGTGCGCGAAGTTGAGCCGGAAGACGTCGACGCCGGCGTCGAGCAGCGCGGCGATCGCCGCCTCGCCGGCCGTCGCCGGCCCGAGCGTCGCGACGATGCGGGTGCGGGGCATGGTGACGACAAAGCCCGAGGGCGGGCGCCGCGCAAGTCCCGGAGCCGGTCCTCGTTGGGAGCCGGTTCTCGTTGGACCGCTCCGGCGCCGCGTGCTACCCCGCTCGACGTGCCCGACGGACTCGACCGCGACCTCTTCCGCCGCATCCAGGACCGCGTCGCGATCGTCGGCATCGGCCAGCTGCCGTTCGCGAAGGACATCGGCCGGCCGATCTCCGACACGGCCGTCGAGGCGATCCAGCTCGCGCTCGAGGACGCGGGGCTCGAGGCCGAGGACGTCGACGGCATGTCGATGTTCGAGATGGAGTCGACGCACGAGGTGTCGATCGCGCGGCGGCTCGGCGTCCGCCAGCTCACGTGGTGGGACAAGATCGCCTACGGCGGCGGCGCCTCGTGCGCGACCCTCATGCACGCGGCCGCCGCGATCGCGGCGGGCCTCGCGACGACCGTCGTCTGCCACCGCGCCCGGAACCGCGGCTCGCCCGCGTCGCGGCCGTGGGCGCAGGAGCGGGCGCTCGTCCGCGACGACAAGGCGCTCCACGCACCGTGGGGCCTCGTCCGGCCCGTCGACGTGATCGGCATGTGGGCGCACCGTCACATGCACGAGTTCGGCACGAAGCGCGAGCACTTCGGCAACGTCGCGATCGCCGCGCGCAGGCACGCGAACCGCAACCCGCGCGCGATGATGTACGGCCGGCCGCTCGACATGGCGACCTACCTCGCGGCGCGGCCGATCGGGTGGCCCCTCCACCTCTACGACTGCTGCCTCGAGACGGACGGCGCGCTCGCGTGCGTCGTCACCTCGGTCGAGCGGGCGCGCGACCTCCGGCAGAAGCCGGTCCTGGTCCACGCGGTCGCGCAGGCGTCGGGCCCGAACCCGGTCCACCTCGCGAACTACAACGCCACGCCGGCGATGGAGACGACCGCCGCCTTCTGCGCGAAGCTCCTCTGGGCGCGCTCGCAGCTCCAACCGGCGGACATGGACTGCGCGCAGATCTACGACGCCTTCACGCCGCTCGTCGTCATGGGGCTCGAGGACTACGGCTTCTGCCAGCGCGGCGAGGGCGGACCGTTCACCGAGGGCGGGCGGATCGAGCTCGGCGGCGCGCTGCCGGTCCTCACCTCGGGCGGCGGCCTCTCCGAGGCGTACGTCCACGGCTTCAACCTCCTCCTCGAGGGCGTGCGCCAGATCCGCGGCACGTCGACGGCGCAGGTCCCCGGGTGCCGGGCGACGCTCGTGACCGGCGCGTCGGGCGTGGCGACCAGCGCCGTCGTCCTGCGGGGCGCGTGATGGCCGCCCGTCCCCCGCTCCATCCCGACTACCCGCTCCCCGACGTGGACGACCCCGTCATGCGACCCTTCTGGGAGGGCGCGCGCGCGGGGAAGCTCGTGCAGCAGCGCGACCGCGCGACCGGCGCCGTCGTCTGGCCGCCGAAGCCCATGTACTGGAAGGGCGGCGGGCGGCTCGAGTGGTTCGAGGCGAGCGGGCGCGGCCGGGTCTACACCTGGGTCGTCGCGCACGAGCCGTTCCTCCCCGCGTTCCGTCACCTGCTGCCGCTCGTCCTGGTCGTGGTCGAGCTGGCCGAGGGGCCGCGCCTCGTCGGCTACATGGTGCGGTGTGCGCCCGAAGCGATGGCGTTCGGGATGCCGGTGCGGGTTGCGTTCGAGCGCCTGACGGAGCGCGTGACGCTGCCCGTGTGGGAGCCCGACCGCTGACGCGCGCTCAGCGCGAGTCCGGCCGCTTCGCCACGTACTCGGCGACCCGATACGGCGCCGTCCAGCCGATGAAGCGCGCGATGTCCTCGCGGACGATGCGCTCGCCCTCGGGGGAGTCCCAGAGGCGTTCGCCCGCGTCGGCCTCGCTCGCGAAGCGGAGCTCGGCGAACCCGTCCCACGCCTCGCCCGTCGCCGAGACGCGCGCGTCGACGACGTTCGTCACGTACTCGACGAGCCCGGGATGGTGGGCGCGGGCGAGCGGCACGTGGGTTCCGAGCCAGTGGGCGACGAAGGCCTCGTGCCCGAGATCGGGCCGCCGGCGGAGCGGGCAGATGATCTTCACGCCGGGCGTGCGGGCGCCGAGCGACGCCGGCGCGCCGCGCGACGCCTGCACGTGCTCGGTCGTCGCGTACGCGTCCGCGGCGGCGAGGAAGCCCGCGACGTCGCGCTCGATCGCGGCGCGACCCGCGGGCGAGTCGTAGAGCCGCTCGCGAAAGTCCGCGAGGTCGTCGAACCAGAGCTCGCCCACGCTGTCGAGGTCGGGCGCGCCGGGCGGCACCGCCTCGACGAGGTTCACGACGTACTTCCGCATCGTCGGGTGATGGCGGAGCGCGAGCGGCACGTGGCCGCGGAGGAGGCGCTCGGCGTACTCGGTGCGGGCGAGCGCCGGACGCCGGCGGCAGAGGAAGACGAGCTTCACCACGGGCGAGGCTCCTCGACCCCGGCGCGCAGCGCCGCCGCGACCTCGGCCGCGCGCCGGGGCGCGTCGAACCGCGCGAAGAGGCGCTCGGCCGTCTCGAGCTCGCGCCGCCACGCCGCCTCGTCGCCCGCGGCGCGTGCGAGCGCCGCGCGCGCGACGCGGACGACGGGCTCCATGACGGCGCCGCCCGTCGCCTCGACGAGGGCGAGCGCCCGGTCGAGCGCGGCGCGCGCGCCGGCGCCCGACGCGCGCGCGTCGGTCTCGACGAGAACGCGGCCGAGGACGTACGCCGCCCAGCACTCGGCCCACGCGGTCTGCCGGCGGCGACTCGCCCGGACGGCGTTCTCCGCGTACGTGCGCGCGCCGGCGGCGTCCCCTCGTCCGAGATGCGCGAGCGCGATGCCGGAGAGGTAGGCGCCCTCGTCCGGGAGCCCCGTGCCCGTCTCGCGGGCGATCGCGAGCGCACGCTCGTAGTGGGCGCGCGCCTCGTCCCACTCGCGGCGTTCGAGGTGCGCGAGCCCGAGCGCCTCGTGCGCCTGCGTGCGCGAGAACGGGCTCTCGATCGCGTCGGCCAGCTCGAGCGCGCGCCGGGCGTGGGCGAGCGCCGCTTCCGCGTCGCCGCGGTACTGGTCGAAGAAGACCTCGCCCTGGTACGCCCCGCTCAGGAGCTCGAGCTCGCCGTGCCGCTGGGCGAGCTCGGCGGCGTCCGCGAGGTCGCGGGCGCCCTCGGCCGTTCGTCCGAGGAGGCGTCGCATCGAGCCGCGCATCTGGAGGAGGAGGATGTGCGGGCTGAAGCCGAAGACGTCCTTGCCGAGCGAGACGTCGCCCCGGCTCGCGGCGAGCGCGCGCTCGGCGAGCGCGAGACCGTCGCGAAACCGGCCCGCGAGGAAGTAGCCGAGCGCCGTGATGGCCTCGAGCGCGAGGCGGAGACCCGGGTCGCCGATCCGTTCGGCGAGCGCGAGCGGCGCCTGCAGGTCCTCGAGCGCCCCACCGACGTCCCCGCTCATCAGCCGGAGCGCCGCCGGGCCGCCGACGAGCCGGACGCGCATCCGGGGGTCGTCGCTCCCGCCGCGGAGCGCGGTGATCTCGGCGAGCGCCGCGTCCTTCTCGGCCTGCGGCGCGCCGACGCGGACGGTGAAGTTGAGGACGTTCGAGAGCGCCGTCATCCGGAGCTCGCGCGTCTCGGCCGTCTCGGGGAGGCTCGCGACGAGCGCGCGCACCTTGCGCCAGAGGTGGAGCCCCTCCGTGAAGTCGCTGATGCCGACCCACTCCGCGGCGCGTCGGCCCCAGCGCGCCGCCTCGAGGAGGTCGCCCGCGCCCTCCCAGTGATGGGCGAGGAGCGCGGCCTGCTCGTCGAGCTTCTCGGGGTGGAGGGCGACGAGCGCGCGCGCGACGTCGCCGTGCACGCGCGCGCGGCGGGCGCCGAGCTGCGAGCGGTACGCGACCTCCTGCGTGAGCGGGTGCGTGAACGCGTACGTGGTCGACGCGCCGTCCGCCTGCACGTCGAGGAACTCGGCGGCGGCGAGCGCCCGGAGCGACGCCACCAGCGCGGCCTCGGGAAGGTCGGCGACGCGCCGGAGGACCGCTTCGGGGACCTGCTTGCCGATGACCGCCGCCGTCTGGAGCACGGCTTTGTCGCGCTGCGCGAGCCGGTCGATGCGCGCCGCGAGGACGGCCTGCACCGTCGCCGGGATCGCGACGTCGGCGACCGGCCCGACGAGCCGGTAGCTCCCGCGCGTCCCTGCGAGCCGCCCGCTCTCGACGAGCGTTCGCACGACCTCCTCGATGAAGAACGGATTGCCGGCGGTGCTCGTCGCGACGTGGGCGGCGAGGGGCGCGACGGAGGGATCGCGCCCGAGCAGCTCCGCGAGGAGCGCCGTCGTCGCCTCCGCACCGAGCGGCAGGAGGGGCAGCTCGCGGTAGCGCGGGCCGGGGAGCCACGCACCGCGGTATTCCGGCCGGAAGTTCAGCACGAGGAGCATCCGCGTGTGGGGCAGCGCCTCGGCGAGGGTGTGCAGGAACGCCTCGCTCGCGCCGTCGATCCAGTGGAGGTCCTCGACGAGCACGACGGCCGGCTCGCGCGCGCTCTGCGCCTGCACGACCCGCCGCACGACGGTCGCGAGCTGGCGGCGGCGCTGCTCGGGGTCGAGGCGCGGCGCCGGGCGCGTCGGATCGGCGACGCCGAGGAAGTCGAAGACGAGCGGCAGCACGTCGCGCAGGCTCTCGTCGATGAGCACGAGCGTCCCGGCGATCTTCTGCCGCGCCGCCTTGTCCGTGTCGTCGGGCGACACGCCGAAGAAGCTGCGCGCGAGCTGGAGGGCGACGAGGAACGGCACCGACCGCCCGTGCGCGACGGCGTGCGCCTCGTGCACCGTGAAGCCGCGGGCGCGGCAGTGCTGGAGGAGCTCCCAGCAGAGCCGGCTCTTGCCGACGCCGGCTTCGGCGACGACGCCGACGATCTGCCCCTCGCCGGTGATCGCGCGGGCGAGCGCGGCCTCGAGCGCCGCGGTCTCCGTGTCCCGCCCGACGAACTGGGAGAAGCCGCGGGCCCGCGACGCGTCGAGGCGCGTGCGGTGCGTCCCGACGCCCTCGAGCGCCCAGACGCGCTGCGGCTCGCGGACGCCGTGGAGCGTGAAGAGCCCGAGGTCTTCGAGCCGGAACCACCCGGCGACGAGCGCCGCCGTGGCGTCCGTCAGGTACACCCGCCCCGGCTCGGCGATCTGCTCCATCCGCGCCGCCATGCCGACGGCGTGCCCCTGGGCGGTGTAGTCCATGCGGAGGTCGTCGCCGATCCTCCCGACGACGACCTCGCCCGAGTTGAGCCCCATGCGCACCGAGAAGGGGAGGCCCTCGGTGCGGCGGAGGTCGCGCGCGTACGCGGCGAGCGCGTCGGTCAGGTAGAGCGCCGCGTGACACGCGCGCTGCGCGTGGTCCTCGTGCGCGATCGGCGCGCCGAAGAGCGCCATGATGCCGTCGCCGGTGAACTGGTTCACCGTCCCCTCGAAGCGGTGCACGCCGTCGGCGAGGATCGCGAAGAAGCGATCGAGGATGCGGTGCCACGCCTCCGGGTCGACCCGCGCCGCGAGATCCATCGACCCTTTCACGTCGACGAAGAGGACGGTCACCTGCTTCCGCTCCCCCTCGAGCGCGCTCCGCGAGGTGAGGATCTTCTCCGCCAGGTGCGGCGGCGTGTAGCTCCGCGGCGCGTCCTCGCGGGCGGCCGCCAGGGCGGTGCCGCAGCTCCGGCAGAACTTCGCGCCGGGCGGGTTCGGCGTCGCGCACGCGGGGCAGGTCGCGTCGAGCCGGGCGCCGCACTCGGTGCAGAAGCGCGAGTCGGGGAGGGTCGGGGCGCCGCACGTGGGGCACGCCATCGGCCTCGCCTCTACCACGACGTCCCGCGTCGTGCCCACGGCGCTCACGCCCCGCTCGCGCGCTCGAGGCGCGCGAGCCAGCTGCGCCCGTACGCCCGGCGCTCGCCGACGACGAGCCCGGGCGGCAGGGCGGGCAGATCCGCGCCGCGCTCGCCGCGGATCACGAGCCGCCCGCCGGGCGCGAGGCAGCGCGCGCCCAGGCGGAGCAGCGTGGCGATCCGGGCCGCGCCGCCCGCGTACCAGGGGAACGGCGGGTCGGCGAAGAGGAGGTCCACGTCGCGGAGCTCCGGGAGGACCGCCTCGAACGGGCGCGCGTGGAGGACGAAGCCGGGCGGGTTCCCGAGCTTCGCCGCGTTCGCGCGCAGCACGGCGACGGCCGCCTTCGCCGGCTCGATGGCGTCCACACGCGCGGCGCCGCGGGAGAGCGCCTCGAACGCGAACGACCCCGACCCGGCGCAGCAGTCGGCGACGACGAGCCCGTCGAGCCGCTGCCCGAGCCAGTCGAAGAGGGCCTGCTTCACGCGGTCCGGGAGCGGGCGCGTCGCGAGCCCGGGCGGCGCGGCGAGCCGCCGTCCCTTGAGACTCCCCCCGATGATCCGGAGCCCGCTCACGGCGCCCGCACCGTACCTCGTGCGCGTGCGAAGGGGAACGTGCTAGGCGGTGCCATGGCGTACGACGGATACGCGGGGCTTCGGGTGCGCGCGGACGGCGGCGTCGCGTGGGTGACGATCGACCACCCGCCCGTGAACCTCTTCGACTGGCCGCTCATGCAGGACATGGACCGCCTCGGCCGCGAGCTCGAGGCGGACGACGACGTGCGCGTCGTCGTCTTCGAGAGCGCCGACCCCGAGTTCTTCATCGCCCACGCCGACGTCGCGCTCATCCAGCGCCTGCCCGAGACGCCGCCGCCGAAGCCGACGGCGCTCGGCTTCTTCCACGCCATGGTCGACCGCTTCCGCACGATGCCGAAGGCGACGATCGCGAAGATCGAGGGCCGCGCGCGCGGCGGCGGCAGCGAGTTCGTCCTCTCGCTCGACATGCGCTTCGGCGCGCTCGGGCGCGCCGTGCTCGCGCAGCCCGAGGTCGCGCTCGGCATCATTCCGGGCGGGAGCGGCACGCAGCGCCTCCCGCGTCTCATGGGCCGCGGCCGCGCGCTCGAGGTGATCCTCGGCTGCGAGGACTTTCCGGCCGACGTCGCCGAGCGCTACGGCTACCTGAACCGCGCGCTCCCGCCCGCGGAGCTCGGCCCCTTCGTCGAGCGGCTCGCGCGGCGGATCGCGTCGTTCCCCCCCGCCGCGATCGCGCTCGCCAAGCGCGCGGTCGCGGCGGCCGAGCTGCCGACGTTCGCGGGGCTCCTCGAAGAGGCCGACTGCTTCAACCGGTCGGTCGCGTCGCCCGCCGCGCGCGCGCGGATGGCGGCGTTCCTCGAGGCGGGCGGGCAGACGCGCGCGATCGAGCGCGACCTGGGAGCGCTGGTCGAGCGCCTCGGCTGACCGCGCCGGCGTTCCGCCCGGCGCGCGGCGTCAGCGGCAGTAGGGCGGGTAGAACCAGGGCGAGTAGGGGTCGCAGTACGGGCTCAACCAGTACGGGTACGGCGGAGAGGCGTAGTACGGGAATCCGAACGGAACGCCGAAGACGAAGATGCTGCTGCCGAATCCGTGGTGGTGGAACCCGTGGCCGTGGTGGAAGGCGAAGTGGCGGTCGCCGAAGCCGTGCCCGTGGCCCGGAAAGCGACCGAACCCGCCGCCGAACCGACCGCCGAAGTGTCCCGGCCCCGAGCGCAGGCCGCCGTGGAAGCCGCCGTGGCCGCCGTGGAAGCCGCCGTGGCCGCCGCCGAAACCGTGCCCGCCGCCCATTCCGGCGGCGAGCGCCGCCCCGGCGGAGAGGACGAGCGCCAGCACGAGCGCGAGGCCGCACGTGATGAGCCGACGCGCGCGCGAGCGAGGCGCGCCGGTCGTCGTGGACTCCATGGCGCGAGTTTCGTCGCCTCCCGGGACGCCGTCAATGGAGGTCTCGGCGATCGGGGAGCGTTGTCGCGCGCGGATCCGTCAGCGGCGCCACGGCTCGACGAGGATCTTCGCGTGTGCGTCCGGCCGCGCGAGTGTCTCGAACGCCTCCGCGACGCCCTCGACGCCGACCTTCCCCGTGACGAGCGGCGCGACCGCGATCCGGCCGTCCGCGATCGCGGCGAGGGTGTCGGCGAACTCGTCCGGGCGGTACCCGAGCACGAACTGCACCGACAGCTCCTTGTTGATGCCGAGCATCGGGCGGATGCGGTCGTCCTCCATGCAGACGCCGGCGACGACGATCCGCGCCTCGCGCGGCGCCTCGCGCATCAGCCGGCCGAGGAGGCCCGGGACGCCGACGCACTCGAACACGACGGCGGGCCGCGCGCCCGCGGCGCGCCCAAGCGCGTCGACGCCGCGCTCGACCGCCGGGTCGACGACGACGTGGGCCCCGACCGTCGCCGCGAGCGCGCGGCGCGTGGGCGAGAAGTCGGCGGCGACGATCGGCTCGACGCGGCGGAGGCGGAGCGCCGCGACGACCGCGAGGCCGACGGGCCCGCAGCCGACGACGAGGGCCGCGTCTCCCGGCTCGAGCCGTGCCTTGGCAACCGCGTGCAGGCCGACGGCCATCGGCTCCGTGAGCGCGGCGTGCTCGGTCGGAAGCCCGTTCGGCACGGGGAGCAGCATCGGCTCCGAGAGCAGCATCAGCTCGCCGTAGCCGCCGGGGTACTCGTTCGAGTAGCCGACGCCGTGGAGCCCGCGCGCGCCGAGGACGAGCGGCATGGAGACGACGCGCGTTCCCGGCTTCACCGTCCGCTGCGTGTCGCGGCCGAAGTCGACGACCTCGGCGCAGAACTCGTGTCCCATGACGACGTCGCGCGCCGGGTCCATCGTGAACGGCATGTCCGCCTCGCGCGCCGCCTCCGCGAGCTTCTCCGCGTGGCGGAGCGCGTGGAGGTCCGAGCCGCAGATCCCGCACGCGAGCGTCCGGACGAGGACCTCGCCGGGGCCCGGCTCGGGATCGGGAAGCGTGTCGACGACGAGGGCGGACCGACGCATCACCGTGGCGCGCATGGCGGGCACTCTGCCACGACTCGTCGGTCCGGGAACAGCGGTGATTTGACCTACCCGACCGCGGGCACTAGAGACGCCCGGGGTGGTCGAGCTCTTCGTCCCGGGCCGGCTCTGTCTCTTCGGCGAGCACGCGGACTGGGCGGGCGCGCTGCGGGCGGCGACGCCGTCGCTCGCACCCGGGCACTGTCTCGTCACCGCGACGACGCAGGGGCTCGGCGCGGTCGCGGAGGAGGCGGTCGGGCTCTTCGAGATCTCGACCGTCCTCCCCGACGGCTCCCGGATCGGCCCGGAGCGCTTCGCCGCCGAGCCCGCGGACCTCGAAGCCGCGGCGGCCGCCGGCGGCTTCTTCGGCTACGTGGCGGGCACCGCGGCGGAGGTGCTTCGCCGGCACACGGCGGGCGGCCTTCGCGTCCGGATCACGCGCGCGGACCTCCCCGTCGGGAAGGGCCTCTCGTCCTCGGCGGCCGCGTGCGTCCTCGTCGCGCGCGCGTTCAACTGGGTGTACGCGCTCGGGCTTTCCATCCGGGAGGAGATGGAGCTCGCGTGGGCCGGCGAGCGCCGCGCCGGGTCGGCGTGCGGCTTGATGGACCAGGCGTGCGCATTCGGATCGACGACGCTCCTCCTCACCTTCGACGGCGACGACGTCCGCATCGAGTCCGTCCGCCCGGCCGCACCCTTCCATCTCCTCGTCGTCGACCTCCGCGCGGCCAAGGACACGCGTCGCATCCTGCGCGATCTCCACGCCTGCTTCCCCGCGACGCCGGGTCCCGTCGCCGCCGGCGTCCGGGAGGCGCTCGGTCCGCGCAACGCGGTGCTCGTCCACCGCGCGCGCGACGCCGTGCGGGCGGGCGACGCGGCAGCGCTCGGCGCGCTCATGCGAGAGGCGCAGGAGGTCTTCGACCGCCTCGTCGCGCCCGCGTGCCCCGAGCTGGCGGCGCCGCGTCTCCACGCGGTCCTCGCACATCCCGCGGTCGCCGCGCTCGCCTTCGGCGGGAAGGGCGTCGGGTCGCAGGGCGACGGCACGGCGCAGCTCGTCGCGCGCGGCGCGGCGGAGCGCGACGAGCTGGCGGCGCGGCTCGCGCGCGACCTCGGCGTCGCCTGCCTGCCCCTCACGCTCGCGTCCCCGGGCGCTCCGCGGTGACGGCGGGCGACGTCACGCTCCACGCCTTCGCGTGCGGCTGGCTCACGGCGTCGCGCTCGGCGTTCGTCGCGCGCGCGACGGGGCGGCTCCGCGTCCCCGTGCCGAGCTTCCTCGTCCGCCACCCGAAGGGCACGGTGCTCTTCGACAGCGGCCTCCACCCCGAGACGGCGGCCGCGCCCGCGGCGCGCCTCGGCCGGCTCGCGCGCTGGTTCGAGGCGGCGCTCGGCCCCGGCGAGGACGTCGCCGCCCGCCTGCGCGCGCTCGGCGTCGACCCGGAGCGCGTCGACTGGCTCGTCACCTCGCACCTCCACTTCGACCACACGGGCGGGCACGCCGCGGTCCCGAACGCCCGACTCGTCGTCCAGCGCGCGGAGTGGGAGGCGGGCCGCGACGCCGAGCAGCGCGCGCGGCTCGCGTACGACCCGCACGACTTCGACTGCGGCCACGCGCGGCTCCTGGTCGACGGCGAGCACGATCTCTTCGGCGACGGCCGCGTCGTCTGCCTGCCGACCCCCGGCCACACGCCGGGCCACCAGTCGCTCCGCGTGCGGCTCGCGGGCGGCGACGTCGTGCTGACGGCCGACGCCTGCTACTTCCGCGACACGCTCGACACGCTCGCGCTGCCGCGGTTCGCCTGGGACCGGGACGCGATGCTCGCCTCGCTCGGGCGCCTCCGCGCGCTCCGCGACGCCGGCGCGCGCCTCGTCTACGGGCACGACCCGGCGGACTGGGCGACCGTGCCGCAGGCGCCCGCCGCCGTCACTTGCTGATCGCGCCGACGAGACGCGCGCCCGCCGCCTCGTCCACGTCGATGCGCGTCACCTCCATGAGCCGCGCCATCGTCATGTAGAAGCCGATCGCGAGGACGAGCTCGACGATCTCGCGCGCCGAGAAGTGGCGCTGCATCTCGGCGAAGAGCGCGTCCGGGACGCCGACGCGCTCCACCACCTCGGTCGTGAAGCGGAGGACGAGCCGCGCGACGGGGTCGAAGCAGCTCGCGCCGGCGTCGTCGCGGGCGAGCGCGTCCACCTGCGCGTCGGAGACGCCGACGGCCTTCGCGATCGGGACGTGCTGCGTCCACTCGTACTCGGCGCCCGAGAGCCGGGCGACGCGGAGGATCGCGAGCTCGCGGAGCGTCGCGGAGAGCTGCTGCTCGGTCAAGATGCTCGTGCCGAGGCGGAGGAGCGGGCGCGCGTTCCGCTCGGCGTGGGCCACCATGCGGAAGATGTTGAGCCGCACCGGCAGCCCTTCGAGGAGCTCGCGCACGGGCGCCGGCGCGGTCGCGGGGTCGACGTACGGGAGGCGCGCCATCGTCAGCGCGCTACGCCGTCGCGCAGCGCCGCGGCGGCGTGCTCGACGGCCGCGCGCCCCTGCGGGAAGATCGTCTCCATCGCGAAGAAGCCGTGGATCATGCCGTCCCAGCGGCGGAGATCGACCGGCACGCCCGCGGCCCGGAGCCGCGCCGCGTACGCCTCGCCCTCGTCGCGCAGGGGATCGAACTCGGCGGTGATCACGGTGGCGGGGGGCAGGCCGCGCAGGTCCTGCGCGCGGAGGGGCGAGGCGAGGGGACTGCCGCCGTCGCGCGCGCCCCCGAGGTAGAGGTTCCAGAACCACGCCATCATGTCGCGCGTGAGCCAGTACCCGTCGGCGTTCTCCCGCATCGACGCGTGCTCGAGACCGGCGTCCGTCGCCGGGTAGACGAGGAGCTGGTGCGCGAGGCGCGGGCCGCCGCGGTCGCGCGCCATGAGGCTCACGACGGCGGCGAGGTTGCCGCCGGCGCTGTCGCCGCCGACGGCGACGCGCCGCGCATCCGCGCCGATCTCCCCCGCGTGCGCCGCGACCCACGCCGTCGCCGCGTAGGCGTCCTCCGCCGCCGCCGGGAACTTGTGCTCGGGCGCGAGACGGTAGTCGACCGCGACGACGACGGCGGGCACCGCGCGCGCGAGCGAGCGGCAGAGGGCGTCGTGCGTCTCGAGGCTGCCGAGCACCCAGCCTCCGCCGTGGAGCCAGACGAGGACCGGGAAGGGCGGTGTCCCCTCCGGCGTGTAGATGCGGATCGGGATGGCGCCGGCGGAACCCGGGATCGAGCGGTTCTCGACCTTCGCGACCCGCGCCGGCTCCTCGGGCGCCACGAGCAGGCTCGCCAGGAGCTGCCGCGCCTCCGGCACCGGAAGCTCGTTCAGCGGCGGCGATCCGAGCGCGGCGAGCTGATCGAGAAGCTCCCTGGCCTTCGGGTCGAGCGGCATGGCGGCACGCTACCCGGGCGACGTGCGCGGCGTCAACGCGGGTGGAGGCGGACGACGGTGGCGCCCGCGCCGCCGCGCTCGGGCGTCGCCTCCCGCAGCTCGGCGACGAGGGGGTGGCGCGCGAGGAGGGACCGCACGCGCGCCCGCTGCACGCCCTTCCCGCGGCCGTGGATCACGCGGACCTCGACGAGCCCCGCCGCGGCGGCGGCCTCGAGGTACGACTCGACGACCGAGAGCACCTCGGCCGGCGCGAAGGGATGGAGGTCGAGGGCGTCCTCGATCGGGATCGCGACCGGCGGGTCGTCCTCGCGCGCCATCGCGCGACCTTCGCGCCCCTCGCGTCCGCCGTCAACGCGGCGGCGACCCCGCTCGGGGCGGGGCGCCGATCACTCGCCGCGGAAGCGGGGCGCTCGCTTCTCGAGGAACGCGCGCACGCCCTCGGCGTAGTCGGCGCTCTCGAAGCAGTCCGCGATCATCCGCGCGACGGCCGCCGCGTCCCGCGCGGCGGCGTCGCGCTGCACCTCCAGGATCGCGCGCTTCGCGGCGCGGATGGTGAGCGGGGCGTTCGCCGCGATGCCGGCGACGTAGCGTGCGGTGAAGGCGCCGAGCTCCGCCTGCGGCACGACCCGGTTCACGAGCCCCAGGCGGAGCGCCTCCTCGGCGCCGTACGCGCGCGCCGTGAAGAACATCTCCGCCGCCGCCGACGGCCCGACGAGCGCGACGATGCGCTCCACGCCCGCGAGGTGGTAGCCGAGCCCGAGGCGCGCGGGCGGGAGCGCGAGCTTGGCGTCGTCGGCCGCGAGGCGGAGGTCGGCGGACGCCGCCAGCGCGAGGCCGCCGCCGATGCAGACGCCGTGGATCATCGCGACGAGCGGCTTCTCGAAGCCGAGGAGCGCCGCGAAGGCGCGCGCCGTGACGGCCTCGTACGCCGCCGCCGACGCCGCGTCCTTCCGGTGGGTCGAGAACTCGGCGATGTCGGCGCCCGAGGCGAAGGCGTCGGTGCCGTGGCCGGCGAGGACGACGACGCGCACGTCCCGGTCGGCGGCGAGCCCGGCGAGGAGGTCCGGGATGGCCTCCCACATCTCGAGGCGCACGGCGTTCAGGCGCTCCGGGTTCCGGAGCACGAGCCGCGCGACGTGCGCGTCGGGCCGCTCGACATCGACGCCGAACTCGCTCATGCGGCGGTTCTAGCGGCCGGGGCGCGCGCGATCCAGGGCGCGCGCCGCGGGGCGGCCGGCGCCCGCGCGCCGCGCGCGAGCCCGGCGCCGGTGCGGCGGTGCGCGTGCCGCGGGCGGGGGCGGATGTGCTCGTGCGGGACCGGAAAATGGTGATTGCCGGGTCGCAGCCCGCGGGGAAAGCAGTCTCGGGAGGCGTCGCGATGACCGGAACGAGCGCGTCGTGGTCGCTCGCGGCGGGCGCCGCGGCCCTGGTCGCGGTCGCGGGCTGCGGGCACGGGCCGCGCCCGCCGCGCGAGGACCTCGCGAAGGCCGACCTCGCCGT
>Ga0070741_10012913_pt1 | contig 14944 bp, 12 predicted proteins | sample Coa_R1_4_FD_66440 | JGI IMG/M metagenome (GOLD analysis project Ga0070741, IMG submission 66440) | Surface soil microbial communities from Centralia Pennsylvania, which are recovering from an underground coalmine fire - Coalmine... | ecosystem: Environmental > Terrestrial > Soil > Unclassified ...
AGCAGAATGTTCGAGAAAATCGGGCCAGGAACAAAGGTCCACGTGCGGCGTCCGGTGCCTGGCTCTTCTTCAATAATGTCGGTGCCGGTGATGTCGGACGGCATCAGGTCCGGCGTGAATTGGATACGCTTAAACACCAATCCCAGCGTCTGCGCCAGCGTCCGGACCAGCAGAGTCTTGGCGGTTCCAGGGAGGCCGGTGATCAAACAATGGCCACCGACAAACAACGAGATCATCACTTGTTCGATGACCTCGTCCTGTCCGACGATCACTTTCCGGACTTCGCGGATGATGCCGCGCTGCACTTCCTGGAAACGGCCGACCCGCTCCTTCAGTTCCGTCGAATCGCCGATCGCTAAGCTTGGTATGGACATGTGTGATTATTTCGCAATCTCTAACAGTAGTTTTTGGGCCGGCTTAAATCCGGGCGCGGCCTCCAGCGCCAGCAGCACTTCTTCCTTGGCCTGATCCAGGCGATTGGCCTTGTGGTAGGCTTCAGCCAACTCGTAATGCGCCGTGGCTTGATCCAGAGGTTTTAGCGCCAGCAGCGCCTGATACTCGCGAATCGCGCCGCTCACGTTATCTTCCGCGAGCCATAGATCGCCCAATCGTTTGTGCAACTCCTGGTCCTCAGGATAAATGTAGTTTAGACGATCCAGCGCAGCGGCGGCTTTCTTGGGCGCACCGGCGTCCTCTTCTAGCTTGGCCAGGCGTTCGACAAGTTTCGGATCGCGCCCGCCTACTTCATTGTATTTTTCGAGCTGCTTGCGCTCGTTCTCTTTGTCACCCTTGGCCTTGTACGCGTCGGCAAGGATCTCATAAACGCTGCCCACCTCGACGTAATCGGGATACCAGTCGCGAATCAGGTTACCGGTCTTGATCACTTCGTCGTACTTCATGGCGCGCTCGTCGGCGACCATGGACTTCAGTTTTTCGCGCCATTCGTCGAAATGCCCAGTGGTGACTTTGGTTTGGGCGTCCAGCCAGGCCAGGAACTCCTTGTCGAAATCGGTGGTTGAGATATTCAAGACGTGCTGGAACACATCGGGCGTGGATTCGAGCTTGGCGAAGGCGTGCACCATGTCGAGCAGCTTCGAATAGCCGTACTTTTCGGCGATGTAGCTGCAGATCTTGCCGCCCTGAAAGTACGACACGATCACTTGCGACGGATAGCTGGGCCGGATGAAGCCGCGGTCGAGTTCGGCGACCGGCAACAGCAGCTTGTGCTGGATGGCGTGGATCGCTTCGGGATCCAGGCGATCGCCCCAATCTGGGGCCGCAGCGGTCTCTTCGTAAACAGCCAGGCCTTCAGTGAACCAACGCGGAACCCTGCTGTGAGTAGCTTCCAATATATAGGCATGGCTCATCTCGTGCCGCAGCGTCGAGGCCCAATGGAAGCTGCCGGGAGGCCGGCCGGACGGGCTGTCCATGGCGATTACGGTGTCGAACGTGACGCCGAGAATGCCGCCCAAACCGGGCATGCCGGCGGTGCGGACTTCGAAATCCGGATGATCGGGATAGACTTCCACCTGCAGCGGCGACGCCAGCTTCATCTGGTACTTCTTCTCGTAAGCGGCCATGTTGCGCTCGATCTCCGATTCAACGTACGGCCGGAGCAGGTCCGCTTCCTTTTTATCCAGCCGCAGGACCATGGTTGGAGTCTTGTAGGTGATGAAGTCCTTGTACTTGTCGAGCAGCCGCAGTGAGTTTACGGTTTCATAGCTCTTGTAATTCGCGTTGTAGCATTCTTCCAGCTGCTGGCGTGCCTCGGTGTCGTTGCCCAGCCGCATGAGGTTGAGGCCTAATTGCGAGCGCGCTTCCCACAGGCGCGGATTCAGCTCCAGCGCACGCCGGTAAACCTTGATCCCTTCGTCGTAACGGCGATTAATGACAAAGAAATGCCCCGTCGTCGACCAGGCTTCGCCGTATGCCGGGTTGATTTTGAGGATGCGGTCGCCCCAGGGCGAGTTGGGATTGTCGTGCAGCGAATCGATCGCAAGATGGATCGCCATCCCGTCCAGCGCTTCGTTTGAAATCGCGAGCGCCTTGTCGGCTTCCTTAGCGGCGGTGGCTTCATCATTGTCTTCGAGCGCCAGATAAGCGAGCTGCTCGTGCGCCTGGTACAGCTTCGGATCGAGATCGGCGGCCTTCTGCGCGGCTTCCACCGCGTGTTTCGAAAAACCTTCGCTTTCGACGCGCGAAATTCCCAGATACGCCTGGGCGTTCTTCTCGTCCAGCTTCAGCGCCTCCTCAAATAATCCATGCGCTTCTTCATTATTGAAGCGCTCGAAAAACAAATAACCCCAGCGGACGCGATAATCGGCGTTCTTCGGATTCTGCTTGATCAGATCGCGAAAAGCGTCATTGGCTTCCTGGTAGCGCTCGATGCCCCACAGGCCTTCGGCGCGGAGATAAAGATTCGGACTCTGTGCGAGCTTGGCGTAGCAAGCCTGCGCTTCGGCGAGTTTGCCGTGGTGGCGAAGCGAGCGGCAGTCATCAAGCGACTGGGCGTCTACTAATTGAATTGCGAGCGGGAGTACGATTGCGAAGAACGCCAGCAGTCTCATTTGTCCAGCTCCGCTTGGGTTTTCGCGAGCTCCAATAGAAGATCCCCGAGCTGTTTCTTATACTGGTTAGCCGGCATGGCGGCTTTTTCGTATTTCAACTTGTCGATCTGCTCCTCCAACTGATCGCGTTTTTCGAGCAGCGCCTTCTTTTCGGGCGTGCTGGCTGCCACCTGGGCGGCGCCGATTCTGAGCATTGCAAACTGTGCCGCTTTGAGACCTTCGCCGTTCTCAGGCGACGGTTTTCTTTCGCCATCGCCTTGTCCGGTGTCTTCAAGAATGGGATGCTCGGTGGCCAGGCGCTTCTGAGTATCGTAAAACTCGGCGGTTTTCGTGGACGCGTAGGTAAAAGCCTCCAGCGCCGACACGGTTTCATTCTTGTCGGTGTCGGCCGAAGGGTCGCGCAACGCCTCAATCCAGAAGCGGGCGAAAACGGTGGCGTTTTTCTCGTTGCCGCTCTTGGTTGCGGTGATCACCACGCGGTTGGGTTTTTCGAGCGCGGCCCGCGATCCGCCGCTCGCACTGGTCATATTGACCACCAATTGCCGCGTGCAGCCGATCCGATCCAGCAGCGTGGCCAGCTCGACTCCCGACATGTCGGGACCGGGCAGATTCACCTTGTATTCGTAGCCATCGAAACTACCATGCCCGATCAGCATCAGAACGAACGCATCGTTGGGCTTGGCTTCGCGCGCCACCTGCGCGAGCGCGTTCTGGACGTTCGCCTTGGTCGCCTGCCCGCCGTACAGCGTGGTGATCTTGGCATCGCTGTTCGAGGCATGCAGAAGCTTATCGATCTCCTGGGCCTGAGATGCGAAGCGCTGCTCGTAGTCCTGCTCGCCACCCAGGCCGGCAACCGTGACGTAGAAAGTAGAAGCGTTGAGGGCTAACGGTAAAAAGCCTGCAGCCAAAAGCCAAGTCCTCATACCACCCCCCACTTCCTCCGCAAGATCCATTCCGTACAGCACAGCAACAGCACGGCAAAAAAGACGATCGGCATGTCCCACAAATCGCGTGTTTCCGTTACCGTAATCCCGGCGTCAGAGTAGGAAATGTCTTCACCAAGCCGGCTGACTTCATTCGGCCGATAGTATTTTCCGCCGGTTTGCGACGCCAGTTTTTCGAGCAGATCGCGGTTCTGCTCCAGGTGGAAATTCTCGGCCACACCGTCCTCGCGGCGAAACGTGACTACATCGCGGCCCAACTCCTGTTGTCCGCGCGTCGCCGTAATTTCCGTCACGTAGGATCCCGCTTTGGGCGCATCCCAATCGGCGGAATAGACGCCTTGCTGCAGCGAATCGGGATGCAAATCGATGTTTTGCGCGCTCCCATCCGGAGCGACGATGCGCGCTTGAACCGTTGCATCGCTGGTCGGCAGGTAATTGGCGTCGCGAACTTCGGCTCGCAGGTGAACTCCGCCCGTGTCGTAAAGCACCGGGTGGGCGACCGTTGTGACGACGCGAGTGGGCGTGTCGGCCACCAGCCAGCGCATCAACTGACGCCAGAAAATCTCGTGGCTCAAGTCCGTGACCGGCTGGAGCATCTGCCAGCGCCAGTCCCCCCCGGTGGCGAACACCGCAGTGCGCCCGCGCCCGTACTTTTGCGTAATCAGCAGGGGCAGCGTGTTGCCCGAAACCTTCATGTTGGCCAGCACCAGCGCGCCCGGTTTGGGCTGCCCTGCCTCCTGAAAGTCCATCAGGTACGGCAGCTTCTTCCAGCGCTCGGCGTTCGCGTCGGGATTATCTTCGATGCGCGTGATCAGGCTGTCGCGGCCGGCCGCAGTCAGCTCCGCAGTGGCCGGATCGCGATGGAACGTATTCTTGTGGTCCGGCAAACGCACCGGCAACAGATCGGCGAAGGGCTGCTTTTCGTAGCCGCCATCCGCCAGCGAAACCCGTCCGCCGAGGAACAACAGTCCGCCGCCGCGCCGGTCGACAAACTGCTGGATCAAATCCTGCTGCGCCGGAGTGAAGTAGTTGGCTTCAATGGTTCCCAGGATAATCCCCTGGTACATGAACAGGTCGTCCACTTTGGTCGGGAAGCCATCCTTTAACTCGCCAGAGGGGGCGTCCGGTGGAACCTGCACGTACAACTTGTTCTGCGTGGTGCGGACCACGCAATACAGATCCAAGTTCTTGTCGTCCTCCACGGCCCGGCGGATGAACTTGTAATCCCAGCGGGGCTCGCCTTCCATGTAAAGCACGCGCGGCTTGGCATTGTCCACATAAAGGACGCGGGTGAGCACGTTATTGTTCTTATTGCCTTCGTTCGGCAGTGGATCGATGGAAAATTGCAGGTTCTTGACGCCCGCGTCCCCTGCGGTGAACGGCACGGTCTCAGTTTGCGGCGCGCCATCGCCTTTGAGAACGATATCGCGCGACGCCAGAACTTTGCCGCCATCGCGCACTGACACGCGGGCCTTCTCGCCCTTTAAGCCCCACTGATGGAACGTGAGCTGCGCTTCGAGGCGCGATTTTGCGAGCGACTCGGCCGGCATCTGCACATCGGTCAGCTCGATATCGTGCTCCATGCGCTCGCGCCCGAATCCTACCGTGTGGATCGGAATGCGCTGACGCTTGATGTCGGAGATGGTATCCAGATCGATGCCACCGGTATTGTCCGCACCATCGCTCAACAACACCACCGCTCCGATGGGCAGTGTCGCGGAATCGGCCAGTACCTCTTTTAAGCCCTCGCCGATGTGTGTGGCCGGGGCCGAGGCATTGAGGTTTTGGGTGTTTTCGATACGTTCGAGGTGCTCGCCCAGCCGATAAAGCCGTACTTGAAATTTAGTCTTTAAGCTATTGAGTAGTCCGCCATTGAGACTGGCTAAAACTTGGTCTTTGCGGGTGTGGCCATCCTCTTCGGTGGCCATGCTTTTGCTGTCGTCGATCACCACCGCCACGATGTTTTGCTGCGGCCGTAGGGTCGCGATGCTCAGCGCCGGCTGCCACAGCAGGAACAAAAGGAGACAGACCAATAAACTCTGCAGAATCCAGACAACGGCTGTGCGCGAGCCGCGCATGGTCGGTGCAATCACGCGCCTGCGCCGCCAGATCACCCACCCCAGACCAACTGCCGCGATCGCGAGCAGGCCGATCAGCAACCCCACCGGCAATTGGCTCAGCAGCTCAAAACGGCCTTTGGCGAACACCGTAGGCGGATATTTAAAGAGGAATTCAAACATCGAATCGGGACGCTAGAGGTTGACCAGCGATCTCAGCATATCATGCTACTTAACGTATTGAGCGTCTCCGGGAGCGCCATGGTTGCAACAATTTTAACCTCCCAAAAGCCCGAAAAGCCTTTTCGTTGGCTGCGTATAACCGCCATTGAATTCGAGGAGTCGCCATTCGGCCCGAAATCCTGCCGTTCGCGGGATCGGTATGATTCAATGAGGCTAAGGCTCCATGGCTGATTGGGGATTTAAGTTTCGCCGCGATCTCCGGGCTTTGAATCGCCGGACACGGGAACTAAAGATGATGTGGCGGGGACTGGTCTCGACGGACCACCCGGTCATGGCGCACATCATCCCCATCCGCCGCTGCAATCTGGCCTGCGAGTACTGCAACGAGTACGATGACTTCTCAAAACCCGTCCCACTCGAGACGATGACGGAGCGGCTGGATCAACTGGCCGCCCTCGGAACCACGATCGTTACTTTCAGCGGCGGCGAGCCGCTTCTGCATCCCGAGCTCGACCGGTTGATCTCCCACGTGCGGCATCGCGGCATGATCGCTGGCATGATCACCAACGGCTACCTGCTGACGCCGCAACGCGTTAATCAGTTGAACGATGCCGGCCTGGATCACATGCAGATCAGCATCGACAACGTGATGCCGGACGAGGTTTCGAAGAAGAGTCTGAAGGTGCTCGACAAGAAGCTGCAGATCCTGGCGGATTACGCGCTCTTTCATGTGAACATCAATTCGGTGCTCGGGGGAGGCATCCGCAATCCCGACGACGCGCTGGTGGTGGGTAAGCGTGCGCTGGAGTTGGGATTCACTTCCACGGTCGGCATCATTCACGATGGCGACGGGCAGCTGCGGCCCATCGGCGAGCCGGAGCGCAAGGTATTTCTCGCGATGAAGAACTTCGAGAAGAAGAATTTCTCGCAGATCAATTATTACCAGGACGATATCGCGAACGGCCGCCCCAGTCATTGGCGCTGCCGCGCCGGCTCCCGGTATTTATACGTGTGCGAAAACGGCCTGGTGCATTACTGCTCGCAGCAGCGCGGCTATCCTGCCAAGCCGCTGGCCGAATATACGGCGCACGACATTCGCCGCGAATACCGGACCGCGAAGAGCTGCGCGCCCATGTGCACCATTTCCTGCGTGCGGCAAATTTCGTATTTCGATTTCTTCCGCGGCCGCCAGACGATTGCGAGCACCGCGCCGGTCGAGCGTGAGCCGCTGGTGCAGATTCAGTCCAGCGGGAACTAGGCCCTTCCCGGCGTCCCGGAACCCTCAAGGGATGGGCTGCAGGGTCTTGCGAGTCGGAACGTACATCACACCATCGAACTTGCAAACAACACTCGACATCGTCGCCGCAGTCGCGCTTAGCAGCTCGATGTCGCGATAGCCCTTGGAACGCGAGCGCCTCACTACCAGCGTATGGGCCGGAGCATCGTTCAAAAGCGCCTTGTAGCCACCGCCGCTCGGGCGAAAAATCCAAAACGTGGTCACATTTGCCCCAGAGAGCGGTCCCTCTCCAATGACGATGAGGTCCTTCTCTGAGGCGCTGCGGAGGTGAATTTCGGAAGCGAGCAACCAGGAAGCGGGGATGGCCTTGCCAGCAAGATGCTCGGACGCTAATGTGTCGCGGACCGTAGAATCCCTCGTCAGCGACTCAATCACTCCAGGAGGTACCGGCGCCGGATGCTTCAGTGCCTCATCCTCAGCGCTAAAAACGCGCTGTTCCTCGTTCGCGGCGGTCATGAAGGTTGCCACGAGAATGGCTAAATAGCAAAGCGGCAGCAATCTCAGCGCGCCGGCCAAGGGACCTCGCTAGCTCAACGCTTGCTCGAGATCTGCGATGATGTCATCCACGGCTTCGATACCCGCGCACAGCCTCACCAGGCCGTCGCTGATTCCCATGCGCTGGCGCTGCTTGGGCGCGATCTCGCGGTGCGAAGCGATGGCCGGGTATAACAGCAACGTGTGAACATCGCCGAGCGAAGTCCCCCGTACCACTAGCTTCAGCTTGTCCATGAAGCGGAACACGTCTTCCTTGGTTGCGTCCTTGATTTCGAACGGCACCAGGGCGCCGTACATCCCTTCGGGCAACAGGCGGCGGATGACGGCGGCATCCGGATGCTGTGGATCGGCTAAATAGTGGACACGCGCGACGCGGGGGTGCGATTGCAGCCAGCTCGCAATGCGACATGCGTTCGCGCATTGTCTTTCCACCCGCAGCGGGAAAGTCTTGATGCCGCGCATCGCCAGATAGCTGTCGAAGGGCGAGAGCGTCGGGCCCATCGTGCGCGCGAGCGCTCGCACCGGATCGGCGTGAGCTTCGTCGGTGGCGACTACACCGCCCAGGACATCACCATGCCCGCCGAGAAACTTAGTCAAACTCTCCACCACGAGATTCGCACCGCGCTCGAGCGGTCGGACAAGTAGCGGCGTAGCGAACGTATTATCAACCACGAGCGCCGCGCCCGCCGCGCGCGCCAGATCCGCAATCTGATCGATATTTCCCACTCGTAACAGAGGATTCGAAATCGTCTCCATCACGATGCAGCCCGGTTTGCTCTCGGCGATCTGTTTCTCCACCGCTGCCGGATCGCAGATGTCGACGAAATTCACCTCGACACCCAGTGCCTCAAAGGCCTGATGCAACAGCGTAACGGTAGATCCGTACAACGCACTCGCCGCCAGCACGGATTTGCGCCGATCTGTTAGCGCCGCAAGCAACGCCAGATGAAGCGCCGCCATGCCGGACGAACATACCTGCGCCATGGCGGCAGACTCCAGCTCCCGCAGGACCTCTTCGAGTCCCAGGCGCGTGGGATTGTCGTACCGGCCATAGGAAAAACCCGCCTCTTCACGGCCCAGCACGCGATCCAGCTTGGCGGTTTCTTCGTACAAGAAAGTGGTGGCCGTGTAAATCGGCGTGGAGGAGGGAACAAAAGAGCCCGGCGCATCCGGATTGCGCTTGCGATCACCTGTGTGAACAGCTTTGGTCTCGATTTTCATGATTTACTTCCTTCGGACGCTATTTTCGTTTCCAGCGGACACCTTCTTTAGTGTCTTCTAAGACGATCCCGGCGTCCATCAGCTCCTGGCGGATCTGGTCACTGCGCCCGAAATTACGCGCCTTTTTGGCGGCGTTGCGTTCGGCGATCAGCTCCTCCACCCGCGCATCGGACATCCCGCCTTGCGCCTGTGTCGGCTCGAGCACGGCGAAGATCTGGTCGAAACGCGCTAAAACATCCAGCGCCGGCGCCGTGTTGCCCGCGCGGAACTCGCCTGCATCCATGGCGGTGTTCGCGTCACGCACGAATTCGAACAGGGCGGCCAGTGCCTCGGCGGTGTTCAAATCGTCGTCCAGGCTTTCTTCGAATTGCCGGAGTGCGGCGCGCGTGCGTTCCAGCACCTGCTCGTTGGTGCCCTCGGGATATTTGTCCGTTTCGAGTCGCAGTTTGAAATTGCGCAATCGCTCAATCGCGGTGTGCGCGGCCTTCAGACCATCAAAGGTGAAATTCAGCTTCTTGCGATACGGAACCGAAGCGAGCAGATAGCGCACCACCTCCGGCTGATAGCCCTGCGCCATCAAATCGCGCAGCGTAAAGAAATTTCCGGCCGATTTCGCCATCTTCTGCGATTCGACATTCAGAAACTCGGAATGTAGCCAAAAGCGCGCGAACGGCTGGTGGGTGATGGCCTCCGATTGCGCGATCTCGTTCTCGTGATGCGGAAAAATCAGATCGACGCCGCCCGCGTGAATATCGAGTGTTGCGCCCAGGTATTTCATCGCCATCGCCGAGCATTCGATGTGCCAGCCTGGCCGCCCCGGACCGATCTCGCTGTCCCAAAACACCTCGCCGTCCTTGGGCGCCTTCCATAAAACAAAATCGCGGGCGTTTGCTTTGTCGTATTCGTCCACGTCCACGCGCGCGCCGGCCCGAATGCCGCTGAAATCGTTGTGCGAAAGCTTGCCGTACTCGGGGAATTGCGCGATCCGATAGTAAACAGATCCGTCGCTTTCGTAGGTGAAGCCGCCCGCGGCCAACTTTTCGATTGCGTCCACCATCTCCTGAATGTGCTCGGTGGCTTTGACCATTCGCTCGGGGCGCTGCAGCCGCAACGCCTCCGTATCTTCGAGAAACGCCTCGGTGTACTTCGCCGTGTATTCGCCGATCGCTTTCCCTTCCGCTGCGGCGTTGCGAATGATCTTGTCGTCGACATCAGTGATGTTCATCACGTGGTCCATTTGGAAACCGCGGTAGAGGAGCCAGCGCCGCAAGATGTCTTCGAAAGTGAACGTCCGCAGGTTGCCGATATGCGCAAAGTTATAGACGGTGGGTCCGCACGTATACATGCGGACAACATTGCCTTGCAGCGGTGTGAACGGCTCTACTTGCTGCGTAAGAGTGTTGTAGAAACGAAGGGCCATTTAAATGTTTAACTCTCATGGTACTCTACGGCTGTCCGTGGACCACGCAATGAGCGATTTGGTCCACCCGAGCAAGTGCTCGCGCACGATGTTCGCGCCGGGAAACAGCGCCGCTAGTTCGGAGGCGGACAGTAGCTTAATCGTGTCCAGGTAGTGATTCACGTAAAACTCGCGCTCGGCGGCATTGTGTTTCGTCGCCAGTTGCCAGATCGAGAATCGCTTCAGGATCGCAGCTTGCCAGGCCCGAGGCAGCCAATGAACGAAAGGCGTCCAAAGATGATGCTCCACCGGGAAATAGCGATTGGGCGTTTGCACCCAATATCGCTTGCCGACTCGCGCAATCTCTTGCGCAAACCGCCGCTGCTGCGCTGCGTCGCCGACGTGTTCGACGACTGAATTGCTGAAGACCAGATCGAACGATTGGTCCGCGAACGGCAGCATCAGACCATCGCCGAGAACCACGCCCTCTGCCCCTTCCCTCTGATATGGCCAGAACGCCTGATTCAAAAGCACCACGTGCGGCATCACCGGGGCCAGCCGCCAGATCTCGATGGTCCCGCCAACGTCCAGCACGCGCATGTCGGCCGTGAGTCCCACCGCGCGTGCGAACAAGGCCATCCGCCGCGCGCGAAAGCGACGCTGGAGCGTGTGAAGCAGCATCGAACCCCAGACTACCGCAACAATTTGTTTGGATTTCGCCGCCCTAATCTCCGGATTTCGCGATTGCAGTGGCTTCGTCGCGCGCCGAATCACGAACGGCCCAGTCGTAGTATCATAGGCGTTCGGCTATAGGCTCGATTCTGTAAATCGTTCACCTGTCGTAACCCCAATGGCTATGCATTCCAAACGAACCTCGTGTGTCTTAGGAAACCTGTCGATCCTAGCGTTACTCATCAGCCCCATACGCGCTCAAAATCTGACGCCGATCGATCAAAGCCTGTCATATTACTTCCCTGTCGGGGCCGCGATCGATTCGAACGATCTCACCGGACCACACGCGGCGTTACTCACGCAGCAATTCAACAGCGTCACGTCGCGCAGCGACATGCTGTGGAGTGCAATCGAACCAAGTAAGGGCACCCTAACTTCCTCCACGGCCGATGCGGAAGTGGCGTTCGCGCAGGCCAACAACATGCTGATTCGCGGCCAGACCCTGGTTGAGGCGAACGGAGCGAACACACCGTCCTACGCTTTCGGTGACGGAACCAATTCGCCGGCAAACCAAGCTGCCGTTATCGCCAATATCCAAGAACACGTGCAGCAGGTGGTGCAACATTTTGGTAATCGTGTTTACGCCTGGGATGTCGTGAGCGATCTGATCGATCCCAACCAACCAGATTGTCTCTATCACGGTCCGTTCTATCAGGTGCTCGGCAAAACCTATATCGATGTCGCGCTTCAGTCCGCTCGCCTGTACGCGCCGGCGGGGACCAAGCTGTACCTGAACGACAACCGAACCATCACCCCGAACGCCCTCGCGTGCATGGTCACGGTGGTTCAGGACCTTCAAAACCGCGGCGTTCCGCTCGATGGGGTGGGCCACGAAATGCACATGAACATTAATTTTCCGAGCCCCGCTGCGATTACGAATGCAGTCACGGCAATTGCAAATCTTGGCCTCGACAATCAAGTGACGGAGTTCGATGAAAGCGTCTACAAGGCCGGCGACAATACGACCAACTACGGCGCGAATGGCGGAAGTGTACCTGCATCGGTGTTAGCGCAGCAGGGATACATGTATGAACAGTATTTCAAGGCGCTCCGGCTGTTGAAAGGGAAGATCAGCGCCGTCACCATCTGGGGCATTGCTGATGATGACACCTGGCTGGACAGTTTTCCCATCAACCGTCTCGACGCTCCGCTGCCGTTCGATACCAACTTGCAGCCCAAGCCCGCCTATTGGGGGATCGTAGATCCCACGCAACTTCCCGGTTGGGGCCTTGCTTTCAACATCAGCTCCAAGACCGGTGCCCAGAACGCGCGTGTATGGACGATCCAAGCGGGGAATGCCGGACCCGGCACGGCATATGCGACACGGATCAACGGGTTCACTTTGACCCAGGTGGCCGGCGCGGCCTGCACCCCTGTAGTGACGCCGCCCGGTTCTTATCCGGTGGTCCTCGGAGATATCGCGTCCGGCAGTTCCGCCAACGCCGCGTTCACCATTGACTTCAGCGGCTGCCCGTCCTTGGCCCGTTTCGCCCTCAGCATGCCCTGGAGCGCGGCAAACGGCGCTGATACCGGCACGTTCCAGCTCGGCAATCAATATAGGTAGTTATCAGAACAGCACAGCTATGAATTACATCCAGTTCGCCCTTCTCATTTGCGTCAGTTCGGTTTTAGCGAGCGCGAGTCCAATTTTTAGCCTCACACCATCCAACGGAGTGGTGTCCGGAACTGACGGTGCGGTAGTCGGTTGGGGCTTCACTGTTACCAACGATACCAGCGATTGGCTCGTGCTCACCGGCTCGTCGTTCACGGGCAGTACTCTGAACGGCAGCTATGTGGATTATCTCGGCCAACCCACTGCTCCTCTTTATATCGCGGGCCCAGCGCCAGAAAACACGACTGTCAGCCAAAGTTGGGACCAAGCGGCGAAGTTAGGTGTGGGCGAGTTCGATATCAGCCCCGTCGCTTCGCCCGGCCCGATCGATGGCGATATCCTCGTGCACTACAGCCTATTCAGTCAGGATCCGAACGATCCCAATTTCCAACCCGACACCAGTACCGTTGTCGCCGACGCGACGTTTAGCGCACCCGTACAAATCGATGTTGGTGCCAATGTTCCCGAACCCCGCGTCATTGGCCTACTTCTCGCTGCCGCGGCCTTGATCGTCTGGCGGCAGCGGAAATTGCGTCGATTCATGGCCTAATAAACCGTGCGTTCGCAGGCGTCGGGCTTGGCGTGGGGAAGTATCGGCGGCAGCTTACAGTGAAATAGTGCGCTTCGAACTCCTCGCCACCTGCCCCGATACCGGTGCGCGTGCGGGCATCATCCATACTGCCCACGGCTCCGTGGAAACTCCGGTCTTCATGCCCGTCGGAACGCAGGCCACGGTCAAGGGCGTCATGCAGCGCGATCTCGCCGCTTCCGAGCCCGATGGCCTCGACGCGCAAATCATCCTCGCGAACACATACCATCTCTTCCTCCGCCCCGGCTACCAAATCATCCGCAAACTCGGCGGCCTGCACGAATTCATGTCCTGGCCGCGGGCGATCCTGACGGACTCGGGCGGCTTTCAGGTCTTCAGCCTTTCCGATCTCCGCAAGATCACCGATGAAGGCGTCGTGTTTCGCTCGCACTTAGATGGCGACGCGCACCTGTTCACGCCACAATCCACCGTCGACATTCAGCTCGCGTTCGGAAGCGACATTATGATGCCGCTGGATGAGTGCATTGCGTATCCAGCAAGCCATGAAGCTGCCTCGCATGCCATGCGCCGCACCGTGCAATGGGCGCGCGCTGCGTACCAGTACTTCGTCGCGCGATCGGAAGCGAACCAAGCAGCAGATTCCGCCTCCGCGTTATTCCCCATCGTGCAAGGCTCCATGTTCGCCGACCTGCGCCGTGATTGCGCCAGCGCACTTCTCGAACTCAACGCTCCCGGTTACGCCATCGGTGGGCTGTCTGTAGGGGAGCCTCGCAGCCTCAGCATGGAAATGACCGAAGCCACCACTCCCCTGCTCCCGCGCGACCGGCCGCGTTACGTCATGGGCGTCGGCATGCCTGAAGAGTTACCGGAATACGTCGCGCGCGGCGTTGACATGATGGACTGCGTGCTCCCCTCGCGCAATGCACGCAATGGTTGTCTCTTTACCTCCACGGGCCGCGTGATCATCAAACAGGCCCGCTATCGTGACGATCCAGGCCCGCTCGACACCGCTTGTCCCTGCATTACTTGCCGCACTTACTCCCGCGCCTACCTCCGCCACCTTTTCCAGGCCGGCGAAATGCTATTCTCCACACTCGCTACCATTCACAATGTGAAGTACTACCTTGACAGGATGCGGCAAATGAGGCAGGCTATTCTACTTGGGAGATTCCGGACTTATTTGGACAAAGTCCGCAATTCGGCGGTAGAATCAGAGTAGTTGTTCCACCGTTGTACCTAGGCGAATTCATTTCCCAAGCATGATCGGCTTGTGTGATACTCGGAAACGGAACCGCCGCCTCGAGTGATGACATTATCGGCTCTTTTGTTGCTGCAACAGTCCACGGGAAATCCCGCGATCGGGCTGCTCCTGCCGTTGGCGCTGGTGGCCATCTTCTATCTGTTGGTGTTCATGCCGATGCAGCGCCAGAAGAAGCAGCAGCAGCAGATGTTGAAGACCCTCGAAAACGGCAACCAGGTTCTGACCACTGGCGGTATTATCGGTACGATCGTCAGTGTCAATCCGGACGACACGATCATTCTGCGTATCAAGCCCGACAACCTCAAATTGCAGGTAGCGCGTAGTGCGGTGGCCAGCCTTATTAAAGAGGAGAAGAAAGACTAAGCCGCAAAGGAAACCGAACCGCCACCCGTAAGGGTGTGGAAAAACGGCAAGTGGAGTATAGGATAGGAAATGACCAGCAACACCAAAATCCGATTCGGTATCATCGTCGCCGTTATCCTGGTCTGCCTCTATGGCGTGATCGGCATCCCGAAGTCGAAAGATGAACTCATCGCCAATTGGCACAAGAACATTCATCTGGGACTCGATTTGAGAGGCGGCACGCAACTGGTGATGCAAGTCCAGCTCCAGGACGCCTTCAAAGC
>Ga0070741_10012914_pt1 | contig 14943 bp, 11 predicted proteins | sample Coa_R1_4_FD_66440 | JGI IMG/M metagenome (GOLD analysis project Ga0070741, IMG submission 66440) | Surface soil microbial communities from Centralia Pennsylvania, which are recovering from an underground coalmine fire - Coalmine... | ecosystem: Environmental > Terrestrial > Soil > Unclassified ...
CACCTCGATGGCGCAAGGCATCACCGGGTTTGCCGGCGGGCGGCCGAACGTGACACCGCTGGTGCGCCTGTTCTCGTGCCTGGTGCCGAAGGACAGCGTGGCGATTGGTGCCGAGTTGGATGGCACGCCGATAGCGCTGCCCCTCAACCCCAGCCCCTCTCCGGCTGGGAGAGCGGAGCCGGAATCCTCTCCCTCCACGGGAGGGCAGGGTGAGGGGCGCACTCCGGACCATGCCGTCACCGGCAAGACCGTTGCGCTACCCCTCATCGCCCTCGCCTACGGCCGCTCCGGCGACAAGGGCGACAGCGCCAACATCGGCGTGCTGGCGCGCAGGCCGGAATTCGTGCCGTTGCTGCGCGAGCAGCTCACCGCCGGGGCGGTGAAGGACTACCTGGCGCACTTCGTCAAGGGCCAGGCCGAGCGCTACGAGCTCCCCGGCCTGCACGGCTTCAACTTCCTGTTGCAGCAAGCCCTCGGCGGCGGCGGCATGGCCTCGCTGCGCTACGACCCGCAGGGCAAGATGCTGGCGCAGGTGCTGATGGACTTCCCTCTGCGGGTGCCCCTGGCCTGGATCGACCAGGGTCTGGTGGCCGGGTGAGCAGGCCGGCCCGCAAGATCGTCCGCCTCGGGCGCGAGCAGCGCGTCGCGGACATCCTGCGCGCGGCGCGCGACGTGTTCTGCGAGAAGGGCTACGAGGCCACCGCGGTGTCGGAGATCGCAGCGCGCCTGGGCATCGTCGAAGGCACCATCTACAAGTATTTCGAGAGCAAGCGCGAGCTGCTGCTCAAGGTGCTGGAACACTGGTACGAGGAGATGTTCGGCGACTACGAGCGCGATCTTGCCGGCGTTTCCGGCGCGCGCCAGCGCCTGCGCCTGCTGGTGTGGCGCCACCTGCGCTCGCTGCGCGATTACCCGCAGCTGTGCCGCCTGATGTTCCGCGAGGTGCGCGGCGAGCAGGACTACCAGGGTTCGGGCCTGCACGCGCGCAACCGGCGTTACACCCAGTTCCTGGTCGACGTGATCGGCGAGGGCGTAGCGACGGGGGAATTCCGCGCCGACATCGCGCCGGCGCTGCTGCGCGACCTGGTCTACGGCGGCATCGAGCATCACACCTGGAACTACATCTGCGGGCGTGGCGAGCTGGACATCGACGCCATCGCCGGGCAGATCACGGCGATCGTCTGCGAAGGCATCGCCGCGGCACCGGCGCCGGACCCGCTGGGGCGGGAGACGCAGCGCCTGTCCAAGATCGTCGATCGCATGGAGCGCAACCTGTCGCGCGTCCAAGCCAAGAACGGAAAGTGAGAACATGAGAGCAATACCCGATCCAAGTGAACTGGAGGCGGTCCGCGGCCGCGTCGGCGGCTGGCCGTTCCAGTCGGTGCTGGTCGCCAACCGTGGCGAGATCGCGGTGCGCATCCTGCGCACGGTGCAGTCGCTCGGCCTCAAGGGCGTAGTGGTGTACCACGCCGCCGACCGCAACGCCCCGGCGGTGAAGCTGGCCGACGAGGCCATCGAGATCACCGGCGCCACGCCGGTCGCCGCCTACCTGGACACACGGCAGATCCTCGCCGCCGCCAAGTCCAGCGGCGCCGGCGCCATCCACCCCGGCTACGGCTTCCTGTCGGAGAACGCCGGCTTCGCCCGCGCGGTGGCCGAGGCCGGCCTGGTGTTCGTCGGCCCGACGCCGGAGCAGATCGAGCTGATGGGCGACAAGGTGCGGGCCCGCGCTTTCGTCGCCAACGGCGGCTTCCCGGTGGCCCCCTCGGCGATCGAGGACGACGACCCCGCCACCTTCGTCGAGCGCGCCGCCAGGGTGCCGTTTCCGATCCTGATCAAGCCGGCGGCGGGCGGCGGCGGCAAGGGCATGCGCATCGTGCGGGAGGCCGGCCAGCTCAAGGCCGAGATCGAGCGCGCCCGCAGCGAAGGCCAGCGCTATTTCGGCGACGGCCGCCTCTATGTCGAGCGCTACGTCGAGAACCCGCGGCATATCGAGGTGCAGGTGCTGGGCGATGCGCACGGCAACGTCGTGCATCTGTTCGAGCGCGAGTGCTCGGTGCAGCGCCGCTTCCAGAAGATCGTCGAGGAGACGCCGTCGCCCGCGCTCGACGCCGCGCTGCGCCAGCGCATCTGCGAGACCGCGGCCGGCATCGCGCGCAAGGCCGGCTACCGCAACGCCGGCACGGTGGAGTTCATCTTCGGCGCCGGCGGGGAGTTCTATTTCCTGGAGATGAACACCCGCCTCCAGGTCGAGCACCCGGTGACCGAGATGATCACCGGCAAGGACCTGGTGCTGGAACAGCTGCGCGTCGCCGCCGGCGAGAAGCTCGGCTACGCCCAGGGCGAGATCGGCTCCGAGGGCCATGCCATCGAGTTCCGCGTCTATGCCGAGGACCCGGCGCGCGGCTATACCCCGACCACCGGCCCGGTGCTGGCGCTGCGGCCGCCGCAGGGCGAGGGCGTGCGCGTCGACAGCGGCATCTCGCAGGGCCAGGACGTGACCGCCGCCTTCGATCCGATGCTGGCCAAGCTGATCGTGTGGGGCAGGGACCGCAGCGAGTGCATCGCACGCTCCGATGCGGCCCTGGGCGACTACGTGCTGCTCGGCTGCGTCACCAATACGGCGTTCCTGCACCGCCTGCTGCGGCACCGGGCCTTCGTCGATGGACAGGTGCACACCGGTTTCCTGGATGCGCATCCGGAGATCGCGGCGGAGCCGGCGCTGGCGCCGGAAACCCTGCAAAAGCTGCTCGCCGCCGCCGCGCTGGTCACCCGGCCGATGCGCGACGTGGCCGACCTGGTACCGGACATGCACGCGGCCATGGGCGGGTGGAGCAACTGATGAAGCCGGAAATCAAGAACCCCGTCATTCCGGCGAAAGCCGGAATCCAGGGCATGCCGCACCGCCCCCGGCTCCGGATACCGGCTTTGGCCGGTATGGCGACGTCAAATCCCGAGGGGTCTTAAACATGCACCACGCATTCAAGATCGGCGAAGCCGAGCACAACCTCGAGCTGTCGCGCGCCCGCGACGGCTACCGCCTGCACCTGGCGGACCGCACCGTGCCGGTGAACCTGCACCTGGAGGACGACGGCTCCGCTGTCCTCACCGTCGGCGGCCGCAGCGAGCGCGTGCTGATCGCCGCCCGCGGCGACGACGTGTTCGTGCACCTGAACGGCGCGGCCTACCAGCTGCGCTACGAGCACCCGCTGCAGCGCCTGGCGCAGCAGTCCGCCGGCTCGGCCGAGGACCGCGTGCGGGCGCCGATGCCGGGCAGCCTGGTCTCGGTCGCGGTCAAGGCGGGGCAGAGCGTGGCGCGCGGCGACACCCTGCTGGTGATGGAGAGCATGAAGATGGAGACCACCATCGCCGCGCCGCGCGACGGCGTGGTGGAGGCCGTGCATTTCGCGCCGGGGCAGACCTTCGACCGCGATGCCGTTCTACTGGAGATGAAGCATGTTGACTGACGCTTATTTGAGCAGTCGGCGCCAGGGATGGCGACGTCTTGTACAGGACGTACGCCCTTCGGGAGACAAGAAGTGAAACGCATCGAGTCCAGGCTCAACACGGCTTCCGCCGAGTTCCAGGCCAACGCCGCGCACAACCGCAGGCTGGCCGAGGAATTCAAGGCCCGCCAGCACAAGGCGCGCTACGAGCGGCCCGAGCGCGACATCCAGCGCCTCAAGGCGCAGGACAAGATGTTCGTGCGCGAGCGCCTGAAGCAACTGCTCGATCCGGGCACGCCGTTCCTGGAGCTGTCCTCGCTCGCCGCCAACGAGGCCTACGAGGGCGAGGTGCCGGGCGCCGGCGTGGTCAGCGGCATCGGCATCGTCTCCGGCCGCGAGGTGGTGATCAACGCCGGCGATGCCTCGGTCAAGGGCGGCGCCTGGTACCCGCTGTCGGTGAAGAAGACGGTGCGCGCGCTGGACATCGCCATCGAGAACCGCCTGCCGGTGGTGCACCTGTGCGACTCGGCCGGCGGCTTCCTGCCGCTGCAGGCCGAGCTGTTCGCCGACAAGTATTACGCCGGCCGCATCTTCCGCAACCAGTGCATGCTGTCGAAGATGGGCGTGCAGCAGGTGGCCATCGTGCTGGGACATTGCACCGCCGGCGGCGCCTACGTGCCGGGCCTGTCGGATTACAACGTCATCGTGCGCGGCACCGGCGCGATCTTCCTGGCCGGGCCGCCGCTGGTCAAGGCGGCCACCGGCGAGGACGTGACGGTGGACGAGCTGGGCGGCTGCGACATGCATACCAGCATTTCCGGCACCGCCGACTATCCGGCTTCGAGCGAAGAGGAGGCGATCGCCATCGCCCGCGACATCGTCGGCCAGTTCAAGCGGCCGGACAAGACGCGCATCGAGTGGCTGCCGCCGGAAGCGCCGTACTACGACCCGGCCGAGCTGTACGGCGTGCTGCCGCGCGACATCAAGGCGCAGTTCGACATGCGCGAGGTGATCGCGCGCCTGGTCGACGGCAGCCGCTTCCACGAGTATCAGCCGAACTACGGCAAGACCCTGATCTGCGGCTACGCCCACCTGTGGGGCTACAAGATCGGCATCCTCGCCAACAACGGCGTGCTGTTCAACGACAGCGCGCTCAAGGGCGCGCATTTCATCGAGCTGTGCAACCAGAACCGCACGCCGATCCTGTTTCTGCAGAACATCACCGGCTTCATGGTCGGCAAGGAATACGAGCAGCGCGGCATTACCAAAGACGGCGCCAAGATGATCATGGCGGTGTCCAATTCCGAGGTGCCGAAGTTCACCGTGATGTGCCACGGCTCCTTCGGCGCCGGCAACTACGGCATGTCCGGCCGCGCCTTCGATTCGCGCTTCCTGTTCTCCTGGCCGCAGTCGCAGATCTCGGTGATGGGCGCCGAGCAGGCGGCCAACACCCTGGCCGAGGTCAAGGTGCGGCAGCTCAAGCGCCACGGCAAGGAGCTCACCGCGGCGGACATCGCCGCGATCCGCGATCCGGTGGTGGCGGAGTTCAAGCGCAAGTCCAGCGCCTACTATTCCACCTCGGAAATCTGGGACGACGGCATCCTCGACCCGGTGGATACGCGCAATGCGCTCGGCATCGCCCTGTCCGCCGCGCTGAACACGCCGATCGGCGATCCGCGCTATGGTGTGTTCCGCATGTAAGAGGTCCCTGCCTTGAGCCGCAACCCGCCCGCTTCGCCGCCCGTCGCCAGCCTGCCCACCACCGAGGAGGCGGAGATCCGGCTGAAGCCGGTGCATATCGGCCTGCGCAGCCGCTTCATCGTCTGGCTGCTGCGCTACCTGCTGCGGCCGATGCTGGCGCGGATGATCAGCGCCCGGCCGGAGAAGATGGCGCGGACTCAGCTGTTCCTCGCCGCCCGGGTGTGCAGGGACAGCAGCGGCCTGCCGGTGGACTACCGCGTCATCGGCCGCTGCCCGGGGCACTTCGTCGGCGGCCGGCATGACACGCGCAAGCGCGTCATCCTGTGGATCCACGGCGGCGCCTTCATCCTGCCGGCGGTGCCGGACGTGCACGTGCGCGCGGTGGCCAGGATGTGCCGCGAGCTCGATGCGCTCGGCTTCCTGCCGGACTACCGCCTGGCGCCGTTCAACAAGCACCCGGCGGCGCTGGACGACTGCGAGCGCGCCTACCGCGGCCTGCTCGAGCTGGGCTATGCGCCGGAGCGCATCGCCCTGGGCGGCGAATCGGCCGGCGGCAATCTCCTGCTCGGCCTGCTGCAGCGCATCCGCAAGGCCGGGCTGCCGATGCCGTCCTGCGGCGTGCCGGTCTCGCCCGGCACCGAGATCGGCCGCGTGCACGCGCCGCCCTCGCGCACCCTGCGCATGAAGCGCGACCCGATCCTGCCGATGGCCTCGCTGGCCATGGTCGGCGAGATGTACGCCGGCGGCATGGACTCGTCCGATCCCGAGCTATCGCCGATGTACGCGGATTGCGCCGGCTTCCCGCCGCTGTACCTGCTGGCCAGCGACAACGAGGTGCTGCTCGACGACACGGTGATGTTCGCGCGCAATGCCAGGCAATACGGCGTGGACGTCAGCTTCGAGGTGTGGCCGGCGCTGCCGCACGCCTTTCCGCTGTTCGAGAGCTGGTTCCCGGAAGTGGCGCAGGCGCGGGCGGACATCGTCGCGTTCATGCGCGGGCATTTGAAGTGATGTGGTGATCCCGGATCCGGCGAAGTTCCGGCCGCGGCCGGATCCTTCGCTGCGCTCGGGAGGACAGTCGACCAATGATGGCGTGGTGGAGGAGACCATGAAATACGCCGAAGCGCACCAGCGCTCTCTCAAAGACCCCGAAGCCTTCTGGGCCGAGCAGGCCCGTGCCCTGCACTGGGACCAGCCCTGGGACAAGGTGCTGGACGCCTCCGCCGCGCCGATGTATCGCTGGTTCGCCGGCGGCCGCCTCAACACCTGCTACAACGCGCTCGACCGACACGTCGAAGCCGGCCGCGGCGAGCAGGCGGCGCTGATCTACGACAGCCCGGTGACCGGCACCATCGCCAGCTACAGCTACCGCGAGCTGCGCGACCGGGTGGCCTTGTTCGCCGGCGCGCTGCTCAGGCACGGCGTGAAGCGGGGCGAGAGGGTCATCGTCTACATGCCGATGGTGCCGGAGGCGGCGATCGCCATGCTCGCCTGCGCGCGCATCGGCGCGGTGCACTCGGTGGTGTTCGGCGGCTTCGCCGCGCCGGAGCTGGCCAAGCGCATCGACGACGCGCAGCCGGTGCTGATCGTATCGGCTTCCTGCGGCATCGAGCCGGGGCGGGTGGTGGCGTACAAGCCGCTGCTCGACCAGGCGATCGAGCTGGCGCGGCACAAGCCGGCGCGGACCATCATCCTGCAGCGGCCGCAGTGCCCGGCGGCGCTGAGCGCCGGCCGCGACCTCGACTGGAACGAGGCCCAGGCCGGCGTCGAGCCCGCCGCCTGCGTGGCGGTGGCGGCCACCGATCCGCTGTACGTGCTCTACACCTCCGGCACCACCGGCAAGCCCAAGGGCGTGGTCCGCGACCACGGCGGCCATGCGGTGGCGCTGCATTACTCGATGAGCGCCGTGTTCGACGCCAATCCGGGCGACGTGTTCTGGGCCGCGTCGGATGTCGGCTGGGTGGTGGGCCACTCCTACATCGTCTACGCGCCGCTGCTGCGCGGCTGCACCACGGTGCTGTACGAGGGCAAGCCGGTCGGCACGCCCGACGCCGGAGCCTTCTGGCGCGTCATCGCCCGGCACGGCGTCAAGACCTTCTTCACTGCGCCGACGGCGTTCCGTGCCATCAAGAAGGAAGACCCGCAGGGCGCACTGATCGGCCAATACGACCTGTCGAAATTCGAGGCCCTGTACCTGGCGGGCGAGCGCTGCGATCCGGACACCATCCACTGGGCGCGCGAGAAGCTGCGGGTGCCGGTGGTGGATCACTGGTGGCAGACCGAGCTGGGCTGGCCGGCGGCGGCGAACTGCCGCGGCATCGAGGCGATGACGGTGAAGCCGGGCTCGTCCACGGTGCCGGTGCCGGGCTACGACATCCAGGTGCTCGACAACGCGGGCCAGCCGGTGCCGGCCGACACCATCGGCAACATCGTGATCCGGCTGCCGCTGCCGCCGGGCACCTTGTCGACGATGTGGAACAACGAGCAGGGCTACCGCGACCATTACCTGAGCCGCTATCCGGGCTGGTACCTCACCGGCGATGCCGGCTATCTCGACGGCGACGGCTACCTGTGGATCATGTCGCGCATCGACGACATCATCAACGTCGCCGGCCACCGCCTCTCCACGGGCGCCATGGAGGAGGTGCTGGCGGCGCACCCGGACGTGGCCGAGTGCGCGGTGATCGGCGTGGCCGATGCGATGAAGGGCCAGCTGCCGGTGGGCCTGGTGGTGCTGAAGGCCGGCGTGCAGCGCCCGGCGGAGCAGATCACGGCCGAGCTGGTCGCCCGCGTGCGCGAACACATCGGCGCGGTGGCGGCGTTCCGCCAGGTGGCGGTGGTCGCGCGCCTGCCCAAGACCCGCTCCGGCAAGGTGCTGCGCTCGACCATGCGCGCCATCGCCGACAGCCAGGCTTACACCGTGCCGGCGACCATCGACGACCCGAGGATCCTCGACGAAGTCGGCGGCGCGCTGCGGCAGCTGGGCTACGCCAGGACGTAGGGCGGCCCAGCGGCGGCCAGGCAGGCATGGCAGCGGCGGTCAAGCGCCGCCGCCTCGTTTCTGCCGTAATGGCGGCATTAGAAACCGGAGAACCGGCCTTGCCGCTCAGGCGCATCCAGATCGTCGCCGTCCTGCTGATCGCAGGCTGCGGCTCCAGCTCCAGCATCGATCCTTCCAGCGTCGCGGAGGGCGGCGCCGCGCGCGACTCCGCGGCGCGCGCGGCGGCCGCGCTGAGCTTCCTGCGGGTGGGGCCGGCCGCCGGACCGGCCGGCCTCAACCAGGTCGTCGACGCCAACGGCCGCAGCGTGCTGTTGCGCGGCATCAACGTCGTCGGCATCCGCGACGACTATGTCGACAGCGCCACGCCGCTGGTGCCGCAGTATCCGGTCGACCCCGCGGCTTTCGCCGGCGCCTGCCCGCAGCCCGGCCCCGGATACACCCAGCTCGCGGTGTGCGCGCCGGACGCGGCGCAGCTGCGTTCCTTCGGCTACGACTCGGTGCGCCTGCCGGTGTCCTGGTCGCTGCTGGAGCCGCAGCCCGGCGCGATCGACGCGCAGTACATCGAGCGCATCGCGCAGATCGTCGGCTGGTTCAGGCAGGCCGGCCTCTACACCGTGATCGACCTGCACCAGGACGCCTGGAGCAAGTACGTGTTCACCGCGCCGGGCGAGGTCTGCCCGCCGCCGTTCACCTCCGTCTCCGGCGCGCACGAGGCGGACGGCGCGCCGCAATGGGCCAGCAACCACCTCACGCCGGCCTGCATGGTGGACGGCATCCGCGAGCTGGACCTGGCGGTGGAGGAGGACTTCAGCCGCTTCTGGCTCAATGCGCCCGGCCCGGACGGCGTCGGACTGCAGGACCATTTCAGCGCCGTGGTGCTGGCCCTGGCGCGGCGCTTCCACGACGAACCTGCGGTGGCCGGCTACGAGCTGTTCAACGAGCCGCTGCCGGGCCTGGCAGCGGTGCCGGAAGTGGTCGACCTGGGCGCGACCTTCCCGTTCTATGCCAAGGTGATCGGCGCGGTGACCAGCGGCGTTCCCGGCTTCCGCCAGCTGTTCTTCATCGAGCCGGACGCGCTGCGCAACGTCACCGACCAGCGCAGCGAGTTCATGCCCTGGTCGCTGTTCAGCGACTACCCCAACGTGGTCTACGCGCCGCACATCTACACCCACGTCTTCACGCCGGACGCAGAGCTCGAATCCCTGCTGCCCGGCATCAGCGGAGTGCTGGCGCCGTTGTTCCCGCTGTCTTCCAGCTATGCCAACGCGGTCGGCGACGCCAAGGCCCTGGGCCTGCCGCTGTGGGTGGGCGAGTTCGGCAACGACGTGACCGACGACGACACCCTGCTGCGCGGCCACTACCAATATGCGGACGCCAATGCCATCGGCAACGCGCTATGGGCCTGGAAGGGCCTCCAGGCCATCGACAGCGAGCACTGCTACTGCGACCTGCAGGGACCGCAGCCGGACCAGCTTCACGCCTTCCCGAGCCGGGTGAAGTTCACCGCACGGGCCTATCCGGTCTATCTGGCCGGAACGCTGCTGAGCCTGGGCTACGACCCGGACGCCGGCGGCTTCGACCTGCGGGCCAGCTCCGGCCCGGTCGGCGCCGGCGAGCGCAGCCGTGCCACCGTGCTCTATGTGCCGGCCGCGGTGACCGCGCCGCTGCAGGTCGAGGGGGCGGTGCTGGAAGAGCTGCCGCGCGGCGACGGGTCGCGCGACGTCTACGTCTATCCCAGCGGCGGCACCTACCGCGTCCATACCTGAGCGGCCGGGCCGGGCGGGGAAGCATCCCGCGGTTCGCCCCGGGCAGCAGCCGGCCGTGTGCCGCGGCCCGCGCGCGCCGGGGAGGCGGGAGCGGGGCGCCGTCAAGGGGCGGCGCCGAAGGGGGAACTGTCGCCGCGGCGATGCGCCGCGGCCGGCAAATGCAGTAAGGTATGGCCCGTCGTACCCCAAACGGCTGAGGCCCCATCGCTGCGCCCTCGGCCAAACTGGCCGCAACGGCGCGGACCGGCACTCCAATCGACAGCCAATTTCCGAACGCGCCCAGGCACGCGACATGAATGAAACCGCGGCACTCCAGAACATCCTGATCGTCGGCGCCGGCCAGGCCGGCGGCGAGACCGCCGCCGAGCTGCGCAAGCTCGGCTACACCGGCGGCATCACCATCGTCGGCGACGAGCCGCAGGTGCCGTACCGGCGCCCGCCGCTGTCCAAGGCCTTCCTCAGCGGCGCGGTCACCGAGGAAAGCCTGTACATGATGCCGGCCGCCGGCTGGCAGAAGCAGAACGTGGAATTCATCGGCGGCGTGCGTGCGCAATCCATCGATCGCGCCGGGCAGCGGCTGCTGCTGGCCGACGGCCGCAGCCTGGCCTACGACAAGCTGGTGCTGGCCACCGGCGGCCGCGCCCGCACCCTCAACACCCCCGGGGCGGACAAGCCCAATGTGTTCGCGGTGCGCAGCATCGCCGACGTGCGCGGCCTGCACGCCTGCCGCGAAGCCGGCAAGCGGGCGGTCATCGTCGGCGGCGGCTTCATCGGCCTGGAAGTGGCCGCGGTGCTGACCAAGCTGGGCCTGCACGTCACCGTGCTGGAGGGCCTGCCGCGGGTGCTGGCCCGCGTCACCGTGCCGGAGGTGTCCGCGTTCTTCGAGCGGGTGCATCGCGAGGCCGGCGTCGACCTGCGCACCGGCGTGCAGATCCAGGCGTTCGAGGGCGGGGACCGGGTGGAGCAGGTGCTGCTCGCCGACGGCGCGCGCATCGCTGCGGACTTCGTCGTCGCCGGCATCGGCCAGCTGCCCAACGTCGAGCTGGCGCAGGCGGCGGGGCTGGCGGTGGACAACGGCATCGTCGTCGACGAATACGCGCGCACCAACGATCCGCACATCTACGCCGCCGGCGACTGCGCCAACCATCCCAACGCCTTCTTCGGCTGCCGCCTGCGCTTGGAGTCGGTGCAGAACGCGATGGAGCACGGCCGCGCCGTGGCGCACAACCTGCTCGGCAAGCCGACGATCTACAACGTCGTGCCCTGGTTCTGGTCGGACCAGTACGACCTCAAGCTGCAGATGGTGGGCCTGTCCGGCGGCTTCGACCGCATGGTGGTGCGCGGCGACTTCAACAGCCGCGCCTTCGCCGCGTTCTACCTCAAGGACGGGCGCCTGATCGCCGCCGACACGGTGGGCCGGCCGCAGGACTTCATGTTCGCCAAGAAGCTGGTGGCGGTGCGGGCCGCGGTCGACGCGGCGCAGCTGGCGGACGAGGCGGTGCCGCTGAAGAGCCTCGTTCCCGCAGCGTGATAATGTAAGGCGCATGCCCAAGCTCAGCTTCGTCGAACCCGGCGGCAAGACCCATGTCATCGAAGGTGCGGTCGGCCTGTCGGTGATGGAAGCGGCGACGCGCAGCCTGGTGGTGCCGGGCATCATCGGCGAGTGCGGCGGCTGCTGCACCTGCGCCACCTGCCACGTCTACATCGACGAGCCCTGGTTCGGGCGCCTGCCGGCGGCGGACGAAATGGAGCTGGGCATGCTGGAAGGCGCCATCGAGCCGCAGCCGCGCAGCCGGCTGTCCTGCCAGATCAGGATCACGGAAGAGCTCGACGGCCTGGTCGCGCGCATTCCCGCCGGCCAGCTTTGAAATCCCTGCTTGCAGCGCGCCGCGTGACGGTGCCGCGCGACCTCGGCGCGGTGTCGCGCATCGACCACGCGGCCGAGTGCGACCCGCGCGAGGCCGGCATGACCGAAGCCGGGGTCGAGGCGATCTGGTCGGCGCTCGGCCGGCTCTATCGCAGCGGCCTGCATCCGGCCATGACCGTGGCCCTGCGCCGCCGCGGCAAGCTGGTGATGAAGCGCAGCATCGGCGCCACGTCCGGCAACCTGCCGGGCGAGCGCGGACCGCAGGTGCCGCTGCGTCCGGATTCGCCGTTGTGCCTGTTCTCGGCGTCCAAGTCGGTCTCGGCCCTGCTGGTGCACAAGCTGGTCGACCTGGGACTGCTGCGCCTGGAGGACCGCGTCGCCGACTACATTCCCGAGTTCGCCGCCCATGGCAAGGGCCGCGTCACCGTGCGCCAGCTGCTCGGCCACCGCGCCGGCATCCCCGCGCTCCCCGACGCCGACCCTTCGCCGGACACCATCGGCGACTGGGACCGCATCGTCGCCATGCTGTGCGAGGCGCCGCCGTTCGATCCGGACTTCGGCAAGCAGGCCTACCACGCCCTGACCTGCGGCTACATCATCGGTGAGCTGGTGCGGCGGGTGGCGCGGATCGAGCTGCCGCAGGCGCTGCGCGAGTGGATCGCGCAGCCGCTGAACTGCCGCTATCTCCACTTCGGCATGCCGCCGGAGCAGCGCGGGCTGCTACCGCGCAACACTCTCACCGGGCCGCGGCCGGTGTGGCCGCTGACCACCTACGTGAGGCACGCGGTGGGGGTGTCCTTCGACCGGGCGGTGGAGCTGTCGAACCACGAGGCCTTCCTCTCCGGCGTGGTGCCGGCCGGCAACATCTGCGCCTCCGCCGACGACGCCTGCCGCGTGTTCCAGATGCTGCTCAACGGCGGCGAGCTGGACGGCGTGCGGGTGCTGCGCGAGGAGACGGTGCGCGAGGCGGTGCGGCCGCTGGGACCCATCCAGTACGACCGCACCCTGCTGGCGCCGCTGCGCTTCTCCGCCGGCTTCATGCTCGGCGAGAACCCTTTCGGCCTGTACGGCCCCAGGTGCGGCCAGGCTTTCGGCCACCTCGGCTTCGTCAGCGTGCTGTGCTGGGCCGACCCTGCGCGCGACATCTCGGTGGCCCTGCTCAACACCGGCAAGTCGCTGGCGCCCTCTGGCCTGACGCGGATGGCACGGGTGCTGGGAGAAATCGCGAAGGCTTGTCCGCAGGTCTGAGCGCGGGAAGCAGCCCTCAGGCAAGACCCGAGCCGCGCAGGACCGCACAAGGCTTCATTGCCGCTTCTTCTTTCCCGCCGCCTTTGCGCCTTTTCGGGACGCCGCTTTCGCCGGCTTCAACCCGTAGGCCCTCTCCAGTTCCTCCAGCGCTTCGCCCGAATACACCGCCAGGCGCTGCAGGCGCGGCAGCGCATTGCGGCAGCCGGTGTAGCCCAGGCTGACGTGGTCGGCGTAGCCGACGATGGTCGCGTTGAGGGCGTAGCCGTCGAACAGCACCGAGATCGGGAACATCGCTTCCAGCTCGGCGCCGCGGAAGTACAGCTTCTCGCGCGAGCCGACCACGTTGGAGATCACCAGGTTGAAGAACGGCGGCCATTTCGCCAGCTGGCCGGTCATCTGGCCGAGGATCAGCGGCGACATGCCGAGCAGGGTCAGCTGGTCCAGGGCGCTGGGCGACATGCTCTTGAGCTGCGCCTTGGTGCGGGTGGTGACCGCCTTGATGATCTCGACGCGGCGCCGCGGATCGGCTTCGTTGGTGCCCAGCGGGCAGACGAAGCCGGCGACGGCGTTGCCGCCCTTGTTGTCGGCGCGCGGCAGGCCCATCGGGAAGGAGGCCACCAGCGGCAGCTCCGGCAGGGCGTCCAGTTCCAGCAGGTAGCGGCGCAGGGCGCCGGCGCACAGCGCCATCGACAGGTCGTTGACGGTGGCGCCGGTGACGGCGCTGAGCGCCTTGAAGCGCGACAGCTCGTACAGCTGCGTCGCCAGCCGCCGCTGCGGCGTGATGGCGGTGTTGAACACGGTGCGTGGCGTGTGCAGGGCGGACATCAGGCCGCCCTCGGGGTTGTCCTTCTTGATGCTCATCTTGCGCAGCATCTTCGCCAGCTCGGAGCTGGAGCGCAGCTGGCCGCCGGCCAGCTCGAGGCTGCGGCGGAACAGGTCGACCCGCGGCTTGTCTTCGTCGACTTTCAGGGGGGTGCGGGGCGGCAGGGCCCAGGGGCCGGCCGCGTTGGCGTGCCTGGGATCGGCGGACAGCCAGTTGCGGATGAAGGTGAGGGCGCCCATGCCGTCCATCGCGCAGTGGTGGGCCTTGAGGTACACGGCGAAGCGGCGGTTCTCCAGGCCCTCGATCAGGTGGCATTCCCACAGCGGCCGCGTCAGGTCCATCGGATGCGAGTGCAGCCGCTCCACCAGCACGCCCAGTTCGCGCTCGCCGCCGGGATAGGGCAGCGCCGAGTGGCGCAGGTGGTAGTCGATGTCGATGTTCGGCGCTTCCTCCCAGGCCGGCGCCAGGCGCGACAGGCCCTTGCGCACGATGCGCGAACTGAACGGCGGCATGGTCACGGCCTGGCTGCGCATGTAGGCGAAGAGCTCGCGCAGGTAATCCGGAGCCGCATCCTCGGGCAGCTTGAAGGTGAGCAGGCCGGCGACGTGCATCGGCGTGCGCGGCGATTCCATGCGCAGGAAGGCGCCGTCAATCGGACTCAGACGTCTCATCGTTTCACCGCTCCCTTCGCACCGGGAAAATCCGTCCGCGCCGGTTTCCGGCGCGGTACCTGGCGGCTGGTCGCCGGGGCTTCCCGGGCCGCCGCCTTACGCCGGTACGGTGCCTGAATCCGGCGCCGCGCGCCAGCACGGGGCCGGCAGCAGGCCGCTGTTTTTACGGCCTAATCCCATCGGGTGAGAGGGCCGTGTGCCGGACCGGGCGGGCGCCTGCCGCGATCCGCGGCGGGCCTACTCTGTATGGTCTAAGAAGCGCGTTCCCCGCTGCGCTATCCTTGGCCCCATCGACCCAATTTGGACGGGAGAGCGCCTTGTCAGGCCACGCCAGCACCAGTTTCGACGCCGCCGAATTCCGCAAGGCGCTGGGCTCCTTTGCCACCGGCGTCACCATCATCACCACCCGCGCGCCGGACG
>Ga0070741_10012915_pt1 | contig 14942 bp, 16 predicted proteins | sample Coa_R1_4_FD_66440 | JGI IMG/M metagenome (GOLD analysis project Ga0070741, IMG submission 66440) | Surface soil microbial communities from Centralia Pennsylvania, which are recovering from an underground coalmine fire - Coalmine... | ecosystem: Environmental > Terrestrial > Soil > Unclassified ...
CCCCCGTGATGGCGTTATTGCCCGTATTGTTGGCCTGTATCATCGGCAAAACCATGCGGGGCTGGGCTGCGGCTTGGGCTATTTCTCTAGTGGGTGTCGCGAGCCACCTGTTGCTCGATTGGACCAACGTTTATGGGATTCGTTTGCTGCTGCCTTTCTCGGCGCAGTGGCTTCACTTGGACCTGATCAATCTCTTCGACTTAATCGTGTGGGCGGCGCTGTTGGTTGGCTGGTTGGCCCCTATGTTTGGAAAGCTGGTAAGCGGAGAGATCGGTTCGCGATCCGGGACTGGTCGCGGCTGGGCCATCTTTGCCCTGTCGTTTTTCCTGCTTTACGATTGCGGACGATTCCTATGGCATCAGCGCGCGGTTGAGATTCTGAACTCGCGCCTATACCAGGGAGGACCGCCGATCCAGGTTGCGGCCTTTCCCGCCGCCGGCGTGAGCCCGCTCGAGTGGCAGGGCTGGATCGAGCGGGCCGAGTTCGTGGAACATTTCGATCTCAACGTGACGCAGCAGTTCGACCCCACGTCAGGGCGAATACTCTATAAAGCGCCGCCCGGCCCGGCGATCGATGCGGCCCGTCATGCCAAGCCCGTTGCCGTGTTTTTGCGGTTTGCGCAGTACCCTTTATGGTCCATCATGCCGGCCCCCAATCCGGAAGGTGCGCGAGAAGTGGAGGTGACGGACTGGCGATTGCCGTTTGGCGCCACTGCGGTTGTGGACGCTTCCAACCGGCTTATTTCGGCCTCGTTTCATTACGGTGCCGGGCAGATAATCGCAGCCTCAAGTGAGAAAGTCGAATAGCGTGGTGCGGGGCAGTTGTGCCTCGGAAGAGAGCGCTGCCTGCAGTTCGGTTTGCGCCTGCGTGAGATTCGTAATGTCCTCGGCTTCATTGGCGTCCTGGATCCCGCTCAATTGCGTTTGCAGCTGCGTCACGTAATTTTTTCCGAAGGTCTGGGCGCCCTGCACACGATCCTGGACTGTTCCGTAGAAGGCGAGTTGCTGGTTGAGATAGGAATAGGAACTCTGCAGCGAGCTCAATGCGGAGCTGATCGCGGGGTCACTGTTGCTCTGAAGCCCCTGAATCAGATCGGTAATCGATGTAAACACGTTGTTCTGGGAATTGGAATTGTCGAAGATCTGCTGAGCTGTTAATGCGACCGCAAATGGCGTGCCGTCGGGACCTAGAATCTGTCGCGTGGATGCAGAGCCCTGGTAGGCGCTCACGGGATTCGGCTGGGTTGGATCGAATGAATAAGGTGCGGTTTGATCGCTGTCGCCCGAAAAAATGTACCTGCCCTGCACGCTGGTGTTCGCCGTCGAAACCAATTGTTGCAGGATCGCATTTAGTTGGTTCGCCAAATCCTGCCGCGTGGTGGGAGTGGATGTGTCGCTCGCCCCTTGCGCTCCGTACGTTTCCGCCTGCGCGACGATGGTGACAGCGGACTGCAGTACCGACTGCGCCGTATTCACTTCGGTGCCAACCTGGTCAAGATTGGTTGCGATCTGGTTGGTTTGATCCAACTGCGAGTTCAGTTGCCAGATGTCGGCGATTTCGGTCGGGTCGTCGGAAACATTATTGATTTTGAGGCCAGTGGTCAGCTCGTTCTGAGCGGTTTGAAGCCGTCGCTGGATCGTGTTCAGACCCGCTAGAAAATTTTGGGCCGCTGGGCTAAGGGTGCTGATCATGTGAAATTCCTTTTGTCTGATCCACTTTTAAGAAGCGCTAATCGGCGGCAACAGGTTGATAACATCCAGGCTGAGCGAGTTCAAAACGCCCAACATCTTCGAAATCGCGTCATACGACCGCTCGTATTGCAACAGATCTTCCGCTTGGGTGTTGAGCGAGACGCCGGAAACCTGCTGGCGCAAAGACTCGGCCTGGCTCAGAAGTGACTGATTCGTGGCGCTGCTGTTTTGGGCGGCCGACAGATCACTTCCTACTTGCGCTCCCAAATTTCCATAAGCTTGGGCGAAGGTGTAGCCGTTTATCACCGGTGCATTGGCCAGAGCCGCGAGCGTTACGGCGTTTCCATTACCGCCTGGGGCGCCAGGCGTGGCGGCGGCGATCTGGTCCGGCGTGAGCGGATTCACCGTGAGGGTCTGCGCGGCCGAGTTGGGATTGTACGAGAAAAGATTAGTCACGGGCGCGGCTCCGTTTTGATCGATGCCATTGCCTAACGTGCTATTCACCTGATTCGCGAGATTTTGAGCCAGCGTGTCCAGACTGATGATATACGAGGGCAAAATCTTATTGTTGTCGTCCAGTTCGGCCCCCAACTGCCCGCCCGTGATTTGGCCAGTAATATCAGTGCCGGAGCTGCTCAGAATGGCAGTCTGAGGCGCTGAGAAATCGCCTTGAACGGCATAAGTCTGACTCCCGACCACGAGCGGAGTTTGGCCGCCGACATAAACCGAAACTTCACCATCGGGCAATTGCAAAAGGCTGAAGTTGACGTACTGCGACAATTGAGTGAGCGCCGCGTTCAATTGCGCATCCACCCCGGCATCTACGCCCCCGGCCGGGTCCACGCGATTCGCCGAGTTGATGCCCGCGATTGTAGTGGCCAGTTGGTTGATCGTATTGATGGTGGTGCTGGTAGCTTGGTGCAGGTTATTGGCCTGGCTGAGCAGCCCGTTGGCGGTGTCCCTGAAATCTTGCGCCACCGTCGCAGCGTTGTTGAGCACCGTTTGCCGCGCCACAGCGTCATTGGGCGTGACGCTCAATTGGGAGAAGCTCTGGAAAAGGTCGCTCAGAGCCGGAGCGATTCCGGAACTGGTGGACAGGCTGAAGTAGTTTTGCGCGCTTGTGAGATCGGATACTTTTTGTTGATCGAAAGAATAATTCGTCTGTTCTGTGCGGACGTATTGTTCGGCGAATTGATCCCGCGTGCTCTGCGTGATACCCAACAATACTCCGCCCGGGGCCCCGGTCTGCAAGTCGAACGATTGGGCGATCAGCGTTGGTGTTTGGGTGACAAAGCCCGGCGTATCGGCGTTAGAGACATTCTCTTCCGTAACGTCCAAAGCGCCCCCGTACACCTGCAGCGCAGTAGCTGCGTTGACCAATGATGTTGTCAGGTTCCCCATCGATTTAACCGTGCAATAGCACGCCTCCAGTCACCCGTCCCGTTGGCGCGCTGGTCGTTCCCTCGGCTGTATAGTTGGCCGGAGCTTCGTCGGGGGCCATCAAGCGCGCCAACCCGGCGTAAAATCTCGCTGCGTTCTTCAGCAGCGCCTCCACTGAACGCATCGCAGCGCGCAGGGCCACAACTTCCCGCTCCAGCTTTCTCCGCGCCAGTCCTTGCCATATGGGAGATTTCAAACTGACGTCGATCTGCCTAAGACAGTCCACGGCGATGTCCAAGTCGCCGGTGCAAGCACCCAAAGCGTCGAGCGTGGGATGCATGAGCCGCCCGCGCATCCTTTCCAAAAGACAGCGCGCCTGTCGAACCCGCTCTACTTCTTGATTGCCGTTTACCATGTGCGGTCGCGTGCGAACGTTATACGCTCAGGGCCCAACCATCTCCTGCGCCCAATGCAGCGGCGCCAAACCCGTGCGTGCCAAATCGAATCGTGTGCTCGATGATGCTGCCGCTCACCAAGTACGAATCCACGTGATACCCGCCGCTCGCCACAGCCGTGCTCAGCTCACTTATTTTGGCCGTGTGCGCCGGTGAATCAGTTAGAGCCGAAAGCAGAGTTCCCATCGTGCGCGACAACAGCACTTCGTCGGAAGGCAAGTTTTGCTTGCGCGCTGAACCATCCGCGCCGTTCGCCCCGTTCTGCGCAGATCCCGACAATGGATTTAACCGCGAAAAGGAGATTGGGCCGGAACGGAAAATTTTCATGCCTGCTTTGCACACCTCCTGCACTCTTATCGGTTCCACCGTTCTCGATGAGAGGGAGTAAGCGAAGAATTGGCAGGAGGTATTGCTATTGAACGCGAGGAGTACTTGACGGCGCGGAGTTAACGCGACGCTGCTGATGTAGCACGCAGCCACCGACCCAGCAGTCTGCGGCCGCCATTCTCACTTTGTGGCGGCTTGGAAACCAGCTCGGGTAAATCCATCTTCTTGTTGTAGAACGCTACCAAAACATCTTCGTCATAGCCGATCGCAGTGGCATATTGCCGCAGATAACTGGTGCTGAAAATTCCCCCGGGAAGTTTGTCGAACTGTTCTGACTCAATCGCTTGCAAGAAACGCAAACCGATCTTCGTGCGATGCGCGATCGCCTCTAGCGACACGCCGGCCCGCGTCCTGAACCTTGTCAGGTCGAGTTCTAATCCTCGGGTCTTATGTGAAGAAACGGTTGAATCCATCGCCGCTAACCTTATATCACGTATCGGTACTCGTAAGGGTCCATAATAGCCGATTAGCCATACTTTGTCTCTGATGTCCTATGCCAGCCGGCTAAATGTGATGCACCTTACACCAAAAAAATCTAGATCCAGCGCAGAATCGATCCGTATCTTGCAGCGGAATCCTGGAAGTAAGACGCTACGCGCCTCTCGTTTTTTCTCTGTGCCGTGTCTACACTACTTTGCGATCTGACTTGTCGAAGTACGCCTCGAACACCGAGCGGATCTGGGAAGAAATGACGATCGCAAGTTCGATTGGTAATGCCTCTCGACAGCACTGCTCGTAGTGTGATGTTGCCCGGCTTTCTCGGACCGACCAAGCACGCAATTGAGCCGACCTGTGGTACATTGGCCACGAATGAGAGTTCTGGCCGTAATCTTCGTCATAATCGTTTCGATCCTCACTGTGGGATGCGCCGCCGATGGCGTGAGGCTGCAACCGCCCGTGCAGGGCGAATGGTCGAATTTCAGTAGCGATCAACATCAGATCAGCAAAGACATGCGCGAACCCACCGAACAGTCTCACGAGAAGTAACGGAACGCCTATACCCGGAAAGCAGGCCCACTGGTCCGCTGGTGTTCCTTTTTCTTCTGAATCGCGTCATATTGAGGTTAGCTCTGGAGGTTTTATGACTCGTTTCACGCTGATCGCATCGTCAATGGCCTGCGCAATACTAACAACTGGTTTGATGGCCCAGGAGACAGGTGGTATTGATGTGACGGGAATACCATCCGGACGCGGTGTGTATCTTCGCAACGCGGGCGGATGGGTCGCGCTGAATTCCACGGTAATGATGCCTTTTTGGCGTGGCAGAGATGTGGCCCTGGACATCCTGAATGTCGGGACTGACCATACGACGTCCGAAATCCCCGGCTCACATTCCGGCGTTCAGATTCCCGACACGCGTCCTACGCTCTATCTCCACGATATCGGCGTGGCCGAGTTGTATCTGGTTCACCTTGCTTCTAAATCCGATTACCGCGAAGTACGACAGCGTGTCAGCCGGCATTTCGGCGAGTGGGCGCACTTCCGTCCCGAAGAAGTCGCCGAAATTGAAGTGGTGGGTATCAATGGCGACGTGATCGCAATCCGGCCAAGTTCCGGCCTCAAAGCGGGCGAATACGCCGTTACCGTTGGCGGTCAACCAGGCTACGAATGGCTAAGAATGGGATTCGACTTCGGAATCGTCGGCCAATAGCTAGATCAACCGCAGCGTGCTACTAGCAGGGTCCTATCATCCTGCTGTTCCTCGGGGCTGAACTGTCTTACGTCTTCGAGAATTGCAGCCAGCAACTGCTGAGGCCGACAGTCGCCATGACGTTGGAAACTTTCGATTAGCCTGGCCTCGCCGAAGTCCTCTCCGCGATCATTGAAGGCTTCGGTGATGCCGTCCGTGTAGAGGACCAGCGTGTCCCCGGCCGCAAAATGGCTTTCGGCGACTGAGCATTTCCATTCGCGGAAGAGGCCGAGCACGGTGTTGGTAGGAGCCAGCCGATCCAGTGTGCCGTTGCTTCGCATGAGCAACGCTGGAAGATGTCCGCAGTTGGCATATCGCAGCCGGCACGTGACGCTGTCGTATTCGGCGAAGAACAGGGTGGCATACGCGCTCTCAATGGTGCTGTCAAAGAAGAGCTGGTTTACCGATTCCAGAAACTGATTCGGATCCTCGCGCGCTACGGCGCATTGGCTACGCAGGTTCGCTTGCAGGTTCGCCATAAGAAGCGCCGCTGCAATTCCTTTGCCGGCGATGTCGCCCACCACCAACCCCAATCGCTCTTGGCCCAGATTGAGAAAATCATAATAGTCGCCGCCCACCTGCCGGGCCTGTATACATGCGCCAGCGTAGTCGAGGGTGCCGAAGGGAGCCAGCGCCTGCGGAAACAGCCGGGCCTGAACCATGCGCGCGATTTCGAGTTCCTGCGCTACCCGGCGATCGCGTTCCAGCTTTTCGGCCGTTGCGCGGCGCTGCGCTTCCAGCGCACGGCTAACCTCATCGAATCCCACTAAGCCGAACGAATTTCCATCCAGGTCTTCAAAACGCGTAAAGACGCCGCCCCAGATGAGCGGATCGCCCGAGTCCGGCATACGCGGATCGTGCTGCACGCGGCGCAGGCGCGGCGTGGCGGGAAAGCGCACTCCGCGCTGGCTCCATTGGCGGAATTTCGCCACTAAGTCTTCGGTCAAAAACACGATCGGCGTGCGACTCCCGATCAGTCCGTATTCCGCGGAGTCCGGTTTGGGTGCGATCAGCCGCAATACCGTCGGGCCGTCAGGGGGCGCCACGGCCACCAATCGATATCCCGATGGCAGGCGCAGATCGACGGCCACCTGAAATCCAAGCCGGTTGCGATAAAAATCCAGGCTGCGGTCCAAATCCCGGACGTACACATTGACTGCGTCGATGCGCAGATACGGGTTTTGACGGTCGAGGCGGGGGTTCACGCTACTTGATCCCGGTCAGCGAGCCTTGCCGCGTTTTTCGCGTCCATCAAGTATGCGCGGCCGCCCGCTTATACTTTTTAGCATGCGGGCAGCGCTCTTTGTCTTTGCCGGATTGATTCCTGCGCTGGCTTGATCGCAGTTCTCGTTGAGCGGCCGGCGTTCTCGCCCACCTTGCCCGTCTCGAACACGGTGCCGCTTGCAAATCAAGTAATAGTTTGTTCTGGACAACTCAGGTTCGGATGGAGTAGTCTGAGCAAAGAAAAGGCGAATACGTCATGAACCTGGTTTTGGAACTCGCAGACTCGACCGATCCGCTTGGACTGGCCCGTCGGAGCGGCGGAGTTGAAACCTCCGTGGCGCGCTTCGAGCAATGGATGGCGAGTCCCGATTCGCCCATTCGCGCCATTCGGCATCAACCCGCACGTGAGGCCATACACGCAGACATCCCCGCCGGCATCGCGCCTGCGCTGCGGGACGCGTTGGTCTCGCGAGGCATCCCCAAGCTCTATGTCCACCAAGCGGACGCGCTGGAGAGGTCGCTGGCGGGAAAAAACGTGGTTGTAGTGACACCCACGGCCAGCGGCAAAACCCTGTGCTATAACCTTCCAGTACTCCAGCGCCTGATTGAACAACCCGACGGGCGTGCCATGTATCTGTTCCCGACCAAAGCGCTTGCCGAGGATCAGTTACAGGAGTTCCTGGCAGCGGTCAACGCCATGAGATCGCACGATAACGCCTCGGACATTCGCGCCTTTACCTACGACGGGGACACGCCCCAGGATGCCCGGCGCGCGATTCGCGAACGCGCCAACGTAGTACTTACCAACCCCGACATGCTGCACAGCGGCATTCTGCCTCATCACACTAAGTGGGCCAAGTGCTTCGAAAACCTGCGCTATGTGGTGATTGATGAGCTGCACTATTATCGCGGCGTCTACGGAAGCCACCTGGCGAACTTGTTGCGAAGATTGCGCCGCATTTGCGACTTTTACGGTTCAGCGCCGCAATTCATTTGTTGCTCCGCGACCATCGCCAATCCCAAACAGCTGGCTGAGGCGCTCACGGAATCGAACTTTGAGCTGGTGGACCGGAACGGTGCGCCCAGCGGAGAGAAATATTTCGTCTTCTATAATCCACCCGTGGTAAACCGGCAGCTCGGTATCCGGCGGGGATATCTTCAGGAAACCCGCCGCATCGCCACCGAGTTTATCGAACGGCATCAACAGACGCTGGTGTTTGCCAATAGCCGTCTGGCCACCGAAATCCTGGTGAAGTATTTGCGCGATGCCATCGAGCGCAGCCCGCTTCCGGGAGATGCGGTGCGCGGATATCGGGGCGGATATCTTCCGCGTGAGCGTCGGGAGATTGAACGTAAGCTGCGCAGCGGCGAAATCCGGGCGGTGGTTGCCACCAACGCGCTGGAATTGGGAGTGGACATTGGATCACTGGACGCGATCGTGATGGCCGGTTATCCGGGCTCCATTGCGTCGTCATGGCAACGAGCGGGACGGGCGGGCAGGCGCCAGACGGCTTCGCTCGCGGTGCTGGTGGCATCCAGCGCGCCGCTCGATCAATACGTGGTGGAGCATCCCGAATATTTCTTCGAGAGTTCGCCCGAGCATGCCCACATCAACCCGGACAATCTTGAGATCCTTCTGAATCATCTCAAGTGCGCGGCGTTCGAATTGCCGATCCGCGATGGCGAGAAATTTGGCCACCATGATCCTGCGGAGCTGTGCCGTTTCTTGAGCGAAGATGCGGGACTCCTGCATCGCTCGAACGAATCCTGGCATTGGACTTCCGATACATATCCGGCCGATGCCGTCAGCCTGCGCGCAGTATCGAGCGACAACTTCATCGTTGTGGATATCACGGGCGAGCACAAAGTGATTGCCGAGGTGTCGTTCACTGCGGCGCCCACCACGCTGCATGAGAAAGCCATCTATCTGCACGAGGCGCAGCAGTTTCAAGTGGAGAAGTTGGATTTTGAAGGCCGCAAAGCTTACGTGCGCCGTGTGGATAGCGACTACTTCACCGACGCCATTGACTACACGCAAGTCGCCGAGCTGGAGGAGTTTGAATCGGCGGACTTGGCGGGCGCTCGCGCGGCGCACGGCGACGTGCGAGTGAATACGCAAGTGGTCGGATTCAAGAAGCTGAAGTTCTACACCATGGAGAACATCGGAGCGGGGAAGTTGTCGATGCCGGAACAGGAGCTGCATACCACCGCGTTCTGGCTGCATCTACCCGAGGCTTTTCTCGCGCGATTCCCCGAGCTGACGCGCGCTCAGAAACAGAGCGGGATTGTCGGCTTGGCTCAAGTGCTGCGGACGGTAGCTGCTTTGTTGCTGATGTGCGATCCACGCGATTTGGGCGTTGCGATTCGCGACCATCTGGCCGCCACTGGGACATTCGAGCCCGATCTCTTTCTGTTCGACCATTATCCGGGCGGAATCGGCCAGAGCCAGCCTTTATTCCGGTTGCGCGCAAAATTGTTCGCCGGAGCACTAGACGTACTGGGGACATGCGCTTGTGAAATGGGATGTCCGGCGTGCGTGGGACCTGTGGGCGAAACGGGGGAGGGAGGGAAGCAGGCGGCGCTGCTGTTTCTAAAGGAACTAGTTCCGGGAGAGTCCGTACTCCGGGAGTCGGCCCGAACCTAACGCACGAATTCGTATCGCTCGAGCGTTGCTGCTATCCCGGCTTCCGGCGACAGACGGACAACCTTACCGAGACAGTGCAGCCGCACTCTCTGGTCACCGTTACCGGGGGTGCTGGGAAGCGTAATCATATATTCCACGGGCTCGCCAATTCCCAACGTGGCGCCCGCCTCAAAGAATACTCCCACAGAACTGAGATTCTTGGTCTCGCCATGTTCGGATAGCGCCTGTGAGCCTTTGCGGATCAGCTCCAGCGGCAGTCTCAGCTCGAATCTTTGGGCTTTGCGCTTTTCCATCTTGATCGTCTCTAAGACTCTAAACTGTAACAGAGTTCGGGTCAATAGCTGGAACTGCGATTCGCCCGCGGTTCGGTAACATTTTGTTGCTGCCTGGGGCCAGTACTCTTCCTCGGTTCCCTCCAAGTTCAATCCCTAAGTGCCATATGGCACAATAGCCAAGAGCTGTCATGAATGACATTAGCGCGGAAGATCAGTTGCGCCAACAATTGGAGAAGATGCGCGACGACTGGGACCAGCGGGCCAAAGAGAATGCCCGTTACTACGTAAATACGGCTACCACCGAGTGGACCGATCAGGACTTCTTCGCCTCCGGAGAACGTACCGTGGCCGAAGAGATTCTGTCCGACATGGAAAACATTTGCCAGGGCCGATCGCCGCGCGACATGCGAGTAGTAGAGATCGGATGCGGCGCCGGACGTGTTACGCGCGCCCTGGCGAGCCTCTTTGGTGAAGTGCACGGGGTGGACGTCAGCGGAGAGATGGTTCGTGAAGCGAAGCTGGCTCTAAAAGACCGGCCGAACGCCCACGTGTACCAGAACAATGGCCGGGACTTAACGGTAGTACCACCGCTAGAATTCGACTTCGCATTCTCTTCAATCGTTTTTCAACACATTCCCAGCCGCGAGATTATCGAGAACTACGTGCGCGAGGTGCATCGGCTGCTTCGTCCGGGCGCATTGTTTAAATTTCAGGTTCAGGGCAATATTGCCGTCAAATCGCGCCCCGATGACACCTGGCTAGGTGTCCCATTCTCCGAACGCCAAGCAGTGGATATGGCTTTTCGCTGCGGTTTCGAACCCCGCTATCGCCATGGCGCGGGCCAACAGTACTTCTGGCTTTGGTTTTTTAAGCAGTAGAGCGGGCCAGTAGAGCCGAAACAGCGATAGACTCCCTCACGCGGAGGTGGTGTTCGCTTTTTCCTCTTCGTTCAGCGCGGAAGTGTCGACGGAAGCGGGTGGCGGTTCCTGTGGCGATTGTTTTTGAGCGCGCCGCGTCTCCCAGTAGAGCGTCATTCTTTTCGAAACTTCTAACCGTTCGGCCGGACTCATGCTCTTTCTGCCACGGCGGCCTCGCACGGTCTTCCCTTTCCCGGCACCTCTTAGTCGGGCTTCCAGCAAGGAGATCGCTAGATCCAGCTGCTTCTTTTCGTGATATAGCTCGCGCAGTGCTTTGAGGATATCCATCGGAAAAATTGAATCGGGTTTTCTTATCGTAGACGAGGACGCGACAAAAATCCAGCAATTTCGTTATCAATAACTCGTGAAGATAACGAACGAAACTCTTAGTCTCCGCGGGGTATGCCGCGCTATGACTACTAGTAATGCAACGCTAGCCGGCCCTAGGGTCTATCGCGTGATGTACGGCCATTGCCGTATGAAATGTAGATGAAAATGCAGCATCGCCGTGACGATCCCCGCAACAGCCAAAATCGTGATCAAAGTAACCGCAACAATCATGCGCCACGGCAGTCGCCGTCCTTCACGCCGCATCACCAACATCAAGCCTGCGAAGACGCCGATGAAATAGAGACCGCACATCGGCACCGCGAACAGCATCAGGTTGAAGACATCCGGCGTAGGTGTGATGATCGCCGCGACGATTACAATCGCCAGAACGGCGTAACGGGAATGCCGCAGCAAGAAGCGCGGTGATAACAGGCGCAGCAGCGTCAGCAGAAAAATAACGACGGGTAGCTCGAACACCAGCGCTACGCCCAACATCACGTTCACGAACAGGTCGAAGTATTCGGTGATCGTAACCATGGGTTGAACGTTGTTGTTCATTCCGATGCCGAGCAGAAACGTCAGACCGTAGCGAAACGCTAGGAAATACGCGAAAAGGCCGCCGGTAATGAAGAGCCCCGCCGTCAGGAGAACGAAGGGCAGAGCCAGGCGCTTCTCTTTTTTATAGAGACCGGGCGCGATGAACGCCCATACTTGATACACGATCCACGGTGACGCCAGGAAAACCGAACAGAGCAGCGGCAACTCTACCCAAATGATGGAGAAGCTTTCCATGGGCGTGGTCATTACCAGGCGCGGAGGCGTCACGTGCAATGTCTTTAGAGCATCCACGGCGGGATCGCTGATGATGTCCCACAGTTTGCCCGCGAAGACCAGCGCGAAAATAAACGCTAGCGCGAGGCCGTACAGCGCTTTGATGATGCGGTTGCGGAGCTCCTCCAGGTGCTCCATGAAGGACATGCGCAGCATGCCCTCTTCCTCCTCGTCTTGCGGACTTGAGGGCGGTGGAGGCGACGGGGGCGGCGGACGCCGTATGAGACCAGCCTGCGACACCACCTCAACCGGAGGCGCTGGTACATCGGTCGAAGTGGTAGCTAAAGCTTGAGTTGCATCCGGCGGCTGGCCGCCTCCAAGGGGCGGACCGCCCCTTACATCGTCTTCCATGCTGCCTTACGCTTTGCTTCCGCGATCTCTCTCAGGTGTTGATGGATTCCGGCTCGGCCGGCTGTGAGGCGGCCGGATCGGGATGATCCGGATCGCTGCCATGGCTCAACCGTGCTACGGTTCCACGAACTTGGGTGTCGCTGGGAGAAATGCTGGCTTCGGCGCCCGGAAGTGCTGGTGCGCCTACGGTAGATGGATTTGCTTCGGTGGATACTGGGGCGCCGCCAAAGGCGCCCGAATCGTAATAGGAGTTGTCGTATCCGGTGTAGTGGTTGTAAATCTCGTTGGTATAGCTACGAGTCACGTCCTTGATCGACTGGCTCTCCTTTTCCAACTCGCGCATGTGTGTTTCGAAAGTGGCTTTGAGTTCGCTCTGAGCGCGGCGAAACTCCGTGATGGCTTTGCCGATCGTCTTGCCTAGTTCGGGCAACTTCTTCGGTCCGAACAAAACAAGGGCGACCAGGAAAATAACCACCATTTCCTGCACACCCACGGGGCCCATGCTAAAACCTCCGCTCTCATCATATCAGGCCCAGCGGGAAGGGCAATACGATGTTAGACCAATGTCATGATTACCCTAGATGATGGCGTTCGTTTACATTGCCAACAGCTCGGCAGCGGCTACCGGATCGTTCTTATACCGAACGGGTTCCATCTCCTGCAGGAGCTCAAGTTCCTGGCAGCTTCCGCCACCCTGGTCTTCTATGACGTGCGAAATCGGGGGCGCTCGGATGCCGTTACGGAGCCCGCGAAACTCGCAGGCGGCATCCTGCAGGATGTACAGGACCTGGACGCCGTGCGCCGCCACTTCGGACGGGATCGGGTGGACTTGATCGGACACTCCTACATCGGACTGTTGGCCGCGCTTTATGCGATGGAGTACCCGGAGCGGGCTGGCCGCGCAGTGCTGCTCAGTCCCATACAGCCGGATCCCGCGAAGCAGTATCCGCCGCATTTGATGTATGCGGATGCCACAATGACCGAGGTAACGAGCCGCATTGCCGTGATGCGGAAAGAACCGCCGGCAGGAAATCCTGAGGAGATCTGCCGCAACTTCTGGCGCGTGCTGCGATTGATCTACGTCACCAATCCGGAGGACGCCGAAAGGATCGACTGGGGGCGCTGCGATCTCGAAAACGAGCGAAGGTTTGGCACGTATTGGATGGGCCATCTTTGGCCGTCCATTCAGAAGCTACGGCTCGGCGATGAAAATTTTGCGAAGGCAATGAATCCGGTGCTCGTTGTCCATGGAACCAAAGACCGCAGTGCGCCCTATGGAGGCGCAAGAGATTGGGCCCTGCGCCTGCCGAATGCACGCCTCGTGACGGTGCCCGGCGCGGGGCACGCGCCGTGGATTGAATCACCTGAGATCGTTTTCAACTCAATCGCGATGTTTCTGGAAGGGGCCTGGCCGCAGGCGGCGAAGGAGGTGCAGGTAGTCGATTAGCGCAGGAGCCGAATGGCAGTATGACGGGTAGAATGGCCACGGAAGAAACGCTGGTCCGCAGTAATTACAGAGCAATTTTGTTCGGCGCCGAGAGCCAAGTCGACGCAATCCCACAGCGACAGATGATGCCTAAAGCAAGTTCCAAGGCCGGTGGCAATAGTGGAAGCGTGTCGAACAGTAAAACCGAGCGCCGCATCTGTCTGAATACCTCTGCGGCGACGGGAATCGAACTTCTTTTCGTCGCGCCCGCTTGCCGATGAGGCTCGCAAACTCCGCCAGGATCAGGTCCCGCGCAATTAGAGAGAGTTCGCCCGCATTCACCAGTTCCACCAACTGTCGCGCTTGCGGAGGCAGCGCTTGCGGCAGCAGCCAAGCGGCTGCAACGCTGCAGTCTACCACCAGGGTTTCAGCGATCACCGTCGTTCGCGTTCTTCGCGAATCAAAGGTGCACTATCAGCCATGGGCGGTAGAGACCCGGCTAAACGGTCCGCCTTCTCTAACCATTCTGCGGCTCGCAGCCGCTCCAATTTTTCAGCCTCGGTTTCCAGCGTATGAATGATCTGCGCGTTCAGGCTCCGGCCCTGCTCCTTGGCAGCTTTCTTCGACGGTTTGTGAACCTTCACCGGTACGTTCTTGAGCGTGATGTTCATGGAACCATTTGGAACCGTTTCGGTGCCGTCCGCAAGCTGCGTTTATCGGTCTATGGTGATAGAGTTGTCACCTATGAGCAAATTCGTTTTAGTTCACGGAGCATGGCACGGCGGGTGGTGCTGGAAGCGCGTCCGGAATATCCTCCAGGCTCAAGGCCACGAGGTCTTTACTCCCACGCTCACCGGTCTCGCCGATCGTTCGCACCTGCTTACACCCGCCGTGAATCTCGACACGCACGTTGATGACGTCGCGAACCTCATTCGCTGGGAAGAACTGTCGAATGTGATTCTCTGCGGCCACTCTTACGGGGGCGCCGTGATTAGCGGTGTGGCTGACCGCGTTCCGGAACACATCGCGGCGCTCGTTTATCTTGATGCGTTCGTGCTGGAAGACGGCGAATCGGTCTTTCAGAACGTGCACGAGACGCAGCGTCAGGGAATGACGGCCGGCGTTCAAGATGGATGGAAAGTCCCGCCCATCCCTCCTGAGGTTTTCAATCTGAACGTCGAAGATCGAGCTTGGGCCGCCCGCCAGTGCACCATGCATCCCCTGGCGTGCTTCGAGCAACCGCTCCGTCTGCGCGGAGGTATCCAGAAAATCCCGAACATCACCTATGTGTTCGCCGCCGGATTTGGAGACACACCGTTTAAAAACTCGCGTGAACGGGCC
>Ga0070741_10012916_pt1 | contig 14941 bp, 15 predicted proteins | sample Coa_R1_4_FD_66440 | JGI IMG/M metagenome (GOLD analysis project Ga0070741, IMG submission 66440) | Surface soil microbial communities from Centralia Pennsylvania, which are recovering from an underground coalmine fire - Coalmine... | ecosystem: Environmental > Terrestrial > Soil > Unclassified ...
AAAACTGTCCTCCAGGAGCGGAACAAGCTCATGTCGCTGACCGATTTGATTACGCCGAATGCGGTTATCGCGGCGCTGAAGGCCACGAACAAGAAAGAAGCCATTCAGGAATTGTCCGGCAAGGCCGCGGAGCTGACTGGACAAAGCGCGCGCGCGGTCGCTGAAATTCTGCTGCAGCGGGAGAAGCTCGGTTCTACGGGCGTCGGCAATGGCGTTGCCATACCGCACGGCAAATTGCCGAAGTTGACGCGTCTGTTCGGCGTTTTTGCGCGGTTGCAGCAGCCAATCGATTTCGAGGCGCTCGACAATCAGCCTGTCGATCTCATTTTCCTGCTGCTGGCGCCGGAAACGGCGGGTGCCGATCATCTCAAGGCGCTGGCGCGCGTGGCGCGGCATTTGCGCGATCAGGAGGTGGCGCAAAGGCTGCGGGACTCGAAAGACGAAGCGGCGATTTATGAGGTGCTGGCGCTGCCTTCCGCCAGTGCGGCCTGAGCTATCATTTCGTTATTCCTAAGCGCGGCGCGTATTTTCCCTGCGAAAAGTAAATGGCCGGGATTTAACTATGCCCGGCCATGATGCTTCGTTGGCGGCGGCGTATTAGTGCACGCTGACGGTTTCCAATTCCTCGCTCCAGGCGTTCGCCAGTGCCGCTTCACGGCTGTCGGTGAGCATGATCGGGGTGCCATCTGCCGCGTAGAGCGCGAACAATTGCGTTCCCGGCGCGATCTTCGGCGCCTGCGGAAAGAGCGTCGCCACATCCTCCGGGCGGATCGCCTTGACATAGGCGAGGCGCCCGCCGCCCAGGAGCGCAAGCGCTTCCTGACTCATCGCGCGATTTGGCATTGTTTCATTCGTTCTGTGATTCATGGCCCTCGATCCTCTCTACATGCTACGCGGTCGAGTCCGATTACGAGCTCTCAGTCATGGCTCTTGATAGACACCGTCTTCACCATCCGCTCGGGTTCCGGCCGAGCAAGATCGATCTCGAGTAATCCGTTGCGCAAATCCGCACTCAGCACCTCCATGCCGTCCGCGAGCACGAAGGCGCGCTGAAACTGGCGCGCAGCAATGCCGCGGTGGAGATAATGGCGGGACTTGTCGTCCTGCTGCTTGCCGCGAATGACGAGCTGGTTTTCCTCGACTGTCACCTCAAGCTGGTCGCGATGGAAACCCGCCACCGCAAGCGTGATGCGCAGGCGCTCCGGATTCTTGCCATCGCGCGGGATGCGCTCGATGTTGTATGGCGGATAGCCGTCGGTCCCTTTGGTAACGCGGTCGAGCATGCGCTCGATCTCGTCGAAGCCAAGCAGGAATGGGCTGGAAAGCGACGGAACTCGTGACATCCTCAAAGCCCTCGTAAGCGACTTTGACACCGGGCCCTTTCGGCGCCCTTAACGCCGGCGGTGATCCGCCAGCCCATCATATATGGATAGTTCCGGCAAAGGCTTCAAGAACCCGGAAAATGGCGCAAACTGCCACGATTGGGCTTAGGCTGACCTTGGAAGGAGGGTGGTGGAGCCAGGGGGAGTCGAACCCCCGACCTCTTGAATGCCATTCAAGCGCTCTCCCAACTGAGCTATGGCCCCCTCGGGGAACAGGGGTCGGTAATCAGCAATCGGACCAAGAAAGTCTCGCTCTGATTACTGACTACTGATTACTGACCCCTGTAGATCAGGTTTCCTCCTCGTCTTCCACGTCGCCGATGATGTCGGTAACGTCGGCGTCGCCTTCTTCCTGCTCTTCGATGAAGGCGTCGTCGTCAAGCGCGGGGTCGATCTCGATCTCCTCGCCTTCGGTGACCTCGGCTTCCGGCGTCTTGCCGCCGCTTGCTTCCGCATCCGCCTCTTCGAGCGAGACGAATTCGGCCTCGGCGGTTTCCGGCGCGGCGACCTCGGTTTCCTCGGCCTGCTCGCGGGCGGCGGGGGCCGCCGCTTCCGGCCGCAGCCGCGATGTCGGCGGAGAGGCCACGAACACCGTCTCGCATTTCGGGCAAAGGATCGGCGTCTTGTTCAAGTCATAGAATTTGGCGCCGCAGTTTGCGCAAACGCGTTTCGTGCCGAGATCGGGTTTGGCCAAGGTCCGGAGTCCTCGATGGTCTGGAAATCGGTGCTTCACTTGGCGAGTTGCAAAGCCCCTGTCAATAGCGGCGCCGAGGCCCTTTTCCGGGTTCCTTTCGCACTGCGGTGACAGGATGACGGCTCGCTGGAGCGCATGCTAGGACCGGCCCCGCCCCGCATAGGAATGTGCATTTGAACACCGCCGCGCCTTCGCCGCTTACCGCCCGTTCCGGCAATCCGCTCACCGGCCGCGTGCGCGTGCCCGGCGACAAGTCGATCTCTCACCGCGCCCTGATTTTAGGCGCGTTGGCGGTGGGCGAGACCCGGATCAGCGGGCTGCTCGAGGGTGGAGATGTGCTCAACACCGGCAACGCCATGCGCATGCTCGGAGCCCGGGTCGAGCGGCGCGGCGAGGGGGCATGGACGGTGCACGGGGTCGGGGTCAGCGGTTTCGCCGAACCGGCGACGGTGCTCGATCTCGGCAATTCCGGCACCGGGTGCCGCCTGGTCATGGGCGCCGTTGCCGGCTCCCCCATCCTGGCCAGCTTCGACGGCGACGCCAGCCTGCGCAAGCGTCCGATGCAGCGGGTGCTCGATCCGCTGCAACGCATGGGCACCCGCGTCATGGCGGCAGCGGAAGGAGGGCGCCTTCCTATTACGATCCAGGGCGCCCGCGATCCGATCCCCATCGTCTATGAATCGCCCGTGCCGTCCGCGCAGCTCAAATCTGCGGTGCTCCTGGCAGGCCTCGCCGCCCCGGGAGAGACCACGGTGATCGAGGCGGAAGCGACCCGCGACCACACCGAGCGCATGCTGAAGCATTTCGGCGCCAGGATCAGGACGGAAGGCCATGGCGCGCATGGCCGCCGCATCACGCTGACCGGCCAGCCCGAGCTTGAGCCGGCGCCGGTCATGGTGCCGGCGGATCCATCGTCAGCGGCGTTTCCGATCGTCGCGGCTCTGCTCGTCCCCGGATCCGAGGTTATCGTGGAAGGCGTGATGACCAACCCGCTGCGCGCGGGGCTGCTGACCACATTGCGCGAAATGGGTGCGAGCATCGAAACCTTGGCAACGCGCGACGAGGGCGGCGAAGAGGTCGCCGATCTGCGGCTTCGCGCCGGCGGCCTGCGCGGCATCGACGTGCCGCCGGAGCGCGCGCCGACGATGATCGACGAATATCCGATCCTCGCGGTCGCCGCCGCTTTTGCCAGCGGCACCACGCGCATGCGCGGCTTGAAGGAGCTGCGGGTCAAGGAATCCGATCGTCTCGCCGGTGCCGCTGACATGCTGCGGGTCAACGGCGTCGAAGCCGAGATCGAGGGCGACGATCTGATCGTGCAGGGCAGGGGCGGTCCGGTAGCGGGCGGCGGTATGGTGGCGACCGCAATGGATCACCGCATGGCGATGGCGGCCCTGATTATGGGCTTGGCGAGCGAGAAGGGCGTCGCTGTCGACGACACGACGTTCATCGCCACCAGCTTCCCTACCTTCATTCCGACGATGCGCAGCCTGGGGGCGGGGTTCGAATGATCATCGCTCTCGACGGACCCGCCGCGTCGGGCAAAGGAACGCTTGGCAAAAGATTGGCGAAGCATTTCGGCTTCCGCCACCTCGACACTGGACTGCTCTACCGCGCCGTGGCCAAGTCGCTGATCGATGCGGGTCACCGCCCCGATGACCGCGCTCGTGCCGTCGACGCCGCCCGGGCGCTCGATCCCTCGCGTTTCGATGAAATCGCGCTGAAAAGCCCGGCGGTGGGAGACGCGGCTTCCATCGTCTCCGCCTTTCCGGAAGTGCGCGCGGTCCTGGTTACGCTTCAGCGGAATTTCGCCGCCGCGCCGCCGGGCGCGGTCATCGATGGCCGCGACATCGGCACGGTCATCTGTCCGAATGCCGAGGTGAAGATTTTCGTTACCGCCACACCGGAAGTGCGCGCGCGCCGCCGGGCGCTCGAATTCCAGCAACAAGGCCGTGCCGTGGACGAGGCCGACGTGCTCGCCGATATTCTGCGCCGCGACGAGCGTGACCGCAGCCGCGCGGTGGCCCCCATGAAACCGGCCGTCGACGCGCACATCTTGGACACCAGCGCCCTCGACATCGAAGCGGCTTTCAAGGCCGCGCTCGAGGTGGTCGAGCGGCACATCGGCCGACGAAATTCGCGCTAATCGCCGGCTTTGCCGCAGACCGCAAGCGGCCCGATCGGGCGCAGGCGTTTTTCCAGCCGGAAGGCGACATAGTGGCGCTGCGATGTCGGTCCGGAGCGCACGCCGATTTTCCCCGCCCGCATGACGCTTCCGAAAAACGCCGCAAGGCGCTCCCGATGCGGGCAGTCGGTGATGAGCAAGATCGGCTCTTTGGCGTTGTCGCTCAGCGCCTGCGTCAGATCGAACTGATTGCGCGCCGATTCGCCGTGTTGCCAGGAAAAAACCGCCAGCGGCTTGTCGCGCAGATAATAGGAGAGCGCCGCCATTTCGGCGCGGCCTTCGGTGGCGACCGTTGCGGCTCCTTGCGCTTGCGCGATCTGCGCGGCTTCTTGCCCGAGAGCGCGCCAGCCAAGCGTGCGCTGATAGATGTCGGCCTTGCTGCCCAAAGCGGCGATGCTGATGCGGTCGGCATAGGCGTCGCCGATGAGCATTGCGGCTTGCAGGACCAAGCCCAATCCCAGCGACAGCGCCAGCCACCGCGATCGGCCGGTTCTGATCCACCAGGCAGCCACGGCGACCGTTGCCGAGATCAACGCCGGCGCGGCCCAATTCGGATTGGCGCCGCGGAAGAACGAAAGCGCGACCACAAGCGCGAGCGGCGGAATGGCAAAGGCCAGCATCAACCGGTCTTCGCGGCCAAGCGCCCGCGCGCGGAACAGCAACGCGAGAAAGGCGGTAAAGACAAAGGGCCCGGCGACCGCGAATTGCGACACGACAAAGGCGACGGATTCAAGCGGTTGGAAGCGTAATCCGCCGCCATTGATGTTTTCGCCGGTGTGCCTGAAGGTCACAAGCCCGTTGCTCAGATTCCAGACGATGTTCGGAGAAATCATGACGGCGGCGACGGCAAGCGCGGCCCAGGTCTGCGGACGCCGGAACAATGCGCGCGCCTCGGCGTCGAACGCCGCGGCAACCGCCGCGCCCAGCAAAAAATAAATCATCGCGTATTTTGCCAGCAGGCCGAAGCCGAGCGACAGCGCAAGAACGCCGGCCCAGCGCCAATCCGGTGCGCGCAACAGCTTGACGCAAGCCAGAAGCGCCAGCGTCCAGAAAAACAGTAGCGGCACGTCGGTCGATATGACGCGCGCGGAGAACACCACGCCGGGGAGAAAGGCGAATAGCAGAGCAGCCGAGAGCGCGGTCTTCCGGCCGTAGAGACTGTCGGCCAGCGCGTAGATCGTCAGGCTCGTCGCCAGGTAGAACAACGGCGAAGCGGCGCGCACGCAGGCTTCGCCGCTGCCGCAGATCGGTTGCAAGGCGGCGATCACCCAAGCCAGCAGCGGCGGCTTGGAAAAATAGCCGAAGGCCAAATCGCGCGACCACGCCCAATATTGCGCTTCGTCGTAATAAAGATCGACCGAGGAAACATGGAGGCCGAAGAGCCGTATCGCCGTAAGCGCGACGAGCGCGCTCAACAGCAGCGGAACGGACGGCGCAGATTTCGAGCGGAGCACGAGGGAATTGGCGTCGGCCATGGGTATCAATCTTGGCGCGGGTCGCGCCGAAGGGGAAACAGCAGAGCGAACATGCCCCAGACGATCAACACGCTGATCAATGCGCCGAACACGACATCGGTGAAGAAGTGCGCGCCGACCGACATGCGCGACAGGCCGATCGTGGCGGTAAACAGCGCCGCCGCGCTTAACGCCGCCGCGCGCCAGAGCGGCGGCGCCAGCAGTGCCGGCGCCGTCATCCATGCCGCGGAGGAGACTTCGCCGCCGGCAAAGGAGCAGTTGCGCTCGCAGGCGCCGGTCGGGTTCCACCAGTTCACGAAAGCCTTGTCGCCGCCGAACTGAACGACTTGCACCGGGCGCGGCCGATGCCAGTGATCCTTCAGCGCTACATTGACGGCGAGCCCAGGCCCAAGGACGAGGGTGCTCAGCAGAAAAAATGCAGCGCGCGGGGAAGCCGCCAGCCGTTGCTGGGGCCACAGTCTGGCCGCGGCCGCAGCGCCGAGAAAAGCGATGCAGGTGACGATGCTGACATAGCCGTGCTCCCGCAGCAGGCCGAGCCAGGGATAGGCGGAGAAACTCCGCGCCGCGGGGTCGTAGAACAGGTCGGCGACTCGCAGGTCGATATTCGGCCCCACGAGGCTGATCGCCGTCGCCAGCGCCGCCATCCCGATCAGCGCAAAGGCAAAAATCCGCACATGATCCTCCGCGGCCGCTATCAAGGCGCGGCGACCATAAGGTCAACATTCCGCGCTGTGAAGAAGCGCCGCCGCCAGGCCCTTGGCTGCCCTTGCCGGGCAGAGCCGCATTGGCTATACCCCCGGCATCCGGCCTGCCATCGTCCCAACGAGGCCGCCGGGACGAAGCCGGACGCGAGGCTTACCGCGCGTCCGTCGTGGAGGATCAGCTTCGTCCTCGCCGCTTCCCGGCGCCGGAATTGAACCATCGTTTCGATCGCCCGGCATGGCGCCGGGCTGCCGGCACGCAGGCGCATCGCCTGCGCTTTGCGCCGGTCGCAGCCGAATGCACGCGGAACATTCGGCCCGGGCCCCGAAACGCCCTTTCACCCCTCGGCGCGCCGCAACAGGAGAGTTCATGGCTGCTACTGCATCTACCGAATCCGCCCCAACACGCGAAGATTTCGCGGCGATGCTCGACGAAGCCTTCGATTCCGGCAATCTCCAGGAAGGTTCCGTCATCAAGGGCACTGTCGTCGGCATCGAAAAGGACCATGCCGTCATCGACGTCGGTTTGAAGACCGAAGGACGGGTCGCGCTGCGCGAATTCTCCGGCCCCGGACGTCAATCCGAGCTGAAGGTGGGCGATACCGTCGAAGTTTACCTGGAGCGCGTGGAAAACGCGCTCGGCGAAGCGGTCCTTTCGCGCGACAAGGCGCGCCGCGAGGAAAGCTGGGGCAAGCTCGAAAGCGCTTTCAAGAACAACGAAAAGGTGCAGGGCGTCATCTTCAACCAGGTCAAGGGCGGCTTCACCGTCGATCTCGACGGTGCCGTAGCCTTCCTGCCGCGCTCGCAGGTCGACATCCGGCCGATCCGCGACGTCGGCCCGCTGATGAATCAGCCGCAACAGTTTCAGATCCTGAAAATGGATCGCCGCCGCGGCAACATCGTCGTCTCTCGCCGCACCGTCCTGGAAGAGACGCGCGCCGAACAGCGCCAGGAATTGGTGCAGAACCTGGAAGAGGGTCAGATCATCGACGGCGTGGTGAAGAACATCACCGACTACGGCGCGTTCGTCGATCTCGGCGGCATCGATGGCTTGCTGCATGTTACCGACATCGCCTGGCGGCGCGTCAACCATCCGAGCGAAGTGCTCAACATCGGCCAGCAAGTGAAGGTGAAGATCATCAAGATCAATCACGAGACGCACCGCATCTCGCTTGGCATGAAGCAACTGCTCGACGATCCGTGGCAGGGCATCGAGGCGAAGTATCCGGTCGGCACCCGCTTCAAGGGCCGCGTCACCAACATCACCGACTACGGCGCCTTCGTGGAACTGGAACCCGGAATCGAAGGCCTCATCCACGTCTCCGAAATGTCCTGGACCAAGAAAAACGTCCACCCCGGCAAGATCGTCTCCACGTCGCAGGAAGTCGAAGTGCAGGTGCTCGAGGTCGATTCGGTCAAGCGCCGCATTTCGCTCGGTCTCAAACAGACCATGCGCAATCCCTGGGAAGTCTTTTTGGAGAAATATCCCGCCGGATCCGTGGTCGAAGGCGAGGTCAAGAACAAGACCGAGTTCGGCCTGTTCCTTGGGCTCGACGGCGACGTCGACGGCATGGTGCATTTGTCCGATCTGGACTGGCAGCGGCCTGGCGAGCAGGTGCTCGAAGAATACAAGAAGGGCGACCGCGTCCGCGCGCAGGTGCTTGATGTGGATGTCGAGAAGGAGCGCATTTCGCTCGGCATCAAGCAGCTTCAGACCGGCGCCGAACCCAAGGAAAGTGCCGCCGCGGGCGAGCTGAAGAAGGGCGCGGTGGTGACCTGCGAAGTGACCGAGGTCAAGGAAACCGGGCTGGAAGTGAGAATCGTCGGCAGCGATCTGACGGCTTTCATCAAGCGCAGCGATCTGGCCCGCGACCGCTCCGAGCAGCGGACGGAACGCTTCGCCGTCGGGCAGAAAGTCGACGCCCGGGTAACGCAATTCGACCGCAAGACGCACAAGGTCGGCGTGTCCATCAAGGCGTTGGAAGTGGCCGAGGAAAAGGAGGCCATCGCCCAATATGGCTCGTCGGATTCGGGCGCTTCGCTCGGCGATATTCTCGGCGCCGCGCTCAAGCAGCGTGAAGGCGCCAACAAGAGCGACAAGGAATAGGCCGCCGCCGGCGCCTTCGCGCCGGCTCGCCGCAATTTGACGTAAATGCGACCGCCGGGCGGCGCCATTGACGGCGCCGTCCGGCGGCGTAGTTTCGGCCCGAATCTTGCGCAATGATTCCGGCCATCATTTTGAGGAGAGCAGGACCATGTCGCTCGATGCCGATCACATCGTCGACCGCCGCCGCATGCGGCGCAAACTGACCTTCTGGCGCGTCACCGCCATCGTCGTCGCGGCGCTGGCGGTGGTGGTATTGGCGCTCGGGGTAGCCCCGGGGCGCAACGGGCTTGTCGGCGTAGGCACGCCCTATATCGCGCGCATCACCATCGAGGGATTGATCCAGAGCAATGCGGATCGCGTGAAGGCGCTCGACAAGCTGGCGCGCGCCTCGGCCGTGAAGGCCGTGATTGTTCATATCAATAGCCCCGGCGGTACCACCGCGGGCTCGGAGCAATTGCACGACGCGCTGAAGCGGATCAAAGCGAAGAAGCCGATTGTGACCGTGGTCGATGGGCTTGCCGCCTCCGGCGCTTACATCGCCGCCATCGCCTCCGACCATATCGTCGCCCAAAGCTCGTCGCTGGTTGGCTCGATTGGCGTGCTTTTCCAATATCCGAATTTCTCGGAGTTGATGAAAACCGTCGGCGTTTCGATGGAATCCATCAAATCCTCGCCGCTGAAGGCCTCGCCCAATCCCTTCGAGCCGACGACGCCGGAGGCGCGCGCCGCCATTCAGTCGATCGTCATGGACGCCTACGCCTGGTTCCGCGACCTGGTGCGCGACAATCGGAAGATGAGCGATGGCCAATTGAACCAGGTCGCCGACGGGCGTGTTTTCACCGGCCGTCAGGGGCTGGAGCTCAAGCTCGTGGATCAGCTCGGCGAAGAAAAAGAGGCGATCGATTGGCTCGCCAAGCAGCGCGGGGTGCCAGCCAACCTTCCCGTCCGCGATTACGAGCTGGAGTCGCGCTTTAGCGAATTGCCGTTCCTGCATGCCGCTGCGGCCCGGGCGCTCGATATGCTCGGCTTGAGCGCACTTGCCCGCCAGGTCGCCGATTGGGGCACGGTTCGGGCGCTTCAGCGTCTAAACCTTGACGGTCTCTTGGCGCTTTGGCACCCTTCCGCCAACTGACTGCCCGCAAGGACGTGGTCCCCGGTCGGCCTGAGCGGATTGAAAAGCCGGTGTGCAGCATATGAGTGAGCGGGCGCCATATCCATGATCAAGTCCGAACTGGTCCAACGCATTGCAGCGCAAAATCCGCACCTTTATCAGCGCGACGTCGAGAACATCGTGAATGCCATCCTTGGCGAGATCATCAGCGCCATGGCCCGCGGCGATCGCGTTGAGCTGCGCGGCTTCGGCGCTTTCTCGGTAAAGAACCGTCCGGCGCGCACCGGGCGCAATCCGCGCACCGGCGCCCATGTGGCCGTGGACAAGAAGGCCGTGCCCTTCTTCAAAACCGGCAAGGAAATGCGCGAACGGCTGAACAAGCCCGGCGGAGCGTAGGCCGGCGGAATAGAGCCAGCTTCCCCTAAGCCGTCACGCCCAATCTTGTGCCGGGCATCCGCGTCTTAGAAACGGTGCGCGAGGAGAAGGACGTGGATGGCCGGGATATAAGGACGTTCACGTCGGTCTTCGAGGGGCTATGCCCGGCCATGACGAAGGCAGCGCCATGCTCCGCAAGATCGTAACCGCCGTCATCCTGATTCCGCTGGCCTTGATCATCATCGCCTTCGCGGTGGCGAACCGGCAGACCATCGTCGTCTCCTTCGATCCGTTCAATGCCGTGCAGCCGGCCTATGCGGCATCGCTGCCGCTTTTTGTGCTCATCTTCCTGCTGGTGATCTTCGGCGTTCTCATTGGCGGCACCGCGGTCTGGCTGGGCCAAATGCGCTGGCGCTGGGCGGCGCGGCGCGCCGGCCGCGAAACCCGCGAATTGCAGCTCGAGAACGAGCTGTTGAAGCGGCAACTTCATGAGCAAGCGCCATCGCGGCTTTCGCCGCCGCTCGTCGCCCCGGCGCCGCCGCGCGCCCCGGTCGAGTGATCGCCCCCGGGGCAGACAAATGGCACCGGCCGGGTTAGAACCGCCCCGTTGGAGCAGACCGGCCGATTGATATGTCTCTTTTGGTGAAAATTTGCGGGCTGACCGCCCCCGAAACGCTGGACGTCGCACTGGAAGCCGGCGCCGATCAGGTCGGCTTCGTCTTCTTTGCGCCGTCGCCGCGCAATCTCGGCTACGAGGCGGCGCGCGCGCTCGGCCGGCGCGTGAAGGGCCGCGCGGCAAAGGTCGCGCTGACGGTCGACGCCACCGATGAGATGCTCGGGGAAGTGATCGACGCGTTAAGGCCGGATATGCTGCAACTGCACGGCACGGAAACGCCCGAACGGGTCGTCGCCGTCCGCACGCGCTTTGGGCTGCCGGTGATGAAGGCGCTGCCTATTGCCGAACGCGCCGATTTGTCGCCGATTCACATCTACGCCAAGATCGCCGATCGGCTCGTCTTCGACGCGCGGCCGCCGAAGGATGCCACCCGCCCCGGCGGTCTCGGCCGTCCGTTCGACTGGCGGCTGCTTGAGAACGTCAACCCCGGCATTCCTTTCCTGCTCTCCGGGGGTCTCGATATCGGCAACGTCGCCGACGCGCTGGTCATCACCCGCGCGCCCGGCGTCGACGTCTCTTCGGGGGTGGAACGTGCGCCTGGAGTCAAGGATCCGGACAAGATCCGAGCTTTCGTTCGCGCCGCGCGCGCGGCTCACGCGGCGCGCAATCGCGTAGCGAGTCGGGCATGACTGTCCGCATGCCGAAACCCAATTCATTTCGCGCCGGCCCCGACGAGGGCGGGCATTTCGGCATTTTCGGCGGCCGCTTCGTCGCCGAAACCTTGATGCCGCTGATCCTCGAATTGGAGCGGGCTTATGCGGCCGCCAAGGCCGATCCCGCCTATCAGCGCGAGATGGACGGCTACCTCACGCATTACGTCGGCCGCCCCAGCCCGCTTTATTTTGCCGAGCGGCTGACCGCGCGTCTCGGCGGCGCGAAAATCTACCTCAAGCGCGAGGAGCTCAATCACACCGGCTCGCACAAGGTCAACAATGTGCTCGGGCAAATCCTGTTGGCGCGGCGCATGGGCAAGAAGCGCATCATTGCCGAAACCGGCGCCGGCATGCACGGAGTCGCCACCGCCACGCTGTGCGCGCGCTTCGGCCTCGAATGCATCGTCTATATGGGCTCGGTCGACGTCGAACGGCAAAAAGCGAATGTCTTTCGCATGCAGATGCTCGGCGCCAAGGTGGTGCCGGTGGACGCCGGCTCGAAGACCCTCAAGGACGCCATGAACGAAGCGCTGCGGGACTGGGTCACCAACGTCGAGACCACCTTTTATTGCATCGGCACGGTGGCCGGGCCGCATCCTTATCCGATGATGGTGCGCGATTTTCAGTCGATCATCGGCCGCGAGACGCGCGAACAGATGCAGGAGATGGAAGGCCGGTTGCCGGATTCGCTGATCGCCTGCATCGGCGGCGGCTCCAACGCCATGGGACTGTTCCATCCCTTCCTGGATGAGCCGGGAATCGAAATCTACGGTGTCGAGGCGGCGGGGCACGGACTTTCCACCGGCCTGCATGCGGCCTCGATCACCGGCGGGCGGCCCGGCGTGCTGCACGGCAATCGCACCTATCTGCTGATGGATGAGGACGGGCAGATCAAGGACGCCCACTCCATATCCGCCGGCCTGGATTATCCCGGCGTCGGGCCGGAGCATTCCTGGCTGCACGATACCGGCCGCGTCACTTATCTCTCGGCGACCGACGACGAGGCACTCAACGCCTTTCAGGCTCTCTCAAAGCTGGAAGGCATCATTCCCGCGCTGGAATCCGCGCATGCCATCGCCAAGGTTTTGGAGCTCGCGCCGAAAAAGGCGAAAGACCACCTGATGGTGGTGAATCTATCCGGACGCGGCGACAAGGATCTGCATTCGGTGGCGCAGTATCTCGGAGGCGGATTGTGACAACCCGCATTGACCGCCGTTTCGCCGCGCTGCGACGCGAGGGCCGTCCCGCACTCGTCACCTTCGTCACCGCGGGCGACCCCGATGCGCGGACTTCCGCGGCGATTCTGCGCGCGCTGCCCGGCGCCGGTGCCGATGTGATCGAGCTTGGCGTGCCGTTCAGCGATCCGATGGCCGACGGCCCCGCCATCCAGGCGTCCTCGCAGCGTGCGCTGAAAGCCGGGCAAAGCCTGAAGAAGACGCTCACCATGGTGCGCGACTTCCGCCGCGGCGACGCGGAAACGCCGATCGTGCTGATGGGCTATTACAATCCGATCTACATCTACGGCGTGGAGCGGTTTCTCGCCGATGCCAAGACCGCCGGCGTCGACGGTCTGATCGTCGTCGATCTGCCGCCGGAGGAGGACGCCGAGCTGTGCATTCCGGCGCTGAAGGCGGGACTGAATTTCATCCGCCTCGCCACCCCGACCACGGACGACAAGCGGCTCCCCGCGGTGCTCACGAATACCTCGGGCTTTGTCTACTATGTTTCAATCACCGGCATCACCGGATCGGCGGCGCCTGACGCGGGCCGCGTCGCCAAGGCGGTGGCCCGCATCAAGCGGCATAGCCCGTTGCCGGTCGCAGTCGGCTTCGGCGTGAAGACTGCCGAACAGGCGCGCGTCATCGCGCAAAACGCGGATGGCGTGGTGATCGGCTCGGCCCTGGTGGAGGCGCTGCGCGCGACCCTCGATGCCCACGGCAAGGCAACGGCCGGCAGTGCCAAAGCCGTTACTGACCTGGTGGCTCAACTCGCGGCGGGCGTGCGCAGCGTCAAACGGGTGGCGGCTGAATAACGGCGACCTGTTACTGAACGACGACCGTCGTGCCGATCGGCGTGTGGTTATAGAGATCGATCACGTCGTCGTTGTACATGCGGATGCAGCCGGACGAGACCGCGGTGCCGATCGCCCAAGGCTCGTTGGTGCCGTGGATTCGATAGAGTGATGACCCGAGATAGAGCGCCCGCGCGCCCATGGGATTTTCGGGGCCGCCCGCCATATGCACCGGCAATTCCGGTTTGCGCTTGAGCATCTGTTCCGGCGGATTCCAGTCCGGCCATTCGCGCTTGTCGCTTACCGTGCTGACGCCGGACCAGGAGCGCCCCTGTTCGCCCACCGCAATGGCATAGACCTTGGCTTTGCCGCCGGGCTCGACGTGATAAAGCCGCCGCTCCCTCGTGCTCACCACGATAGTGCCGGGGGCATATTTCCCGGCGTAGCTCACTTCGCGGGGCGGAATGATCGTGTAATAGGTGCCGCAGCCACCGAGCAGGCTTCCCAGGAAAAGAACGAGGAATACGGAATTTCGCATGGCTCCGGATCGGCGTTGTGATGGTCGGGGGGTGTCAGAATCCAGGCGCAAATTAGCAAAGGACGCGGCGCGGTGCCGTTGCCAATCTGCCACAACCCGCCGGAAAGTGAGATTTGCCGCGGCGAAAAAGGTCGGCTTCGTGACGGTAACCGAATCATCCGATGCCCGCGGTCCAAGGGGTAGGAAGTTGCGCCTGCCCGGCCTAAATTAGGCGAAATTGGCGGAGTTATCGAATGAACTGGATCTCCAATGTGGTGCGGCCGAAGATCCGCAACATCCTCAAGCGCGAGGTGCCGGAGAACCTGTGGATCAAGTGCCCCGAAACAGGGCAGCTCGTCTTTTACAAGGACGTCGAGGCCAACCAGTTCGTCATTCCCGAATCCAACTACCACATGCGCATGGGCGCTGTGGCACGGATGAAATCGATGTTCGACGGCGAGACCTGGTTTGACATCGCCGTACCCGAGGTTCCTGCCGATCCGCTGAAATTCCGCGACGAGCGGCGCTACGTCGATCGCCTGAAGGACGCCCGCGCCAAGACTGGGCTCAACGACGCCGTCAAGGTCGGCTTCGGCAAGCTTGAGGGGCTGCCGGTAGTGATCGCGGTGCAGGACTTCGACTTCATGGGCGGTTCGCTCGGCATGGCGGCGGCCGAAGCGGTCATCAAGGGCATGGAGAAAGCGGTGGAAAAGGGCACGCCCTTCATCATGTTCGCGGCCTCCGGAGGAGCGCGCATGCAGGAGGGTATCCTTTCGTTGATGCAATTGCCGCGCACGACGGTGGCGGTGCAGTTGCTGCGCGAGGCCAAGAAGCCTTACATCGTGGTGTTGACCAATCCCACCACCGGCGGCGTGACCGCCTCCTACGCCATGCTCGGCGATATCCATATCGCGGAGCCGGGCGCGTTGATCGGTTTTGCCGGCCCGCGCGTCATCGAGCAGACGATCCGAGAAAAGCTGCCCGAGGGCTTTCAGCGCGCCGAATATCTGAAAGAGCACGGCATGGTGGACATGGTAGTGCACCGGCACAAGCT
>Ga0070741_10012917_pt1 | contig 14941 bp, 10 predicted proteins | sample Coa_R1_4_FD_66440 | JGI IMG/M metagenome (GOLD analysis project Ga0070741, IMG submission 66440) | Surface soil microbial communities from Centralia Pennsylvania, which are recovering from an underground coalmine fire - Coalmine... | ecosystem: Environmental > Terrestrial > Soil > Unclassified ...
TCGCGACGACGCCAACTGGGTGCGCTGGGTCGCCCTGCGGCGCGGGCCGGACGGCGTCGAGGTCAGCGTCGAGCCGATCCCCACACTGCAAGAGGCCGCAGCCGCTGTGACGGCCTGACCGGCTGCGCGCGGCCTGACTCGCGCGGGCACGCGCCGGCTGGCGGGCGACGCTTGACGGTCGCCGGCCCGCTGCCTACAATCCCGCCCATCGCGAGCGTGACCTGGGTAGAGCGAGCGCGGCGGGGGACGCGGCGATGAGCCCTGGGAACAAGCGCTACCTCGAGCTGAACCGCTACTACGCCCATCCGGGGCGCGCCGAGGAGGTGCTCGCCACGCGGCGGGCCGCCTCGGCCCTGTTGCCCGGCCTCGGCCAGCCGCCAGGCCACATCTACGTCAACAGCGAGCCGGCCGAGGGGCACCCCGACGTGATCTGGGTCTGCGAGTATCCGACGTCCAGCGAGCGCGAGGCGAGTCTGGCGGCCCGAGCGGCGAGCCCGGAGTTCGAGGCCGTCCGCCGGCACATGCGGACGCTGTACTACAAGTTCGACCGCGAGCTGTTCGTGCTGGACGACTGACCGACGGTGCGAGACACTGGAGGAGAGCGCGAGCTGGCTGTTCGCCGCGACTGCTCGTCCGCCAGGGGAGCGCATGGAGCCGATCGCCTTCTGCGGCACCGACCGCCAGCTCTACATCCTCGACGCCCTGGATCGACCGCCCCTCCGCCTGACCGACGAGCCGGGGGCGACGCACACCTGGCCGACCTGGGCGCCGGGCCGCACCGCGCTGGCAGCGATGCGCCGCCCGCGCGGGAACCGGGCGGAGCAGGCCAGCGTGGAGCTCTGGCTCGACCTGCCGCCGGACGCCGGCCGCGCGGCCACGCCCGAGCCGGTCGGCCCGCCGCGCGGGGTCTGGACGGCGCGCCACGGCGGGCCGATCTGCCTGGGCTGGGCGCCCGACGCCCGCCATCTCGGCATGCTCGTCCAGGAGGCCGATGACCTGCACTTGCTGGTGGCCGAGCGCGACGGCTTCGAGGCCCGGCCCGTGGCGTCGGGCGCCCCGCTGTACTGGAGCTGGACCGCCGACGGGCAGGGGCTGGTGGCTCACGTCGGCGGCCACCACCGCTACGGCGAGGGCGCCCACGTGGCCCTGGTGCGCCTGGCCGAGCGCTACTCTCGCGAGACGCTGTGTACGCGCCCGCTCGGCTTCCGGGCGCCGGCCTGCGAGCCGGCCGGGCCGCGGGTGGCCTACGCTACGGACGAGACGGGCGACGCCGCGCTGATCGTGCTGGACCTCGCCAGCGGCCAGAAGGAGACGATCGCTGCCGTCGGCGACGAGCCGGCCTTCGTCTGGGCGCCGGACGGCAGGCAGCTCGCCGTCGCCGCCAACCGCAGTGAATCCGGCTTGTACGACGACGTGGCGCTGGTGGACGCGCGCAGCGGCGCCATCCAGCCGCTCGGCGTGAGCGTGCTGGCTTTCTTCTGGACGCCGGACAGCGCGGCGCTGGTCTGCGCCGTGCCCGATCCCCTCGGCGAGGGCCTGGCCTGGGAGCGGATCGAGGCCGCCGACGGCCGGGTCCGGCGCCTGGCCAGCTTCTCGCCCACTCCGGAGCTAGCCTTGCTGCTCGGGCACTTCGACCAGTACGCGCAGTCGTGCCGCCTGTACTCCCGGGATGAGCCGCTGCTGCTGTTCTCCTCCGCCGGCGATGAGGCGCGCCACAACGGCCGCGCTCCCGAGCATGCCGAGCTGTGGCTGGCGCGCGGCGAGGGACCGGCCGCCCTGGAGCGGCTGGCCGGCGGCAGCATCGGGTTCTTCGCGCCATGACCGAGGCCGCGCTTCCCAGACCGCCCGGCGGCGAGCCGGCACCCCGACCGGACGGGGCGGGCGGGGGCCGTCCCCTCGCGGGCCTGCGGGTGATCGAGCTGGCGGGCCACCTGCCGGCGCAGCTCGCGGCGATGTACCTGGCCGACTTCGGCGCCGACGTCATAAGGGTCACGCCACCCCGCCCGGCCCGGCCGCGACGGCCGCAGGTGGAGCGGCGGGCGCGCGCGCTCGATCGTGGCAAACGCGCGCTGGCGCTCGACCTGAAGACCGAGGCCGGGCGGGCGGCGTTCTACCGGCTCGTCGACACTGCCGACGTGCTGATCGAGTGCTTTCGCCCCGGCACCGCGGCGCGCCTCGGCGCCGACTACCCGACGCTGGCCGCCCGCCAGCCGCGCCTGGTCTACTGCTCGCTCACCGGCTACGGCCAGAGCGGGCCGTACCGCGACCTGCCCGGCCACGACGTCAACTACCTGGCGCTGGCCGGGGCGCTGCTGCCGCGCCGACCCGGCGACGCGCCGGCGGTCTCCCCCCAGATGCTGGCGGACGTGCTCGGCGCCCAGCAGGTGCTTACAGGGGTCCTGCTGGCGCTGGTCGCCCGGCAGGCGAGCGGTCGCGGCCAGCACGTCGACGTGGCGCTCCACGACGCGGCGCTCAGCTTGATGGCCGGGCTGGCGCCGGAGCTGCTCTACGGCGAGCCCCCGCCTACTCACGCTGCGGCGATCACGACGGGCGGCGAGGCGGTGCCCTGCTACGGCGTGTACCCGGCGGCCGACGGCTACTTCACGCTCGGCTGCCTCGAGGAGTGGACCTGGGCGAACTTCTGTCGCGCGGTCGGCCGAGACGACCTGATCCCGGCCCAGTTCGCGACCGGCGCGGCGGGCGAGCGGGTGCGGGCGGAGCTGGAGCGGCTGTTCCGGGCGCGGACGCGCGGCGAGTGGTTCGAGCTGCTGGCGGCCCACGAGGTTGCCTGCGCCCCGGTGCGCTCGCTGGCCGAGGCGCTCGCCGACCCGGCCACCGCGGCGCGCGGGATGGCGCCGCTGGTCGACGACCCGACGCACGGCCACCTGCGGCAGATCGGCGCGGCGCCGTTGCTGACCCACACCCCGGCCGGGACGCCGCGGCCGGCGCCCACGCCCGGCCAGGACACCGCGGCCATCCTGGCCGAGCTGGGTTACTCGGTCCAGGACGTTGCTTCGCTAATGGGGAGTGAGGAATGACGGAGCACGAGTATCCCCGCTTTTCCGACGCCGAGTTCGCCCGCCGCCACCGGGCGATGCGCGAGAAGATGGCCCAGGCCGAGGTCGACGTCCTGGTCGTCTACGGCCGCGGGCGTGGCGGCAGCCAGGTCCAGTACCTCACCAACTGGAACGTGACCACCGAAGCCTACCTGCTGTTCCCGCGCCAGGGCGAGATGGCGATGTGGGTCCACTTCTACAACCACGTGCCGCTCGCCCGCATCGCGTCGCTCATTCCCGACACGGGGTGGATGGGGGTGGACCCGGCGGCGACGGTGGCCGAGGCGCTGCGCCGACGCGGGCTGGACCGGGGCGCGATCGGCCTGGCCGGGCCGCTGCCGTTTGGGCCGTACGAGCGCCTGCGCGGGCTGCTGCCAGACGCGCGGCTGGTGCCGTTCAACCACGCCTTCAACCAGTTGTTCCTGGTCAAGAGCGAGGAGGAGCTGGAGTGGCTGCGCCGCGGCGCCGAGCTGGGCGACCGGGCCATGGCGGCGCTGGAGCGCGAGGCCCGCCCGGGCCTCACCGAGCACGACCTGGCGGCGATCGTGCAGGGCGCCTACCTCGGCCAGGGGGGGCGCAACGTCATCCACTTCATGTCGACCACGCCGATGCGGGCGCCCGACGTCTGCGTGCCGGCCCAGTACCAGTCGCACCGCACGATCCAGCGGGGCGACATCCTGATTACCGAGATCAGCGTCGAGTACTGGGGCTACGGCGGCCAGTCGCTGCGGCCGTACGCCATCGGCGAGGAGCCGACGCCCGAGTACCGCCGGATGTACGAGGTGGCCGAGGCGGCGTTCCACGCCGTGGCTGCGGCCATGCGCACGGGTGCCACGCCGGCCGACGTGCTGACGGCCAGCGACCTGATCGAGGCGGCCGGCTACACGATCTACGACGATCTGGTGCACGGCATCGGCAACGGCTACCTCCCGCCGGTCATGCGCACCCGTGGCACGACCGTGGAGGAGGCGCCGGCCGATTTCCGCTATCCCGAGAACAGCACCTGGGTTATCCAGCCCAACGTGATCACCCCCGACGAGCGGATGGGCCTGCAGGTGGGCGACATGGTCCGCGTCACGGCGAACGGCGCGGAGCGCATGCACCGCTACCCGCTGGGATTCATCGTCTGCGGCGGCTGAGCCGGTCCTGGCCGTGAGCGCTCGAGGCCACCGAGCTTGTCGGGGTTCACGACCAGGCGGAGGCCGAAGATCCGCTGCCCATCGGTCTCGAGCGACAGCGCGGCGAACGGGCGACCGCCGACCCAGGAGACGATGGCCGGCTCGCCGTTGACTTCGCGCAGCTCCGTCTGCAGGTCCGCCGGCGCCTTGCGGAGGATGCCGAGCACGAAGCGAGCGACCGCATCGCGGCCGTGGATGGGCCGCTGCGCGGCGCGAACCTTGCCGCCGCCATCGGACCAGATGGTGACGTCTTCGGCCAGCAGGCCGGTCAGCTCGTCGAGGTCGCCGCGGCCGCAGGCGCGGAGGAAGCTCTCGGTGAGCCGCTGGTGCTCGGCCGACGAGGGCGCGAACCGCGGGCGCCGCTCCGCGAGGTGCTGCTTCGCCCGGCGGAAGAGCTGGCGGCAGGTCGCTTCCGACCGCCCGACGATCTCGCCCACCTCGGCGAAGCTGTAGTCGAACACTTCGTGCAGCAGGAACACCGCCCGCTCCAGCGGCGTCAGGCTCTCCAGCAGGACGAGGAACGCCATCGAGATGGACTCGCGCTCGCCGACTCGGTCGGCGGGTGAGGCGGCCTCGGCGAGGTGGACGGTCGGCACGGGCTCCGGCAGCCAGGGGCCAACGTAGCTCTCGCGCTGAGCGCGGGCGGACTTGAGTCGGTCGAGGCAGAGCCGTGTGACGACGGTGCTGAGGAAGGCCCGTTCGGAGCGGATCGTCTCCGGGGGCGTGGCCTGATAGCGCAGGTAGGCCTCCTGCACCATGTCTTCCGCCTCCATGGCGCTGCCCAGCATGCGATAGGCGATCCCAAACAGGTGGGGACGATGGGCCTCGAACGCCTCGGCCCGGTCTTCGGTCAGCATCCTAATCCCCTTTCGGGGCAGCCCTGTGTGAGCTACTATTGAACTCGGCATCGCTCCGCCATCGCGGGCTGAGCCGGATCGCTCCTGCTCTCGACGAGGGCGGAGGAGTGGTCGAGCCGCTGCCTGGTGACGCTGATGTATCAGACCCGACGCGCCGACCAGCCTCCGCTGCGCTCGCAGGACACCGACGTGGTCTACGTGCGCAGCGGGGAGTCCGCTCCATCCGTGATCCGCTTGCGCCGCGATCGCCCGTTCACCGTCGGTCGCTTGCCCGAGAGCAGCCTGGCCCTCGTCCGCGACCATCACGTCTCTCGCCGCCATGCCGAGATCCGCTATGCCGGCGACGTCGCCGTGGTCTACGACCTCGGCAGCGCCAACGGGACGCTCCTCAACGGCGAGCCGTTGCAGGCGCCCATGCCCCTGTCGCCCGGGGATTGTGTACGCGTGGGCACCACCGAGATTGTGTTCAACCCGCTCCCACCGGACGAAACGAGCGAAGCCTGGCTCATCCACCAGCCGGTACCCGCGGAGCCGCCTGGTCCAGCAGCCGTCCGTCTGCCGGTGGACGGCGCGCTGGTACTGGGACGCGCTCCCGACTGCGACGTGGTGCTCCCGGATCCCGCCGTGGCCGAGCGGCACGTCTCCATCAGTCCATTGTACGGCGACTACGTGCTCACCGATCTGGACGGCTCCACGGGTACGACCCTCAACGGGCGGCGGATCGACGGGCCGGTCCGTCTCGAGCCGGGCGATGATCTGCAGGTGGGCAACACCCATCTGCGGTTCGAGTACCGCCAGCCGGCGCTGGCGGGCGAGTCGGAGGCCGGGGCGGGAGAGGCGTCTCCCGCGGTCGCGGCACTGCGTGGCATCAAACCGTTCGACGGCCTGGACGCGGAGGCGCTCGCGACGCTCGCGGCTTGCTGCGAGTGGCTCACCGTGGAGGCGGGCGCGGAGCTGGCCGGCGAGACGTCGAGCAAGCGGCCCGCTGGGTTGTGCGTGGTGATCGAGGGCAAGGCCCGCATCCTCGGCACCGTCGGCGAGCGGCAGACGCAGCCCTACGTCGTGGCCGACCTGGGCCGCGGCGACTTCATCGGCGGGCGAGCGCTGCGCACGGGAACGCCCTACCCGCGGCGCGTCGTGGCCGACACGCCTTTGCGTGCCTTGTATCTCACTCACACTGCCTACCGCGAGCACCTCGCCAGCGACCCGCGCCTGCGCGGGTTCGTGGAAGACGTGCTGCCCGAGGTGGAGCTGCGACAGCAGATCGAGCGCGCGCTCCTCATGCGGCCGCTCCTGCCCGAGATCGTCGACGCGCTGCTGCAGCGCATGCAGCCGGCGAGCTTCGCCGCCGGCGACGTGCTGGCGCGTCGCGGGCAGCCGTGCGACCGGTTTTTCGCCGTGGTGGACGGCCGAGCCCGCATCCAGGTGCCGCGCGGCAAGGGCGAGATCGCGCTGGGCTACTTCGGCGCCGGCGAGTGCTTCGGTGAAGCGATCGCCGCGCCCGATGCGGCCTATTCGTACACCGTGCTGGCCGAGACGCCGGTCGAGGCCTACACGCTGACCCGAGCGGACTTCGACGCGGTCGTCCGCAGCCATCCCACGATGCAGGGGTTGCTCGCCAGCGGCATCGAGCTGACGCCGCCGAGCGTCTTGTTAGAGAACGTGTCGCTGTTCGAGTCCCTGCCGCCGCAGTTGACGACGCGGATCGCGGCGCAGATGCGCCTGAAGACCTTCCGGGCCGGCGAGGTCGTCGTCGAGCAGGACCAGCCGGCGAGCGCGTTCTACGTGGTGAAGAGCGGGACCCTCGAAGTCTCCTTTCGCACTACGACCGGCGAGGAACGGTCCATCACGACGCTGGGGCCGGAGCAGCACTTCGGAGAAACGGCGCTCCTCACCGGCGAAGGCCGGAACGCGACGGTACGCGCGGCCGAGGACTGCCAGTTGTGGGCCCTGTACAAGGACGACTTCGAGGATGCCCTCCGCATCGGTCGCGCTTTCGAGCTGGGAGCCTACCTTCGGCAAGACTTGCGGATGCGCTCCCGCCCGCGCCGCCTGGACGGCGTCGACGTCGTGCGCCAGACGGACGGCGACACGGAGAGCTTCATCCTGCGCAGCCCTAGCGGCAAGAGCTACCTGCGCCTGTCGGAGCGGGGGATCTTCGTCTGGAACCTGCTGGACGGCGACCACACGATCAACGATCTCTGCGTGGCGTACCTGGCCCGCTACAACCGCTTCGACCTCGACCTGATCGCCTCGACCGTGACCCAGCTCCAATCGCTGGGGTTCATCGACGTACCGCCGACCGATCCCCACAAGCTGCTGCCGGACCCGCACGCACCCCTGTGGCAGCGCGTCCTGACGCGGGCCTACCGCATCCTGAGCTGGCAGAAGGAGCTACCCCACGCCGACGCCTGGTTCACCGCGCTGTACCGTCGCGGGGGCTCGGCGCTGTTCACGCCGCCGGCGCTGCTCCTGTTCGCTGCTCTGACCGTGCTCGGCCTGGCGGCGTTCGGCTACCTCCTGTTCGTCGAGATGCGGGACACGGAGCCAGGGAGCACCGCGTTCCGCGGCGCCGCGCTGGCCATCATCCCGATCGGCCTGCTGATCATCACCGCGCTGCACGAGGTCGGACACGCCCTGACCTGCAAGCACTATGGTCGCCGGGTCAATGGGGCGGGCATCGGCATCGCCTACCTGTTCCCGTACGCTTTCGTCGGCACGTCCGACATCTGGATGGCGGGGAAGGGCCCGCGGATCGCGGTGAGCGCTGCGGGGCCCCTGGTCAACCTCTTCACCGGCTCGCTGTGCGCCCTGGTGGCGCTCGCCGTCCCGGATTCCACGGTGCGCTCCGCCCTGTTCATCCTGGCGGCGATGTCGTATCTCCTCGTCCTGAGCAACCTGCACCCCTTCATGGAGCTGGACGGCTACTACGTGCTGGTCGACTGGCTGGAGATGCCGTCGCTGCGCAAGCGCGCGATGCGCTTTCTCCGGCGCGATCTCTGGCACTGCCTGAGGACGCGCCGCTTCAACCGCGAGGAAGGCATCCTGGCCGTGTTCGGCATCGCCGTCTTCGTCTTCACCATCGGCATGGGCCTGGGCCTGGTGCTGTTCTTCCGCGATCTGTTCGTGGGGGGGCTGTCACCCTGGCTGCCCGGCATCGGCAGCGACCTGCTCGGCTGGCTGCTCAGCGCCATCGTCCTGGCCATCTTCCTCGTTCCCTTCGCGTTCGAGCTAGAGCTACTGTCGCCGCAGGCGCTGACGCTGCGCGAGCAGGAGGCATCGAGCTAGCCAATGACCGTCAAGAAGGCCTGGGGTGATCTCTCGGCGCGGAAGCTCCGCACGATGCTGGTGGTGCTCAGCGTCGCCGTGGGCGTCTTCGGCATCAGCGCGATCAAGATCCTGGGCGACCAGTTCGAGCGAGCCGCGATCGCGCAATACGCGACGTCCAATCCGCCCGATCTGACGATCGAGGCAGCACCCCTGAGCGCGGACCAGCGCGCAGGGCTCAGCGACCTGTCCAACGTCGACCGGGTGGAGGAGCGAATAGCCAGCACTGGACGGTGGAAGCCCAAGGGCAGCGACCGCAAGGAGAGCGTAGCCGTCCAGGGCATCACCGACTTCCAGAGCGATCGGACGCTCGACCGCGTGCGGGTCGTGCGCGGCAAGCTGCCCGCGGCCGGCGAGGTGCTCTTCGAAAAGGGCTCGCGCCAGAAGTACGACCTGCAGATCGGCGAACAGGTGACGCTGACGAGCGGCGATCGCGAGCGGACCTTCACCATCTCGGGGTTCGGCGAGAACCCCAACGTGACCAGCGCCGCCGCCGTTGGCTTCGCTACGGTTTGGCTGAACCGCGAGGATGCGGAAGAGCTCTTGAAGCCGGGCGGGATCAACCGGCTGCTGGTCAAGATGAAGGACACGAGCACCGCTAGCCTGCGTACGGACACGGAGAAGGCCGTCCGCGAGGCGCTGGAGGGCAAAGAGGCGACGGTACTGAGCACCCAGGTGCGCGATCCCGCGACCTTGCCTGGCAAGGACATGCTCGATTCGCTGCGGACGCTCTTGCTCGTCTTTGCCCTGCTCGGCGCGTTTGCCAGCGGGCTGCTGGTCACCAACACGATCTCGACGATCATCCTCGAGCAGCGCGCGCAGATCGGCTCGATGAAGGCCATCGGCGGTACGACCCGCCAGGTGATGCGGATGTACCTGGTGCTGGCCTTCCTGTACGGAGCGCTGGGGACCCTCCTCGGGCTGGCCGGCGGCGTCGCGTTCAACCTGGCCGCCAGCGGCCTGCGGGCCGCCGCGCTCGACGAAGAGCCCAGCGGGATTTCGGTGAGTGGCGAGGCGCTGGCCCTGGCCGTGGGGATCGGCGTCGGGGTCTGTCTGATCGCGGCAGTCCTGCCGAGCTGGCTCGGCACGCGCGCGGGGATCCGCGAGGCGATGGTGTCCTACGGCCTGTCGGCGAACTTCGGCAACGGGCTCTGGGATCGCCTCGTCGCGCGGGTCAGGGCGGTTCCCCAGGCCATGATCCTCGCCTCGCGCAACGTGTTCCGCCAGGCCAACCGGGCGCTATTCACGATCGTCGGGCTGGCGGTGGCGACGGCCTTGATCCTCGCCGTGTTCGCCGCGCTGACCTCGCTGTTCGTGCGCCTGGAGGACTCGGCGAAGTCGCTGAAAGCGGACCTGACCATCTCCTTCGAGGCGCCGGTCAGCGGCACGGACGTCGACGCCGCCCTGAAGGACACGGCGGGGATCGCGCGGCGGGAGCTGTGGATCGTTTCCTCGGCCAAGTCGGCGGACAAGTCGCTCGTCGTGACCGGCCTGCCCCAGGACAGCGACGTCTTCGATCGCACGACGGTCCGTCCTGGTGGTCGGTGGCTCGAGGAGGGGAAGACCGACCAGGCGCTGATCACGCAGCGCCTCGCCGCGCGTCGCGACCTGAAGGTCGGCGACCGCATCGAGCTGCAGAACGGCTCGCATCCCGCGCAGACCTGGACAGTGGTCGGCATCGTGCCCGGCGCCGGAGCGGACGCGCTCGCGCCCGAGGGAGCCGTCTACGCGACCCATGAGGCGGTGCGGACGCTGGTGGACTTCCCGGAGGGGCGAAGCAACTACCTGTACATCCGCCTCACCGACCGGGACCGGGACCACGTCGACGCCGCGACGAACACGATCAGCGACGCCCTGGCGAACGCTGATCTCGCCAACACTCCCGTGAAGCTGTACGAGCAGGAGGAGAACAGCCAGCGAGCGTTCGCGACGTTCATCCTGATCTTCCTGCTGATGATCCTGATCGTCTCCGTCGTCGGCGCCCTCGGTCTGTTCGGCACCCTCTCGATGAACGTGCTGGAGCGACGCCGGGAGATCGGAGTCATGCGCTCGTTGGGCGCCTCGACGGGCACGATCCTCTGGATCTTCCTGTTGGAGGGTCTGCTCCTGGGGCTGCTCGGCTGGGTGCTGGGCGCGATCCTGGGCGGCCCCTCCGGCCGGCTGCTCGTCGAGTTTCTCAGCGACAAGCTGCTCGCCATGGAGTACGTCCCGGCGCCGGAGAGCCTGGTGGTCACGCTGATCGCCATTCTCGCCGTCGCGTTCGTCTCCAGCATCGGGCCCGCCCTGGCAGCAGCGCGGATGCGCATTGCCGAGATCCTGCGCTATGGCTGAGCCCGGCAGGGTCCGAGGGCCTCGCCAAGGGACGCCCGGCCTGGTGGACGTCCCGATCGCCGAAGCGAACCGGTGCCTGGCAGACTGTAGACTGGTGGAGCAGCACACCTGAACCGCGGTGGATTGCCAGCAGCCAATCCACCGCCAAACCGCTCGGACAGAGTGCGAGAGTGCGTGCGGCACGTGTGGGGGAGCAAGCACGACGATGAGGTGTCAGACCTGTGACAGCCCGCTCGGCGAGGGACAGCTCAACTGTCCGCGCTGTGGAACGGCGGGGGAAGCCGCCGGGCTGGACTACCTGGAGCTGCCTGACGGGAACCGGCTAGCGCTGCAGAAGGACTCGGTCACGCTCGGCCGTGACAGTGAAAACGACTACACGCTGTCCGACTCTTCGATCTCGCGCCGCCACGCCCGCTTGCAGCGGCTGCCGCACGGCTGGCTGCTCATCGACCTGGGCAGCACCAACGGAACCTGGGTCAACGGCGAGAGGGTGGTCGTGCCGCTCTTGCTCCAGGACGACGATCTCGTTCTCCTCGGAGAGCAGCGACTCATCTTCCGCCTGGCGAGCGGCGCCCCTCGATCCATCCCGGGGAGCCGACAACCGCGGGCCGAGACCGAGCTGGACCGTTAGCCGTTCAGCTCCCCGTCTTCGTTTCCCTCTTAGTGGATCATCACAAGTGATTTGCTAGGTGCTGGCTGTTGCCAGCACCTAGCAAATCAGCTCTGACAGAGCACTAGGCAATAAATAGCGGCTTACGTTACACTGACGGGCACCTGCACTCGCTCCTCTGGTGACGGCGGGGACGGCGGCGAGGGCGACGCCTACGCTGAGCGGTCGCCGCGCGGGGGGCGGATGTGATGGCGAGGACGGCGCACTGCAGCGCACTTGGAGGAGGGAACCGTGGCAGACCAGGTCACCGAGCAGCAGGTCCAGGAGATGGTGCCCCAGCGAGACCTGTCCCCTGGCTTCCAGGCGATGATCGGCCGCATGATCGCTGATCCCGACTTCCGCAAGCAGATGGCGACCGACCCCGAGGGGGCCCTCAAGGCCGCGAATATCCAGCTCAGCGCGCCGGAAATGGAGCGCATGCGCTCGATGACGCCAGAAGATCGCCAGAAGCTCACGCAGGAACTGGACGCGCGTGACTCCAAAGCTTGGTGGGTGGTCATCTGGCGCTGGTTTAGCTGGTGGTAGCCACGACTCCGGGGGCGGCCGACGCGTCGGCCGCCCCCAGCAGCACTCCGCGCTCCTGGCGTACGGCAGAGGTCCACCTGGTTCACCGCGGCGGCGTGCACCTGGCGCTGGCCGTGCGCACGAGCCGGCTGCACCCGATCAGTGCCGCCGAGGCGGCGCTCCTGCGCCTCTCACCGCCCATTACGCTCTCTGCGGCCCAGGCGCGCCTGGCGCCGCGCTTCGACGCGGCGAGCGTGGCTGCCGCGCACGCCAGGCTGGTGGCGCGCGAGCTGCTCGTGCCCCTGGACGCGCCCGAGCCAGGCCCGCTGCCCCGCGGCCAATTAACGCGCTTAGAACTGGGCGTGGCCGAGGACTGTAACCTGCGCTGCCCGTATTGCTTTGTCTCCCAGGGAAGCTTTGGCGGCCCCCGCCGCCTGATGCCGGGCGCCGTCGCTGAACGGGCCGTCGAGCTGCTGTTTGCCGAAAGCGGCTCGGCGCCGGACGTGTACGTCGGCTTCTACGGCGGCGAGCCGCTACTCAACACTCCGGTCGTGTGCCAGGTCATCGAGGACGCGACGGCCCGTGCTGAGCGGGCGGGCAAGCAGGCGCACTTCGATCTAATCACGAATGGGACGCGACTTACCGCCGACGTCGTAGACTTCCTCCGCGCCCACCGGGTAGCGGTTCAGCTTTCGCTCGATGGGCCGGCCCCGGTCAACGACGCCATTCGCCCCAACGCTGGAGGGCAGGGCTCGTATCGGCAGGCCACCAGGCCGCTGGCCTGGTTCGGCGACTACCCCGCCTTGCAGGGGCGGGCGACGCTCACCCGCGCGAATCCCGAGGTGGAAGAAATCGTCGATCACCTGCTCGAGCTGGGCCTGCCCCGAATCATCGCGCGTCCCGCCGTCGGGGCCGAGGGCGGCCTGGGCCTGGACGAGGCGGCCGCCGCGCGCGTCGTCGAAGGCTACCAGCGGCTGGCGGAGCGCTGCCTCGCCGCGGCCACCGACGGCGAAGCCGCGCGGCGGAGCGCTCCGTTTCTGGGCTATTTCAGCAAGCTGCTCGAGGGGCGTCCGCGCCAGGTGCCGTGTCAACAGGAGGCCTGGGTGGTGGCCTGCGCGGCCGATGGTGCGCTGTACCCCTGCAAGGACATGGCGGCCAAGCCGCAGTATCAGATTGGCACGGTGTGGAGCGGCATCGACTGGTCCAAGGCGTATGACGAGGCTGCCGGCAAGCTGCTCTGCCAGCAGCAGGCGGCCAAGAAGGCCGAGTGCGCGACGTGCTGGGGCCGCGAGCTGTGCCAGATCAGTTGCATGCACGTCTGTCTGGAGCCGAAGGGGCAACAGCCGGACGACGGTCCGCAGTACGGCGGCTGGGAGTGCTGGGTCAGCCTGAGGGTGATCGAGATCGCGTTGGACTTATTCGAGCGCCTGCGCCAGGAGCGGCCCGCGGTGTTCTGGGCCCTGTACGGCGGCGAGACCCGAGACGGCGCCCGAGGACCGCTCGCCAGCCTTCTCGGGTAAGCTCGCTTCCGGGGAGCCGCCCGGCGCGGGCTGGGACCAAACTCCTCTCGCGTGGCAGGCGAGGTGGCAATGCGCTGCGGCGTTTGCGGCGGTATCAACGACAACGTGGCCGCAGTGTGCGGTCAGTGCGGGCATTCGCTAACGAGCCAGCCCCGCGACGTCGGCGTGTCGAGCGGAGGGAATGTGGCTCGCGTCACCGCCGGCTCGCACACGGCGGCCCCTTCGGCGCTGGCTACCCCGCCACGCGTGGATAGCGCGGCGCTCGTGTTTCTCGGCCCACTCCGGGGTGGGGAGCGGGTCGAGCTGGCGTCAGGCACCGAGCTGACCATTGGCCGGACGCCAGAGAACGCGCTGGTGCTCGACGACGACTCGGTCTCGCGCGCCCACGCGCGGATCAGCTTCCACGACGGCCAGTTTCTGGTCGAGGATCTCCACAGCAAGAACGGCACCTGGCTGAACGGTGCAGCGCTCGCCGCCCCGACCCCGCTGTGCGACGGCGATCACCTGCGTCTGGGTGCCGTCGATCTGCAAGTCGAGGTACCCAGTCGGGCGGTCGGGGCGCCACCGGAAGCCGAGAGCGATTACTTGAGCCTGGTCGACGGGCAGCGGCTTCCCCTGACCGGCAAGGACCTGTACGTTGGACGCGCGCCGACGAACGACCTCGTGCTCGACGATCCGACCATCTCGCGCCAGCACGCTCGGCTCCAGCACCTCCCGCAAGGCTGGCTGCTCACGGACCTCGACAGCAGCAACGGCACCGAGGTCAACCAGGTACCGCTCACCGGGCCCGTGTTCCTGGCGGCCGGAGACGTCATCCAGTTCGGTACCCTGGCCGTCACCTACCATCAACGCGGCGTTTCGGACCGGTCGGCCGGTCGCACGGTGGTGGTCCGCGGCCGGGACGGCGCGCTCGTCGTGGAGCGGGAGGCGCCCCAGCCGCCCGGGCTAGTGGTCCAACCGCGGCCGGGGCCGCCGCTGCTCGCGCTCCGCGACGTCGTGAAGACCTACCGCACCGGCGCGGGCAGCCTCACAGTGCTCAAGGGGGTCTCCCTGTCGATCCAGCCGGGGGAGTTCGTAGCGATCGTCGGCCCTTCGGGCTGCGGGAAGTCGACGCTGCTCAACGTCATCACCGGGATCGATCGGCCCGACAGCGGCCAGGTGAGCGTTCAGGGCCAGGACATCCTGCGATTGGGCACCGATGCGCTGGCGCGGTGGCGTGGCCGCAATCTGGGGATCGTGTTCCAGTTCTTTCAGCTTCTGCCCACGCTCACCGTGGCGGAGAACGTGATGCTGCCGATGGCGTTCTGCAACACGTATCGCGGGCGCCAGCGCCGGGAGCGGGCGCTGGAGGTGCTCCGGCTGGTGGGCATGGATCACGTTGCCGATCGCCTGCCCAGCGCCCTCTCCGGCGGGCAGCAGCAGCGTATCGCGATCGCTCGCGCCCTGGCCAACGACCCGCCGGTGCTCGTCAGCGACGAGCCCACCGGCAACCTGGACA
>Ga0070741_10012918_pt1 | contig 14940 bp, 11 predicted proteins | sample Coa_R1_4_FD_66440 | JGI IMG/M metagenome (GOLD analysis project Ga0070741, IMG submission 66440) | Surface soil microbial communities from Centralia Pennsylvania, which are recovering from an underground coalmine fire - Coalmine... | ecosystem: Environmental > Terrestrial > Soil > Unclassified ...
GAAGCCGGTGCATCTCATCCACGTGCGAGGTCAGGCATTCTGATGGAGAGCTACGGAGAAATCGTTCACACCGATCGAGCCTGGCACATTCGCTGTGAGCCGCACATACGAGCGCGGTTGAAGCGGGTCTTTGCGCGCGCTCCGCAACACGCCGCGGATGTGGTCGTCATCTCAGACACGCCGGAGAATTCGCGCGATCTGGAATGGTTTCTGGCCCGCTATCCAATGACGGTGCAACAGCCGGAGAAGCTTCGCGTGCTCGCCAGAGAGCATCGGGACATGGAGGATCAACTCGCCGATCTGCTGGCACGGCGACTACCTCCGGCAGAGATCAAATTGGCGCTACCTCCCCGGGAATACCAGTCGCTCGCGGCGCAGCATCTTGAGATCCGCAAGGGGCTCCTTCTGGCGGATGATGTGGGCGTCGGGAAAACAGTGTCGGGAATCTGTCCGATGGTGCGTGGCGAGAATCTTCTAGCCGTGGTCGTCTGCCCTGTCCACCTGGAGCGCCAATGGGAAGGCGAGATTCGCCGCTTCGCGCCCGAACTCAAAGTCCACCGCATCCGAAAGGGGGTTCCCTATCCGCTCGTTCGACACAAGACACGCCAACGCGATCTGTGGCCAGAACGGCTTCCAGACGTTCTCATCACGAGCTATCACAAGTTGCGCGGTTGGGCGGATCAACTCGCCGGATTGGTCCGGTATGTCGTGTTTGACGAATGCCAGCAACTTCGCTCACCCGGGTCACAGATTTATCAGGCGAGCAAGCACCTCGCAAACAAGGCGGCACTGCGCCTGGGTTTGAGTGCGACCCCCATCCACAACTACGGCGAGGAATTCTTCTGGGTCATTGATGTGCTGTTACCGGGCGCTCTCGGAACCCGCGAGGAATTCGTGCGTGAGTGGTGCGCGCCGGCACCAGGTGGGAACTCACGGCTCGCTGAAGCTGGCGAGTTTGGCGCGTATGTGCGCAGAGAAGGAATGATGCTCCGCCGGACCCGCGCCGATGTGAAACGCGAGCTTCCGCAACTCACCAAGATCATCCACACCGTCGAGTGCGATACCGCGGTGATCGACAAGATCACAGGCGACGCTGCGAACCTGGCGCGCATCATCCTCGCGCACAACGAGCAGTTCCGCGGGGAGAAGATGCAGGCGGCAGGCGAGTTCGATATGTTGATGCGTCAGGCAACCGGTATCGCGAAAGCTCCATATGTCGCAGAATTTGTGAAGTTGCTTCTGGAGAGCGGCGAGCGCGTCGTTCTCTTTGGATGGCACCGCGAGGTCTATCGCATCTGGCTGGAGCGCCTGCAGGACTACAAGCCAGTGATGTACACCGGGACTGAGAGCAGCGCTCAGAAAGAGGAATCCAGACGAAAATTCATCAACGGAGAGACGCCGCTCTTCATCATGTCTCTACGCTCTGGCGCGGGTGTAGACGGCCTGCAACACGTTTGCCGCACCACCGTGCACGGAGAATTGGACTGGGCTCCTGCAGTCATGGAACAAGACATCGGCCGTGTCTATCGCGACGGCCAGCCTGACCCATGCACTGCTTATTTCCTCGTGGCCGATCACGGCGCCGATCCCATCATGGCGGAGATCCTCGGCATTAAGCGCGAGCAGCTAGAGGGCGTGCGTAATCCGGACAGTGAACTGATCGAGCGGATCGAAACGGGGGAGGATCGCATTCGGCGGCTCGCACAGGACCTGCTGCAGCGGCGGGGAGAAGCGATACCCGTCGAGGATTCGCCGGCTCCCATTAGTTCTCTCAATCGTCCACAGAGTGGTCATATCAGTGAATCCTGATTATTCACCGTTCGGTGTTGCGTAATTTCACCATTCGGTGGTAGCGTATGGTCTCCACGACGACCAGCCCGTCCCAACCATGCGCCGCGCCAAACTGTCCGAATTCCGCAGACTCATCTATGCGCCCGACAGCGCACCGTCCTTCTCGACCATCCGATCCAGGATCAATCGAAGAGAGATCGCGGGTGGCATCAGAGAGGGGCGCCTTTACTATGTGGACCTCGACATCTACTTTCGCGAGCATGACGTACGCGCAGAGAACATCAGCCGACTGGCCGAACTGCGCGCGGATCCGCGATTAAAAGACCTGATGTAAAGGGGCTGGCGACAATGGTCGGGCGGCGCATCCACGATTTTCCGGATTACATGACGGTCGACGGAGACCGCGGCGGGTTCGAGGTCAAAAATCCCCTTACCGGAAAAAAGAAGCGCTTCAGCAAAGAGAGGGAACGAGAAGCCCGCGATCTCGCGCTACTCATCGGTGAGTTCGTCAGACGTGAAAAGTTGCAGCGCGCCATTGATGAGGGCCTACCGACCGTAAACCGGCTTGTTCAGCGTTGGAAGGCAGAGGAGATGCCTTTCCAGCCATGGGACCCGGGCACACGGAAAAACTACGATAGTTGGTTCAGGCGCATCGATGCTGACCTAGGTCACAAGGTCGTTCAGAGTGTCACAGCTCTGCAGCTCCACAATTGGCTGGCGAGTTTCTGCAAGAACGCAGACACCTGGAATCACTACCGCTACGCGCTCGTGCTGCTATGGAAGTTCGCGGTCCTGCAGCAGATGTGCAAGAGCAACGAAGCCGAGAAGGTCGCCTACCGCAGCACTAGTAAAAAGCTGGAGATGAATCGCAAGCTGCGGCGCCGCCTCACCATCGAGGATTATCGCCTGATTCATTCCCGGGCCGAGCCGTGGTTCCAGATCGCGATGGAACAGTCGTTGATCACGCTACTAGGCCGAGAGGAAGTCTGCGAGATCCAGCACCAGCACTACCGGAACGGACTCCTTTTCGTCATCCGGGAAAAGGTTGCTGGCGACAGTGCAAAGGGATTCATCCGCATCCCGATCACGCCCGATATGCAGGCATTGCAGCGACGCTCGCGGCTGCTGGCGAACTCACCTGTCACTCTGCCTCCGACTTCCGTCACCTTTAGGGCGGTAGCGCTGCAGGCCCAAGGACTGAGTACCGCCGAGATCGCGGCTAGACTGGGCAGCAACATCAAGAAGATCGGCCAACTCTTGTGGTGGCACAAGACGAAGGTCGTTGGTCGCGAGAACGTGGCCACTATGTCGCCGCACCTGATTTGGCGACGCCCCGAGCGGCGCACCAGGCTCGTCCTGAACGCCCGGCGTGAAGCCGGTCGGCACTGGACCTACGTAGAGCCCGACTACCTGACTCGGGAGTTCAAACGCCTTCGAGACCTGGTGGGCGTCGATGCCGATCGCCCGCCAGAGGAGCGCCCGACTTACCACGAGATCCGGAGCCTCGGTGCTCGGATCATGGAAGCCCGGGGGATCAAGAGGAAGTCGATTCAGACGCTGCTGGCCCACAGCAAGCCCTCAACCACCGAGGTCTATCTGCAGCACGGGGCGGCCGCTCTTACCGAGGCAGACTTCGAACTGACCTGTGAGCCCTTGGCATACGACCAGATGCTCACCACCGACCCGGCCGCGCTCGAGGCCATCGAGTTCGACGTGGACTGGATGGATCAGCTCTCGGAGGGGGACGAGTGAAGACTCTGCTGCGCGGCGACAGCGCGCGACTTTGGGTTGGGGGTGGGGGTGATGGAGACCTATCCCCCCAGATCACCCCCAGGTCACATCTGGGTCACTTCCGAGCGACCAGTAAGTTACTGATGTCGCTCAGAAAAAATGGTAGGCGCGAGTGGGATCGAACCACCGACCACCACCATGTCAAGGTGATGCTCTACCACTGAGCTACGCGCCTGAAGTCCCTCGATGAGGGGGCGCGAACGATACAAGACCAGCGCCGTTCACGCAAGCTAACACGAGCCATTCCAAGCACTTACGCTTGCAGCACGGCCCCGCGCTGAGGGCTCGCGGGGGGCCGGGCGGCTCGCGGTGACCTCGCCAAGGCTTCGAGGGCCGTGACACAGTCGGCAAAGCTCACGACCAGACGCCCGGCGCCGACGGCTTCCAGGCGCTCGCGCGGCTTGGTGAGGTCACTCTCCGGGTCCCAAAGGCCGACCATCAGAGGCAGGTCGCGTGCCCTGCCACGAATCGTTCGACAGGCCGCGCGAGCAGGCGCCACAGCCTCGGGCGGCAGCGCCGACACGACGATCGCTTCGATGGCGCGGCCACTATCCGCTAGCGGTATTTGGTCGAGCGCCTCCGGCCGGACCAGGATGGCGCCCATGCCCCGCTCCAGGAGAGCCGCCGTGAGCAGCTTCGCCACGATCTCATCGGCTCGATCGGCGGCCGGAACGCACAGGATCCATGCCGGCGCGTCCGAGTTGTCCAAGGACTCCAACCGCTCGTCGACCCAGTCATTGACGTGTCCCAGGACGGTTTTGCGCTTGGCGGCCGCCAGCGCGCGCCGATCGTAGTCGCTCTCCAACATGCGGATGGCCGGAACGATCGCAACGTCGGCGGCATGGAGCATCGATCCGCCGGAGCGCAGCGTCTCGTCCAACACGGCGTCGGCTTCATCGTGATTGCCCGCGAGCAGTCGCTGATAAAGGCGTTGATGTGGCTCCAGGACAGGCTCATCTCCCAACAGCACCCGTAAGAACTCCAGTTGCGGGATGTGTTTGCTCATCACCGCCACGCAGACCGTCATCGGGATGGCCAGCAGCAGCCCCATGCCGCCCCATAACCAGGTCCAGAACGCTGCCGATAGCAGCAGTGCCACGGGTGAGATGCCCGTGTGGTTCGCGTATAGCCAGGGCTCCAACACCGCGTAGTTGAAAAACTCCAGCACTCCAAACAGGGCCAGCACCAACAGCGGCTTGGATAGGTCGTCCGATACCGCGAACGACAAGAAGAAGGGCATCACCGCGGCGGTCCACACTCCCACGTAGGGAACGAATCGCAGCACCAGTGCCAATGCCCCCCACAACCCGGGGTGCGGCACCCCCAATGCCCAGAGCCCAACCCCGACGGCGATGCCCGTCCAGCTATTGATCAGGAGTTGCATCAACAGATAACGACTGACGCGCTCGGCCGCGTCGCTCAGCGCTTCGGTGGTGGCGTAGAGATTGCGCCTGCCGAGGACCCTGATGAGACGCTCGCGCAGGTCATGCAGACGTAACAGCATGAAGGCCACGAGCACGACCACGACCAACGCGGTGCCGAAGGGCTTTACGACCGGTCCGATGAAGTCCCGAAAGACCTGCAGCGGAGTCGGTGACGGCTCTACGACTTGCACCTTGCGAACGTCGGTGGGGACCGGCGCCGCCGGAGCCACCCGCTGGAGCTCCTTTCCAAGTTGCTCGATCGCCTTGCTCGTATCAGCGATGCCGCCGCGCAGAGCGCCGCGCAGGTGGGTGAGATTGTCGTGGAGCTGCCGTTGGTAGCCGGGCAGCTCATGTGTGAGGTCGGCGAATTGGTTGAAAACGACATCCGCGAACACGGAAAGCAAGGTGAGCGCCACCGCGATGGACGTAATGACCGCCAGGACACGTTTGACGCGGAACCGCTGCAAGCGATTGACGAGCGGCGCCAGGAGGAACGTGAGCAGAATGGCCATGGCCAGCGGGACAAAGACTTCCTGCGCGTAGCGCAGGACCGCGACGACGATCACGACCGTCAGGAGGACTCCTCGCGTCCCAGATACTTGGCCTGAGCCATTCATGCCCCTAGAGCAGCAGGAATGATGCCCACGGTCGGCCTGTCCAGGCCGACCGTTCTGGCCCTGCCCAGGGCGACCGTTCTTGGCCTGTCCAGGCCGACCGTTCTGGCCCTGTCCAGGGCGACCGTTCTTGGCCTGTCCAGGCCGACCGTTCTTGGCCTGTCCAGACCGACGGCTTTCGTGGCCCCCCGTTCCGCCCCGCGCCGTCCAGTCCGCCAGACCGGTCGGCCCGCGGCGCTGGCTCACACCACCATCGTGGTCCCCAACCGCCCGCGGCCCAACCCAGCGTGACCCAACCGCCCTTCAGCCACCCAGCGGCTTACCCCGCCAGCTTCCTGGGCAATCCCAGCTCGATCTGCTTCAGCCGCTCGATCTCATCGCGAAGCCGCGCGGCCTCCTCGAACTCGAGGTTGCGCGCCTTCTTGAACATCTCGGCTTCGAGCTTCTTGATCTGCCGTACGAGCGCCTCCGGGCGCAGATCCGCCGGAGTCGGCGCGGTTTCCGCGCCCTGCTTCCCGCGCTTGCGGCCGGTAGGAGTGGGCGCCGAAGACCGCGCGCCTGCCATGATGTCCGCGACCGCTTTCTGGATACCGCGTGGGGTGATTCCATGCGCGGTGTTGTAATCCACCTGTTTGCGGCGCCGACGGTTGGTCTCGTCGATGGCGCGTTGCATGGACCCTGTGACCTTGTCGGCGTAGAGAATGGCTCGACCGTTCAAATTGCGCGCGGCGCGACCGATGGTCTGGATGAGCGAATTGTCGGATCGCAGGAAGCCTTCCTTGTCCGCGTCCAGGATGGCGACCAGGGACACCTCGGGCATGTCGAGACCTTCGCGCAGGAGGTTGATTCCCACCAGCACGTCGAACTTTCCGAGCCTGAGATCGCGGATGATCTCGGTGCGCTCGACGGTCTCGATGTCCGCGTGCAGATAACGGACCTTCACGTCGTGCTCGCGCAGGTAGTCCGTGAGGTCCTCAGCCATGCGCTTGGTGAGCACCGTAATCAACACGCGCTCGTTTTTGGCGACGCATTTCCTGATCTCGGACAGAACGTCGTCGACCTGTGTTCCAACCGGGCGTACCTCGACCTCGGGGTCGACGAGTCCTGTTGGGCGGACGACCTGCTCCACAGTCTGCGCCGAGTGTTTCGCCTCGTACCCTCCGGGAGTCGCGGAGACAAAGATCATCTGCGGCGCGATGGACTCCCACTCCTCGAACTTCAAAGGACGGTTGTCGAGCGCCGAGGGCAAGCGGAACCCATACTCCACCAGGACTTCCTTGCGGGAGCGGTCGCCGCGATACATGGCGCCGAGCTGCGGAATGGTCTGGTGGCTCTCATCGATGATGAGCAGCGCATTGTTCGGAAGATAGTCGAACAGGCACGGCGGCGGCTCGCCGGAGGCACGGCCGGACAGGTAGCGCGAGTAGTTCTCGATTCCCGCGCAGTAGCCCACTTCCTTGATCATCTCCATATCGAACATGGTGCGCTGCTCGAGGCGCTGCGCTTCGAGCAGCTTGCCGGCCTCGCGCAGGTCTTTCAGGCGCACGCGCAGATCCTCGCGGATCTGGTCGACCGCGCCGATGAGTCGTTCACGGGGGGTGACGTAATGGGTACCCGGATATACCGTAAAGCGTGGCACCTTGCGGGAAATCGCGCCCGTGAGGGGATCGAACAGCGTGATGGAGTCGATGGTGTCGTCAAACAGCTCGACGCGCACGGCTTCGCGCTCGGATTCCGCCGGAAAGATGTCGATGACGTCGCCGCGCACACGATACGTGCCCTGCGTCAGATCCAACTCGTTGCGGGTGTACTGCATCTCGGCCAAGCGCCGCAGGAGCTTTCTCTGATCGGTGCGGTCCCCGCGGACCAGGTGCAGGATCATGGCGAGATAGGCCTGTGGATCGCCCAGGCCGTAGATCGAGGAGACGGTCGCGACAATGATCGAATCGGAGCGCTCGAGGAGAGCCTTGGTCGCCGACAGCCGCATCTGCTCGATGTGCTCGTTCACCGAGCTGTCCTTCTCGATGTACGTGTCGGAGGACGGCACGTAGGCCTCCGGCTGGTAGTAGTCATAATAGGAGACGAAGTATTCCACCGAGTTGTGCGGAAAGAACTCGCGGAATTCGCCGTAAAGCTGCGCGGCGAGCGTCTTGTTATGCGCGAGGACCATCGTGGGGCGCTGGACGCGTTGGATGACGTTCGCCACGGTGGCGGTTTTTCCCGATCCCGTGACTCCGAGCAGTGTCTGGTGCGCAAGTCCTTCGTTGAGTCCTTCGACGAGCTTTTCGATCGCTTCCGGCTGATCGCCCGCGGGCTCATACGGCGCTTCGAGTTGGAACGGAATCTTTTCCATGCTGCTGTTTCCCATTGCGTGCGAGGCAAGCGAGATCAGTGGGCCCCATAGGGTGCATCCCAGCACTGCCAGGACGCTTCATAAATCGTGCGGTAGCGCAAGGGTGGCATAGGCGCCACGCGCTTGGTGGCGAGCGCCCCGATCCCGTAATATAGCTGCGCCGCTCGACTTCTGGTGCACCACAGGAATTCCCGTGACCCTATCTCTTTCACGACGCGTCCAGCGCGTCAAGCCCTCGCCTACGCTAGCCGTTACCGCCCGCGCCGCCCGCCTGAAGGCCGAAGGCAAGGATGTGATCGGTCTCGGAGCGGGTGAGCCCGACTTCGACACACCCGCGCACATCGCCCAAGCGGGTATCGATGCCATCAAGAGCGGATTCACACGCTATACGAACGTGGATGGGATCAATGAGCTCAAGGACGCGATCATTCGGAAATTCGAGGTCGACAACGGCATCAGGTACGAGCGTTCGCAGATCCTGATCTCTTCTGGGGCCAAGCAGACGATTTACAACCTTTGCATGGCCGTGCTGGACCCGGGTGACGAGGCCATCATCCCGGCACCCTACTGGGTTTCCTACCCGGACATGGTGATGCTCGCGGACGGTCACCCGGTGATGCCCTTCGCGGGCCCCGCACAGGGCTACAAAATCACTCCGCGTCAGCTCGCGGCCGCCATCACACCGAAGACGCGCTTGGTGCTGCTCAACAGCCCCTGCAATCCGACGGGCGCCGCCTACACGCGCGCCGAGCTTCGGGCCCTCGGTGAGGTGCTCCTCGAGTACCCGCGAGTCCTCGTCGGCACCGACGACATGTATGAGAAGATTTACTGGGCGCCTGAGCCGTTCTGCAGCCTCTTGACCGCGGTTCCGGAGCTCTACAACCGCACCGTGACCATCAACGGGGTGTCCAAGGCCTACGCCATGACCGGCTGGCGGATTGGCTACTGTGGCGGCCCGAAGGAAATCATCACGGCTATGGGCACCATCCAGGGCCAGTCGACCTCGAACGCCTCGAGCATTTCACAGAAGGCGGCGGCAGTGGCCCTTTCGAGCGATCAGTCGTGCGTGGCCAAGATGAATGAGGCCTTCAAGGCGCGGCATGACTTCGTGGTGCAAGGACTCAACTCGTTACCCGGCGTGAGCTGCCTACCCGGGGCCGGCACGTTCTACGCGTTCGCCGACGTCTCCAAGGCGCTTGCCTCTCTGGGTTGCCGAGAAGACGGCGAGTTCGCGGAGCTCCTGTTGAATGAAGGGGGAGTGGCCGTGGTGCCGGGTGGTGGGTTTGGTGCGCCGGGTCACATTCGCATCTCCTTCGCCACCAGCATGCAGAATCTCGAAAAAGCCATCGAGCGCATGGGGCGCGTGCTGGCCGGACGCGCCGTCGCGAAAAGCGCGTAGTCGTCGATCATGTTGCTGTGCAACTAAACGCCTGTTTTGTGCACTCCAGCGTGATATAGGGAGCGGAGTTTGCTTAACTGACACCTCCGCGGTTCCACCGCGCCCCTTGCGACCGCGATGGATACGAGGCTTGCAGGATCGGTGTCAGTCACAACCGAGCGGCGCTCCAAGCCAGAGCCGTCGCTCGAAGACCGCCTGGCTGCGGCATACGCAAGGTGTGAGTACCTTCAGAGCGAGCTCGACCTGCGTAATGCCGCCTTGGACGCGGCTGGATCTCACTTCGTCATCGCGGACGCCCGCAATCCGCGAGCTCCAACAGTCTACGTAAACCGTGCTATCGCGCGCGACTGCGGTTACACCCAGCAAGAAATGCTGGGGATGAGTTTCCGGGACTTCTTCCCACGGGATTTGAACGCGACCCAATTCGAAGAAGTCCGTGAAGCGCTACGGGAAAGACGGGATGTTCGTACCGAGCTGCAGGTGAGGCGCAAGGACGGCTCTACGTTCTGGGCCGGCGTGTTCATCACGTTCTTGCGCAACGCTCAAGGAGAGGTGACGCACACGGTCGGCATCGGCGCGGATATCACCGCCCGACTCGCGCAGGAGCAGGAGAAACGGCGTCTACAGGATCAGCTCCTCAATGAAATGCGGGAGCGCGAGCGTATGGCCATCGATCTGCGTCTCGCACAGAAGCTCGAGTCAGTCGGGCGGTTGGCTGCGGGCATTGCGCACGAAATCAACACCCCGATTCAATACGTCAGCGACAGCTTGTATTTCCTACAGTCCGCCACCGCTGAGCTGCAGATGTTGATCAGACATTACCAGCAGGCGATACCGGAGTTGGCACGTGCCTCCTCCACAGAGATCCTGGCGGAGCTCGCGGAAAGAGAGGCGGCGTCGGATCTCGCCTTTCTCGCCACCGAGATGCCCAAAGCTTTCGAGCGAACGCTTTCCGGTCTCGAGCGCGTGTCGAGCATCGTTCGGGCCATGAAGGAGTTCGCGCATCCGGATGCCACCGAGCAAAGCCCCGCGGATATCAATCACGCCTTGGAAACGACGTTGGTGGTCTCCCGGAACGAATACAAGTACAGCGCACAGGTGGAAACCCGCTTGGAGGCTTTGCCGGAGGTCGTGTGCAACATTGGCGAGCTCAACCAGGTGTTTCTCAATCTCATCGTCAACGCGGCCCACGCGATACGGGAGTCCGGCAAAGATGCGCAGACCGGCCGAATTACCATTACTTCCGAGCTCCGCGCGGGGTGCGTCGTGATCTGCATTGAGGACAACGGCTGCGGGATCGCGCCGGAGAACCTGGACAAGATATTCGACCCCTTCTTTACCACCAAGCCGGTCGGCCTGGGCACGGGACAGGGCCTGGCGATCGCGCAATCCATCGTTGTCGAAAAGCACGGCGGCACGATCCACGTGGAGAGTGAGCTCGGCCGCGGCACGCGAATCATCGTGCGGCTGCCGGTTGCCGGACGGGCGGCCAGCACACCATGAGGCGCATTCTATTCGTCGATGATGAGCGTCCGGTACTCGAGGGTCTGCGGGTCCGTTTGCACCGGCTGACGGCCCGGTGGGAAATGACGTTTGTCGATAGCGGCGTCCGGGCAATCGAGGAGCTCGCGAAGAGCGCCTTCGACGTCGTCATTACCGACATGCGCATGCCCGGCATGGATGGTGCCGAGCTGCTGCGCATCGTGAGTGAGCGCTGGCCCGAGATCATTCGCATCGTGCTATCGGGCGATGCTGAAGAGAACCAGATTCTGCGGCTGGTGCCGTACGCGCACCAGTATCTCAGCAAGCCGTGCGAAGCGCAGCAACTCGAGAAAGTGATCGATCGCTGCCTACGCCTGCAGCAACTCCTGCAGCAACCCAACCTGCGCGCTCTGGTTGGTCGGATCAACAAGCTGCCAGCCATGCCGCGAGTCTATACGCAGTTACGGACCGCTCTCGCGAGCGATACCGTGAGCACGCGCGACGTCGCCAGGATCGTGGCGGAGGATGCGGTCATCGCCGCCAAGGTCCTGCAGCTCGTGAATTCGGCGTTTTTTCGACTGGCGCGACGGATCACCAACATCGAACAGGCCGTCAGCTATCTGGGCTTCACCGCCATACGCAACCTGACACTCTCGGTCGAGGTCTTCTCGAAGTGGCCCCAGGGAAAAGGGCAGCCAAGCCTCGATTTGGAGTACCTCCAATCGCACGTGCACCAAGTGGCGGCAGCCGCGCGCGCGCTCGCTGCCGGGGGCGTGGCCGCCGATGACGCGATGCTCGCGGGCCTCCTTCATGACATCGGCTATTGGATCCTCGCGCAGGAATGTGGTGAGGAGCTCAGCCGTAGCCTTGAGCTCGCCAAACAAGAGGGTATTCCTTTACACCAGGCCGAAGCGCGGCTCATCGGCGCTTCCCATGCGGAGCTCGGCGCGTACTTGCTGGGAATCTGGGGCCTGCCCTACCCTGTCATCGACGCGGTGGCGCATCATCACGTACCCTTGACTGTGAAACCTTCCGAACTGGATTTGTTGGCCGTGCTGTCAATTGCTCACTCTCTGGTCCCGGAGGACGACTCTCGAGCCGCCCCGGCGCCCGTTCCACCCGACCCGAAAGTTGACGCCGAGTACCTGCTCGCGATCAACGCGCCATTCTCGTGGGTGGAGGCGACACGACGCGTGCAGGAGTCCCTGGAAAGCCACGAGGACCAACCGTGAGCAGACAGGGGTTGCCGCGCGTTTTGTGTGTTGATGACGAAGCGCGTGTCGTGGAAGGGCTGGTCCTTCATCTGCGCAAGGACTACGAAGTCCGCACCGCGTTGAGCGGTGCAGAGGCCTTGCGCGCTTTGAAGGAAATGGGCGGGGCGGCTGTCGTGATCTCGGACATGCGGATGCCGGGAATGGACGGCGCCACGCTCCTCTCGCATGTCATGCAACTTTTCCCTGACACCACCCGCATCCTGCTTACCGGGGAGCCTGGCCGCGACGCCGCGGTCTCGGCCGTCAACACCGCGCAGATCTTCCGGTTCCTGACCAAGCCCTGTCCGCCCGAGCAACTCAAGACCGCCGTCGAAGCTGGCGTGATGCAGTATCGACTGGTGAACGCGGAGCGCTCGATCCTGAAGGAGACGCTCGTCGGGTGTATCAAGACCCTGGTCGATGTCCTGGCCATCACGAACCCGGTGGCGTTTGGGCGCGCCAACCGGGTGAAGCAGCTCGCGATGGAGCTCGCGGAGCGACTCGATTGTCACCAGTTCTGGCAGCTCGAGGCGGCGGCGCTGTTATCGCAGCTCGGTTACCTGTCGCTCCCTTCGGAGTTGGTCGAGAAGGTTTACTACGGCGAGGTGATGACGCCGGAGGAGAAAGTGCTGGTGAGCGGAGCGCCGCAGCTCGCCACTTCTTTATTGGAGAACATTCCGCGCCTCGAGCCAGTGATCCAGATTCTGATGGCATTGAACTGGAGTGACGAGCAGATCGCGCGACTGGGCGACGGTACGATCGGACTGGGCACACGCATCCTGGACATCGTGATGAGCTACGACTTGCTCGTCACTCAGGGGCATTCGCCGGCGGTCGCGGTACAGACACTGCGAGCGCGGGCGGCACGCTTTGGGGAACGGGTTGTTGAGTGTTTGGCGGATCACGTGGGCGCGGGCGCGGCCGCTGCCAAGGTCGCGCGGGAAGTCCCGCTTCGTACCGTGAAGATCGGCATGGTCATCATGCAGGATGTCCGTACGCACATGGGGACCCTGCTCGTTCCGCGCGGGTTCGAGGTTACGCAGGCTTTTCTCGAACGGCTGCGTAACTTTGGGCCGGACTTGTTGAACGAGACGGTGAAAGTCGTGGTGCCGGCGAGCGGCGCAGCGACTCCCTAGGCGGTGGCCGTCGCGACCGGCTCGGGCGTTGACGCGCGTTTCGTGCTGGTGAGCAGCTCGCGTTGCTCGAGAACCTGCCGCATCGTCCCGAAGCGGAAATCGCCGAGGACCCGCCGCAACCGCGCTTCGCATCGATGGAGGTTCGTATAGTGGCGGAAGCGCGAGAACGCGCTCACCTTCACGCGCGGCTGCTCCGGATCCACTTCCCAGGGATGCAGGTAGAACGTGAACGGGCGCCCGGCTTTTTCATTGATCTGCTTCAACCCGGCCCGGGTGACCCAGTACGGCAGGATACGGAAATAACCTCCACCGGATACCGGCACCTGCACACCGAAGAAGGTGGCGGCGGACATCGGGAATTCGACCAGCGTGCGCTGTGAGGGTGCGGCGATGCGACCGGGCTCGGGCGCTGCGCCTGGAATGCCGTAGCGGTCGTGCTTGATGGGGAATACAGAGGAGTCGTACTCGAAACCGGCATCGATGAGCACGTCGAGCGCCCAGAGGGAGTCACGCGTGATGGAGAAGCTCGCGGCACGATACCCCGTCACGGCCTTCCCGATCACGTCCTCGAGGAAATGTTTCGCGCGGAAGGTTTCTTCTCGGAAGACCTCCGGCGTTTGCCGATAAATGAGCTGGTGCGAGAACCCATGGCAGGCGATCTCGTGCCCGCCCTCGGCGATGCGCTTCACGAGGTGGGGAGACTTTTCCGCGACCCAGCCCAGCACGAAGAAGGTGCCGCGCACCTTTCTCTCCTCGCAAAGCTGGAGAATGACGTCGGTATTGCGCTCGACGCGGTATTCCCGTGTTGGCCAACTCTCGACCGGAATGGCCGGCGCCAGGGCGGCCACCTGGAAATAGTCCTCGACGTCCACCGAAAAGGCGTTCAGGACCGGGGTGGCGGTCAGCTGTCGACTGCGGGTGGCGTTGCTGGGCGTCATGGGGCGCCAATTGTGCCACCGGCGGGGAACCGGCCGGCGGAATTTGTGCCGGGCCGGTGGCGGGGGTCACATTCCCGTGATTGGCCCGTGGTCGCGGCCGAACGATCCCCGGGCGCGCAGTGGACCGGGCCGGCAAGCGTTCCGGCGCACGCGTAGCCGAGATTCCCCTGCGCGGCACGCCTTAAGCGCATGAAAAATATAGACGCATATTCCTTGACGCGCCCGGCGCGGTGCCCGAGAATTCGCGCCCTTCGATTGGGTGACCACCCTAGCTTCCCCGGTAGCTCAGCGGTAGAGCGTCGGACTGTTAATCCGTTGGTCGTTGGTTCGATTCCAACCCGGGGAGCCATACGCCTTCTCAGCGCGTATCAGCTGGTCTCACCGCGCTCTCGTCCTCGTAAGCCACTGAATTTGTTGAGTTCTCTATCTCAGCGCGTATCAGGCCGCGTTTTGACATCACTACACCCGTGGGGGTACATCTGGGGGTACCGGCTGGATGCCGAAGTAGCGGTACCCCCAAATGCTCAACACGCTCACTGAGGTCGAAGTTAGGCGGGCCAAGGCCACGGGCAAAGCGGTCAAGCTGTTCGATGGTGGATGCCTGGGTGCCATCCCCTGCTCATTTAGGCACGTCGAGGGCTATGAGCCACCATCTCATCTCCCGTGAACCCGTGCCTTATGAAGCGTGCGGCCCAAGCTCCAGAACCGGATCATGCTGATTTCGTTGAATTCTCGTGCGCACCGCAATTTGATCGAGGA
>Ga0070741_10012919_pt1 | contig 14939 bp, 9 predicted proteins | sample Coa_R1_4_FD_66440 | JGI IMG/M metagenome (GOLD analysis project Ga0070741, IMG submission 66440) | Surface soil microbial communities from Centralia Pennsylvania, which are recovering from an underground coalmine fire - Coalmine... | ecosystem: Environmental > Terrestrial > Soil > Unclassified ...
ACGTCGAGCAGCTGCTCGAGGCGTGGGAACGTACACTCGGCCGCGGGGCCGGTAGCTCAGTTGGTAGAGCAGGGGACTTTTAATCCCAAGGTCGCAGGTTCGATCCCTGCCCGGCCCACTCCTGAACGTCCTGCAAATCCGGAGTTCGCGTTGCCCGCCCTGCATACGCGGAGGGCTGGGTGCCAACGAAAGTGGCAACGCGAGTCCCGTCCGAGCACCGACGTAGCCTGCGGAACATGGCGACGACGCCTGCCCCGATGGCCCAGATCGCGGGTTCTTTGCTCGTGCCATGCCTCTCGCTCCGATAGACCGGGAGAGAGGCCATAGGGCAGTTCGATCGCCCGTCCACGTCGCTGAGGCTTCAAAAGGGATGCGCCTGAACCCTGCGCCCGAAGAGGGCGGCACTAAGCGTCAGAGGGGGCGTGTTCACCCTGCCCGGAACCTTTGATGGGACACCGCCCGTGTTCGGCGTCAGCCGAAGGGAGGCGCTAGGAGTCGTAACGCACGGCCCGGGGACGTTTGACTAGCGCAGAGACATTGACGTACCTCCCTCTCCCGCAAGGGGGGAGGTACGCCCTCACACGGTCGAACGCGGCGCGCGCGAAGCGCGCCGCGAAACGAGCTCGGCATCAATTGCACGCGCGTTAACGAATTCGGCCGATAGACCGGATGCTCTCAGCGATGGATGGCCTCAGGGGGAGAACCGCTATGCGGTTCTCCCTCATTGTCAGGAGCTCGCGCTACGGATTCCATCGGCAGTCGACTCACCGAAGTACTTCACCCGCGTTGCTTCGACGAGCGAGCTAAAAGCCCCGAGATGCCAATGCTCGTCCCGAGATGAGCGGCGGCTGTATGGACCAGAGTCAAGATCCTCAGACGTGAGCAGAATCGGCGGGCGGCGCAGAGCAGGGTGTGGAACTTGTTGTGACTCGAAGTAGTTCTTGAAGAGTCCAAGCTCAGCGTCGCTGAACTCTGTCCGAGTCGTCGCGAACAACATGTCCGCCTGCAAGCCCGATTCCCGCAGCGCTTCGACGACCGCCCGAAGCTTTTCCAGATCCTCCTGACTGACGAGTCCGCGCCCCTTGCACTCGCCGACGAGGACATGCGGCCGAGTCTCGTCGTCACGGTCTCCATGGACCATTGCAAGCAGATCGCTCTCGCAGTCCCGAATCGTCGGCCCGGTGAGATCGTGATTCGTCTCAAGCGAGAGCGATCCGTGTATCGACGCATGTTCGCTCAACAGCAACAAAGCGAGCAGGACCGGGATCGCTTCGGGCTGGCTCTCAGGCTGGTTGGTGGTGAGGCGGTGCGCGCGATTTTCCAGTAGACCACTCAGCCGGTAGCGCCACTGATCGCCTTTGAGCGCTGGCGCGAGCAAGAACTCGAAGCTGCACTTCGGGCAGCGCACCATGTCGGCCAGTTCGCTCGCCGCAAGGAAGCTTCTGTGCAAGCACTGGGGGCATCCAAGCTCCAGCCCAGGCAGAAAGATCCGTCGCGCGAGCAAGAAGTCGAAGACCTCGTTCGGCGTAGAGAGACGCCCGCCGCTCACGTAAAAGCTCTCGGCCGCATCGAACGACCCATCGTCCCGGATCGTTTCTCGGGCCTGAACCCGAGAGAGACCGGTAAGCGCATCATTTCGAGAGAGCAACTTCCTGACGCCGGGTATGCGTAAAACGCGGATGGCATGCCATCCGCCGAGTTGACTTATGAGATGCCGCGCAGTCTCGCCCGAAGAGTTCCGCTTCGCGCCGATCGCGCTTCGCTCGAAGACCCTGGTCAGGATTCGTTCGCTCGGTATCGGAACCAGATCGAGGGAGACGGAGTGGCGGCTTGTGATGACTCCAACCGCGCCGGGTTCCACTCTGAGGCGGCCCTCCAAAGCGCCCATCTCCCAACCGAACCATGCATTGAGATCTTCGAGTGGTGGAAGCTTCAGCGTGCCGCGATAGCCGCGATCCGCGAACTCTGACGAGATCACGACGACCCAGTCTTGGAACTCATCGCCGTCACCGCGGGAGAACGGTGGATCGTCAAGTGGAACTACGATGCGAGACCGGCTCGCGTCCAGATCGTCGCTGTGGATGAGGACTTGTTTCGGCTCGGTAGTGCGGAACCGCCACGCTCGTCCGCTCCTGCGGCCGTTCGTAGTCCACCGGATCGCTGGAATCAGCCGTGGTTCGAGCAGCCTCCGCAAGTCCGCCGGAACAGCATCCTGCTACTGATCTCTTTCCGGAGGTACCGAGGCGAGGTAGCACGGGTACCACCTCTCAGGCGAAGGCCCTTCCTCGTTTGAATCCTCAGGGGGAGCGCCTGCCACGTCGCGCGCAACCGCATCGACAAACGGGCCGCCGGTCTCCTTGTCCCAGAAGAGCGCGTCCACGCCCTGCGATCGCAGGTTCCAATAACTGCACACGTCGGCGACCGACGTAGCGTCACCGACGAAGACTCCATCCCATCGCTCGTACGTGAACCCCCTCCCTGGTCCGCGTCTTAGGCGCGTGCGAGTTACGTCGATCGGGAAATCGTGGTGACGAGCGGCGGCCGCCGCCGCGGCGGCATCCACATCACTCGCGCCCGTCGCATCCGCGAGGGCGCGCTCGATTCCCGGAAGGAAGTCTTCAGCGCCGGCAATGTCGCCGAACGTCGCCGCAAACACCATCGCGAACGGATCGCTCTCTGACCAACGAGGAATACAGAAGTGCGTCTTCGGCGGATTGTCGAGTCGGGCCGCGCGCAGCGACCGGATCGCTGCTGTCACGTCAACCGCAGCTAGCCGCGCTTGGTATTCGCTCTCGCGGATTAGCGACCCGTACCGTGGCCACCGGAGTGCGTCGTGACGTTCAACGACGCGCCGGAGGGCGGCACGTTCGACGATCGGATGCAGCGCGTCGACGGGTAGCTCGCGAAGCGACTCTTCGGTCTTTCGCTCACTGCGGTAGACCTCAAAGACGGGGTTGAAGGCTCCGCCCCACAGAGCGGTGTTCAGGCCTAGGGCTGCGAGCAGGTCATCGCAACTTCCGGCGCGGATCGAGGACCCGATTCGCACAGGCCGATACGCGACCTCAGCGATGCCGGTGGGCATCTCGCTATGCGACGCCGGTCGGATGCCCATCTGTCGATCGTAGGTAGGAGTCAAGACAGCGTTCACGTCTATTGGGCCTCGGCAAGCGCCGGACGAAGTCAATTCCCGTCTATCCGCTTCGGGGCGGAGGTTGCGGCAGATCGAAGCTGCGGTCGCCGCCGTTCCGCAACATCTGCACGACGACGGCGTGTCGCAGGGGATAGGGGGGCCGGATCTTGACGCCTCCGGCGACGCATCCTGAAGCCCGCCGCCACGCGCGCGGGCGTCCCTTGGATTGGCTTCCATGCGTTCCGGCATACGTGCGCGACGATCCTCTTCCGGCGCGGCCGCAACGCGAAGCAGGTTCAGATGTGGCTCGGGCACCACTCCCGCTCGTTCACGCTGTCGACGTACGTCCTTCTGACGGATGACCTCCCGCCTGTCGACTTCTTCGGGAGCGTTGATCCCCTCGACGACCTCGACTCAAGAATCGCTACGGCGGACCGGCTCGCCGCCTGAGCCGATGGAGCAGCCTCCGCCGTCCTGGGCGGAGGCTGCTCGTCTCTCACACACTCCGAACGGGCGGCCGATACCGTCCCGATCGTTGAAGACGAGGGGTCGTCTTGTCCGCGCCGTCGTCTCGGTCGTCGGTGCAGTTGCGCTCGTCGCGGCGATCGCCGTCTTCGGATTCCATGCACCTCAGCGGATCGCGCATTGGTGGTCATGCAACAGCGGTGGACCGGGTGCGCCGTCGTGGTCGCCTGACAGTCGCTGGATCGCCTTCGCCGCCGTCGGCGGGTGCGACACGGAAGTCGTCGCGATCCGGCCAGATGGGACGGCGCGGCGCGTTATCGCCTCATCGTTCTCGTACTGGCCCGCTTGGTCGCCAAAGGGTGATGACCTACTCGTCGACACGCGCCATGGGTACGCAGTCGTATCCACTACCCGCGGAACTCCATACGTGGTCATCGCGAAGGCGTCCGACATGGGTGCGGCATGGTCACCCCACGGGGATCTCATCGCGTTCACACACGGCTTCCTCCCGTCGATCGGCGACGACGAGTATCGGTCGACGCTCTACGTGGCTACCGCCAACGGTTCGATCGTTCGCTCGTTGGTTGGCCACTCTTGCGATCCCGGGGGTCCGGCATGGTCGCCGGACGGCCGGGCGATCGCCGTCGGCTGTTACGACGGGCTCTACGTCGTGGATCCAAAGACCGGCGTGGCCCGTCGCATCCTGAAGCGCGACTTCGGGGCGGAACCGCCGACGCCGTCATGGTCGCCAGACGGACGTTCAATCGTCTTCTTGGACTACGGCTACGGAGGCGTGTACGTCGTAGCCGCCAACGGGCGTGGCCATATGCGCCGACTCGTATCGGTCGACTCGGACGGTTGGACGGACACGGCGGCATGGTCGCCGGACGGTCGCTGGATCGCCTACTCGCTCTCGACGGGCGCGCGAACCGACGGCCTCTACATCATGCGGAGCAACGGCAAGGACGCGCACCGAATCGCACGCTTCTGACGGACGGCGCGTGGGAACAGCGTGGCAACTCGACCCACTGTGATCAGCCGAGATCAACACGCCGATGCAGCCCTCACGCCTACGATTTCGTTGACCGGCCGAAATCGGCGGAGATCGGGGAGGCTACTCTTAATCCCAAGGTCGCAGGTTCGATCCCTGCCCGGCCCACTCGCGAGCTCCGCGTCACCAGATACCCGGGAAGAGCCGGCGGCGCGTCGCCGCATAGCGCTCGTAGCTCGCGCCCAGGCCGGCAACGAGCGCACGCTCCTCGAAGCGGATGCGGACGAGCAGCCCCGCCGTCGGGACGACGGCGAGCACGGCGAGCGAGGCCCAGTTGCCGAGAGCGAGGCCGAGGCCGACGAAGAAGACGACGAGACCCGTATACGACGGGTGACGAACCCAGCGATACGGGCCGCGGTCGACGACCGGCTGGCCGGACTGGACGCGAACGGCGACGGTGAAATACCGGCCGAGCACGACGATCGCCCATTGGCGGACGGCGATGCCGGCCGCCATCAGCACGAGCCCGACGACGAAGAGCGGCCAGCGGCCGGCGCCGATCTCCGCGGCGCCCCACCGGGCGAGCTCGAGTCCTCCGAGCATCCCCCCGACCACCGCGGCGAGCACGACGAGCAGGCTCCACCGCTCGAGCGACCTCCCGCGTCTGCGGAGTCCACTCCGGATCCGCATCGCGTACTCGCCGAGCGCGAACAGACCGAAGAGCGTCCAGAAGGCGACGTTCGCGCCCGGCTGCTCGTACGGCGGTGTGATGACCCAGACTACGTCAGGTCAGGCACTGCTCGAGCCCGCGCGTCAGCAGCTCGCCCGGGAGCTCGAGGCCGATGAAGACGAGGCGGCTCGTCCTCGGCTCGTCCGGCGCCCAGGCCGCACCGGCGTCGTGGCTCATCAGCTGGTGCACGCCCTGGAAGATGACCTTGCGCTCCTGCCCCGCCAGGTTGACGACGCCCTTGTAGCGCAGCAGCCGCGTGCCGTAGCCCTGCACGAGGGCCGACATGAACTGCGCGAAGCGAGCGGGCTCGAACGGGCGATCCGAGCGGTACGCCACGCTCGTCACGTCGTCGTCATGGTGGTGGTGGCCGTCGTGGTCGACGTGGCCTTCGTCCAGGTCCAGCTCGGCGTCGAGGTTGAAGCCGCCGACGTCGAAGACCTCGTCGAGCGGAACGTCGCCGAAGGATGCGCGGCGTTGCGGCGCACGCGGGTTCATGCTCAGCAGCCGCTGCGTGAGCGTCTCGACGGCGTCGGGAATCGCGAGATCCACCTTGCTGACGAAGAGGCGGTCGGCGAAGCCGACCTGCCGGCGCGCCTCGCGCCACGTGTCCAGCTGCTCCATGCCGTGCACGGCGTCGACCAGCGTGAGGACGGCGTCCGGCCGGTAGCGCGTCGCCACCTCTTCGTCCAGGAAGAACGTCTGCGCAACCGGTCCGGGATCGGCGAGGCCCGTCGTCTCGATCATCACCTGGTCGAACTCGAGCTCACCGGCGGCGCGCCGGCGGGCGAGGTCGCAGAGCGTCGCGCGCAGGTCGTCGCGGATGCCGCAGCAGAGGCAGCCGTTCGTGAGCTGCACGATCTGCTCGTCGCCGTCGTCGGAGACGATGATCTCGCTGTCGATGTCCTCCTCGCCGAACTCGTTGACGATCACGGCGATCTTGCGTCCGTGCTCCTCCATGAGCACGCGCCGCAGGAGCGTCGACTTCCCGGCGCCGAGGAAGCCGGTGAGGACGGTGACGGGGATCCGCTCCACGCGTCAGCCCATGATCACGATCGTGTAGCCGCCGAAGACGGCTCCGTCCTGCGTGGCGCTGACGCGGTAGACGTGCGCCTCGCCGGCACCGGGCGCGTCGTCGGTCGTGGTGAACGCGACGTGCTGGTCGTCGCCTTCGACCACCTGCGCGGCCGCGCCGCCGGCGGTGGGAAAGCCGCCGCCCAGCGTCGTCGGCGGCGAGAGCGCCGGTACGCCGGTCGGCGGAGCCATCGCCGGAAAGACGCCGCGCTGCCCCGTCCGTAGCTGCAACCACGGCACGGCGCTCGGTGCGACCCGCTCCACCGCCACCGTCGCCGGCGCGCCGTACAGCGGCCCGACCTGCAGCAGCACCGGCTGATGCAGCGCCGGTTGCGTCCCGCCCATGCCGTGACCGAGCACCTCGGGCGCGGGAACGACGTGGATGTTCCGCTGCGCGACGTGGCGGTTGATCGACGCGTCGAAGATCGGCAGGCCCGGGAGGTCGGCCGGGTTGTCCCAGACGCGCACGAGCAGGCATTCGTGGCCGCCGTTCACGAACGTCGGCACCCACGCCTCCGGGCACTTGATCACCGCGTGCGAGCGGCCGCTGCCCTTCGCGCCGAGCGACATCTCCGTCTGCGCGATCAGCGTCACCGAGCCCGCGTTGATCCCAAGCGCGGGATTGCACCAGTAGAACTCGACGAGCACCTCGTTCGCCGACGCCTTGCCGAAGTTCCAGACGTGGGCGTAGATCGTGTTCGGCTCGCCGGCCACGGCGGTGTCGCCGAGCGCCGGCGGCAGCGGCGGCGCGAGCCCCGGGTCGACGCCGCCGAGCAGGAAGATGTCCGGGCTCTCCCAGAACGGCCCCACCACCGGGCGCGCGCCAAGATCCGCCGGATTCGCGCGCATGAACAGATACGGGAGGTCCATCTCCGCGCGCGTCCCCACCCAGACGCCCGGGACGTCCGGCTGGTCGAGATCGCCTTTCGTGATCGGGCCGCCCTGGTCGAGGCGGCCGGTGCTCGTTCCCTGCGGGCGCGTCGGGCGGCCTGGCCGGCGCGGCGGGCACGGCTTGCGCCCGTGATCCGGCTCGCAGTCGCACTCGCGGTCGTGGTCGGGCCCGCGCTCGCAGTCGTCGTCGAAGTACCACGTCTTCTCGACGATCTTCGAGACGCGCTCGTCGTCGCAGTCGTCGTCGCGATGTCTGCGGTGCGTCATCGCCGTCGTTTCCCGGGCTTGTCCTTGTAGTCGAGGAGGAGCGCGTTCGCGGGGTCCCAGGTACCCCTCGGGTCGTCCTTCGGCGGCACGACGGGTGTCGCGTACGTCAGGCCGAAGATCCCGGTGTGCGTGCTGCCCTCCACGTTCTTGTCGGGCTCGTTCCGGATCCAGTCCCACGTCAGGTACGCGAACGCACGGTCGCTGTCGAGGTTGAACTGCGTGCTGTAGCCCGTGTCGTTTGCGAGCTGGCCGATCAAGTAGGAGGAGAACGGCACCGGATCGCCGAGCGGGCTGTTGCCGATCCGGCGCGGGCCGATGTGCTGCTCGTTCAGCAGGTCCGTCTCCCGCGGATGTTGGGCCTGCTCGTACGCGGCGCGCGCCTTCGGATCGACCGGCGCGTCGAGGCGGAAGAAGCGGTCGGGCATCGTCCCGATCGGGTACGGGCCGGCGCGAAGGGGCTTGTACGCCTCGTCGGGCTGCTCGCCGAACGACCGGAACGGGTTGTACGTCTCGGTCGGCGTCTGCTTCGTCGTGTCGCTCATGCCGGGCCGCTCGACCGGGCTCAGGTCGGGCCACGCCCACGGGCGGTGGAACTCCCAGGCCTCGGTCGAGCCGTCGGCGTCGTAGCGGAGCACCGGGTAGTACGGGTAGTACGGGTCGCTGACCGAATGGCCCGTGCCGATCACGTCCTGGTCCGTGTCGAGGTTGCCGAAGGGATCGAATGCGGCGGCGAGCGCAGCGCGGAAGGCGGCGTCGACGGTGCCGCCGAGCGTGATGAGCGGCTCGTCGATCTCGTTCGGGAGGCGCAGCTCGCCGTCCGGATAGAGCTGCTCCGCGTGGGGCGAGACGAAGCCGGTGTGCGCGAGGATCTCGTGCGTACGCATCACCACGTCCCACACGAGCATCGCGAGCTCGTAGAGCCCGAGCCGGATCGGATAGCTCGCCGGGCTCACCACCATCTCGATCAGGTCCTCGACGAGCTTTCCGGCGGCGCCGATCTCCTTGATCGCCCACTCGACGAGCGCGAGCAGCAAGCCGCAGATGTCGTCGATCGGGTTCGACGGGTCGATCCCGCTCAGATCCGGCGGCTGCAGCAGGTCGGAGACGTCCGAGGCCGGCGGGAGGATGACGACGTCCGGCTTCTTCGGCTTCTGCAGCTCCCACGTGCCGTTGTACGTCAGCCGGTAGAACGAGTACATCACCTTGTAGATCGTCTTGACCTCCCACGGCAGCGGGAAGCCGTTGCGCACGGAGAAGGGCGGCGCGGGAGCGATGTCGGCGAGCAGCTCGTCGACGGGCGCGTCGGGCCCGCTGCCCTGGATCTGCTCGAGCCACTTCGTGAGCATGTTCTCGTCGATCGTCGCCTGGAAGGCGTCGCCCTGGTAGATGTGCGGGTGCTCGCTCTCGTCCTGGAAGCAGTCCATGAGCGCGAGGACGATCGACTCCGCCATCCAGTCCGGCAGCTCGCCGTCGCGGTCGAGCCGCGCCTGTCTTGCGTCGGGATCGTCCGGCAGCGGATCCGGGCGCTCCTCGCCCTCGGGGCTGTCCTCGTCGTCCGGCGTGAGCTGCACGTCGAACCAGAGCGCGGCCATCGAAAGATCCGGATACGTGTCGCTGTGTCCCCACGGATCCGGCGTCAGCCTGCCGTCGGGCGCGGTCTCCTTGTAGTTCCACGCATCGATGTGGTTCTCGATCAGGTGGTGCCGCTGCGGATGGTTCCGGAACGGTCCGCCGCACTGCTCGTTCACGAACGAATGCGCGACGGTGTCCGTCCCGAGATGCGTCATGTAGCCGAGCGAGAACGCGAGGAACTGCTCGCTCTCGGTCTTCATGCCCTTCGCCGCGAGCGCGTCGGACTGCCGCACGAGCGCCTGGCACAGCGCCGCAGGCCGCCTGTAATGGCTCATGTCGCTCCAGAGGAAGAGCTTCTCGTCGAAGCCCTTCTGCACGCACGTGTCGAACATGGAGAAGATGTCGACGAACGTGAGCAGCTCCTCCTCGGCGATCATCTTCAGCGCCAGCTGCAGCTCGTTGAGCACGACGCCGAACTCGCTCAGCACGCCGCCCGTCAAAGCGTCGGCGAGATTCTCGATGTCCGCGACGATCGGGCCGATCGTCGCGTTCCACCCGTCGACGAAGTCCTGCCAGATCTTCTGGAGCTTGATCAGGAACCGGATCAGCGCAGCCATCGTTGAGCTGACCTGGTCGAGGATCTCGAGGAGCGGCTCCCAGTCCTCCTCGTGTGCTGTGTCGAGGAAGTAGTAGACCGCGAGCGCGAACATCAGCTCGTCGGTGAGCGGTCCGAGAATCGCGTTGTTGTAGTCCTGCGAGAAGTAGAAGAGATCCGGGCCGATCGCGCCGATCGCGGTGAACTTCTCGTGGTCGTGCATGATCCGGCCGCACTCCGCCGGGCCGCGAACGGCGTTCGCGGGCCAGTCGGGAATGTCGCCCTGCAGCAGGTGGTCCGCGACGCGGCGCGCGGTGTACATGTGCGTGAAGTGGCCGGGCACCGTCGCGCCTACGAAAGCCCGAAAGCTGACAGCGGCCGCAGCAACGATGGAGCCATCCGACCCAAGGACGTCGCCTCCTGTTGCCTGAGCATGCGACGCTAGATCGAACGCGCACGCAAGTCAAGCTCGTTTCCTGATTGCAACGCCTATGTGATTGACACCGTGCGCGCGCGGTGGGACGATCGCCGTACATCAGCAACGGGGAGCCGTCCATGGGTCGGACGAACGTCGAACGTTGCTGCGGCAGGCCGCCGGCCGGAGGTCAAAGTTTCCGCCGTTCCGGTAGGCGTGCCGTCTCCTCCTCGGTTGCGACGGCCTTGCGACATCGCGCGATCGGAGGATCACCATGACGGCGTTTACGCGTTTCGACCTCGTGTACTCGGGCCGGCGGTTGAAGGCGGTGATTCCGTCGAACGGCACGTCCACCGCGACGCTCGCGCAGATCGAGCAGCTGCTCGTCGACGCATCGCAGGCGTTCAGGGACCGTCGCTACCAGGACGCGATCGACGACTACAACTCGTGCCGCGACATCGTGTGGGGCGAGCTCTTCCCCGCCGTCGACCTCGTCGAGACGAGCGCGGCGCAGCTCGATCTCTACCGCCCGCTCGCCTCGTGCGCAGCGGAATGGATGAACGTGCTGCCGGTGGAGACTGCGCCGGCGGGCGTGCGCCCGCGCGAGGAGGTCGAGTTCGACTCCGGGACGCTGCTCGGGCTTCGCTCCGGGAACGTGACCGAGGTCGGGGCCGCGGCCGCGGCCGACGTCCAGCTCGCCGACACCCTCGCCGCGCAGGGGAACGACGGCGCCGCCGCGTTCTTCCGCGGGCGCGCGGAGCACACCGACCCCGATCTCGTGAAGCTGCTCGGCGCCGCCGCGACGCCCCCAGCCGCGCCCGCGCCGGCGCCGGCACCCGCGCCTCCGGCGGCGCCCGTCTCGACCCCCGGCGGGCACGGCCCGATCACGCTCCCGATCGCGCACGCGCTCGTCGCAGAGCCGGCGGCGCCGATCTCGACCGTGACCGCGCTGCGTGCGTCTCTGCCGTTGCTCGCCGACGGGCCGCCGACGGTGGAGATCCCGCCGAGCGTCACCGTCGCGCAGCGCTCGTACACCGCGCTCGTCAACGGCGACACGAAGCAGGTCCAGTGGAACGCCGGCGGCGCGGCGAGCGTCGACGACCTCGTCGAGATGCTGTATGAGCCGCGCACGAAGCTGACGGATTTGCCGGACGTCCTCATCGCCCCGAAGCACGCGGCCGACGTGGCCGTGTCGCTGCCGCACATCTGGTACTACGAGACGCCGCTCGGGCTCGCCGAGTGCTACCACGCGATGGGCGAGTACGCGACGGCCGAGACCTGGTACCTGAAGGCCGCGGCGTACGAGTATCTGAACGCGGCGGTCGAGGCTCCGTACCTGTGGGGACGCATCGCGTCGCTCTATCTCGACTGGGGCAACGACCTCTTCCGGCGCGACGACGCCGTCGACGCGCTTCCCGTGTACCAGAAGGTGATCGGGCTGAACGGCGACCTCCCCAGCGAGCCGGCGACGGACCTCTGGCAGCTCGCAGGGCTGCAGCCGGCGGCCGCGACCGCACGGCCTGTGCTGCAGGCGCTCGGCACCGCCACCGACCCGACGACGCTCGCCGCGAGCCCGGCGATCGTCAGCGTGATCTACGACATCTGGGCGCAGATCTCGAAGATCCAGGGCGGTCTCGACTTCTGGGGCCACTGGTCGCAGCAGGTGCCGATCTGGACGTTCGACTACCTGCAGACCGTGGCGATCAACTTCTGCCAGCTCGCGGTCGGCACGGAGCGCGACGCGATCAGCTTCTGGGACAAGGCGGACGAGTCGCAGCTGACGCGCACGCAGCTCGTCGCGTCCGTGACCCAGGCGCAGGCGGAGCAGACCGCGGCCAACCAGCAGGTCGCGGCCGCCCAGGCCCAGCTCGCGGCCTATCAGGCCGGCCAGGCGGCGGCCCAGCTCCGCGCGGCCGACGCGCGCGCGGATGCGAACGAGTACGCCGCGAAGTCGTGGGAGTGGTCGCTGCACCAGGCGCAGTCCGCGCAGCTGGCGGGCGGCGATGACGGAGACGCCGACCAGCTCAACCAGCTCGCGGACCAGTTCACGTCGGGGCCGTACAGCGTCTCGGGCAGCCGCGCGACGCTCAGTGCCGCAGAGCAGCTCGCGTCGTCGCGGATCCAGAACCAGTACGAGGTCGACTCGCTCAACCGGCAGGCGGACGACCTCGACGCCGCGGCCGCGCAGGCCGCCGCCGAGACGGCCGCTGCCTCCGCAGGCGTGTCGGCGGCAGCAGCGAGCGCGAACGCCGCCGCCGTGCGCGTGTCGCTGTCGCAGCAGATGGTCGACGCCTTCGACGACCAGCGCTTCACGCCCGACGTGTGGAACCAGCTCGGCCAGCGGATGAGCGACCTCTCATCGCGCTACCTGACGATGGCGCTCGAGATCGCGAAGCTCATGCAGCGCGCGTACAACTTCGAGAACGACACCGCACTCACCACCGTCAAGCCCGACTACACGAGCGACACCGTCCGCGGCCTGCTCGCCGCGGACGTCCTGCTCGCCGACGTCGAGTCGTTCACCTACGACCTCGTCACCTCGAACGCGCCGAAGCCGCAGCCGATCCGGCAGACGATCTCGCTCTCGGAGCGGTATCCGAATGCGTTCGAGACGAGCTTCCGCTCGACCGGCACGCTCGACTTCGACACGAGCTTCGACGACTTCGACACGCTGTACCCGGGGACGTACGAGGGGCGGATCGAGAACGTCGAGGTGGCGGTCGACGGGATCGTCCCGGCGACGGGGCTGACCGGCACGCTCACGAACGCCGGCATCTCGCACTACCGGCTGCCGCTCGCCGCGTGGCCGCCGGCGCCCGGGGTCGGCGTGAAGCACCGAGTGCAGACGAAGGAGACGCTCGTCATCTCCGACTACAACCTGCAGACGGACGCACTCCTCGTGCAGCAGGACCAGCGGATGCGGCGCATCTTCGAAGGAGCGGGCCTCGCGTCGCACTGGACGCTCGCGCTGCCGCCTGAGCTCAACGACATCGACTACGAGTCGATCCTCGACGTGCGCCTGACGTTCGTCTACACGGCGCGCTTCGATCCCGACCTGCGCACGAGGGTCCTGCAGGACCTGGCGACGCGCGCCGCGCTCGAGGCGCGCGTGAAGCCGCTGCCGCTGCGCTGGCTCTTCCCGGACGCGTTCTTCTCGTTCTACGCGACCGGCTCGCTCGAGGTCACCGTCGGAGCGGACCAGTTCGCGCGCACCGAGCTCGATCCGCAGCTCACCGGGCTCGCGCTCCTCGTCGTGACCTCGCCGGGAACGGCGCCGGGCGGGTTGAAGCTCGGCGTGGCCGCCGCCGGTCACGCACCGATCGCCGTGACGACGCAGGCCGACGGGAGCGTGGCGCCGGGCGACCTCGCCGCGGCCGCGACCGGATCGGCGTTCGGCACGTACACGATCACCGTGTCCGCGGACGACAACCCCGGGTGGGTGAAGGACGGCAAGCTAGTGCTCGACCCGATCGCGAACGTGTCGCTCCTCCTGTCGTACACGTACACGCCGCGGACCTGAGCGCGTCCCGTGGCCTCCGACATCGGCTTCGCGACGCAGGTTCCCGGCCTCCCCGCCGGGGGCGCCACCGTGGGCGGCCTCGGCGAGACCTTCGCGCCGGACCTCTCGACCGGCACCGGCACGTTCGGGATCGCGCTCGACCTGCCGCACGGCCCGAACGACATCGGGCCGAAGCTCACGCTGCGCTACGACACGGGCAGCCCGAACGGCCCGTTCGGGCTCGGGTGGACGCTGCCGCTGCCGCGCCTCCTCCGCTCGACGTCGTTCGGCCGGCCGAGGTTCGACGAGCGCGACACGATCGTGCTCGAGGGCTCCGGGCCGCTCGTCGTCGACGGGGCGGCTCTCCGCCCGCAGGTCGACACGGGCGACTGGCGGATCGAAGCGGCAAATGCCGCCGACGCGCCCGGCACGTATGCGAGCGGCTTCGTCGTCACCGACCGCGCCGGCACGCGCTTCCTCCTCGGCTCGAGCCCCGACAGCCGCCTCGACGGGTCGACCGGCGTCCCCTGGATGTGGCTCCTGCACCAGATCGAGGACAACGTCGGCGGCACGGTCGACCTCACGTGGGCGACCGACTCGACGCAGCGCTACCTCGAGACGATGGCGTTCGGCGTCTACGAGCTGCGATTCGCGTACGAGCCTCGCCCCGACGTGATCCGGAGCGCCGCGAGCGGTGGGCTCGTCGTCACCGACCGGCGCTGCAACGCGATCGAGCTGCACGTGCCGACCGACGCAACGACGTTGGTCCGGCGCTGGGCGATCGCCTACGAGCAGAGCGATCCGAGCGGGCAGTCGCTGCTCACGTCGGTGACGCTCACCGGCGTCGCCGCGGACGGCACCGAGCTCACCGCGCCGCCGCTCACCCTCGGCTACGCGCGGCCGAGCGCTCCGACGCTCGTTCGCGTGCCGAGCATCGACTCGGCCGCCGCGCCGCCCGGCCTCGACGGCAGCGGGCGCGTGGAGCTCGTCGACTGGGACGGCGACGGCCTGCCCGACGTGCTGCAGATCGGCGCCGGGGGCGCGTCCCGCATCTGGCTCAACCGCGGCGGCACGTGGGACCGGCCGCGGGTCGTCGGAGTCGTTCCGCAGCTCGCCGCCGCGGGCGCGACGGCGGCGCTCGTTGACCTGAACGGGGACGGGCTCGCCGACGTCGTGCGCATCGACTCGCCGGCAGGCGGCTACCAGCCACGGAACGACGCCGGCTTCGACCATCCCGTGTCTTGGAGCCGCTCGCCCGCGGTCGCGCTCGGCGCGCCGTCGGCGCGCGTCTCGGACTTCGACGGCGACGGGGT